>Ga0114922_10000467_pt1 | contig 38699 bp, 35 predicted proteins | sample AartaG_FD_100975 | JGI IMG/M metagenome (GOLD analysis project Ga0114922, IMG submission 100975) | Deep subsurface microbial communities from Aarhus Bay to uncover new lineages of life (NeLLi) - Aarhus_00045 metaG | ecosystem: Environmental > Aquatic > Marine > Oceanic > Sediment | place... | reverse complement strand
GCCACAGGCAAACACACCCTCGACGGAGGTAGCCATCCTCTCGTTTGTAATTATGTAACCGGACTCGTCGGTGTCGACATAACCGCGCGCAAACTCGCTGTTTGGAGTGAAACCGATGAAGATGAAGACCCCGTCGCAGCCGATAGTCTCTTTCTCACCTGTCTGGACGTCCTCAATCGATACACCAGAAACCGTGGCCTCGCCGGTGATCTCGGTGGCGACTGAGTTCCATCGGAACTCGACCTTCGGTCCCAGCTTGAAGATACGGTCCTGCAACACCTTGGCGGCGCGCAGCCTGTCCCTGCGGTGAACAAGTGTCAGTTTGTTGACAAACTTCCCGAGAAAGAGCGATTCCTGAATTGCCGTATTCCCCCCGCCTACAACCACCACATGCTTGTCCCGATATAGCGGTGCGTCACACGTTGCGCACGTGGATACACCTCTTCCCAGCAACTTGCCCTCGCCAGGTATTCCCAGTATCCGGTACACGGCTCCTGTCGCTATTATGACGGCAAGCGCTGAGACAGCAGAACCCGATGCCGTGCGGATTATCTTGCCTTCCGTGGCGGCATCATCCTCTATCTTGACAACTTCAGCAGTCGCTATGTCCGCCCCGAACGCTTCCGCCTGGGATCTCACAAGTTCCGCAAGGTCAAAGCCGCTTATCCCGTCCGGGAAACCGGGGTAGTTTTCGACCAGATCGGTGATTACGACCTGTCCGCCGGGACTCGCCCTCTCGAGAATGGCAACGTTCATCCCGCCGCGTGCCGCGTAAATTCCCGCGGTCAGACCTGCGGGTCCTGCTCCAATAATCACAACGTCGTAATGTTCGTGCATAGTAGTCTCTCCAGCTATGCTTTCACCTTCACACCATTCAGAACTTTAGCAGATGCCCCACGAGCCCGACAGCCAATCCCACCGCAAAGTTGATTCCCTTGACCCTGAAGAAATCCCTGCGCGAATGAGCCAGCAGGGGCAGCATGCCGTGCCCGTCCTGAACGATCGAACTCGCCAGAAGTATCGAGAACGGGATCATACCTTGTGCAAAAAGCGTTACAAACACGAGATGCGGTCCGGATTGGGGAATGAGCCCCATTAGACAAGCGATCAGAAGCACCACCAGCGGACCGGATCGGACCCAGTTCTCGACCTGCAGGTAATGCGTGCCGAATGTGATGAGAAGCAGCGCGCCAAATGTCCAGAGGAGTATCCTCGGCAAGTGGACGCGTGCAACGTGATTCCACAAGTGCTCCTCGAGAAAATGCTCCGGCACCGTGGCCGTTACGAAAAGCCCCGCAAGCGACACAACAAGCGACGTCATCCGGACCCAGCTCGGTTCATCCTCTCCCACCTCACCTGATAACAGCGCGAACGCGAACACCGCCAGTACAATAAGCAGAACGCCCCTTTGCAGAGAACACCTGCGCAAGTGCGCCCATATATCCGCGGGACGGAAAAGGTCGGTGAAGTGCTCCTCGTGAATCTCGAGTCGCGCGCACTTCTCTGACATCTCAGCCGCATCGACCCCGCTGAGCCTGTCCGTCAGAGCCCCCGTCACGAATCCGACGACAAGCAGAACGCCCACCAGCAGGATCGCCTTGCCCGGGAACATCGCAAACATTACAAAAGCCTCATCGCCGCTCGTAGCGATCATGCCGGCAACAAGCGCACCGAAAGACAACACTCCGTGCGTGTAGAACGTAACATTCGTGAAGGCACCCAGGCATCCGGGAATAGCGCCGAGGGCGGAGGCAGTGGAGTACTGTCGCCATCGCGTGGCGCAGACCGACTTCTGCCACCCGCCGCGCGTCACGACGTTCAGGTACTCTACAACAACCATCATCGCGAACACGAAGCCCGCGATCATTAGTGTCTCTCGAACAACCTCAAGCAACACGTCCCGTCACCTCGCTGCTGACCACCCGGTGCTACATTATAGGCACCCGCACGTTTCCCGTCAAATGCGGCACGCGCTGTGCGACATTGACCAGTGCGAACCGCTATGATATACTCAGTGTACCTTCGTATAGATTAATCAACGGTGTCGGGGCAAACCATATCCGGGAGAAAACACTGAATATGAGACTTCTGGTAGCGGGCGGGGCAGGCTTCATAGGCGCCAATTTCATCCATCTGATGCTCGAAGAGCATCCCGACTACGAGATTATCAATCTCGACAAACTGACCTACGCGGGCAACCTCGCCAATCTCAAAGACGTCGAAGCCCTTCCAAACTACAGCTTTGTGAAGGGCGACATCGCCGACGCGCAAATCGTTTCCCAAGCTGTAGAAGGCGTTGACGTCATAGTGAACTTCGCCGCTGAAACACATGTGGACAGGAGCATACATTCCGCAGGCGCGTTCATCGACACCGACGTCAAGGGCGTATTCGTCCTGCTCGAACAGGCGCATAAGGCCGGTGTGCAAAAGGTCGTGTGCGTCTCTACCGATGAGGTTTACGGAAGCATCGAGGAAGGCGCGTTTGCCGAAGACGACAGGCTGAACCCGCGCAACCCTTACTCAGCCAGCAAGGCGGGCGGCGAACTGCTCGCCGGCGCCTTCTGCCACACGTATGGGACGCCCGTCGTCGTCACGCGCGGCTCGAACAACTACGGCCCGTACCAGTATCCGGAGAAACTCATCCCGCTGTTCGTCACTAACGCGATCGACGACATGCCTCTCCCTCTGTACGGAGACGGCCTGAACGTGCGCGATTGGCTGCACGTCGAGGACCATTGTCGAGGCATCCAGGTTGCGATAGATAAAGGTGAACCCGGAGAGGTTTACAACGTGGGCGCCGGAAACCAACACACGAATATCGAGATTACCCGTAGCATTCTCGGACATCTTGGAAAGAGCGAGGATCTGATCCGCTACGTCAACGACCGACCGGGACATGACAGGCGATATGCGGTGGATTCCTCCAGAATAAAGGCTCTGGGCTGGAAACCTCAGAAGGAGTTCATGCAGGGGATCAAGGAAACGGTCGACTGGTACGTGAAGAACGAGTGGTGGTGGCGGCCGCTGAGATCGGGCGAGTACCTCGAGTACTATAACAAACAGTACGGTACGCTGTGAGCCCCGTTCACAGCACACTGCGGTAGGAGGAGATGCTGCAACATGGCAAGAGGCGTAGTTTTGGCAGGCGGGCTCGGCACGAGGCTTTATCCCCTTACGAAGGTGACCAACAAGCACCTTCTCCCGGTCTATGACAGGCCAATGGTATACTATCCGATCCAGACACTGGTGGATGCGGGCGTCAACGACATAATGCTGGTTACCGGCGGGAACAATGCCGGCGACTTTCTGCGACTTATCGGCAACGGAAAGGAGTTTGATCTCGACCGCATCAGCTACGCCTACCAGGAGGGTGAAGGCGGCATTGCCGCTGCGCTCGCTCTGGCAGAAGACTTTGCGGAAAATGGTCCCATCGTGGTTATTCTTGGCGACAATATCCTGGAAAAGGGTATCCGTGACGCCGTGAGCGAATTCAGAAAGCAGAAGGACGGGGCCAGGATACTGCTCAAGGAGGTACCCGATCCGGAAAGGTTCGGCGTACCCGTTATAGACGGGGATAGGATCGTCAGAATAGAAGAGAAACCGGAGAAGCCCGCCTCCAAGTACGCCGTCGTCGGCGTCTACATGTACGACAACAGCGTGTTTGACATAATAAAGACGCTGAAACCGTCCGGCCGGGACGAGCTCGAGATAACCGATGTCAACAACGCCTATATCGAGCAGGATAAGATGAGCTACAGCATCGTTGACGGGTGGTGGACGGACGCAGGAACTTCATTTGACGGGCTGCTCAAGGCCAACCGGATGGTAGCGGAAAAGTGTCACCGGGACTCGCAGGAGAATCCCTCGGCGTAACAGTACGGGGCACTGCATCTGCGTCCCCTCACCCTAGCCCTCTCCCTGAGGGAGAGGGGACTACTTGCCATCTCCAGCCTCCTGCTCCCTCTCCCACCGACTCGCAACTCTCGGCTCCCTCTCCCTCTGGGAGAGGGTTGGGGTGAGGGTAGACAGCGCCTCAGCAATAGTCTCCAACACACCCTGAACGTTTCGCAGCACGTCAATGTTCCAGAATCTGAGCACCGTGATACCCTTGCCCTGGAGATCCGCAGTGCGTTTCTCGTCATAAACCGACTGGTTTTCCTCCGCGTGTTGCCCTCCGTCGATCTCGATCGCAAGCTTTGCCTCATGGCAGTAGAAATCGACGATAAAAGTGCCGACAGGATGCTGTCGGCGAAACTTGAAACCATGGAGCTGCCAGCCCCGCAGACGAGACCACAGCCGCCTCTCAGCGCGAGTTGAGGAGCTTCGGAGTTCCCGACATCGGTTCAGAAGCCTCTTGGAGATTGGCAATCTCCTCACAAGTTGGGACACCTCCTGACGACGGGCGCGAAAGAGACAACTCAAGCTTACGAGACGTACGCCAAGGATTTCTACTCGGACTTCCTTCAGCCAATTCAAGACCGCTGGCGTGCGCCAGTACTCTCCAACATGTTTACGATGGCATCGCAGGCTTCCTCGACGGTTATCGAGGTCATACATTCCAGGTCTCGCGAACAGCGCCGCTCGCTACAGGGAGAGCATGGCAACGCTCGGTAAAGGACGTGGTGCGGCTGCCTGTACGGGCTGTTAACAACCGGGTCCGTCGGCCCGAACATGGCGACTACCGGCGTGCCCATCGCCGATGCGATGTGCATTGGACCGGTGTCGGACCCGAAGAAGATGTCCGCCCGTTTGACGAGCCAGGCGTACTCTCTGAGCGAACCGGCCTTCATGATCGGCACCGTCCCGGCCTGCATTTGCGCAACAACCCGCCGTGCCACTTTCTCCTCGCCCGGCCCGTACGTGACAAGCACGTGCGCGATTCCGTCCGTGAGAAGCCTGTCTGCCACTCTCGCGTAGTTTTGAGGTTCCCAGTGCTTGAAGGGTCGGCTTGTTGCGGGATGTATCGCCACCAGCGGTTTGCCGTCGTCGAACTGTCCAAGGAGCTCCTCGACTGCGCGTTTCGCAGCCTCCGGAACGACTATCGTCACGTCGAGATTCGAGGGGGCCGCACCCAACGACTCCACCAGACTGATGTTGCGCTCGAACCGGTTGATCCGATGCCCCGGCGGGACGACCGCGCGGTTGATGAACAGCCAGTTGAACTCTTTCGTATATCCGCGGGCGAACCCAATCCGTTCCTTTGCACGTGACAGCCGCGCCAACACTCCGCTCTTGAATATGCCGTGGAAGTCCAGAACGGTATCGAAATTCTCTGCGCGGAGCTCGCGGATGAACCTTCTGAGGGAACTCGCTCTCGCAGCCGGCGACGCGCGCGAACCGGCGCTACCCACCAGTTCCCGGCGGGGAAAGACCATCACCCTGTCCAGGTAAGGGCTGTCGAGAAGTATGTCGCTCGACTTCTCCTCGACCAACCAGGCAATGTATGCGTCCGGGTACCGCTCTCGCAGGCCTTTCACTGCGGGCACCGTCCGCACCACATCGCCGATCGCGCTCAATCTGATTACGAGAAACTTTCGTCGCATTGTGACACATAGTGTACCAAAATGATCGCAAGAAGTGTAGCCCACAGGACCAGCAGCCGGCGCGTCTCCGCAATTTGCGACCTTTGACCGCTGTTACCGCTTACGCTATAATAGGATGTTCGAACGGGCCGCGAGTTAGTGTCGCCGATGGTCTGCCGCCAAAGCGCGTAACCTCTGGGAGCCCGTGGAAATCTGAGGTCCACGGCCGGCGACAACTGGAGCGAGGCTGTCACAGCAGTCCCGAACTGTTTCCGGCGACCCTGTGGCTACTCTACTGGAAGTGACGGTTATGAAACGCTTTCATTGGCAGATGATGTTGGGTGTATCCCTAGTGATACTGTCAACACTCTTCTATCTTCTCCACTACGTCATCTTCAGGGACTGGCACCACATATTCATTTACATGATAGGCGATATCGCCTTCGTCTTCTTCGAAGTCCTCCTGGTTACACTGATAATACATCGCCTCCTCGGTGAAAGCGAGAAACGCACGAGGCTGGAGAAACTGAACATAGTCATAGGAGTCTTCTTCAGCGAGGTCGGAAAGAAGATGTTGACCTATTTCTCCGACTTCGACCCCAAGTTGGATAGGATACGACAGGAACTCATAGTGACCAAGGATTGGTCCGACCGGGAGTTCTTGATGGTCAGCAGACGACTCAACGATTACGGTTACGACCTTCATTTTCATAAGGTCGACCTGGACCATCTACACGGTCTGCTCGTGGAGAAACGCGACTTTCTCGTGCGATTGCTCGAGAACCCCGTTCTGTTGGAGCACGAGTCCTTTACGGACCTTCTTCAGGCCGTCTTCCACATGACCGAAGAACTTGCCAGCAGGGAGGACATGAAGCAGCTGCCGGAAGCCGACTATGAGCACTTGGCCGGCGATATGAAAAGGGTCTACGCCTTGCTGGCGCACCAATGGTTGGACTACATGAGGCATCTCAAGGATAACTACCCCTATCTGTTCTCCCTTGCAATGCGGACTAACCCATTCGACCAGGATGCGTCCCCGATAGTGCGATAGAAAAGGTCATACCAGAAAGACAAGACCGCGTCAGTGCGATGACGCGGTCTTGTCGAGGGGTTGCGAAGAAATCTCTAGTTCTCGGTCTAGCCCTGTTCGATTGGCTCTATTCTTCGGCGGCGCATCCAGAAGGGTCGCCGCTTGCCCCAGGGGCGCATCGTATCCTGCTGGATCTCCCTGGTTGCGTCCGGAACCTGAGGCGTCATATCCATCTCGGTGAACTTGGCCCGCTCGTAAGGCGTGAGGTCTGGCGGCGCTCCTTCAACGATGTGCACCGTCAAGAAAATCAGCAGCTCCGTGTTCGCCTCACTGGTAACCGTGTGTCTGAACAGCCGTCCCAATAACGGGATATCGCCTAACCACGGCACTTTTGTCACACTATTTGACTTGTTGATGCTCCTCAATCCACCGACAACAACCGTCTGTCCGTCGCTCAACAAGATGCCGGTGTCGGCCCTTCTGGAATCCTCAATCGGTATGCCGCTCTCCGTCATACCCGATATCGAGCTCTCCTCCGGACGAAGACGCAGGAATATCGTGTTCTCGTGTGTAATCCGCGGCGTAACCTCCAGGGTAACACCAATATCCTTGAACTCCGTACTCGCGACCGGAGGACCCTGCGTGCTCTGCGTTATCTCAGTGAACGGTACCTCCGTGACTATCTCTATCTTCGCCGTGTTATTGTTCACGACGAGTATTCGCGGGTCGGCGAGAATGGTTGCGTCACGACTCCTGACCTCGGCCGCTATCGCAGCTTTAAGGTCAACGCTACCGCTGAGTATCCCCAGTGTCATGAGGCCGGCGTCCAATGACGGCGGAGGTGTTGGGAATATCGCCCCGTTCTCCAACACACCAATTAAGTTGGGCAGATTGGTCTGGAATGCAGCCTCCTCCGCGTTGCCGCCGGGGTTGACGGCGTTCGCGATCCACTCAACACCAAACTCCGAGGCGTCCGACAACACCGCGTCCACCATCAACACCTCGATATAGACCTGATCGGGCTTCTCGTCAAGATCAGCAATCATATCGGAGATGACCTGGAAGTTCCCAGGAACTTCCGTCAGTATCACGCTGTTTGTCATGACTTCGCCTATGACGCGGCCGTTTTCCGTCAACATGCCTTCAAGCAGCTTGGCAGTGGGGGCGGCGTCCAGGTAGCTCAACGCAAACGTGCTCGTAACCGTGTCCACGATAGCCTGGGGAACGTCGATCTCCTTGATGATGTCGGCTATCCTGGCCGAGTTGCTCGGATCGTCCGTGACGATGACGACGTTGGAGTCCACATCGGCAACAGCACTCCCCTTCGTCGTGACGACACTGGTCAGCGCCGTCGCCACGGCGGTGGCTTTCGCGTACTCCAACCTATAGATGTCGGTCGTCAGACCTATACCCATCTCTTCGGCAAGCTTGAGCGGAACCACCCGGTATATGCCCTCCTCGTGAACAAGGCCGTACCCGTTCTCGCGAAGCACAAGTTCCATCGCCTTCATTAACGGCACGTCCTCAAGCAGTGCGGTCACCTTGCCGCTGACCTCCTTGCCCGCCAGCAGGTTTATGTTCGCCTTCCGCTTAAGCGCCTCAAGAACGGCGATTAGCGGCGTGTCCTTGTAATTCAGCGTCACCCTCTGCTCGGTCAGACCATTGGCCGCACCGTTTGCAATCTGTTTTCTGCTGCGCTCCTGCTCCATCGCTGCTGCCGAATCCGCCTCGGCGAGCCGCGCCGCGAGCGCTTCCTTTTCGGCCAGCTCGGCCGCCAACCTCTCCTCCAACTCCGCGAGAGCAGTTTCCTGAGTCTCGAGGGCGTCTCTTGTCTCTTGTTCCTTGTTCTCAAGCTCAATCTTCATCGTGCGCTCAAGCTCGGCAATCCGCTCCTCAATCTGGTCGCCTAAGCCTGCTTCCAGCTTCGCGTATGTTTCCTTCTGGAAGCTGAGCTGTTCGCGCAGTCCGGCAATCTCATTTTCCTTCTCGGCGCTTGCTTCCTCAGTTGCACTTGCCAGCGCTTGCTCGAGTTCCTCCACTTTGCGCGCGGCATCGGCGAGCGCCTTGCTCTGTTGCGCCTCGATATCCGGCTGTTCAACAGCGGGCTCGGGTTCGACCGCCGCCGCTACCTCAACCTCAACCGGCGCAGGCTCGGGTTCCGGCTCATCAGGGTCGGCTTCTGCAACTTCGACAGCCTCTTCCTTTGCAGGAACCGCGACATCCTCCGGAATGAGCACCTCGATCTTCTGTCCCCGCTGCACGATCTCTATCTCGACCATCCTCTCAAGGTCAAGAACGACCCTTGATTTGAACAGAGGTTCTAGTTGAAACAGGCTCGTCCGGACGGACTTGAGCACGCTCGGGGCTGTCGGCGTGTACGTGTCGCCTGAATGGAAGTTGATGGTGTTGTAGACGTCCAGGACTATACGTTGCCGGTCCGGGAGGGTGAACGATTCGTACGCGGGCTCGTTGGTGGTCAGGATCGAGACGCGCGTCTCCCGCACGCCGCGCTCCATCTCAATCTCCAGCAACGCGTCCGCCTGTCCCGTCGCCCCCATGAGCGCAGGATTCTCTGTCGGCTGACCGAGTTTCTGAAGTGATTCGCGAATCACCTCTTTCTTGCGCGCCTCGATCTCCCCCGAGGACGTCGCAGCGTACGCGAGACTCGCCCAGAAGGCTCCCGCTAATAGGACAACAGCCACTAGCATGAAACATCGTCTCTTATTCATCTTATTGCGCTCGCTCCTATTGCAGAGCCAGTCGTGTCTTACGCGTGCCGCGCTTCAGAACGACATAGCTCTTGCCGATCTCCGCCACCGAACTGCCGTCTTTCAGGGACTCGCCTACACCCATGACGCTGCCATCTATGATTGCGAGCGGATTGGTGGGGCTCCACATGATGCCGTCGAGCTTGTGGCCGCCAGCCGGACGTGCGGCGCCAGGGCGTGGAGTAACCGCCTGCCTCGGGCCAGGCTTGGGTTTAGCCACGAATGGAGTCATGGGATTCCTAAGTCCCGCGGCACTGTAAACAAAGGCCTTCTCCTGCTCCAGATCCTTCTCGACCTGTTCGACCTGGGCCGCAGGTGCCTGTCCGGACGCTGCACCAGCGCCGCTCCCATCCACGCTCTCCGGACGCTCCTCAAACTGGTAACCTTCGGGAAGCGACGGGCCCTTCTGCAGGGAGTAGTAAACCGCTGCTCCAACACCTACAACCAAAATCACGAGGACTATGGGACGCCAGTTCATCTCTTTACGTAGCCTCCTCCTCAGTGAAAAGATACGTTGTCAACCTGAACTCCGCCTCGCTGACGTTGCGCTCCTGTTCCCCAATATGCAGGTCGGTTATCTTCACGAACCGTTCCCCTATCTCCAGGGAGTTGATGAAACTTGCCAGCTGGTGGTATGAACCGCTGACTTTGAACTGGTACGGAATCTCGACCCGAGGAGCTTTCGTGCTCTCCTCCAGCTTCTCAATCTCAACAACTGAGACCTTCGCTTTACCCGCCGCGACCTGGAACTTCTTGTACAGCTTCGGTATTTCCTTGCGCGTGGGCAGCTTTGCTTCAAAACGCTCCACGAGCAGCTGGATCCTCTGCAACTTCTTCTCCAGAACATCCATTCTCCTCGCCGTCTCGTTGGCGACGTCCAACTCATCCTGCGTCGTGGCAATCTCCTCGTCCAGCTTCCTCACCTCAGCCCTCTGCGGCGCGTAGACAAGAATCGCGACGACGACCGCCACCACAACGATGCCCGTGGCGATGAAACCTACTATGAGCCAGTCCTGCTTGGTTATGACCGGTTTGGATAGCGTACTCATGGATTCGCAACTTCCTTCTTCTTCGCTGCAAAGATCTCGCAGTTCACTTCGAACTCTTTCACTTTTGCACCGCCGAAAGCCTCGTCCTTTACGAGTCGCGGTTCAGGATTCTTGAAATGTACGCCGAAGGAATCGGTGTCAAGCTCGATAACTCGCACGAGCTCTCCAACGAGATTCACCCCCATCTCCTCTTTGGGCGACAAAGCGTAGCCAATGAGTTTCAGGGATTTGTACGGAACAATTATCTGTTTCGTTGTAGGCTCGCCCTCTTTAGCGTCGGGGATAGGAATGGTCTTCTTTCTTGTCTTGTGTTCTACCTCAATATCCTGCAGCCAGATGTCCTTCGGCAAAAGCTTGGCAAGATGGTGGAGCTGTTCCGACCAGACGATTCTATCCGAAGTTATCTCGTCGATCGCCTGGCTTTTCGCAGCGACGGCCGCCTGCTGGGCTTCCAGCTTTCTCACCTTGTCCGCCGATTGACGAACATGCTGCAGCTCCGCCTGCAGATCTTCAAGACTTGTCTTCTTGCCTTCGATACGAGCTTGGCTGGCCATGAATATGCTCACCAGCGCGACCAGGGCAACGGCTCCGGCCATCAACACAGCCAAGTACGGTACGGAACTCCTTCGCACCGGTCGAAGTTCAGGCGGCAACAAATTTACATTGATCATAATGCCAACGCCCCTCTTCCTGCCAGCCCGATAGCTACCATGAACCGCGACGGATGAGCCAGCAGATCCCTGACAGAGCCCGCGTTCGCTTCAGGAACCTGTATCTTGCCTTTCTGCGGATTGGCTACCTCGATACTCTCGATTCCTATTTCGCGCGACATTACGTCACGCAGCGGCGAATACGGAGCCAGACCTCCACTGAGGATGATCCTGTCAACGCTCTTTTCATACAGTTGCTGCTCGTAATAGTCGAATGAACGCCTGATTTCGCCTACAAGTCTCGCTATCGGCGACCGGACCGCAGCCTCGATCGAGATCTCCTCGCCGGACTCGCCCGTGCTCGGCGGCGGCTCCTCCATCCCTTCCTGGATTCGCTGCGCTGTCTTCGCCTCCACGCGAAATGCGCGCTGGATCGCCGTCGCGACTTCCACGCCGCCCCAGCCGATCTCACGCATGAAGCTTGAAACGCCGTCGCGGCAGAAATGTACATTCACAGCAGTCCCGCCCACGTTTATTATTGCAACGGTCTCGTCCTCCCTCAGATCGTCGGCCAGCTCGCATGCGTCAGCCAGCGCCAGAGAATCAACGCCAAGGATGTGAGGGGCTATTCCTGCCATATTGAGCACTTCCAGCCGGGCTTTCACCACGTCATCTCTTGCCGCAACAACGAGCACCTTGACCAATGTTTGACCGTCCTCTGTCACTTCCCTGAGTTGCTCGGCGTTGACGGTAACCTCAGACAAGTCGTATGGAATGCTCTGCCCCGCCTCTATCTGAATGGCACCCTCCATCTCCTCCTTAGGCATCTTCTGGAGTTTCAGGTACCGGGTGACCACAGAATGCCCCGAAAGGGACGCCACCACAATTGAGCGCGCCAGGTCGAAGTCTGATATGGCGTCTCGCGTAGCGCCCGACAGCGCAACGAGAGGATCAGCAGCGTACTGCTCCGCATCAACATCGATCTTTCGAGCCCGTTCTACGACCAGGTTGTCTCCGGAACGAACAACCTGAACTGCCTTTACCGCATGCGAACCTACGTCTAAGCCAACCGCTTGCTGAGGTTTCGTGAACATAGCTTGATCTCGCTCGTTTCGCCTTATGTGTTACCCTAGCTGGGAAATGCTTGCGACCACCTTCCGCCTTACCTCACCTTGGCTTCCTTGCTTCCTGCCACCACCCGGAATGTTACCACAATTCACGCCCCAATGTCAAGAAAACGCCCGGATTGCCCTCTCGTAAATTGCTATGCAACAGTACGTTATGGCGAAAAACGTGTGTCGATCCACTCTTTTTGAGACCAATTCGTGGAGAAGTGCGCGGCACCCGGTTTGGTTGACACCGGTCGCAGTTTTCGCTATTTCGACCCTGGTATCCAGCGAGTAGTTTTGGCCAATCTGAAGAACCGTGCAAGAAACTCTCCCGCCTCCCATAGCTCCCACCACTACTATACATCGGCAGCTTTTCCAAAAACTTATGGGCGTTATGCGCGAAGAACCAGTATGACTAACGAGAATCCGGCGGCAGTACTGCTTGGGGCAGTGGTCCGACCTTGGGTGGGATGAACGGGTATCAGAACTCCTCCTGGAGTATCGTACGGCCGCGCTTAACGCGGGTGAACTCTGCAGGAAGCGGCACTTCCTGCCCCCATTCAAGTATGGTAGCTCCGATAAGAAACTTCAGTTCGGTGGTAACCGTTGACGTCTCCGTGCTTCGGAAGAAGAAGCCCAGCACGGGTATCCTGCCTAGCACGGGCACGCGGCGCACGGTCTCACGCTCCTCTTTCGAGAACAGACCTCCAATCATGACGAGTTGCCCGTTCGGCACGCGCACGGTCGTTCTCGCCTCGCGCGTCGTGAAGGTCGGCAGGTCAACGCCGCGCAGGTTCTCGCTGCGAGCCCGGGAGCTCACCTTCGCGGGATCGAGCTCGAGCTTCACCGTCGCTCCATCCTCGAGGATCGTAGGGGTAACCCCGAGGTCGAGACCTATCTTCTCGAAAGCCACGCCGAGCTGTGCGCCCTTGTCCTTGAACACCAACTTCTGGTATGGCACCATGGCGCCGACATGTATCGTTGCCTTGTTGCCGTCGCCGACGACAACGACCGGTCTCGAGACGATATCCGCAACACCCCTGTCCACCAGCGCACGCATCCTGCCATATATCGTAGCGCGGTCGCCGACAATCACATCACCCTCGAGGGTCATGCCGACGAGAGGGCTTGGCATGCCCTGTTCAGTGGTGTCCGGCCGGATAGTCGTACCTGCGCCCGGACCGGTGTCAGGCGTCGGGAACGTCACAAGGTTGTCCCTGTCGAAACGCAGCGTCCTGAGGCTGGCTTCGTGCAGCGCGCTGGGGTGGCCCCCAGGTAGCGGTGTGTAACCTCGCATGCCACGCCCGAAAACCAGGTCTACACCGATCTCGCTGCCCTTGGAAGCCTGCACCTCAAATATCACCATCTCGACGAGGATCTGCTGCGGCACGTCGCCCGCGGCTATTCCCACAGCCTCGCCTGCATCCTCCTCGGCCCTCGCACTGCCACTTGCGGCAGCAACGACGGCCGCCAGGAATACAAGGATCGCCCACGGCCGGACGGTACGACGGCTGCGTGAACGTATCGAGAAACTGAATCCCAGCACTCTTACACTATCCTCCAACAAGCTACAATTGTCCTTCGGCAGAACGCTCGCTCAAACTCAGATCACTTCCGGGCAACCGTTCCGGCGGTACATAGCCGCCCAGGTCCACTCTAGGTCTCACGAAAAAGATGAGTTCCCGGTACCTCTCCTGCTCTCTGCGGCTGCTGAACAGGTACTTGAGAAGCGGAATCCGGCCCAATATCGGCAGCTTTCGCTCCGAGCTGTACTTCTCCTTGCTCAACAAGGCACCGAGCACAAGTATCTGTCGATCGCGCACGGCAACCTTGGTCTCTACCGACCTGTCAAAGAACTCCGGCACCAGTATGAGGGAACCCTCCGGATTGTCCGCGTGAGCTATAGGAACTCGCGGGCCTACAGCGGCCACAGCGGCTTTCAAGTCCAGGTCGAGATAGTACTCGCCGGGACCGGTCTCATGGATATCCACTAACGCCACCTCAAGCGTGACGCCGGCATTCTTAAACTCTTTCGCCTGCACCGTGGTGGCTCCCACGACTTTGTTGGTCTCGTAAGGCACCTGGTCGACAGTCATAACCACCGACCTCTTCTCTCCTCCCCTTTCGAGCATCAACGTTGGCCGGGAGAGTATCTCAAGCTCCTCGTCCTGTTCCAGAGCCTGTATAAGAAACTCGAAGTTGCCCTCGTGGATGTTTATCTTGTCCAGGAACATGCCCAGACCCAGCCCGGAGGGGTCGAATGAGGGGAAGGCAAGATCCGCCAGGGAGAGGATTCCAGGCCCCGTAGTCCCTTCCTCGCGCCTTGTATACACGGCACTGGTTCCCAGGTCGAACATGCTATTACTGGCGTACTCGAGCACAAGTATCTCGACGGTAGCCTGCGTCGGCCTCCCGTCATCAACCACCTCGGGAGCCTCACTCTCCGTCGCGTCGGGGTTCTCACCCTCCGCAGCTTCTTCTTCAGCCCAGGCAACCGCAAAAAAGGGCAGCAAAAGGAGCAATGCCGCGAGACACACTATCAGCGGGCAACAAGCGCTCTTATTCGAAAACTGGTTCACACTCATACCTGTCTATGTTGTAGATGTTCTCAAAGTTCGAAAACGTGACCCTGAACGACCTGATCTGCTCGGGTCGCACCGTTCCGACACGATGCTCCGTGCTGTCAAGAACGTGTCCGGCGAAATCCTTGATCGTCACAAGCACCCCGACGCCTCGGACAGTCTGGCTGCTTCTGTTGTAGACTTGACCCGATACAATATACCATCGCGGTTCAGAGGAGAACAGGCTGCCACCCCCACCTGGGCGGGCGTACGTATTGTAGATAACGATCGGATTGCGCTCTCTCTCAAGCTCCGCGATCTCCTCCGGCGTGAGAACCGTCACGGTGTCGTCATCGTTGAATGAGATACGCTGGCTCAGGAGTTTTCCGTAGATCACATCCGGATCGAGATCAATCCCACGCACGTACTCGCGCGCCGCCGTCTCGTGTTCGTCCAGATCCCACAGGGCGTGCCCTATCTGAACGGCAGCCTCGGCGTTGTCGGGCTCGCTCTTTGCTACCGCTCTCCAGTGCTCGAGCCTTTTCCGGATCTCCCGTTCGCGCATCTTATCCTGCACACGCTCCCGTTCCTCCATCTCCCGTAACTCGCCCAGGTACTGCTTGGAATTGGCCGCGAAGGTTCCGGTCGGGTGATCGGACAGGTAACGTTGGAACTGCGTGCCGGCCTCCAGGTACGACCGCATGTGGAAATAGCACTGGCCGAGGCGGAACCTCGACTCCTCTGCCGCAGGGCCGCCGGATTCCTCTTGTAGAACCAGGATGTAACTCGCGGCAGCTGCGCCGTACCTCCCGTCTTTCATATCGCCGTATGCGGAACTCAGCTCCCCGTTGCTCAAGCGCGCAAGGGCGCGACCCTGAGTGACACACCCGGTTGCAGTGATGGCAAGTACCAGCGCCGCGCCGACCGCAGCAAACAGCTTAATCACGGAATTCGTGCGGGATGAACGAGAGCCCGCTCTATCCCGGTAATCAGTCGTAGCAGTGAAAATCCTCATAATCTCCAAACACCCATCGCCATCTGAAGCACGTTAACCCATGTCCATATTACATATGACAGTTTACCGGCACTTCGATCAGTATTTGAAATGCCCCCTCTATATCCTGAGGGTCACGTATGGCTATTGTCTCCCGATAAAAGCTTCTGTTTCAAGAACTTGGCAGAACGCTAATCCGTTTCCCAACGAAATGGCGCACCTAGATCGTTTCATTCGACACAGCCACCTTTCCTCCGACAACTTGCTGACTTTACACGTTGTCCGAAGCGCACCCCACCCCTTCATATTACTTATACCACGAATTGTGGGGTTTTGTCAACCTCCGATCGCCTCCAAGAGTAAGGGGTGACCATTATCCCGTCCTATTGAAAGAACGCGACAGTCACGAGGAGAGTTTACAACCAGCTCCTCGAACCTCAACCACCAACCCGTCCAGGGTGCCCGAACGAACCAAGGACGCGCGCGCCTCCTGCCCTGCCTCAGCTTGGCGCCGGTGTCGATCCGCCACTCTTTGTGGCGGCTTCGCGTTGCTCCTTTGCCTGCTGTTTGAGACGTTTTCGGCGTCTGTGACGCCGCCGCCGCAACTCTTTCTTTCGAAGTCCCTGCCCCATATATCAGACCCTTCGGCGTTTCAGCGCCATTTTGCCTGCGATACTCTCCGTCTGACTGGGGTTATCTTATCATACACTCTCCAAATAGTAAAACCCTTTTGCCACGTGAAGGTTCCGCGATATGAGGGTGTCAGCGATTTACCCACGCGAAGGCCCTTTCAGACATCTCCTCTCTTGCATGATGGCGGAACAACGTTTCGCAATAACAGCTCCCTACACGCGTCATTCCCGCGGAGGCGGGAATCCAGGAGGCGCACAAGGCGCTCATCAAGAAACGTGGATCCCCGCCTTCGCGGTGATGACGACAATTCTAGGGCCGCAGACGGGAAGAAAACCTCGGGCAACAAGTCAGGTATTATCGAGCAACTGCGGAACACTCGCATAATCCACCGGCAGACTTGAAGTGAGCGAAACGGAATGATATTATCGCGAGGGGAATCACTGTGTGAATTCCGCGACTTGTGGCAATTGGGGATCGATTGGAGTTCAAGGATAAGAGGGACCTATGATATCAAAACGCGCAAAGATGCTGGATGCCTCTGGCATACGGAAGGTGTTTGACCTCGCGGCGGCTCTGGAAGAGCCTGTGAACTTGAGCATCGGGCAGCCGGATTTCGATGTGGCCGACAACGTCAAGGAGGAGGCCATCAACTGGATACGCTCCGGTTTCAACAAGTACACCGTCACCCAGGGCATACCGGAACTGGCCGATGAGGTAAGGGGATATTACCAGCGACGGTTCAACGTCGAGCTCGACCGCATACTCATCACCTCCGGCGTGTCCGGAGGCCTGACGCTAGCCTTTTTCGCGCTGTTCGATGAAGGTGATGAGGCGATCGTCTTCGACCCGTACTTTGTAATGTACAAACATCTCATCCACCTGGTAGGCGGCGTACCGATTTTCGTGGATACCTATCCGGATTTCAGAATCACGGCGGAAGCGCTCGAGAACGCTCTCTCGTCCCGGACCAAAGCCATAATCATCAACAGTCCGGCCAACCCCACCGGGGCGGTCTTGACGCCTGACGAGGTCAAGCTTGTCGCGGATTTCGCCGACGCGCATAATCTGCTGCTCATCTCGGACGAGATCTACGAGCAGTTCACGTACGATGCGGACCCGGTGACCGCTGCGCAGTTCACCAAGAACGCGCTCATACTCAACGGGCTGTCCAAGCTGGGCGGGATGACAGGGTGGCGCGTCGGGTACGCCGCAGGACCCGATGAGCTGATAGAGCGGATGACGATGATCCAGCAGTATACCTTCGTGTGCGCGCCGGCGTTCGCACAGAAAGCAGCCATGGTCGCGTTACAAAACGATACGACCGACACCATCGCCGCATACAAGCGTAAACGCGGTATCGTGTACGACGGACTCAAGGAAAGGTTCAATGTGACTAAACCTGCCGGCGCGTTCTACATCTTCCCCGAAGCGCCCGGCCGCGACGCCGATAAGTTCGTGCGCCGAGCCATCGAGAATAACGTCCTCATCATACCCGGCAACGTGTTCTCCGAGAAAAATACCCATTTCCGCATATCTTTCGCCGCAACCGACGAGACCCTCCAGGAAGGTGTGCGGATATTGAGTGGACTTTGCACGGGTTAGTCGGTCTGCATTTCTCAGCCGGACAAAGTCCGCCAGGCGAACATCGGTCTATCAGCTCGCCGGCTTCACGGGATGGCGGAGGATGGTGCGGAGGCGTTCCGGGGCGACGCGACGCGGGTCGGAGAGGTAGATCTCGTGGTGCAGACCGTGAAGGGCCAGACCTTGCTCCTCGGCAAACGCATTCATCACACGGACGGTCTCCCCTTCCTTATTGTACGGGCCGACGTGGAGCATCTGTACGCATAGCCCCTCGTCCATGGTCTCAAGCTTCACAAGCTTCACATCCGGAGTTTTCCCCTTCTTGGTGAGCACGTCTGCTGCCTGATTAAGCTCTGCTTCGCCGATGAAGTCCGGCGTGCGGATGAGGATTTTCCACCGCCATTTGTCCATAGGCACTTTCGAAAAATCGCCACCGAACTCGTCGGACCACCACTGGCCCTCGAGCTTACAGACAACGTAATCTTGCCCGGCGAACTTGCTGGTCATCTTGACCGTGTATGCCATACCGTACAGCGCGCCGATGCGTTCCTGGAACAGTTCCCCGCCAGGTTCGCCCTGCCCGTCGACCGTGAGGTAGTTGGCCGGTTTGGTCTCCACCAGCGCCGGCTTTTTCGGCGCAACGTACTCGTCCTTGTGCAGTTTGTAAAGGTCAAGTTTCTCAGCTGCCATGATTTCTCCTCCTCAATGCGGTGCCGTGCGTCAGGCCAACGGCTCGTCCAGGTTCCCCTGGATGTGCAGCAACACGCGCAGGATGCGCTCCTTATATATGCGCTGCGTCTCAGTCCTCATTCGTCCTTCTTTCTCGGCAACGAGAGGTAGGGCGGGCGTCTCGCCCGCCATCGGGCGCGGCAAGCGGCGCCCCTACTAGCCAGCTCAAGTTCCGATACAAGCGTCGGCAGTAGTATACCACTTCCGTAGGGCGCTCGCTTGACAGTCCTTGCGGAATTTCAGGGAGATCTTCAAGAGTACGGGCGTGCGCTTCTAAACGTAAAGCGACTCGAGCGTCTTGAAGTAGTCGGGGAACGTCTTTGAGACGCAATCGGGGTCTTTGATGATCACGCCGGGTATGCGCAGTCCGGCGAGCGCGAAGCTCATCGCCATCCTGTGGTCGTCGTAAGTGTCGATCTCAGCGCCATGAAGCTCCCCCGGGCGGATGCTGAGCCCGTCGGGGAACTCCTCAACAGCCGCACCGAGCTTCCTCAGTTCGGTCGCCGTTGCGGCGATGCGGTCGCACTCCTTCACCCGCAGATTCGCCACGTTTCGTATCGTAGTCTCACCCTCAGCGAACAGGGCCGCCACCGCCAGCGTTTGCGCAACGTCCGGCATGGAGTTGAGGTCCACATCGACCGCGTTGAGCGCGTCCGGTCCCAACATCTCCACCTCCTCGGGACCGCACTTCGACTGGCATCCCATCTCTTCGAGAACGCGCACGAACCCCTTGTCGCCCTGTCTGGACTCGAGCGAGACGTTCTCGACGCGGACCCTGCCGCCGGTTATCGCCGCAGCCGCCAGAAAGTAGGATGCAGCCGACCAGTCGCCCTCTATGGCATACTCGCCGCTCGCGTACTTCTGCCCGGTCGGAACGGTGAACGATTCGTACCCGTTTCTCTCGACAGTGACACCGAAATCGCGCATAACGTCAATGGTCATATCCACATAGGGCTTTGAGGCAAGGTCGCCCTCCACCAGCAGCTCAACGTCATTGGCCGCGTACGGGGCCGCGAGGAGTATCGCGGTGAAATACTGGCTGCTCATGTCGCCGCGCATACTTACGGCGCCGCCTTTGAGCCCGTTGCCCACTATCTCCACCGGCGGACAACTGTTGTCGTTGACGGATCGGGCGGTCGCTCCTAACGAGCCGAGCGCGTCGAGAAGGTATTGTATCGGCCTCTCCCTCATGCGCGCGTTGCCGTCAAGGACGCATCGGCCGCGTCCAAGACACGCTGCCGCGATGAGAAAACGCATCGCCGTGCCGGCATTTCCGAGAAAAAGAGGTTCGGCCGGCTCCTGCAGCGCACCCCCCGTGCCGGTTACTCTGAAGCTGCCGCCGTCCGTTTCCACCGTCGCCCCGAGGGCGCGCAAACCGTCGGACATGTACCGCGCATCGTCACATATTGCCGCTTGACGCAGCAAAGACTCGCCGTCCGCCAGGCCCGCCGTTACCAGCGCACGAGCCGTCTGGCTTTTCGAGCCCGGAACTCTCACCGAAGCGTCAAGAGGCCCGGCCTGTTCAATCCGTACCGAGTTTCTTGCAGACATCAACGTTCTCCAACCCTAATCCTGATCTTGTCACCGACCTTTGCGCCGGTTTTCTTCGCGGCATCTCCCTGGTTCACCGATATCTCGAGCAGACCCGAGCTCCCCCACAGCGCGAGCGGCGCACCAGAGGGCACATCGCCGTAAGTCTTCGAGATGGGCGTCAGCGTGACGCTCCCGCATACTACCTCAGCCCCGGCATCATCATGCGCGCCGGTCAACTCCTCCCAAGACATCCTGTCCAGATTCGTCATGACGTTCCCGAACCGGTCAATATGTATCACCTCCGCCTCCACGACCCCGGCATCCACCGTTGCAGGCAGAGGTATTTCGAGCCTCGCAATGTCGTCGACTTCCGGACCAAGCTCCTTAATGTGAACACCGAGCGACACGTGCGCGGCAGCAGGCGCAAACATGTCGCGACCGTGGAACGTAGCGCTTACGGTCGATCTCAGGTAGACCGCGTTCTCTATAGCCACGGCTTCCAGCGGTTCCTCGCCCGGAACGACCAGCGACAGCACGCCGTTGTCCGGCGCAAAATAGTAGCAATCGGCCGTCTTGACGCAAAGCGGACGCCGTCCGGTGCCGACGCCGGGGTCAACGACGACAACATGTATGCTGCCGGAGGGGAAATACCGCGTGCTGCCCCGCAGAAAAAGCGCACATTCGAGCACGTTATGCGATTCGATATCGTGAGTGAGGTCAACGACCTGGGCATCCGGGTTGATGCTCAGGATCACGCCTTTCATCGCCGCAACATACCAGTCGCGCGTGCCGAAATCCGTCGTGAGTGTAATAATTGCGCCGTTATCCGCCATTGCTCTCTCTCCGCTACTATCCTAACAGCGGCGCGATCCGGTGTCAACCGGACAACCCTTGGCCGCGGAAAAAAGTGCCGACTCCAGGCATTTTTTTCAGTCGGCACCCTGCACTTGATCCGCGCCGCCGCACAGTGCGCACGCACCGCCATGACAGTGTAACCCTTCAGTGTTCACCGTGTTACAGAAGCTATCTCTTCAAGGGCACCTTATTGGCACGGGGATTGCACTCTTACATTGCGAAAAAGCGAACAAGGCGGCCACTGGATGGGGTGACCGATATGAGCATTTGGCCCCGGACTGAATCGTCAAACGTGCTCCCATCAAGCACATTGGTCCCATCGACATTTTAGCCCGGGCCAAATCTTAAAAACCCACTGCCGTGGCAGCACCGCCGCGGCAGTTTCAAATACGCGGATTTCGAACCGTGCGGAGGGAAACAGACAGTTGATCAAGTCACTGTACAGCGCCGCAAGCGGCATGCTCGGACAACAGGTGCGACAGGAAGCAATCGCCAACAATATCGCCAACGCGGCCACGGTAGGGTACAAGAAGTCGGTACCGGCCCTGAGAGGATTCTACCAGATATATCTCGATGCCGCGGGTGCCGCACGTCTTGACCGCGGCGACGTTCCCGGCGGCGGCATGCTGATGGATGCAACCGCAGGCGATTTCTCGCAGGGGACTATTCAGCGCACGGGCGAACCTCTCGATGCGGCGATCGATGGGGCGGGATTCTTCGTCGTGCAAGATGCAACCGGCAACAGCTTCTACACCCGCAACGGCCATTTCACCTTGAACCAGAACGGTGCGCTCGTCACGGAAAACGGCCACACCGTGCAGGGTGAAGGAGGCGAGATCACGGCCACAGGGTCAAACGTGACGATATCCGATAACGGTAGCGTATTGGTCGACGGCGTGGCAAGCGGCACGTTGAGGATCGTCACGTTCGCGGATCCACGCGTGCTGACGCGAGTCGGCGACACGCTGTTCGCGGCACCGGCTGATGCCGCGCCGGGACTCGCCGAGAACGTAAGCGTCGTACCTGAAGCGCTCGAATCATCCAACGTATCCGTGGCGAAAGAGATGCTCGAAATGCTCGTCACATCGCGCAACTTCGAGGCAAACCAGCGCGTCATACTGTCCGTTGACCGCATTCTTGACAGAACAATTAACGACGTGGGCAGAGTCTAGACCTTAGGGAAGGAGGAATCGGCCGAAAATGATGAGAGCTCTCTACACGGCGGCTACCGGCATGGCGGCTCAGGAGCGAAACGTTGACGCCGTCGCCAACAACATCGCAAACGTCAATACCACCGGCTTCAAGAAGGCACGCGTTAACTTCCAGGACCTCCTTTACCAGACGCTGAGGATGCCCGGCGCCGAGACCGCCGAGGGGGTGCTTCTGCCGGAAGGTATCCAGATCGGTCACGGTGTGAGGACATCGTCAATATCGCGTTCGTTCCTGCAGGGCAATTTCGTGAAAACCGAACAGCCGCTCGACATTGCCATTGAAGGGGACGGGTTCTTCAAAGTGACGCTGCCGGACGGCACCATCGCGTACACCAGGGACGGCTCGTTCAAGATGGACGTGAACGGCAACATGGTGACGGCTGACGGATACCTTGTCGATCCGTCCATCACCATACCGGAAGATGCGACAGAGATAACCATAACTTCCGACGGCGTCGTAAATGCGCTCCAGCCGGGCTCGCCTACAATGCAAAACGTCGGCAACCTCGAGATGGCGCGGTTTGCCAATCCCGCCGGGCTGGACGGCCGGCTCGGACGTAACCTGTATCTCGAAACGGCCGCCTCCGGAACGCCTACCGAAGGGCAGCCAGAAACCGAGGGTATCGGCAGCGTACTGCAGGGGTTTCTCGAGAACTCCAACGTCAACATCGTCGAGGAAATGATAGCCCTGATAATCGCGCAACGCGCGTTCCAGGCTAACTCCAACGTCATACGAACCTCTGACGATATGCTGCAATTGGCTAATGGGATTCGGCGTTAAATGAACCTGAATCCAGCGTAATCGGGGTGAATTTGGGATGAAAATCACAATCTCCAGGTGGAAACTCGCGGCAGCAATGCTCTGCCTACTGTGCATCTCAGCGCATGGACACGCCGAGACCGTTATCGCGATGAAAAGCTCCGTTCTTGTGGACGGTTCTCAGCTGCGGCTGGGCGATATCGCCAACATCAGCGGATTACCCCATGCACAGGCGGATAAGCTCGCGCGGCTGGAGATAACGAGGGCACCGAAACCGGGCCACTCGAAGGAGGTTGACCGAGATTTCATGGCCGCGAAGCTGCACCAAGAAGGTTACCGGAACCTTCTCTACGAGGGCGCACGGAGCACCACAGCGACAAGAAGCTCGCAAACCATGACATCCGACAAGTTGGAGGAGATGCTGAGGTCATACGTTGAGTCGCACATGCCGTGGAAAGCTGCGGACACGGTCATTGACATGAAGCCTCCGCCCACCGTTGCGGGTCTGCCCGCTGGACGGATCGCAATACGGTTCGAGTGCGACGGCGACTACAGATACGTCGGGGACACAACGTTCAAAACCACCGTTGTCGTCGGCGGAAAACCGTGCAAGACCCTGTATATGAGGGCCAGCATACATCCGTTCGGACGCGTTGCGGTGGCCACAAGAGACATCAGACGCGGCGAGCTCATCAACGATAGCGATTTCAGCATGGTAAGAAAGGATCTCGCCGATCTTCGCGGCGGCTCTTTCGCCGACAGAGCCCGCCTTCGCGGCCTGGTGGCGGCGCGGTCAATACGGACGGGAGCAGTCATATCGCTGGGCGGTGTTGAACGTCCTATAGCTGTCAAGCGCGGCAAGATCGTCGCCGCTGAAGTCAGAGGAAACGGGTTTCGCATAAGTGCGATGGCCAAGGCAATGGACAACGGCAGGGTCGGCGACGTAATCAGATTGATGAACGTGGACTCCAAAAAGACCTTGGCGGGAGAGGTGGTGGATGCGAATACGGTCAGAGTTGTGCTTCCAGGAGAGGTTTGAGCCGAGCGGTAATTGGTCCCTGTTTCTTGTCGGTCTGGCGGTACTGTGGTTGGCTGTGGGGCCGTGTGCCCAGGCTGACTCGCTGTTCAGCAAAGAGGCGGAGAAACGCGGGTCTCTCTATTCGGACGAGAAGATCCGGTTCGACACCGGAGACGTCATCACCGTGCTAGTTTCTGAGAGCACCGACGCCAGAACGCGCGCCATGACGGAGACCGAGAAGGAATCTTCACTCGAAGCCAGCGGCGCCAGCGGGTTTCTGACGGCGCGAAACGGGCTCAACCTTATCAAGAACGGTGAGCTGCCGGAGTGGCAGTTCGAGGGGAAAAACGAGCACGAGGGTGGCGGAACAACGCAGCGCAACAACACCGTCAGCGGCATGGTCAGCACCAGAGTCGTTGAGGTCTTGCCGGGCGGTAACCTCCGCATCGACGGGGAAAAGACCCTGATCGTGAACCGCGAGAAGACTAAGATCACGGTGAAAGGGATCATACGCGCCCGAGATGTTACAGCCAGAAACACCGTTCTTTCGAGCCAGATAGCCAACGCCGAAATCTCGTTCAAGGGAACGGGACCTCTGTGGAACTCGCAGCGCAGAGGTTTATTGACGAAGCTCCTCGATTGGATCTGGCCGTTCTGACCTTGCAAGGAACGCGGCGAAAGGAGATCTGATGAACACCCGACTGTTTAGGATCGGCATTATCCTCGTGGTCATTGCAACACTGGCCGCCCGGGCTGAGTCCCAGCCGCGAGTCAAAGATATTACCGATATTCAGGGAGCCAGACCCAACTTTCTCAGGGGATACGGCCTGGTGGTCGGATTGAACGGCACCGGCGACGGCGCTGGCGCTGCGCTCCGCGCACAGCAGATGCTGTTGCGCAGGATGAGCATCGAGATGCAGGAAGCGCGCGAACTGAGCTCCGACAACGTCGCCGTCGTCATGGTCACCACGGAACTTCCTGCATTCGCCAAGGAGGGTACCCGAATAGACGTGACGGTGAACAGTCTGTTTGACGCAAAGAGTCTCGAGGGGGGAACGTTGATCGAAACGCTGATGGAGGGTATGGACGGACAGGTCTATGCGGTAGCTCAGGGACCCGTGTCCATCGGCGGGTTCAACGTGGGCGGTGCAGGTGCCGGCATTCAGAAGAACCACCCTACCGTCGGACGAATACCGGACGGCGCGATGGTCGAGAGCGAAGTCCCTTCACTCATCACGGACGGCAAGCACATCAACCTTCTGCCGCGCCAGCGCGATTTTGTCACAGCTTCGCGCCTCGCTATCGCGGTAAACGACGGACTGGGCGAGAACATAGCGGTCGCGCTCAATGCCGGCATGATCAGCGTGAGAATCCCCGAAGAATGGCTGGACGATCCGGTCGGGTTCATAGCGGCGGTGCAGGAGATCCAGGTCACCCCCGACCGACCCGCCAAGGTCCTAATCAACGAGAGGACCGGAACGGTGGTCATAGGCGGCGAGATAACTCTGTCGCCCGTTGCCATCGCTCACGGCAATCTCACAATACAGATCAGCACCTTCAAAGAAGAGTCGCAACAGGTCTCTCCGACAGGAGTTGCGACGCGCGTTAGTGAAGCTGCGGCCGCGGTCGTTACCGAGGAGACAGCCCGGCTTATACCGGTCGACGGTGCCGATGTCAGCAAGATAGCCGAAGCGCTCAACAAGTTGCAGGTTACGCCGCGCGACCTCATCAGCATCTTTCAAGCGCTCAAAGAGGCCGGCGCTCTCCACGCAAAGCTGGAGATAATGTGAATGCAAGCGGAAATTCAGTTGTCACCGCTCAACAGCGCGACAACCTGGCACCTGGGGGAGAACCGCCTGGCAGGACTCAAAGCCGCGGTACACAGGGGCCACTCAACTCAAATCGAGGATAACGAGCCCCTGCGCGCTCAGGCAGCACAACAGCTGGCTTCCCTATTCATTTTCCAGCTCCTGCAAGAGATGCGCAAGACGATACCGAAATCCGGCCTGTTCGACGGCGGTCGTGAGCAGGAGATGTATGAACAGATGACGGACGAACGTCTCGCCGACTTGATCGCCGCGAACGGGCAGTTCGGAATAGCCTCCACAATACATCAGGAACTGCTGAAATACGGCTAAAGATGTCGCCGGATTTGCCGATAACTAGAGTGAAGGGGGCGGAGAATATGCAGACCGATTTTGAAAAACTGGACGGGATTCTCGGCGAAGAGTTGAACCTCTTCGACAAACTCGTTCACGCATGCTCTGAGGCGACGACGAGGATACTCCACGGCGACATCGACGGGCTCGCCGATGTCACACGCCGCCAGAATGAGCTTGTCATGACAACTGTTGAAACTGCAAAAGCGCGTTTAGCGTTCCAGCGCGAGCTGTCCCACAGCGAACCGGAACAGCCCGGAGAGGCGGGAGCGGAACCCGCCGTGCGGTTCATCGCTGAGCCGTACGCATCGAGACTCGCCGATCACGATGACAAGCTGTGCTCGATCGCCGGGACGCTCCGCGAGCGTAGCGAATACAACAGGTTTTTGCTGGCGTGTTCTTTGCAGATGGTCGACCGCGCGATGCAAACGGTGTGCGACGCGCCGGAGACGAACGGAACATACAGTTCCGCCGGCTCGTGTTCGGACCAGACAGCGTCAAACAGCGGTCTGCTCAACAAGAAGATCTGAGGGGAAATCTAACTTATGGGGAGTCTCTTCTCATCGCTCGACATCGCCGTATCAGGCCTTCTGGCGCACCAGGCCGCCATACAGGTAACCGGTCATAACATCGCGAACGTCGATACCGACGGTTACTCCCGCCAGAGAGCGGAACTGGTCTCACAAGTGCCTCAGATTACGCCTTACGGACCATTAGGTCGAGGTGTCACGGTAGCCGACATTTTTCGGATACGAAACCGGTTTCTCGACAACGTCTTCCAGAATGAAACAGAGAACTTCCTGGAACTTAGCGTGGAGCGCGATTTCCTCCTCCGCATCCAGGATATATTTCAGGAGCCGGGCGAGATCGGTTTGAGCGCGCTTATGGACGAGTTCTTTAGCTCCGTCCAGGCATTGGCCAACTACCCCGAACAGCTACCCCTGCGCGCCAGCTTGATAGCCTCGGCGTCGGTTCTGGCGGAGAGCTTCAACGACGTCGACAGCAGACTTCAACAGATTCGCACGGACGCCAATAACGAGATAATCATGCGGGTCTCGGAGGTAAACAGCCTCACGGAACAGCTTGCCGAACTGAATCGGAGCATAATTAGAGCCGAAGCGGATGGCACAGTCGCAAACGACTTTCGCGACCAGCGCACCGTGCTGCTTGACGAGCTGGCTGAGCTCGTGGACATATACACGGTCGAAATGTCCAACGGTTCCGTATCCGTCCTGGTAGGCGGTGACGTTCTGGTTGAAGGCACGTACTGGTCCGAGCTTGCGACTCAGGTGAACCCGGCACTCGATCCCGACCGCGGCGACCTTGTGGACATCGTTACCGCATCTTCTGGACGCGTACTGAACATATCGGGCGGGAGATTCAGGGGACTGCTTGACATCCGCGATGTCTACGCCCCAGAAGTCGCAACAAGAGTAAACGATCTTGCCACCACATTGATCTTCGAGTTTAACAGGATTCATAGTCAGGGGAGCGGGCTCACCGGTTTCACAAGCCTCACGAGCGATAACGCAGTACTCGACCCACTCGCTGACCTCGACGACAGCGTCGCAACGGGCCTTACATTCACCCCGACCGACGGCAGCTTCGAGATCGACGTCATGGACAGCTTCGGCACCAGCTGGACAATGACCGTAATAACCGTGGATCTCGATGGCGTCGGCGTCGACGACAGCTTGACAGATCTGGCGGCAAACATCGACGCGGTCGCAAACATTAGCGCGAGCGTATCCGCTGACAACCGGCTTGTGATCACCGCCGACCCGACATACTCGTTCACCTTGTCACATGATACAAGCAACGTGCTCGCAGTGGTTGGATCGAACACTTTCTTCAGCGGTTCCGATGCTTCCGATATGGTCGTGAACCCTGTCATAGTCAATGACCCCACATTGATCGCCGCTTCATTGAGCCAGAATCCGCTAAACACCGGCGACAACAGAAACGCACTCGCAATGGCCGCGTTGCAGGAGACCGCCGTACTGGATTCCGGCACCTCCACACTCAACGATTACTACGAGCAGACGATCGGTAATCTCGGCACGACCACACGCCGGGCTTCGGATGAAGCCATCATTGCCGAGAGCTTTCGGCGAAACATAGACAGGCGCAGAGAGGAAGTAGCAGGGGTCAGCCTCGACGAGGAAGCCGCCAACCTCACGAGATTCCAGCGGGGATATCAGGCATCCGCGCGGGTGTTCTCAGTTATTGACGAGCTCCTAGATACGCTCGTGAACGGGCTCATATAAACGATTGGTGCGGAACGGAGGTTCAGGATGGGTGTGAGAATCACTCCACAGATACTCGTTGACTCGGTGCTTGCCGACATACGCGGCGCCCACGGACGTCTTGCGGAAACGCAAAGGATGTTGGCCACCGGCAGGCGAATTAACGCGCCTTCAGACGATCCCGTGGGAGCGACCCGCGCCATCGGCATCCGGACAAGCATAGCGAATGTGAACCAATTCCTCGAGAATATCCGCGAGGCTGACACGTTTGCCGGCGAATCCGAGACCACTTTGCGCGCCATCATAGACAACATACATCGCGCGCGCGAGCTCACGGTACGAGGCGCTACCGGCACGCTCGACCAGCAACAGAGAGACGCCATCGCGCTGGAGATAAACGAGATACTCGAAGCAATAGTGGACCTCGCCAACACGAAATCCAACAGCAGGTACCTCTTCAGCGGAACGCGCACGCGCGTTACTCCCTTCGTCAGCACCATCGTTGGAGGAGAAATAACGGCGGTCTCATATGCCGGCAACAGCAGTTCTTTCAGCGCCATCGTATCGCCGGGAGTCACGGTGGAGATGAACCTCCCCGGCGACCAGGTATTCCAAAACTTCCAAGACACTTTTCAGGCACTCATAGACATCCGAGACGACCTGCGCGCCAGCGACACCGACAGCCTATCGAATGTCCGGCTCGGTGAGATTGACGACGCCATGACCGCACTGCTGGATGCAACCGCTCTGTTCGGCGCGAAAATGAACCGGCTTGACCTGATCGGGCAGCGACTCGAGGACCAGTCGCTGAGCTTAACCACCCTCCTTTCGGAGACGGAAGAAGCCGATTTCATGGAAGCCATTGTCCAGCTTGAGTCGCAGGAGAGCGCGCTTCAGGCTGCGCTGCACGCCGGCGCAAGGGTGTTGCAACCGTCGCTTCTCGATTACATCGCTTGAATCTTCTTGAATCTGGCAAATAATGTAGTATAATGAAGGTTAGTGGATGGCTATTGCGCCTTGTGCTGCCATAGTCGCAAATGGGGGCGAGATGAGCAAAATGAAGGTCGAGACGACCCGTTTCGGGACTCTGGATATTGACGAGAAGACGGTCGTTACTTTTACGCAGCCGATACTCGGTTTCTCCGACTGCCAGAGGTACATTCTTGTAGAAGGACCGAGCAGCGGCAAGGTATGGTGGCTCCAATCGTGCGACAAACCGGAAGTGGCGTTCATAGTCATGAACCCTATGCAGGTTGTGCCGGACTACGAGGTGAAGCTCGACGCGAGCGAGGTTGAAGATCTCCGTTTGGAAAAAGCCGAGGACGCTCGTCTGCTCACCATCGTGGTCGTTCCGGAAGACAGGTCGAAAATACGCACCAACCTCAAGGCGCCGATAATCTACAATCCCAAGACGAATCTCGCGAAGCAAGTTATCCTTCACGACTCAGATTATGCCGTACAATACCCTTTGGCCGGAGCGGTTGAGAAAACTCCTGTGGGAACTTCCAATGCTGGTTCTGACGCGTAAAGAGAACGAGAGCATAATGATCGGGGACAATGTCGAGGTGAAAGTCCTCGAGGTGAAGGAAAACCAAGTCAGAATAGGTGTCGTGGCTCCGCGGGAGATCACTGTCCACCGAATGGAAGTGTACTTGGCAATCCAGCGCGAGAACATCGAGGCGGCCAAAGCACAGGCCAAGACTGAGGAGCTGGATAAGCTGATTCAACAGCCGATTAAGTCGAAGTAGGTGCGGGCGGGAAGTCGCATCTGGGTGATAAGGTACATATAAAAATGAAGCTGGTGGTTGATGGGGCGAAGAATCCGGTGCCGTTCGACTCCGGAATGTCTCTCCGATCGGTATTGAAGCGGGTCGATTCATATCTGTCGACCAGTAAGAGGATGATGGTATCCGTGTGCATAGACGGGCGTGAACTCTCTCCCGAAGAGCTCGGTCAGGAGTCTGCGACGACCGTTGACAGTGTGCAGACGGTACAGGTCAGGAGCGAGCCGGCAGCTGCGCTTGCGGACGCAACGCTTTCGGAGGTGGAAGAGCACATCCCTGCTCTGTCGCAGACCGTAAAGGAGCTTGCCGAGCTGTTCCAACAGGGTAACGTCGCGGAAGGGCTCGAAGGTTGCAGACGAGTCATGGAAATATGGATGGAGATCGTCTCTCGGGAACGGCGGGCCGCGGCAGCGTTGCAGCTCAACCTGGACGAACTCCAGATCGACGGCAAGTCGTTCAACGAGCGGCACGTTGAGCTGAACCGGTTTCTACAAGAGGCGCTTCAGGCCATGGAGCGCAGCGATTACCTCTTGCTCGGAGACTTGCTTGAGCACGAACTGGCACCGCGGATCGACACTGAGCTGAGAATAGTGAATGAGCTTCGAGAAGCCGTGCGGATTGAACTCACGTGACACGTATGATGGTCCCGCGCGGTCGAAGCCCGGACTGTGGCGAGACGTTTTCCCCCTTGAAAATTCTCACTTTTAACTGGCACGAGCCGTACATATGCCTTCTGGCGCGGACGGGCTTTTCGCTTGTCGTCGCTGAGCCCGACAGCCGTGGCAGCCCACGCAAGTGGGATGCGCGATGCCGGCCTGTGCCCGAGAACGCCCGCGTAGCGTCCCCCCAAGAGTGGCAGGATGGGCTTGAGAACGGCGCTTTTGATCTCGTTATAGCTCACAATCCCATTGACGACCTGGTTCATCTCGTACGGTTCGGGCTGCCCAAGATACTTGTCCTTCACAACAAACTGTCAACCTCCCTGGCGCTCGGCAACAACGAGGATAATGCGGAGGAGTATCGCGAGAGGATAATCGACCGACTGTTCGCATCCGTGCCCAATTTGAGACTGGTTTTCATCTCCGAGGCGAAACGCGACGACTGGGCCCTCGATGGAGCGGTTATAGAACCGGGAATCGACCCCGAGGAGTATGGAGGATACCGGGGGGACATGCCGCGGGTCCTGCGCGTCGGAAACGAGATGAGGAGCCGAGACCTGATGATGGGATACTCCGTTCAGGAAGCCATACTGCACCGGCTCCCTTCGACGATTCTAGGGACCAACACCGGAATAGCCGCCAGCAGACCTGCACAGAGTTTTGACGACTTGCGGGAACACTATCGCAGCCATAGGCTGTTGCTTAACACGACGGTCGACGGTCGCGAGGACGGATACAACCTCGCCATGCTCGAGGCGATGGCCACCGGCATGCCCGTTGTGGCCACCGCAAACGCGACCTCGCCGATAGTGGACGGTGTCAATGGGTACGTGTCCGATGACATCGACGAGCTCCGAGAGAGGGTCCGCGAACTTCTGGACGACAAAGAGAAAGCGCGCCGGCTCGGCGAGAAAGCTAGCCGTACCGTGCGCGAGCAGTTCAACATCAACGAGTTCGTCCAGAGATGGCGGGAAGAAATCAGCGAGGCCGTGGCCGCAACCGCCATGTCGATAGGTTCACGATTCTCAATCGGCGCAACTGCGCCCGGGGAAGCCGAAATCAAACAGTACGAGTTCGATAAGGAACTCCTGGAGGTAATACCCGGCCGGCGCACATCAGAGGTTGAACCCAGAAACCTTTCTTTCGGTCCCGCGCCGAAACAACGCAACATCTTACTCTGTTACGCCGCCAACCCGACGACGACCGCACAGTTTCTGGGGCGTGCACTGCGCAAACGGCACAACCTCGTTACATGCGGTCCAACGATCTCGGACGAGACCCTCACCGCTTGGGATATGCTCGCCGTCAAGGACAGAGTGGTACCGCAGGACGTGCCCGTGCCTTGGGAATCGAGTATGGCCGATGTCAAGCAAGCCCTGCCCGACGGGTTCGAGCCGGAACTTCTCCTCTGGGTGGAGTCCGGTGTGAACTTCACGCCGGCGGACTTCGCCTCGGTCCGGTATCCAAAGGCATGTTATCTCATAGACTCCCACATAAACCTCGATTGGCACCTGAAATGGGCGCAACTGTTCGATTTCGTGTTCGTTGCGCAGAAACGGTACCTCCCGAGATTCAAAGAAGCAGGATGTCCCGACGTGCACTGGCTCCCGCTGGCGTGCGACCCGGAGTTGCACCGCAAGTACGACGACGTCGAAAAGAGATACGACGTCGGGTTCGTGGGCAGCCTGACCGAGGGTCACGCGCGGCGCGTGCAACTCCTTCGCCAGTTGGCGGAAAGGTTCAACGTCCACGAGGAACGCTGCTTTCTTGAGGACATGGCGCGGGTTTTCAACGAATCGCGCATCGTCTTCAACAACGCTCTGGCGCATGACATGAACATGCGCGTCTTCGAGGCGTTGGCGTGCGGGTCGTTGCTGATGACGGACAGGGCTGAAGGCAGCGGGCTCGAAGAGCTTTTCCGCGACGGTGAGCACCTGGCGGTTTATGACGATTCCGATTTGGTCGACAAGGTCCAATACTACCTCGAACGCCCGGATTTAAGAGAGAAGATCGCCAGGCAGGGGCGCGAAGAGGTGCTGGCCCGTCACACGTACGGTCACCGCGCGGCGGAACTCGAACGGGTAATATTCAGCTCTATCGAGAAGAGTCGGAAAGCGACAAAGGCGCCCGGTCCATATGAGCCGGGAGGTTATGCCGGCCACGCGCGAGAAGAGATAGCGGCGCTCGTCCCGCAAAGCGCAACCAGCATACTGGACGTCGGTTGCGCCGCCGGCGAGACCGGCAGATTGCTCAAGGAGTTGGGATTCCCTCGAGTGGTTGGCATAGAGCGCAACGAGGAGAGCGCCGCGCGAGCACGCGAAGTGCTCGATGAGGTCATCGTGGGCGATATCGAGCAAATGGAGATCCCGTTCGAACGCGGCTCGTTCGATTGCATAATCTTCGCCGATGTGCTCGAACATCTCATTGAGCCGGGAGATGTGCTTCGCAGGTTCCGCGATTACATGAGCCCGCAGGGAGTGGTCATCGCGAGCATACCCAACGTACGCAACTTCCAGGTGATTCACAATCTCGTTGAGGGATACTGGCGGTACACGGACGAGGGGATACTTGACCGGACACACCTGCGCTTCTTTACCATCGCCGAGATTGAGAGGTTGTTCAATGGCGCCGAATACGAGATCGTCAAGCAAGCCACGACCATTCATCAGGAGTATAAAGATCTTGAGCTCGGTCCCGGCGGGACTTTCAGTTTCGGCCGCGTGACCATCCGAGGGCTGAACGAGGAGCAGTTCCGCGACCTGCTCGTGTTCCAGCATATTGTTACGGTAAAGAAGAAGGTCAACGACCCGGTATCCCTGGCCAAACTGAAGGTCGACGCGGGACAATTCAATGAAGCGATGGAGATGCTCGACGGCGCGGATATACCGGCAGCCGGCCGGGTGGATTCGCTCATCCTGCAGGGTGAATGTCTGGCGAAGCTCGAACGACTCGCCGAAGCCGAAGCGAAATATCGTACGGCCAGCAGCGAAGGCCCCTCAAACGACCGGGCAATGACCGGCTTCGGTGCCGTACTCGTGCTACAGGATAGACACGACGAGGCGCTCGACGCGTTCCGCCGTGCAGCCGAACTCAATCCGGAAAGCGATACGGCCCGATGCGGTGTCGGGCTCGCTCTTTGGGCGAAAGGCGAGACCGAGTCTGCGGCCAATGCGTTCGCCGAAGCGCTCGACGCTAATTTCGAGAATATGGCGGCGCTCATGAACACCGTCCACATAGCGTATGAGCTCGACTCGTTTGAACTTGCAGAAGAGTATCTGAGTAATTTTCTCGAGTATTATCCGGGCAACCTCGACGTTCAGTTCATCCTGGCCGGAGTATTGTACAAGATGGGCGATTACGACCGAGCGCGCGAGGCCATTGACACCATACTCACGTTCGAGCCGGAACGCGAGTACGCCCGCGAACTCCTGGATAAGATCAACGCAACCGACCGGACTGAGTACCATGAACAGCATCGCTGAGAGCTGGGACGAGGCCAAACGCCGCCTCAACGACTCGCCCCGATCCGAAAATGCGCAGGTGCTGACCGCCGCAAACGGTTCCAGCACCGTTCTCGTTGATGGAGTGCTCTTGCACAGCAAATACGATCCGCAACAGGAAGCGGCCCGACTGGTGGACGCCAAGAGCGCCTCGTTCAGCGGCACCGTCATCGTGTACGGCGCCGGACTCGGCTACCATCTGCAGGAAATACTGAACCGAGGAGCCGACCGGCTCATAGTGATCGAACCCCGCGAGGATGTCGTAAAGGCGTTCTTCGAGGCGGCAGTGGTGGACAGACCGGACCAATGCGTCCTCTTCATAGGCCGTGACCCATCAGATATCGCAAAGCATCCCGCGTTTCTCGAGGCGGCCAAGAGCGGAACTCAACCGTTCCACCACCCCGCCTCCGTGCGTTTGACAGCGGGCTACTATGAGCTGCTGGACGCGGAGGTCGATAAGGCGCTGGCGAGACAGAGACGATGGAAGATAGCGGTCGTATCGCCGATGTACGGCGGGTCGCTGCCCACGTCACGGTACGTGGCTAACGCGCTCACCGCGATGGGCCATCGCGTCGATTTCATCGATAACAGCCTATACTATGACGCGTACAAGTCCGTCGATGACCGGCTGGCCAGCGAGGCCCTGAGGAACCGCACAAAGAACACGCTTATGGCGTTTCTGTCGGAGCTCGTTGTGGCGCGGGCGATTGAGACGCGCCCGCACATAGTGCTGGCCCTGGCCCAGGCGCCGCTCCACGAAAACGCCGTGCGGCAGATTCGCCGGCACGGCATAGTCACCGCGTTCTGGTTCGTCGAGAACTACCGGCACCTTCACTACTGGAAGGCGTTGGCGCCGCAGTACGATTTCTTCTTCACAATCCAGGAGGGCGACTTCCTCGCGAAACTCGACTCGCTGGGGGTGCGCAACTACAAGTGCGTTCCTACCGGGTGCGATCCTCAAGTGCATAGAAGGCTCGATCTCAGCCCCGAAGAACAAGCCGAGTATGGCAGCGACATTTCCTTCGCCGGGGCCGGTTACTACAACCGCCGTCAGATGTTCGAGGGTTTAGTGGATTACGATCTCAAGATCTGGGGTACCGCATGGGAGCAAAGTCGGCGGCTGAGAGAGTTCGTTCAAGGTGACGGGAAAGAATTCACCACCGAAGAGATGGTGAAGATATTCAACGCATCGAAGATATCGCTGAACCTCCACTCTTCCGCGCAGCACGAGGCTATAGACCCGGATGGCGATTTTGTCAACCCGCGCCTGTTCGAGGTGGCTTCCTGCGGCGCGTTTCAGATCGTGGACGAACGGAAGGAGATACGCAGGTTCTTCGAGCCGGAACAGGAGGTCGTCACGTTCAGGAACCTGAGCGATCTCCGCGACAAGGTCGACTACTACCTGGCACACGAGGATGAAAGAACCGCTATCGCCGAGCGCGCACGAACGCGCGCGCACAACGAGCACACGTATCAGCACAGAATGGCCGAAATGCTCGATTTCATCTCCGACCGCGCCGGCGATAGGCTGCTGGCTCATCCCGACAAGGAGTACCTCACGGTCGGCGAGGTAAGTCAACGCCCGGATACTCCCCATGAATTGCGGGCATTCCTGGACATGCTGCCGGCAGATATGCCGTTCAACCTACAGGAAATAGGCAAGAAAATGCTCGAAAGAGAGGGGAACCTGACGGAATCCGAGGCGATATTCATGATGCTCAAAGAGATAGCCGACAATCCCAGGATCGTACTCAAAGATTCTCCTCAGACTACAGCGAGATGACATGTAGGGGCGAGGCACGCCTCGCCCGTGAAATTGGAACACAGCCTTACAATGCGCAAATTCCTAATAGTCCAGCTCACCCGGATGGGCGATACCCTGCAGAGCACGCCTCTGCTCGCGGGTCTCAAGCAGAACTATCCCGACTGTTCAATTTCCCTGTACATAATCCGAAGTGCGGCAAAAGTACTCGAGGGAAACCCGCATGTCGACGAGATGATCTATTTCGACCCGGGAGAGATGTTGAATGATCTGATGCTGGACGATTCGGCCGGTCTCCTCAACTGTTACAGCAAGCTTAAGGGCGTCATCGAGACGCTCCGCGACAAACGGTTCGACACGATAATCAACCTTAGCCACAGCAAGTTCAGCGCGCTCCTGCTGCGGCTGATCCCCTGCGATGACGTGCGCGGTCTCACGCTTGCGGACGACTGGTTGAGGGTGATCCGAGGCGCGTGGCCGAACTATTTCATCAACTCAATCTTCAACCGCGCATACAACCAGTTCAATATGGTGGATGTGTACCGCAGGTTCGGCGGCGAATTGCCTCCTCACACCCGGCTCGACCTCCACGTCGACGACGACTCGAAGCGGTACGCGCGGGGACTGCTCGAGCGGGAGGGGATTGCGGAGGGCGATTTCGTCGTGTGCATGCAGCCGGGCGCAAGCGACGAGGCGAAAAGGTGGCCCGAACGGCGGTTCGCAGAACTGGCCGATATGTTGATACGGGAACAGGACGCAAAGGTCGTTCTCCTCGGAACCGACGAGGAGAGACCCGTCGGCGAGAAGATTATGGCCGCAATGCGGGAGACACCTATAGACACGTTCGGCAGGTCGAACATACCGCAGCTCGCAGCCATATTGGACCGGGCGGATTTCCTCGTGACGAACGATACCGGCGTGATGCACGTAGCCGCCACCACCAATACCAGAATAATCGACCTCTGCTTCAGCAACGTCTATTTCCGTGAAACCGGCCCTTATGGTGACGGACATTTCGCCATCCAGTCCAGGATAGACTGTACGCCATGCCGAATGAGCTTCAAATGTCACGATAGAGTATGCAAGAACTACATAACCGCGCAAGACGTGGCGCGGCTCATCGCCCTGGCCCGCGACGGGCGAGACCGCGAGCTTCGGCAGATAGAGGATGCCCCTGAACTCGAGCGTGTGAACTACTTCGTCAGCCGGTTCGGCGATGACGGCATGGTGCAGTACGTCCCGCTCATCCGTCGTCAACTGACACGCAAGGACGCCATCAATATGGCGTACGGTTCGATGTGGAAGGAGTTCCTGGACGGGCACGGAAGCGCTGAGGATGACGAAAGAGATTTCGAGCGGTTGCTCGACCGCTACAGTGGGCAGGATGGGGTCCTCGAGGAACTCGAGGCCGGTACTTCAGCATTCAGAGAGCTTGCTGCTGTATCAACTGACGGGATTCAGAAAGCTGAGGAACTTGTCACAGGGTTGTCACGACCGAACGTCAACTACTCTCGTATGCAACCGCTTATCGGCGAACTGGCGCGAGTTGACGACGGGATCAGAGTGGCCGGGCGAACACACGAAATGCTGCTCCCGCTCGCGTCGCTCTTCAGCTTTGAAAAAGAGAACCTCGAGGGGGACGACCCTAAGCTACTCGCGCAGGACACTCTCCGGCTTTACACCGATATGCTCAACCGGTGCCAGCTCATCCAACGCAAGATCGGTACATTATCCGGCATCCTTGGGGAATGATCAAATGTAGGGGCGCGGCTTGCTGCGCCCGGGCAATGGTCATCTCGTGTCCCCGACGCCCCCTCTCCCGCTGGGAGAGGGCTGGGGTGAGGGCGCGTACTGCAACCGCCCGGCATTTTCACATGTGTTAATTGAAGGGCTGTTTCGAAACAGGGGAACACGACACCTATTTCCTGATTCTCGCCGCGTTTGGGGGCTCTGGCTTCTGCGATGGTGGGGCAGACATTCCTGTCTGTCCTCCGCAGGAGAGATGCCGCCTCGGGTGTAGGGGCGCGGCTTGCTGCGCCCAGGAATATGATGAAAACAGGTGAGTGTGGGGCTGTTGAAAAAGGCCCGGCAGACAGCTAGGTGTCATTCTGAGCGAAGCGAAGAATCTCGATTTTCCAGCCTTTTCGGGGCGCCAGATCCTTCGCGTGCGCTCAGGATGACACCTAAATGCACTTTTTCAACAGCCCCAGTGTCCCCTGTTTACTTCGGTTTCTTGATGATGCCCCGTTTGGACGCGAAGTTCCTTCTCGTGCCATGCCTGTTTTTGTCGTCATCCCCGCGCAAGCGGGGATCCAGGCTTAAGAATGGGGCGTTCTCCGTCTTACTGGATTCCCGCCTGCGCGGGAATGACGCGCGTGAGGGAAGGGTCACCTGGAATAGTCGAATAATCCGTCCGAAACTCGTGTATAATATCACAAGGGGAAGAGACGGCGCCTTCGAGCTCTGCCGGTTGGAAGACCGAGGAAGGTGAAAAACGAAATAGGGGTACAGAAATAGGTGTGGTGCCCCCCTATTTTCCTATTGTTCCCTTATTTTGGGCTTCCACCCTGGCGCCTTTGAAAACGG
>Ga0114922_10000466_pt1 | contig 38703 bp, 27 predicted proteins | sample AartaG_FD_100975 | JGI IMG/M metagenome (GOLD analysis project Ga0114922, IMG submission 100975) | Deep subsurface microbial communities from Aarhus Bay to uncover new lineages of life (NeLLi) - Aarhus_00045 metaG | ecosystem: Environmental > Aquatic > Marine > Oceanic > Sediment | place... | reverse complement strand
TTCGATCAATTCGAGATTCAAGATTCGTTATTCGATATTCGAAGTTCTTGTTTGATTTGAATATTGAATATCGAATACTTCATTAAGAATATCGAATTCGATCAATGAAGGATTCAAGATTCGTTAATCGATATTCATCATTCTTCTTTGATTTGAATATTGAATATCGAACACTGAATTAAGAATATCGAATTAGACCAAATCAAGATTCAAGATTCAAGATTCGTTAATCGATATTCATCATTCTTCTTTGATTTGAATATTGAATATCGAACACTGAATTAAGAATATCGAATTAGACCAATTCAAGATTCGAAATTCGTTAATCGATATTCGACATTCTTTTTTGATTTGAATATTGAATATCGAATACTTCATTAAGAATGTTGAATTCGATTAATTCGAGATTCAAGATTCGCTATTCGACATTCGAAATTCTTGTTTGATTTGAATATTGAATATCGAATACTGAATTAAGAATGCTTAATTCGATCAATTCAAGATTCAACATTCGTTATTCGATATTCGAAGTTCTATTTTGATCATTAAAACTGAGAGAGGTCCAATCATCAGTCCGAAAAAACGACCGCATTGGTCAGTTCCTTGTCTCGCTTACCCAACTCGAATTCGCGTATGTTCTCGATAGTGGTGTCTACAATACTTTCCTGAGCTTGTTGTGTCAGGGACCCTTGATGGCCCGTGATCATCAAATTATTGAATGTCGTCAGGCGTGCGAGAACATCATCGGTGATGACGCGGTTGGAAAAATCCTCAAAGAAATAGGCTCCTTCTTCCTCGTAAACGTCCAGCCCGGCATATCCTATTTTACCGTTTTTGAGTCCATCTATGAGGGCGTTACTGTCGATGAGTGCCCCTCGCGCAGTATTGATCAACATGACTCCGGGTTTCATTTTTTCAATTGCCGTTGCATCGATCAAGTGGTAAGTTTCCGGTGTCAATGGAGCGTGCAGACTGATGATGTCCGATTCGGCAAAGAGCTCGTCAAGTTCTACATATGTAAGAGAAAACCGTTCTACCAGTTCTTGATTCTGAAATACGTCGTATGCCAGTAAATCACAGCCGAATCCATTTAGAATGCGCACCAGACAGGAGCCTATTCTACCCGTCCCCACAATACCCGCTGTCTTTCCGTGCATGTCGAATCCGATGAGTCCGTGAAGGGAAAAGTTGCCTTCCCGCACCCTGCTGTGGGCCCGGTGAATACGGCGGTTCAATCCCATTATCAGGGCCACCGCATGTTCCGCTACAGCGTGAGGTGAATAGGCCGGCACCCGCGCGACACTGATCCCAAGCTTCTCACATGCTTTGAGATCGACATTGTTGAATCCTGCACACCTTAGAGCGATCATTTCAACGCCGAGATTGTGCAGTTCGGTTATGACTTCTTCATCGAGACAATCATTGGCGCTGACCACGATGACACGAAAACCGGCCGCCAGGGTCACTGTCTCCATTGTGAGACGGGGAGTAAAAAAATGCGTCGCATAGTTATAGCAGTTAAACTTTGAATATAAATCGTTTCTGTAAGGTGTGGCGTGAAAAAAAGCAATTCTGAGTCCCTTATCCATGTCTTTGGCCATCAATTTAGCCGCAATAGAAGTCTCCCGGGCCAGGTGACCGCTCATATAGTTTAACAGACCCCTGGCGAGAGACGGATGTTGTTCAAGCAATCGTTCAAATACGGCATAGTGAAGCGCCCATACCCTACACTCTGTCTTGGCTCGCAGTGTTGCCGTGCGATTCTTCTGTCCGAATAATCCCATTTCTCCGGCAATATCGCCGTCTTGTAATACTGCGACCTCGATGGATTCGTTGTCTTCTACGGTTTTTAATACGGAAATCTTTCCGGACTCGATGACAAACATTTTATCACATTTTTCGCCTTCGGTGCAGATTGTCTCCCCCGAACGAATAGTCATAGGGTCCATCACTTCATCAATCACGGATAATGTTTCGTCATCGAGCTTTGAAAAGCCGGGAATTTTCTTCAGAAGTTTAAGCATGGATACCACCCTTATTATATTAGAGCCGAAATTTTGTAGAATTATGTATGCTCAAAATTCCAGATGCCAGAATTCAAAAACCCAAATAAATCCCAACGCTCAATACCAAATGAAAAAATTTAATTTTTTCATTTTTCTGTCATTACCGTAACCCCATCCCAATCTTTTTCCGGGGGATTGTTCTTATAATTTTTACAGCGTCGCTGGAATTCTTGAGAGGGGATGTCCCCTGCTTGAAGTGTTAAACACGTATCGAAACAATGAATGGCTTCATTCCACCTTTGGGCACGATAGTGCTGGGTGCCCAAATTGAATGTATCCAATAACTGTAATAGGTCGCCCTCTAGTTCTTCATCTTTGAGTGCGATTAATTCATAGACCTTGATCGGTTCTTCTTTTCCCTTGACTCGGATGATATCCAGCATTCGTGCGTGGAAATCTTCTTTCACATGTTCATAGGTATATTCACTGATCATGATATGTGTGCCATAAAATTTATTCGCGCCTTCTAAACGAGAACCCAGATTGACGTGATCTCCCATGACAGTATAATCAAAAACATTGCGTGACCCCATATTCCCAACAATCACCTCGCCTGTGTTTATCCCAATCCTGGCTGTCAATTCCGGCCGGTTTTCCTCTTTCCACTTTTTCCGTAACTCAACCAACTTCTTTTGCATTTCCAGGGCTGTCTTGCAGGCCATATAGGCATGATTTTCATAGGGTACCGGAACGCCGAATTCGGCCATGATGGCGTCGCCCTCGTACTTGTCGATAATTCCGTTATTGGATAATACGATCTCCGACATCTCTGTTAAATAATCGTTTAACAAGTGTACCAACTCGGCAGGTGAAAGCTTTTCCGAAATGGTCGTAAAACCGGCAACGTCAGAAAACAGGATGGATACGACACACTCCTCTCCACCCAGTTTCAATTTGTCCGGGTTTTCGAGTATCTCGGCTACAACTTTCTCGGGAACATAATGGGAAAATGCTCCCTGGATCATACGCTTTTCTTTTTGTGATAAGATATACTGGTAGAGCGTATGGGCTATGAAAGACAATAAAATCAATATGATCGGTGTGGTTATTTCCAAAATCAGATTATGGGCAATGAATAAAAAGCAACTGACCGTAAAATAGATAAGGGTAATGAAAATCGCGCTGACGGCACCCCACAAAGTGGGGAGATAATAGGTGATTACATACAGTAAAATTCCCAGAAAGAGGAATATCGCCAGGTGATGGAGGTAACTCAGTTTCGAAAGGTAATTTTCACTGAGAATCGTATTCAAAGCATTGGCGTGAACCTCGACACCTGGGGTTAATGCTTTTCGGCTCGTTCCAATTTCCTCAGTCACTTCCATAAATGGTGTGGGAAAATCATCGTGCAGCTCTTGCATGGTTGAGCCGATGAGTACGATTTTATCTTTAAAGGTTCCGGCAAACAAGGGTCCCGGAGGTAAGCCAAATTCGGCATCACCGGGATCATCAAAACCGTCTATATCGTATTCATCCAAAAGATCGAAGTCCTGGTCGTCCAACACGTTGTCAAAAGAATAGACGGGAAAGGTATACGCAGGACCCGCATAATTAATTAACATCGAATAGCTATCAAATTTGGGGATTTCATATTCCCCGAATATATATTTATCCGGTTTATCCTCGATGATGATATCTCTATTGTAATCCCTATATTTTCTGAGCACCTCGATGGCGAATGAAGAAAACGTGCTGTCCATATGAGTCTGGCCGACGAGATACCTCCTATAAATGCCGTCTTTGTCTACTTCACCGGAAACGAGTCCCCACGAAACGTCCGTTCTTTTAAACTTTTCATGGGGTGGAACCAGGATCGTCGATTCTATTCGTCCGGTCGTTCGATAAATTTTGCCCACCAGGACCACATTGTTATATTTATTCAAAACGTTTACGAGTTTGTTATCCGAAGCTGCACCATATTGATCCGCCTGATCAAAAATGACATCCACCCCGATGACTCGCGCTCCAGCTTCATTGAGATTTTCGATGACATGGGCAAAATAATCACGGGGCCACGGCCACCTGTGGGGTGTGGATTCGTCGGATTGGTCATCAATTGCTAATATGACAATTGGCGATTGGGATATATCCAGCGATCCTCGCAGTTTGATGCGGAAGTCACGAAAATCGTATTCGAGGGATCGAAGAGCCTCAGTATTGGCAATAATAAGGGTGAAGATGAATACACCCAGAAGAATAAAGCATCCTGTGAATAATCTGGGCCTGTATTTTTTTTTATGAGCCATTTTTTACAAAGCGGGAAGTATATTTACATGTAATTTGTTGGTATCTTTAAAATTTTTTTTTATTTTAAAACTAAATTTGGAATTTTCCTTGATTACAATTCTTCCAATATCATGTTTTCGAATTAAAGAGTCTCTTACTCACAACAGCGTCCTGTTAAAAGTGTATCTCATAGCGAGCATTGATTATCCGATTCGTGACTTCTTCATCTGCAACGGTATAGTTGATCTGATCAAATCTCAATGTAAAAATACCGTAGGAGGAGGTCTGATAGGCCAATCCGCACGAATAATTATTTCGAGTGGTACTCGTGAGGCCTGTGGATGTAAATTCCGATTGGATATCTTGAAATGAAAGATTGATAAAAGGTCGAAGAACGTCTCTTCCAAACAAATTGGAGAGTCGATAATCGAGCCTGAAGTTCCATTTATCGATGTCGGTCGTGGTTTCCGATGTGTCGCCGTAGGCGGTGCCTGATTGACTGTAACTCAGTGTGGTCGTGAGGGGAAAAGGAAACCTGGACCGTAAACTCACTGTTAAAGAATTGAAATCACTTTGACCTTCCGGATTTGCTACATCATCTCTTATATATTTTGAAAAATTGACAGACAATGTGTTGCTTATTTTCTTGATCCTCAAATTGTAACTGGAGGCAACAGAGAACCGTTGCGTCGCATTATCTTCCATATACAGGTAGTTATACTGGGCCGTATCCTGGCCGGAAATCGCGTTGTCACGAGTGTGTTTCATGTATCCCAGAGTCAAAGAAGGCAGATTCCGGAAGGGGAAATAGGATAAGGTAGTTCCATACTCGAGATTTTTCGTACTGTATGTATCATCGGCGAGGTTATTCGTGTAATTTTTAAAAAATAGGTTTAGGAACATTTGATTGCGTAAGAGTCGGATGTTGTCTGTAAGATAGAAACCAGAGATATCCTTAAGCAGATACGGATTTCCCGGACTTTCAAATTCACTGGGAATGTTTAAATAGGTCAATTTCAGATTGTTGTTTAGATATCTCAATTGTAGATCAAATTGCATTGCCAGACTGGGGTGGACATTCAACCCTCCGGTGGTTGATAGAAAATCGGTACTTTTTAGTAAATCAAATGCCTGCTCGGCCAAAGAATTATCGGCGAGAGAACTGTCAATTTCCACGAGGTCTTGAAAATCGACTTCCGGTCCTCCGGCATCTGAATTCTTTATGCTTGCCTGAATACTGGCTTCAAACAATATCCTTCTGTTATCAAAATTCATGCTGAGATCGGTACCAACGATGAGGGCCTCTTTCACATTACCGCCATATTCTATTGAATGTTCATCTTGTTTGGAGTTGACCAGATTTAAGTTCCATCTTACATTGTCTCCAAAACGAAAACCCGGTCGAATGGCCATAATATCCTCGGAATAGGTGCCGTTGGTTTGTAAAGTATCACTAAAATTGAAGCTACCTTCTACCCCACGGTAAGTTTGGCCAAGGATATAATCCAGAGTAAAAAATCCCAATGCGAATCCTGCTTGTAATCCCCGTATCCGTTTATCCTGAAAGACAAGGGGATTGTAATAGGGTATATAATCACCCCCGTGTAAATAGATATTACTCCGATCTGTAATATTATACTGGAGTTCACCCGTGAATCGATTCACGGCTTGCTGCTCATCCGTCTCCTCTGAAGAGATCTGAACTCGTGAATAAAAATCGAGGTTATGTAAATTCCCTGAAATATGGCCTCCACCACGGAAGAAGTTGTCCTCACTTTCAGCAATATTTTGGTAACGATCATCCAGGAAGAAAGAGCCATTCACATTGAGACCAACGACGCCCACTTCCCGGGTAATAACACGGAACCCCCATTCCTTTTCCATGATAAGTTCGCCGGCATTGTTGAATAATTGTAATTTGATATTTCGCCGGCCCATTCTCAATCGTTCGGGAACATAGGTGATGATTCCCCCGCTAAAGTCTGCTATAGGAGAAACATCCACCTCATCGATGTATAATTTGGAAAGCGTAAAGTCGATCTGAGATTCGCCGCCCAAAACAGAGGCTGCAATCACGACTTCGTCATCTGTCAATACTTCGTCTGGCATGGGACTTAAAATAACGATCTCGAAATCGGCATATTGTTGAGGAGTTTTAGCAGGTGCGATACGCAATATATAAGGATTGAGCTGTGGATTGACTTCGGGCAAAGTACCGATTTTGCCCAATCTGCCCTCGTATGCGATATAATATTCGATCTGCCCCGTTGTCGTGTTTGTGGTATTGATGTCCGCAGAGTAAATGAAGCCGTCTTGTTTCATGACGACTTGCTTGTAATTTCCTTCTCCCAGTTCACGATAAAACACTCTCATGTCATGGATTGAAGGATTCATATCTATCGAAAGAACTTCTATATGTGCTTTTTCTCCCCTTATGATACCTGTCGGAACCGCATGTTCAAAGGAGGATGGATTCGCCTTTGCGATATTTACTGAAATCATGAGTGTGAATACCAGAATAGATCGGCATAAGTTCATAATCGGCTCCCTGGGTTGTGTGAACTGTAAGTTCTTATTATTTCTTTATTACTTTAAATTTCAAGGTTTTCTTCTGTCCATTCTCATTCTCAAATTCAAACTCAAATTCATCTTCTATTTCATCAATGTCTTCTAAGGTTGGTTTTTCTCCTTCTATTGTTTTCCTTACGACAGGCGCCGTATTTTCTGAGGCGACATAAGCCGTTTCACCTGCATTCAGCGTTGCAGTGCCTGCGTCGTTGCTGATTTCGAGTACACCTTCCTCACCATAGTAATAGGTACCCTGTGGTTCTTGATGATCTGTTATAAATTCCGTACCCTTGACACTGGCGACCGAAGTAGGTGTCGCTACTTGAAATTGGCCCTTTTGATTGGTAATGCGAGTGAAAATGGTTCCGGCTTCTACCATGATGTTTTTGAATATCTGATTATTCTCTTTTTTGCCCTGGATCGTACAGGTCGAATTTGCACCGATACGCACTAAACTGGCATCGTCGATAAATCTTAGGGCTACAAAACTTTTATCTCCGGTCACCAGCTTATATCCTTCTTCCAATCGATACCCTCGCTTTACGTTCTCTGGTGAACTTGTATTCGTTTTATAAACGGATACAGATCCCTTGACTTTTAAAATGATAGCCAGGGTCTCAGCACTATGCACTATTGGACCGATTGTCAGTGCTCCAATTATTATGAATGCTGAAATGGTTTTTATTGTTCTCATAGCAATACCCTATGTTTGAGATTATTGGAGTTCCAGGTCTTTGATGTCGAAACGGCCTGCTTCATAACCATTGAGGATTTGATAGAACTCCTGGAGTGAGATTGTCTTCCCATTCAACTTAATCGATGTCAGGTCATAATTCGACAAATCTTTAGCAATCGTTTCTGCACGATTGCCCAGCAATGGTTCGAGTAATAATGTTATATTCATTTTAGAAAAAGATCCCCCCTCGGTGTCGACGGTGAATTGATATACATTTGAAGAAAACTCTTCCAATCCACTGGTTGTATAGACCAGGACTTTTACATACCATAAATAGGTTGCCCCTGATTCCAAGGGATCACCGTCGGTTATGTTGTAGCTGAATTGCTTTAGATTTGTCGTGTATTCCAGAGTTGGATGTCCCGATAGGACTGTCTCAACATCATCCTCGGGATTCAATTTTTTGTAGACGTAAACAATGAACTCCGATGCATCCGATTCAAATTGGAAAAGGGGGAATTCTGTGCGGATTGATTCTAAATTACTTGGAGATTGCAAAAAGATTGTCGAGGGATTGGTGACGTTCAATCTCAGTTCCGCTTTTACTTCCTCAAGACCCCATTCTCGATTCTCCAGTATCGCCTCTAAATAATAAATCCCTCTTTCGAACTTACCGGATTGGGCCATGTAATCTTTAAAATTATCATCTGGTGGAGAAACCGTCTTATGAAAGACAAGATGAATAGTCGAATTCGGAATCATTTCCGTGTTCAGTAGGTCGACGTTCGTGGCAATATAGGATGGACTCCCCGGTGGTGGTAAAGGATCCGGGGCTAAAAGAGTAAATGGATCTGATTCTATGCGGGAGATGGGCACCCCATCTTGCGTTATTCTGAGTATGAGTCTCGTATCTTCGATGTCCTGATTGACATTCCACATTTCAAGGTAAAAAAACAAGTTTGCGACTCCTTGATCAAGAAGATCGAGATCAGACATATACACGACTTGCAGGCCCTGTTGTAATTGCGGACTTAGACTCAGTCTGATAGATGGTGTTTCCTGAGCATTTAGTTCGGGTTTGTAACAGAAAACAAATGTGAAGAAAAGCAGGATGAGGATGAATCCTCTGTGTTTTTGTGACATTGTATACCTCCCTTTCATTTTCGTACATTATACAAAGAATATGTAAATTGCTTTACAAGCGACGTGCAAGAGTTGATCTGTATGTATGTTTGTCCAGTTTTCACATTTGGCAAAGTCAATGATCCAATGAAGGATGACTTCTATTATACCCAAATAGATGTTTCCTGTTGCAAGCCATACGGCACCGCCATGGAGTATTGCGTGGGCTGTTAACCAGTAGGGCCAGTTGGGGAAATATTTATTTTCTTCCGGATCGCCATTTATTTTTATATTTCTGTTTTTGCCCTTCGCCATCGAAGACGGTTGCAATGAGAAATCGACCAGCGTGTGGCCGATAATGAGTTTAAAAATCAGAGCTAACATGTTAAACTCCGTTCCGTTTTATTCGGCCTTTTTATTTACCTTTATACTATTTTAACAACTGCACAAGTGAAATCATCACTCTGTTGGGCATTACCGACATGTTCTTGAACATCCTTCTCAATTTCCGATAATATTTTCTCGGCAGATTGACGAGTATTTTTCTTCACCACATTGATCAGACGAAAGTCTTCGTACTCTATTTCTTTTTTATTCCAGGCTTCGGTGACACCATCGGTAAAAAATACAAGGACATCGTTTGTTTGTAGCTCTATTTCTTCTGTTTCATAGGGGAGATCGAGACTTCCCAGAAATAAACCGCCTTTTTGTAATTCAATGGGTTTTTTGTTGCGATTTCTGAAAATATATGGTGGGTTATGTCCAGCGTTAATACTCATCATTGTTTTTGAAAGGTGATGATACAATCCGAACCAGCCTGTGGCAAATTTTGTCATTGTCGTGGACTCCATCAGTACTTTATTCATGGCTATGACCAAGGTCATTAAATCAAATTTGTCCTGATTCAACTTTAAATAACTATTTAAACAGGAAAAGATCGTGGACACGATCAATGCGGCCGGGATGCCCTTGCCTGAGACATCTGCGATAAAAAAGAGACTTTGATTTTTGTTGATCCTTACGACATTATAATAATCCCCTCCGACTTGTTTTGCAGGGATCAGTTTTGCGGCAACCTGGACGTCATCGTATTCGGGGAGAGAAGCTGGTAATAGTTTTTGCTGAATTTCTCTCGCGGTTTCTAATTCGCGCTCCAGGGCTTCGGATTCCACCTGTTTTTCTATCAACTTATTATTTTCAATGGCGATGGCGCATTGAGACGCCAAGGTTTCAAAAATCGTTAAATCTCTTTGTTTAAATTTTTCATTTCCCTTTTTATTCAAAACCTGCATCACGCCCAGCAGTTGTTTTTTCCTGATCAAAGGAACGCATATCATGGATTTGGTTCTGAATTTTGATTTCTTGTCGTAGTCCGGATTAAACCGTGGATCCTTGTAACAATCCTCAATGAGTAAAGGCTTTTTCTTTTTGGCAACCCATCCGGCAATCCCAACACCCAAGTCTACACTGAACTTTTTCATTAATTTGCCTTTATCTCCGGTTGCAACCTGAAAATGGAGTTTGTTGTCTTCCTGGTCATAGAGTAATAAAGAACTCGCCTCAGCATTCATAACGAGTTTACTGGATTCCATGATTTCAGTCAATAATCTGGGGAATGATTTGATTTCTGAAATTTTTTGAGAAATTTTATGTAGAAACTTCATCTCGTCAATGATATATTGCAGGTCATGAATGAGATGTTCGTTTGCCTCTTTTTCGACATATGCGTTGAGTGCCTTGTCGATAATTCCCTTTAAATCCTTTTCATTCCATGGTTTTGGGATATAGCGATAGACACTACCGGAATTGATGACCTGCATAATGAATTCGATATCATCGCACGGACCTGTCAGGATAATAATCGAATTGGGATAATCAACTAGAATGGATTTAGTAAATTCAATGCCCGATATTTTCAGAATATTCTTGTCTATAATGATGAGATGGATTTCTCTTTTTTTAAGAATATTCATACATTCCTGTGTGGAAGATGCAGTATAAATTTTAAAATTGTCTTTCAAGTGCGGTAATAAGATATCAAGAGATTGAGTGTCATTGACATACAGGATATTCCATTTGATTACCATAAAAAAACCCCACAGAAAGGAAAATTCAACGATGTTCGCGACATATGTTTTGTCGGAATTTACAGTTTTATTTTGATTGTTCTCAGATCTTTTAAGTAAAGATTTATAAATATACCGGATAATGTATGAAAATTTTTTAGAAAATCAATATAAAAATGATTTTTTTAATTCCATATTGAGGATTCATTAAAAGGAGTGGTTTGAATGAGTGATACCATTATTCGGCTATAAAATTACTAAAACTTAAAATGTTAAGAAATGGTAACAAATGTTAAAATATGATTATATATTAGAAATACAATATCAAATAACAATTCAACTTGACTTTTATCAAAATAGTTGTTATTGTTTTAAATGCCGATATGAATAATTCCATGCCTTAATATCAATGAATCACCCCCGCATTCCTAATCGGAGGAGAAAGAGGTGGGATATTTTACTGTTTTCTCACATGCCATTTTTTTTAAAAGAATAGATCTCTGAAAACCAGAGAATACAAATCCAACCGTCTAAGATACGCTGTTTGTCCTTGGGGGTGAACCATAACACAGGAGGGTACAATGAAAACAAAAATCAACCAGCAGACAAGATTGAAAACAATGTTTATCGTAACATTTTTCCTTCTTGGTATCGTATTCAGCGGGTCAGTCGAAGCTCAGACCATTACGGTCACTTCCCCCAACATTGGAGCCAACTGGGAGGTGGGCAGTTCTCGTTGGATTACATGGACGACCACTGGCGTTGTCGGATCTGTACAGATCGAGTATTCCTATGATGGGGGGGGGACATGGCTGAATATTATCAGCACGACCCCAAACACCGGTGGCCACTTCTTCACCGTACCAGGACCCCCCTCAACAAACTGTCTGGTCCGTATTTCAGAAGCCGCGGATGGAATTCCGACGGATGTCAGTGATGCGGTGTTCACGGCGAGTGGTTATGTCCTCAATTCGCCCAACGGAGGAGAAAGCCTGGAGGCTGGTGACTCTTTTAATATCACATGGAATACGATTGGTGTTAGCGGGGATGTGAGGATCGAGTATTCCATTGACAACGGTTCGACCTGGAAGAGTATTGCGGCCAGCACTCCCGATGTCGGCACATATTCCTGGACTGTACCGAATGATGCTTCATCAACATGTCTGGTGCGTGTTGCAAAAGCGACAGATGGATTCCCCAGGGATGAGAGTGATGGGGTGTTTTCAATCTCGGGTCTTACAGTCACCTCTCCCAACGGAGGAGAGAACTGGGATCCTGGCAGTTCCCAGGATATCACATGGACCTCGACTGGGACGATCGGAGATGTCGCGATCGACTATTCCGTAGACAACGGAATGAGTTGGAAGAGCGTTGTAGCGAACACCGCCAACGACGGTACCTATTCCTGGACGGTACCCGACGATCCTTCCTCAGCGAGTCTGGTACGTGTTTCAGAGGCAGCGGATGGAAGTCCTTCGGATGTGAGTGATGGGGTGTTTTCGATCCCTGGGCTCACAGTTACTGCTCCCAACGGAGCAGAGACCTGGGATCCGGGCAGTTCTCAGAATATCACATGGACCTCGATCGGAACTGTCGGAGATGTCATGATCGAGTATTCCGTGGACAACGGTTCGAGCTGGAAGAGTATTGTACCCAGCACCGCCAACACCGGTACCTATTCCTGGACAGTACCCGACGATCCTTCCTCAGCTGGTCTGGTACGTGTTTCAGAGGCAGCGGATGGAAGTCCTTCGGATGTGAGTGATGCTCCTTTCACCATATACACACCTCCCGCAGGACCCGGCCATTTTACTTTTACTTCCAACTCAGACGATAACTACAGCTTGGTCATTGACAATGCAACCCTGGATGGCAATGCATTAGGGATCGGCGATGAAATCGGTGTGTTCACGCCTGCAGGACTTTGCGTTGGTGCATCGGTCTGGGATGGTAACACACCGTTTGCTTTAGTCGCCTGGGCCGATAACAGTCAGACTGTAGAAGTAGACGGTTATACCAGTGGTGAGACGATGTTTTTCAGAATCTGGGATTTGAGCGCCGGGACCAACAATGATTATTTGGCCACCCCTACATATTCGATGGGAAACGATAACTTCGGAAACGGTGCATACGGACGAATATCCCTCTTAGAGGCCCTTACACCGTCGGGTACGCTTACTCAGGTTAATTCGTTATCGCAAGGGTGGAATTGGGTTTCCTTTAATGTGGAGCCCTCTGACTTAACTGTCTACAATTTCTTTTCTGGTGCTACCCATTTGGTGATTGCGGTCAACAACGCAGGACAGTTTTATATACCCAATGTGATTAACTATATTGGCCAGATGAATGTTTTAGAGGGTTATAAAGCCTATGTTAGTGCCCCTGATCAGGTCAGAGTGACTGGTAATCCTGTTTTGGCTACGACTCCCATTAACCTGATCACTGGTTGGCAGTTTATAAGCTACTTACCCTCTACTCCAATCCCTGCCGAAACGGCTCTTGCTTCAATATTGTCAGAACTCGTCGTCGTTAAGAATGATGATGGTGGATTTTTCATTCCCAATGTAGTGAATACTCTGGGAAATATGGCCGCTGGGGAGGGATATAAGGTCTACGTCAATTCCAATACCACCTTAACTTATCCCCAGAGTTCGACACTTGCAAAACAGACCGTCAATGAACCGGTGCCGACCAATATGAAAACCCGGAATTTTACTTTTACCGCTCATACTGGAGATAATTACAGCATGGTGGTCACTCATTCAATTCTTGACGGATCCCGGTTGGAGATTGGGGATGAAATAGGTGTTTATACACCAGGAGGACTGTGCGTGGGTGCTTCGATCTGGACGGGTACTGTGCCATTGGCTCTGACTACATGGATTGATAATTCCCAAACCCCTTTAGTGGACGGTTATGTGCCTGGTGAAGCGATGATTTTTAAGATATGGAAACAAGGGTTCGATGCCGAATTTCCTGTTGCACCTTCTTATTCCCAGGGCGATGGTACATTTGGAAGCGGGGCTTTTGGCAGTGTGTCTCTTTTAGCAAAAGCGACATCTGAAGAGGATATAAAAGGGAGAATTCCAAAATCATTTTTCCTGAGCCGAAATTATCCGAATCCATTTAATCCATCCACACATATTCGTTTCGCGTTGCCGACAGAATGCTTTGTCACGTTAAAGGTATATGATATGCTTGGGAAAGAAATGGATACGATTATCAGCGAACATCGCGCTGCAGGCGAATATGAAATCACATGGAATGCTGGAGACTTCCCCAGTGGAATATATTTTTACCGTCTGGAAGCCGGTGGATTTGCTGAAACAAGAAAATTAATCTTACAAAAATAGTTTCTATCTAAGAGTGAGGTGCAGAATTCTCGTTATCTCGATTTTGGCAATGAAAGCCGTATTTATGAAACGATTCAGTTGAAAATCGTGCTCTGACAAAACAAAAAAAGGGTCATTCTTTGGCCCTTTTTTTTTACGTTCTCAATCGGAAGGATTCTTCACATTCTGTTGAAGCTGCCGTATGCTCCCTGCCAGTTGACGGATGCCATCGGTCACCGACTCAACTTTCCCTTCCTCGATTAACCGCTTTACATGGGAAGCTTTGGACAGCACAGTCATGGTTTCTTCGGCGTTTGAACCGGTGAAACAGATATTTGTACCCGATGCAACCTGTTCTTCGATACACTTCTCCAACTCGGCATGGGAATAAGTTTCAACCATTTTCCTTATTTCTTGCACAGCGACTCCTATCATATTTTGTGTCCGGTAAATATATTCCGTACGACACCTCATTGTTCACACAGGATAATATAACAATTTTTTCTCAAGAGGCAAAAGGACACAAAATATGAAACCATTACTTTTTCAAACGGCTTATAGCCTCTAACGATGCATCGACCATTTCCTGAACCATCTGATTATCACAGGTTGTTTCTTTCGATCTAACCAAAACCTGCTGATAGGCATCGATGGCCCGTCCGGTTTCATGAATGGCTTCGAAAGAATTCCCCAGATAGAAGTGGATCCGACCGCAATCCTCGAATGTTGAATACTTATTCAGAATCTTGTGGAATTTCACGATGGCATTGGTGTAATATTTATGGTCGTGAAGGGCCTGGGCACCATTCGTTTCCAGGGCCCACATCCTGGTGTCCCCTTTTGTTTCTTCTTCCTCAGACGAGATCGTTTTTCTTTCGGCACGTACGACACTCACATTCTCGATATGGAGTTTCGACTTTTTATCGGGGAACTGAATTCGACTCACCTTTTGGGACATGAGATAGAGGAAGAGTTCTCTTTCGGTGATCCTCCTCAGATCCCCAATATCCAGGATCGAACGACTTCCCAATGTAAAAATGGACCCTTCCTGAAGTTCCATTACGACTTCAGACCCCTCTCCGGTTAAAATCGTGTCGATATTTTCCAGAAGTATACCTGTATTGGCGCTATTCCAATTTTCCTCGAGTCCTCGTCGAATCCGCACATCGCCTTTGAGGCGTTTAATCTTTATCCCGTTTCCCGCAAGACAAATTTGAGAGAAAGACAGGGCATAAAGCACAAGTACGATTATTTTCTTCATAGTCTGAACCCTCCCCAATGTCAAAATACCAAATAAAAAGACAGTTTTCATCATTCGACGTTAATGATCTTTACCCAACCTTCGGATACCCCGTTGCGTAAAATCCCTTCCTGTAAATACTGGAGTGCACCGGTCTTCCATGCTGCTTCGAAGCCCTCTTCCAAAAGTGTCGTTTCCACGGGTATCCAAACGGACCGTTTGTCAGAACCATTTTCCCATAATACAAAACGCTTTTCATTGCTGCTCATTAATCCACTCTGTTCAGGAGGTAGTCCGGAATCAAACATCAGATACACATGAGCAATGTCTTTTTCCGGATCGTTAACGTCTATAAATGCTGTGTTAATCCCAACACTTTCGAGAAGTGATGAATACAAAACCACCAGGTCATCACAATCTCCTGATCCCGACTCCAGGGTTTCCTTGGCAAACTGTACCCGGTCATCTTTATAGAAAGGGATGTTGGGATCACTGCGGTATCCTATTCCCCGCCTTTTAAGTTCATTAAAGAGAACTTTTGCTAATTGGAAGTTTCTTGTACCATTCTTCTGCAGGTCGGGAATAGTCCTTCCTATTTCACGACTAATGTGTAAGATGCTTTCGTCATCGGTCGTAATAAAAAATCCCAGTTTATCGACTTTGCCATCCCAGGCATTTCGGTTGTGAATCGTTATCTGTTCGCTGAAAGACTTTGTTTGTGTTGCACCGGCTCTGGCCTCCACCTCGAGAACGATAGATGTCGACTTTTGTTGACTGGTTTGTAGGAGCTTAGACCCAAATAGTGCACGTACCGGAATATCCCTGAGCTCGCCGGCAGCGATTTGAATAAATCCGCTTTCCTGAATACGTTCCGAATACCCTCGAATATCAGACTTGACATTGACCTCAATGGGATAACTCACAATATTCTTTACAGTGACCAATGCCAGTGGATAAGTATTGTAGAATTGATAATAGGCCGGATAAATATCCCGGACGATGACCTTAGTATCCTCGATATGAAACAGCTCATGTGGCTTTCCCCACATAAAATTTAAACCCGTACAGAATTGGAGCCCAGAATAGTCATCCTCAGTCTGAAAGTTAATAAAATGGTATCTAATATCGCAGTTGACAGCGATCCAGCTGCGTATCACGACATTCAACCCTAAACAACCGTAAAACCCAAATTTTACATCTGTTCGTTCGGAAACATAACTCTGTCGCGTTAAATGCTCAATAGAAATATAAGGGCCCAATCCCGATCCCACGTAAGGTTGAAATGGGCTCGCATATTTAGCCGGAAGCAGATCATAACGACAACCCAATAATAGGGGAATAATCGCACCAATGGTCGACTCTCCACTGTTCCCATCATTAAGATCGGCGTCCACAGTAAATTGTCCAAGTCCACTGATATTCGTTTCCAGAAACAGATTCCCCTTCAATCTTGTAAAAAAGGTTATGGATCCACTGGCATCCCAATCAAGACTCACAAAAGGAGAAGAACGGTCGCTTGAATATTTGGAAGATTTATTTTTAGCATTCCAGAATCCTCCCCGCAATCCGATTCCTCTTGAGCGTCCCAAATCCTGTGAGAAGCCCATTGTGATCTGGAAAAGAATGAACCAGAATATTGATATAACGATCAAATCATGCCGTAAATAGCGCTTCATTTCTCTCCAGTTATAAATGAACTTACAACCTGAACAGTTACGGATTCTGGAATTTGACATTTCCAATCGATTCCCACCTTTTATTTCACATTGATAATTTTTACCCACCCTTCACTTATTCCGTTTCGTATGATGCCATCCTGAAGATATTGAAGTGCTCCACTATTCCATGCGACTTCAAATCCATGCTCAACCAGCGTGGTCTCAACGGGAATCCAGATGGTTCGCTTACCCGAGGATTTTTCTCGAATTACAAAACTCTTATCAGTGCTGCTAATCAGGCTGCTCTTTTCGGGTGGCAAACCCGTATCAAACATCAGGTATACGTGGGCAACATCTTTTTTGGGATCCTGTACATCCACAAATGCTGTTCCAATACCGACTCCCTCAAAAAGGGAGGCAAGGTAGACGACCAGATCGTCACAGTCCCCGGTCTTAAGATCGTTTGTCTCTGAGGCAAACTGTACCCGGTCATCTTTATAAAAAGGAATATTGGGATCTCTGTGATAACGTATTCCCATCTCCCTTAGCTCATCAAAGATACACCGCCCGATCAAGAATGATCGTATTGGGCTATTATCGGGATCGGAAATTTGACTCGCCACTTCCCGGCCGATTTCCAATATGGTCTTTTCATCGGGTGTAACGAAGAGACCTAACTTATCGATCTCACCATTCCAGGCATTACGGTTGTGAATCATCACCTGTGAGCTGAATGTAACCTTGTGGGTTACACCTGCTCTGGACTCCACTTCAAAATCAATGACAGTGGGTTCCCGCCGAGAGGTTTGAAGAAGTTTAGGACCAAAAATGGCGTATACGGGAACATCTTTTATCTCACCAGGCTCGATTCGGAGGAGGCCGCTTTCCATCTTACGCTCCGAATACTCCTGGATTTCGGACCGCACATTGATTTCAATGGGATAACCCACAGTATTTTTAATAGATACCAATGCCAGGGGATATGTATTATAAAATTGATAGTATACCGGATAGATATCTTTCACTATGATCTTCACATCCTCCACTCTAAACATTTCCCGTTGACGGCCCCACATGAAGCAGAACCCTGCTCCGAACTGGAAACCACTATAGCCTCTGGTCGGATGAAATTGAACAAAATGGTATTTCATGTCCATATTAAGCGCAAACCAACTTTTCAACACAATGTGCATCCCCGTTCCCAGATACATGCCGACCTTCAGGTCAGAATCATTGAATACTCGTGTGGCATAAGTCGTGCTGCTTGTGAGGTTGTTTTTAATCCAATAAAGACCCACACCCCCCGAAACATAGGGCTGTATCACACTGACGGTTCTGGGTGGAAGCCAATCATAACGACATCCAAACATAAAGGGATCAACCTTTGTCTTTCCCGTATACGACCCTTCAGATCCCTTCTTGGTGAAGTGAATCCCTCCATCGTCGTCAGTACCAAAACTTGCTTCCAGAAACCAATTCTCTGTTAATCTCGAAAAGAAGTAATATTTTGCTCCATCGTCGGATCCCGAGAGATTGGTATTCGAATAACGACCTACACTCAATTTTGCTGTCGGATCGTTCGGTTTCCAGTAGCTTGCCCGGATTCCCAGTCCCGTTGAACGGGGCAAGCCCTGAGAAAAAAGGTTGGATGCGATAAACAGGCTCGCCCCAATAAAAAGTGCACCTCTTCTTCGATGTTTCGTGTTTTGATCCATCATTTCCTTTTGGATCTTACTTTAAAACTTTAGTCTATTCTCAGTCAATTGTTGAACCACAAAGGACAAAAAGATCACAAAGAAAACAAATCATTGTAATTATTATATATATTATAATTCTCTGTGTGCTCCGTGCCCTCTGTGGTTATTTAGAATCCTTTCGGGGTATAACGGCCCCAGGAAAAACTGAACCCCATCCCGAATTCAAAACCACTGTATCCATGGTCCGGATTAAAATTGATGAAGTGGTATTTCACATCAAAGTTAAAGGCAAACCAGCTTGCCAGATGAAAATACAATCCACCCCCTCCATAGAAACCCGGCAGCAAATGGGACCGTATCCCCACATCTTCATTCACTTCCCGATGATGATCCTGGACATGTATGTCCACCATCCAGTAGGGTCCTGCACCGAATGTTACATAGGGCTGAAGTGCACTCGGATTTTCCAAGGGCAGTACATTGTAACGCATTCCTACGAGTATGGGAAGTATGCTCGTCACCTCAACGTCATCTCCATCGATATAATACGAATCGACCAAGACTTCACCAATGGCACCCAGATTCAGTTCGAGAAAACTCTTATCCCCCGTACGAGAAAAGAAACAAATCCATCCACCAGCAGGACCGACATTGACCGCCTCCTCCGAATTCGAGACCGAGACGATCAAATGATCACTGTTGGCATTCCAATAGGTTCCCCGCAGAACGATCCCCGATGTTCGTAAAGGGGACTGTCCCATTAGTTTACCGTTAAAAATGAGAATGGTTACAATCGCGTGGAAAAAAATAATTTTAAATGTCCGTTTCATTTTGTTCACCTCACTCTTCTCTTGAATTCGACAATATCCTCTTCCGGGGATGGAAATGCAACCATGATGCCAAAAAATACTCGAGTGTGATGCAGGCTTGTAAATGCAAGATATAACATGATTTGTAAAATTAATTTCCACTTTAGATATTTATATGTTGCAGATGATAAAACGAGGGAATGCGGAATTATTCCGCAGAAAAACAAATTAAATATTTCACCTAAAGTATTTGAGCTAATAATTAAATGTATGTTTTCTTAATAGATTTTGATTCGATTGAACTAATATCTATTTGTTTTACTGAATACTCCCTATCGTTGAAGAAAATTCTTGATAACCAATCATTCTCATTGAAATAATGTAATATGTTTGCATAAGTAAATTGTCTATGGCAATTTGCACATACTAATAAAATATTTTTAGGGTGATGTCCGCTGGATGGATCAAGATGATGTATTTCAAAATATGGTCTTTTGTCTTTTTTAAGGAAAAAGAAATCACATAGCTGACAATGTCCTTTCAATATTTTTTCCAATAGAGCTCTAATATTACTTGGTGTTGTTTCTTTAATATTTGTTTTTTGTCTCTCAATAACGTTGCGATCATTTGCCATCATTTCATTAGCTAATCGGTGGTACTCGTTAATAGCAATTTCATTTGTACTTACTTCTGTCCAGTTTGATAATTCTGTAATATTATTAAATGCAATATTATCACTCTCAGATTTATCAAAATTTTGTCGCAATTCTAAAGTGCGATTGATAAAATCCTTTTCAAGTATTATTCTATATTTGTGTTTTGATTTATCAATAAGCTGTAAAACAATTTCGTCACCATCAACAATTTTATTTTTTCTAAACCATTGTGCTAAACCACCTATTCTTGCCTCACGTGTTTTGCTTTGATACGAGGAGTAATTTTTTAATTGGGACAAATTAGAATCACCTAGTTGAACTTTAATACTAGTATTTATCTTTGGAAACCAATCTTTAGCTAAGGAAATTGGAATTGAAATCAATCCTTTATCTATACGGCTTTGTGTGATTTTTATTGTTTTATATGGATAGCTAACAACACTAATACTTTTAATTACTTTTAATTGGTTCAATTTCATCACATTCTTCCCATTTTTCTAATGTTGAAGAAACTTCATAATAATCAATTGGTAAATCTCTTACCAGTTCATAAGCTTTATTTTCATTTTCGGCATCAACCTCATAGGTACAATACCCTGAAAAGTACTTTTTTATTAGATACTTCATCTCATACTCCTATTAAAATATTTACTAGATTATTAAAAGTTTTTATTATGTTATCAACCAATTTTTACTTTTATAATAGCTTTCGTGTATTCAGTTACAATTTAATTTTTCAATTCAATTTCATTTTTTAAAAGCTTAGTCGATGCAATTTTTTCAACTATCACTCTTTTAATTAAAATTATTTGTCACATGCGTCTTTAGTTGAAATGTATCTTTGAATAATTATCAATGATTATTTTTAGGTATGAATGAAACCTTTTCGGTAGACCTTTCTGTCTTGGAGATAAATTATCTCTAGTATTATCAGTGTCCGATTCACTGATTTTAAGATTCTTCAAATATTCTATTATCTTTAATCTTACTCTTTCGATAATTTCACTATCGTCTGTCGCAGATATTTTCCTTGCCGAAGCTTTAACGTTAAATTCGCACTCTACCAAGGTTTGGAAACAGATTCCCCGGAGGTATTCTGTGATCGTCCCTCTATCCCGATTACCCAAAGCCCGTGCAGTTTGGCCTATCGCAGAACGAGAAAATTTAAATGCTCTCAACATCGTCAGGATTTGCTCCTCAAGAGGTTGATATATCATTCTATTGAACTGGGGTGATTCGCTCTCTTGAATTTCCCCGGGTAGATCGGCCGCTTGAATCATCCCACGACCTTCACTCTGGGCCAGGATTGCAGCCCGACGAATCACATTTTCCAATTCTCGGACATTTCCGGGCCAATGGTATGTTCGCATGAGTTCGTGAACCCTGTCGGAAATATTCGAAATTTTTTGATAACCGTGCTTATTTAGAAAGTGCCTGGCCAATAGAGGGATGTCATTGGGTCTTTCTCGAAGGGGGGGCAGTATTAATGTGAACCCTTGAAGGCGGTAAAATAAATCTTCCCGAAACACACCCCGGTCTACTTCACTCTTCAGATTTTTGTTGGTCGCCGCGATTATACGGACGTTCGTATGGATTGTCCTTTCACTGCCAAGGCGTTCAAATGATCCCTCCTGGAGTACACGTAGAAGCTTTGCCTGAAAAGAGTGTGATGTCTCTGTGATCTCGTCAAGTAACAGCGTTCCTCCATGTGCGAGTTCGAATCTTCCCCGACGTCTGGAATGGGCTCCTGTGAAACTGCCCTTCTCATGGCCAAAGAGCTCACTCTCCAGCAGTGTTTCCGGTAAGGCGCCACAATTGATAGCGACAAAAGGGGATCTTTTTCGTGTACTCGTTCTATGAATGGCTCGAGCAATCAATTCTTTACCTGTCCCGGTCTCGCCCTCAATGAGTACGGATATATCATCGGATCCAATTTTTTCTATTAGATCGAGAATAGGAACCAACTTGCTGCCTGGGGCATGCACAATCTCACGATATTGTGTCTTTGAGAATTGGTTTTGAGGGACACTAAATGACTCCATGTCTCGGAGTTGCTTCTCAAGGGCAAGAACGGCGTCCCGTTTTTCCCTGGCAAGTTCTTGGGATTTTTCTGATAGATCTTGCTTTTCTCTCAATTGGGTCTGTAATTGTGATTCTAAATCGCGTAACTTGATTTCCGCTTCTTCCAGTTGCGTGTGTTTTCGGGCCATCTGTTCCCTGAAAAACCGGTTTTCCGAAAGGTTGTATACATTCCGATTTTGAAGATGAATGGAACCCAGATAACCCGCTGTCATCATAAGGGCCATTAAGGGATAAAAGAGAGGAAAAACAATATTAGCCATGATGAAAAGGAGAGCCGATGCCGTCAAATATAACAAAATGAATCCACCAATAATGACCGCCACCCAATTTTTCTGCCGGATCCGCCAAATGAGAGAAGCTGCAAAGACCATCGAGAATATTAATATGACCTGTATCCATGGGGGCCATTCTTGGAGGAAATTGCGAAATATGATATTTTCGGCTACCGTGACATGTATCAGGGACGCTGGCAGGATTTCAGACAAGGGAGTTGCCTTTAAAATCGGGAGAGACGAAGACGTTGCGGCAACCAACACAAGTTTTCCCGAGAAATTCAAGGAATCGGGCGATAACTCATATGTCTGCAAGAGGTCCAGGAATCCCATGGAAGAAATGTTATCCGGAGCTCCGAAGTGATTTAACCGCATCCTGCCTTTGGAATCCAATGGGATTCTAATCGTCATGTCGGGAGGATTTTTTATAACGAGGGTTTTTCGATGGATCTCAACAGTTGAAGAGAATCCAATAAACAGTCGGGCCAGTTGAACTCCGAAGGACAGCATGACACTGTCACCGACCGAGGCGACCAAAGGAACTTTTCGGATGACAGACTCATTACCCAGGTTACTAAAACCAATTCCGGCGGCATGCTTTTTTAATCTCCGGATGGGGAGAATGGCATTCCTTCCATCTGTTATTTCCTCCGGCCATTTGGATTTTACGAATCGATTTGATTTGTCGTCAGCAAAGGACGTGATCGTGAATGGTAAACATACAATTTTTGATGACTCAATAAAATCTCCAAATATTCGATCAAATTCAGGGTATTGCCGGACTGGGCTGTCGAACAAAAAGTCAAAACCAACGACTTTTGCGCCTCGCTGTGTTAAAATGTGGGTGACATACCCAAAGTAATCACGGGTGAGGGGCCAGCCTCCCAGAGCTCGAATATCTTCATCCCCAAGATATATGAATACGATCTCTTCGGATACTTGTCTGCCGCCTCGTATTTTGAAGAATAAATCGGCACAGCCATTCTCAATAGCCTCATTCCATGGCATGGGCAAAGTCACCAGGAGAATGAAGAGGATTAGAATAGCAGATAAACCTACGATCGCTTTATAAGGAAATTCACTCTGCATCGCACACTCGATCGGTTAATTATATAAAAGATAAATAATAAGTACATTGATAGCAAACAATTTTTTTAATCCGAAGACAATGGTAAGATATCTTTCGAAAAATACTATTGGTCATACGATAACAAAAACTTGCGTATTTAATATGAAACCTTTATCTTATATTATTGGTTTTCGATTCGAAAGAAACATAAAAGGAGTTACCAGCCAAGGGAGGAGTGTTTTAAATGATGAGACTGGTGGAATGTGTTCCCAATTTCAGTGAAGGTCGGGATATGGCCATCATCGATCAGATTACAAACGAAATCAGCACCACAGAAGATGTTAAACTCCTGGATGTCGATCCTGGAAAAGACACCAACCGGACAGTCGTCACCTTCATCGGCACACCGGAAGGAGTCGTGGAGGCCGCATTCAAAGCCATCGCAAAGGCCGCAGAAGTCATCGACATGGCCAAACATCATGGTGCCCATGCCCGCCAGGGTGCGACAGATGTTTGTCCCTTTGTTCCCGTTTCCGGGGTGACGATGGAGGACTGCGTCGATCTGGCAAGAAAGTTAGGGAAACGAGTGGGCGATGAGTTGGACATTCCGGTTTACCTTTACGAAAATGCCGCCACTAAACCAGAACGACAAAACCTGGCAGACGTTCGATCCGGTGAATACGAAGGACTGGCCGAGAAGCTGAAAGACCCGGAATGGAAACCTGATTTCGGACCAGCAAAATTTAACTCCAGGGCTGGTGCAATGGCCATCGGTGCCAGAGAATTCCTCATTGCCTACAACATCAATTTGAATACAAGAGACAGAGCCATCGCTCGGGAAATAGCATTCACAATCCGTGAAAAGGGAAGACTCAAACGGGGCGAAAGCGGTAAAGTCGTCCGAGATGAAAACGGGAAGGCAATCCGCACACCTGGCAAATTCAAGGCATGTAAGGCTGTTGGCTGGTACATGGAAGACTTCGGACGGGCTCAGATATCCATCAATTTTGTGAATTATAAGATAACCCCTCCCCATATTGTCTTTGATGAATGCTGTAAACTGGCGGAACAGTTGGGAGCCCGGGTTACCGGAAGCGAGTTAGTGGGTCTCATCCCTCTGGAGGCGTTGCTTCAGGCCGGAAGACATTATTTACAAAAGCTGGGACAAACCACGGGTGTTCCCGAATCCGAACTCTTACACACGGCTGTTCTCTCCCTGGGTCTTAGCGATCTCTACCCTTTTGATGAAGACAAGAAGATCATCGAATACCAATTCGATAAAGGGGATGGGCTCACCTCCATGAAAATGAATGACTTTACCGATCTCCTCTCTTCAGATGCGCCTGCACCAGGCGGAGGCAGCGTCGCGGCCCTGTGTGGCGGGCTGAGTGGAGCACTCTCGTCCATGGTTGCTGCCTTGACTCATGGTAAAAAAGGATACGAAGATGCTTTTGATGAGATGGAAGCAGTCGGGGTCAAAGGACAGAGGCTGAAGGATGCGTTCGTTGCAGATGTAGACAGGGATACCGAAGCTTTTAACAAAGTCATGGACGCCATGCGTCTCCCTAAAAAGACCGACGAAGACAAAGCCGCACAAGCTGCGGCCATTGAAGAGGCGATAAAAGAAGCGACTCTCGTTCCGTTGGGTGTTCTAAGACGTAGTCTCGAGGCAGCCAAACTGGCGCGATGTGTCGTTGAGAGAGGGAATAAAAATTCCGTCAGTGATGCGGGTGTTGCCGCTTTGTCGGCCCGAACCGCAGCCGAGGGTGCTTATTTAAACATCGTGATCAATCTTCCGGGTATCGAGGACGAATCTTTTAAAAAGAAAACAATGGAAGAAGCGAAAAATCTTCGCCGTGAGGTCGTCCAGCATACAGAAGAAACGATTCGGTTGGCCGAAAACATTTTAGCCGAGGAAGCAGGATAGAATAATAAATAATTTTATAAGGTTTTGAGAGACTCATCTTAGTGCTGTTATTTCATTAGCTGTAGGGAATAATAAATATTGTATGAAGAATGTCGAATTGAACAATTCAATTCATCATTCAAAATTCAATATTCATAATTCAATATTCACTCAGTAAAAACTCAGGCTAACTTAACCTTAAGAAAGGAGAAAAAACATGTCAAACAATATTAAAAAACTTTTATGCGCGTGCCTCGTATTGACATTACTGGCCCTGCCCGTGCTGGTCTCTGCCGATGTGTACATGAAACAGAAGCAACACAATGATGCCTACTCGATCATGGGACAAGAACATCCAGCAGAAGATGTCATCCAGGAGGTTTGGATGAAAAAGGACAAGATCGCTACCATCGGACCCAACACTTCGGTCATTATCCGTGCGGATAAAAAAGTCCAGTATATCATCGACCATAAGAAAAAAACATATACGGAAATCAGCATGGATTTCAGCAAAATGGCATCCGGGGCGGACAAGGAAGCCGGTCAGCAAATGCAGGACATGATGAAAAACATGATGAAGGATGTCAAGATCAGCGTAAAACCGACCGGTGAGAAGAAAAAAATCAACAATTGGAACTGTAAAAAATACATACAGGAAATTGAGATGATGATGGGGCCGATGACCATGGAAATCTGGGCCACAGAAGACATCAAGATCGATGAAACGATCTTCTCTCACTATCTAACGGGTCAGTTCGCGGCAATACCGGGAATGGCTCAACATATGGAAAAGATCACGAAAGAGTCGAAAAAGATCAAAGGGACATACGTGCTCAATCAAACGACGACGAATGTCATGGGAAGTCAAATCAAGACCTCTGTCGAACTGCTGGAATTCAAAGATACAAAGGCCCCGGACAGCGTTTTTGAAATTCCCAAGGGATATGAAAAAGCCTCAATGATGGGTCCAGGCATGTAATCCATTTCATCCTGTTGATCCTGTCTGAGGTATTCCGAGGAGGCACACCATGGCAAGACCCATGTTTTATGAAGATAAACCCAGGGAACCTATTCGAGCTCCCCGGGGCACGATCTTGAGCTGTAAAAGCTGGGACACCGAAGCGGCCATGCGCATGTTGATGAACAACCTGGATCCCGAGGTGGCGTTGATGCCCGAGGAACTCATCATCTACGGCGGCTCGGGGCGGGCCGCTCGAAACTGGCAGGCCTATACCCAGATCGTCGACATCCTGAAAGCGTTGGATGAGAATCACACCCTCTGCGTTCAGTCCGGCAAACCCGTGTATATTGCACCGACCCATCCCGATGCACCGAGGGTCATCATCGCCAATTCAAACATCGTTCCTCATTGGTCGACCCAGGAACAGTTTGACAAATACGACGAAATGGGACTCATCATGTACGGCCAAATGACCGCAGGAAGCTGGATCTACATTGCCACCCAGGGAATCATTCAGGGAACGTATGAATCCTTTGCCGCGGCAGGGAGAATAGATTTTGGCGTTCATTCCTTGAAAGGGAAATTCATCCTGACGGCCGGGATGGGGGCGATGTCCGGGGCCCAACCCCTTGCAGGAACGATGAACGAGGCCGTCATTCTTGACGTTGAGGTCCGATCCGAGAGGATCGAAAGGAAAATCAGAGAGGGCTACTGTGACAGGATGACCACGGACAGGGAAGAGGCCGTGAGATGGGTCGAGGAGGCAAAGAAGAAAGGAGAACCTCTTTCCATTGGCCTTGTGGGCAATGCCGGCGACGTCCATCCCTGGCTGGTGAAAGAGGGCATTATTCCTGATATCGTGACGGACCAGACTTCGGCACACAGTCTGATGGATTACGTGCCCATCGGTGATTTGGAAGAAATCGACGCATTGTGGAAGAAGAATCCCGAAGCATATAAGAAACGATCGCTGAATACCATTGCCAAACACGAAGAAGCCATTCTCGAAATGCAGAAACAGGGTGCGGTCGCCTTTGATTACGGGAATAATCTCAGGGGTCAGGCCGAACTGGCCGGTGTGAATGTGAGAAATCCTGACGGGAGCTTTAAATATCCTGGATTCGTACCGGCCTATGTACGACCCATGTTCTGCGAAGGCCGGGGTCCCTTCCGCTGGGCCGCGCTTTCCGGTGATCCCCGGGATATCAAAAAGTTGGACGAATTGGTACTGGAACTCTTTCCCGAGGACGAAACCCTGGTCCGGTGGATCAATCTGGCCGGGGAGAAGATTCCTCATCTGGGATTACCCTGCCGTGTCTGCTGGCTGGGTTACGGGGAAAGGACCGAGTTCGCTCTACGGATGAACGATTATGTACGAAAAGGAGAGGTGAAAGCACCGGTTGTCATCGGTCGGGATCATCTGGACTGCGGATCCGTGGCCTCACCCAACCGGGAAACCGAAGGCATGAAGGACGGCAGTGATGCCATAGCCGACTGGCCGCTCCTCAATTTTGCCCTGAATGCGGTGAACGGGGCCAGTTGGGTGAGCTTCCACAATGGAGGAGGCGTGGGTATCGGATATTCCCTGCATGCCGGAATGGTCATCGTCGCCGATGGTACAGACGCCCGCGATAAACGTCTCCAGCGCGTCACCACCGTAGATCCGGGTATCGGCATCGCCCGCCACGTAGACGCCGGGTACGAAAAAGCCATCCAGGTCGCTGAGGAGAAGGGTGTTCTGATAAATAAAATATAAATTTGACAGGATATACAGGATAAACAAGATGTAATAATAAATAATCATCCAGACTAATTTTGTTCATCCTGTCAAAGAGATTTTTTATGTCCACATTAATATTAAAAAATGTGAAAAAGATATACAGAGTGTCTTTGGAAATACAGGACCAGCCCCTCTCCATCTGGATCCAGGACGGCATTATCCAGGAGATTGGACCCTTTGAGACTATCTGTAGGAATTTTGGCGAACGACAACTGGAAAATGCTGAAGTGAAGGACTGTTCTGATGTTATCGCTTTGCCCGGATTCGTGGATTCCCACACGCATCTGCTCTTCGCCGGCTCCAGGGAGAACGAGCTCTATATGAGGGCCGAGGGACGTCCCTATCTCGATATCCTGAAACAGGGGGGAGGGATATACAACACGGTTAATGCAGTAAGAACTGCTTCAGAAGAGGTTTTAATCCGGAATGGATTGAAGTTCCTCGACAAGGCTCTGGGATTCGGAACCACGACCATAGAAATCAAATCGGGATACGGCCTCGATTATGAGACTGAAAAGAAGATGCTGCGGGTCATCAACAAAATGAACGATCTGCATCCTATGGATATCATCCCGACCTTCCTGGTTCATACCGTGCCCAAAGACATCGATCGGAAAAAATACATTGATCTGGTCGTTGAGAAATTCATACCTGAATTAAGGGAATACGCCGAGTGGTTTGATATCTTCCTGGAAAAAGGAGTTTTTGAATTGGAGGAAAGCGAATTCCTCATTCAAAAGGCTCTTGAAAATGACTATCGAGTGGGAATCCACACGAACCAGATCCACGATATCGGGGGTGTGAAATTAGCCGTGGAACTCGGGGTGCGGCATGTGGATCATCTGGAGATTCTTTCCGATGAGGATGCCGAGCACATTCGTTTGAATAAAAAATTGTATCCCGTCTTTCTGCCCACGGCCGAAGGATTTGTCTTCTCCCAGCATGTCGGTCAGATACACAAACTCCTGGACCTCACCGATCGAATCGTCCTGTCTTCGGACTTCAATCCGGGTTCTTCTCCCGTACTTTCCCCAACCTTCGTCATCACTTATGCAGTGCTGCGTTATCGGATCTCCGATCCCTGGCTTCTACTCGATGCATTCACTAAGAATCCTGCCGACATGCTTTATCTTGATGATCGGGGAAAGATTCAAAAAGGAACAAGGGCAGACATTGTGCTCCTGGAAATGGATCGTTTCGAACAGATTCCGTACTGGGGAAATATTGATCCGATAAAACAAGTCATAAAAAATGGTAAGATCAAATATGATTAAACCTTTTAATCCAAAAAATTCTTGTATTTTGTGATTATATTTATTAAATTTTCTCTATCTCTGCAAATCCATTAAACTTATTAACTCTAATATAATAAAGGAATTACACATGAAGATCTCTCTCAGTGCAATAAAAGCCGATATCGGCAGTATCGGCGGTCACATCACACCGAGCCGGGCCATTGTTGAAGAAGTACGGAACTCTGTTCGGGAAAACGGCAAGGACTTCATCATCGATTTCTACATCGGTTTTACCGGAGATGACATCGCCATCCTGTGCACACATGAAAGAGGTGTGTCGGACGAAAAAATCCATAAAATGGCCTGGGATGCTTTCGTCGCGGGAACCGAAGTGGCAAAAAAGGAGGGTCTCTATGGTGCAGGGCAGGATCTGTTGAAGGATGCCTTCAGTGGAAATGTCAAAGGCATGGGACCTGCCGTCGCCGAAATGGAGTTTGAAGAAAGACCCAACGAGCCGTTTCTCCTGTTCGCGGCGGATAAGACCGACCCGGGTGCATATAATCTGCCCCTCTACCTCGGATTCGCCGATCCCATGTACTGCGCCGGACTCATCCTCAGTCCCAAGATGAGTGACGGCTTCACATTTCGAATCGTCGATGTGGCATATACCGAGAAGGACAAAATCATCGAACTTCACGCACCAGAGGAACTCTATGATATCGCGGCGCTGTTGCGGGACAACGAGAGGTATGTCATCGAGAGCATCACCTCCCGGAAGACAGGAAACCAGGCCGCAGCCGTTTCAACGACACGTCTTCATAACATCGCTGGTAAGTATACAGGAAAGGACGATCCCATCGCCCTGCTTCGTTTACAGGGTGAGTTCCCGGCCACCGGGGAAATACTGGCCCCCTTTCAGATCGGCCACATGGTCGCAGGCTTCATGCGGGGCAGTCACATCGGTCCCCTCATGCCGTGCAAGCTGAATTCGACGATCTCCTACTTCGACGGACCTCCCGTCGTGACCGGTGCGGCCTTCTGTATTAAAGACGGCAAGCTCACCGAACCTGCCGATGTTTTCGACCATCCCTTCTGGGATCATGTGAGAAACAAGATTTCTGAAAAAGCCATAGACATCCGGCGTCAGGGCTTCTCAGGTGCGGCCATGCTGCCCTACAGTGAGTTGGAGTATGGCGGTATTGTGGAAAAGCTGGAAAAACTGGAAAAGAAGTTTAAAGTGTAGGACAATATCTCTGGAATGTAAGCTTTGTCATTCTCTGTCGGTCCAGGATGAATATCCTGGACCATCGTAATGTGGAGAAGCTGGAAAAACTGGAAAAGAAGTTTAAAAAAGAATAAATTGGGATTTAGAACGAAAAAGCCGCCTTGAAAAACGATTATGTAAATAAGCATATATTATGCCATCGACGTTTTCTAAGTCGGCTTTTACGATTATAGATCAAATATAGATTGACTGAACATTCTCTTAGGTGTTCAAGAACAGTTTACCGTCATGTTCAGGACTAAAGTTGACAACCTTCACTGCAATGCGCCGTACGCGGGACCGTAAAACGTTTCATCAAGAATCACCTCCTTACAATAAAGATTGAATGATTACTTTCAAAGTCTTCCCCGGGATAGAATTTAATTAAGAATTATACATTTTATCCTTTGAAATGTTCCCGGTGGAAATGTTATAAAAATATCAGAACGAATTTATAAAATATGCTCCTGCCTCTAACCTTCATTTACATTAAGAAGACCATGCTTTGAGTTTATTGGAAACGAACCGGATGATGAATTCATGTTCTTCCCTGCCCCTGCCCGATACTGTGAGAGGTTCTCCAAAGCATATATGAACCGGTTTTGTCGGATTGATCTTCCCAAACTCTTTGATCCGATTACCATTGCCCCAGGCATCGGTCTTCAGGGCAAATGGGACGATGGGCACTCCGGCACGCTTGGCGAGTTTGACGCCGATGGTATTAAACTGTTTCGGATCGAATTCGACCTTACGTGTCGTTTGGGGAAAGACGACGATGGAGATATTCCTGCCCAGACGCTCCTCTCCTCCCTCTAAGACGGCCTTCAAATCGTCCCTGGGATTGACCCTGCCGACAACAATGGGGTCGCGGTGGATCATGACATGTTTGAAAACGGGGTACTCGATTAACTCTTTCTTTACGATATAGGTCACATCACGGTAAGGCTGAATGATACAGGGAAGAACAAAGGTTTCCAGAGTACTCATATGATTGCCCACAAAAACGCACGGGGAGTCGAGATTCTTAAAAGTGGCAAAATTCTCGATCTCAAAAGTGATACCGGTGGATTCAAGGGCGTTTAAGATACTCATGCTGCTTTTTACCCACTCTTCACTGGTGTATTTTTCTCTCCTGGATAGATTGGCTGCTTTCAACACAATGGATATTATCTTCGGATAGAAGACCCAGTTCGGTGCTTTTCGAGCGAAAATAGAAATGCGTCTCTCAGGAGAACGATAGATGTTTTCTTTGGTTAAGCTGTCCATAACCTGTTTAAGATCGAATCATGATTATTTTATTTAAATGTATAAAATAATTTCGAACTTTCATAGTCTTTTTTGGGATTATCGATATTCGATTCCTTTGCCCCCTGGTTTAGTGATTTGTCGTTAGTTATTTATTTTGATGGGTTTACTTCATGCGTATTATTCATAACTTTTTCGGATAGCGTTTCCGATGCTTTCATGTGATATCTATGTGTGGTGCCTCCAATCGCCTGGTATACCACCCCAAAAATACATCCGGCCACCGAACCGTAAATGCAACCAACCTTTGAATAATAATCTATACCGTCCGTCCTGTTGGCAAATGTAGATCCAATGATTATCCCCCCAAAAGCACCTCCGAATGCGCCACCTACAATATTCACTCCCATTCGATAGGCCTTACTCGTCAAATCTTTATCAATGACGATTTCATCTGTCTCACTGGTTGAAACACCCTGTTCTTTTAATGACACCATATCAATCCATTTTGTTGAATCAAATGCGACTGTGATATTTCCTGCACTCTGTTTCTGGCCGTTGACGAATGCGATGTAACCCTGTTTACGTTTTAATTCCTTGTTCAGCCGGTTATACGCGAACTGGGAATGGTTAATGGTATGATATCGCGTGCAGCCTAACACGAGGAGATTGGATATGATAATCGTAAAAATAAATTGTTTCATCATCTTAGACTAAAATTACAGAAAGTATAAAATGGTTAAATATAACATAACGCGCCAGAGGCGCATTTACTTTGAAACGCACATGTCTTCAAATTTTCATTTTCTTGCAAAAAAAAGGTGAAGACTTTTCTCGTAATACTATAACTGCCCTTGCATAACGTATTTTGCCACTTTTTTCATTTTTCTCTCGATACAAAAGTATACAGCTTTTGCTATTCCGTAATCATCCATTTTCTCTTTGAAGCGCTTCAGGAGATGATCCATCATTTCATCTAAATTTTCAAATTGATCGGTATCGATCTCTTTTGTTTCAATTAACTCAGTTGAGTACTGAAAACATCCGGCTTCCCGAAAATTATAAAGTATTGATTCTCAGGCATTTTTTCAAGAAAAAAGTTGTCGGATGGAATTTATCCCCCAAAGGGTTTAGAATTTTAGAAACCCTCAATCTGTTTTGGGAAATAATCTTCACAGTTTCCTTCTCGGTAAACATCTGCTGTACAGCAGTGAAGTCCTCCCCCAAATGGTGACACTTTATAGAACGGGACTGGAACGACTTCAAAGCCATGTTTATCGAACAACTCCATAGTAGGGATCTCACTGGCTTCAACACAGATGGTCTTCGGATCGAGTACAAGAGTATTCATGCTAAGCCACCAACTGCAGAAATCATAGGGCGCTTTCTCTTCGAGAAGAGCTTTCGGAGCTTTCACAATTTCCCAGCCATTCATCTCAAATAGTTCCAGTTCCTCCTTGTCGAGAGGTATTCTTTCCGGATTCATAATTGCAAATCCAGGGCGAACGGGAACAAGGGTCGTGTCCATATGCCAAGGCAGTAATTCTCTGCGTCCCACTTTATGGATTCGATGGTCAGGAAAGTGGCGCCGCAGCCAGTCAATTCCAGCATTATTGGTAACCATTGACTTCTGGACAAAAAGGTCTCTGCCGTAGCGGACAACATCGGCAGCATCAAACAGGAGTTCCTTTTCAGAGATTATCCAATCGCCCTTTTCAGCACGCTCCCACTGCTCTTCTTCGCTTAATGAGTTCCATTCACTCCACCAGTCTTTATTCTTATAAGTTTCCTCTATTAAACGAGGTTTTGGTGCTGCTTCGAAACGAAAATTTGGATCTTCTCTGAAGTACTGTTCAAACAGCGGACGGTAACAAAGATACTCATGCCAGCGGCTGCGGTACGACATAGTCGCTTCCAGAATTTCATTACCAACTGTGAGTAGTAAATCCCGACAGGGTGCACAGCCGAACATCGATCCCTGCTTCCAGTCGGGGGTTTGGACCGCCTGGCTGAAGTCGATCGGAGTGGGGCGGTCCACTCGAATACCACGACTCTCGAGGATTTTCGCAAAATTATCTAGCTGTTCGTTGGCCATATCTATCATTTCCTTGGGATAGGGTCCATATTTTCCTAAAGGAAACCCATCCTCCGGCCAATCACGTTCAACAGCATTCTCGGGAGCCTGGACCATAGTCCCGTCAGCCCGGCCGAGAATGATATGAATCAGTGGATCCCATTCGTTCCAAGAATTGACGACTGTTTTTTGGGGCTCTTGATTCATTCTTATCTCCTATCCATGAAGCTGAGGTTAATATCCCTTGAGTACCCTTTGATCTATTCCTTGATGCGAGTGTTTTGAATTAAAATAGTCCAGCGCTTCCAGTCGTACTGAACCAATAAAACACTCGGCAAGTGCATTCATAGATCATATGAAGCGCTTCATCAGTTCATCGGTTAATTCATCCACGTTTTCCTGAGTAACACCCAGGTCACGGAAGGCCTTTTGGGTGATTGCCAACCTCCGGGGATCATCCAAATCACTTATACTCGAGAAAACACATAATCGCCTGCCGACCTGAAACAAACGTTGACGCTCCGATTCCATTTCCAGGAAGGTTCGCAGGACCTTCAGCATCCGCTCTTTATCCTCCGGAAGGCTTCCCTCAAAATCGGCCAGAAGGTTCATGATATGGTCACTCGCCACATAACTGGTTATTCCCTCGAGCCTTTCGGTGAGCATCAGGATTTCCCTGACGACTTCGATATCCGAGCACCTTTCAAAACGACCCTCCTGGTATTCCTTAAAAAGGGGGACATTTTTGGGGATCCTCAGGGTCCTGAGCCGTATAAAATCGGGATTGATCTGATTGAGAGCATCTGCGGTCTCGACGGCATGCTCCCTGGAGAGCGCTTTCCCGCCCAGACCGGGCATGATATATTCCGAGAGTTCTATTCCTGCCTTTTTTACTTTGAGACCGGCCTGAACATGGATATCTTTGGTCGAACCCTTTTTCACCATCTTAAGAATTTTATCCGAACCCGATTCAAGACCGATATGAATTCTGTTCAAACCCGCTTTGCCGATGGCTATTAAATCGTCGTCCCTCATCCGTGCGATGGTGTGGGAACGCGCATATGAGGTGATCCTTTCCACCTCGGGAAACCGTTTTTTTAAATGTTTTAAAATTTCTACTATGTGGGCTGGCTTTATGACCAGGGAATTGGCATCCTGCAGAAAAATCGATTCCATCCCACCGGTAAAGATCCAGTGATATGCCGTTTGTAATGCGGCGTAATCCTCGGGAGACGTTTCCCGGATCGTTTTTCTGATTTCGACCGGGGGGATCTGAACCGCGTCGCCCACAAGTTTTTGAAACCTTTTCACCTGTTTATAAATGGCATCGATGTCTTTCTTCACATGATCCACGGGACGGATGGAAAAACGGGTGCCCTTGTAAACGGGGCAGAAGGTGCAGCGATTCCACGGACAATTCCTCGTAATCCGAAGCAGAAGACTTTTAGCCTCGTTGGGCGGCCGTATGGGGCCCTGCTCAAAACCGCAGTACAGATTTGACGTCGTGCTACCCATATCTATCCTGATCTATTCTGGATTTCATCATTCAGTCTCTCTTAAATTGACACTAATAGTGTTATAGTAAATTGTCGTAGTGGCTTCGAAACCGGAGTCTGTTCCCGCAATGAGCCAGAGTCCTCCGTTTTCATCACTTTGAACAAAGAATGACTGGTCCTCATTGTCCCGTTGGATGAGTGTATACACAAAGTCATCCCCGTCAATGCCTATGGAACCAACGACGTTCATGCCCTGTCCTCCACCCGCCTGGTTACCCTTATCGATATTCATACGATACCAGGTGCCGCTGACGATTGGAGCAGGCTCGATCTTTGTGGCTCCCACCTTTAACCATACCGACGAACCGGGACCGCCTCCGACTCCCATGGCACTCTGGGGATACTGGGAAGCTACTTCCACCTGACAGGTGAAATGGTATTCGGTGTTGGATTTTAATCCTGTGATTTTTTTCTTTAGATACATGAACAGATCATCGCTGTGATTGTTGCCCGATATCATTACAGAATAAGTGTTTTGATCCAAAGGGGGTGGAAGCACAGAATGGGCAAATGACAATTCATAAAACGTCTCTTCACCCACAGGATAATCGGCGAATTCCACATCCCAGCCTTCTGTGTCTTCAGAAAAATTAAATGTGAAAGTGTATTCCGTCGGTTGTGAAGGTGAAGTGTCCTTGTTACAATTCGTCGAAATGATGCAGACAAGCAATATGGCTGCGATTTTGTATTTCATATGCTTCTCCTGGATTCATAAAAGGCTTTGTTGAGAATAGGAGTACTGGAGTATTGGAGTACTGGAGAATTGGAGAATTGGAGTACTGGAGTATTGGAGAATTATATTTCATAATATATCGGCGCATTTTCCCATCACTCCATTACTCCATTCTTTCTTGTAAGACAACTTCAATCATAAATATACTTACATCGTCGCTTGAGTCCATGCCTCACGCATACTTCTTCAGCAACCCTGTCTTCTCATTGAACTCTCGGATCAATTCATCCCACTTTTTATAAGACTGCAGTCGATCGGTCCAGTAAGAATCATCGTACCACTGATCATTCAATTCATCCACACTCTTACCTTGCTGTTCGACCCATGTGAAATATTTCAGATTATGCATACGCCGCCTGTCCCAATAAGTGAGTTCTTGCATCCAATCCATGGTCTGTCCCAGGAGGCATTTTTGAAAATCGATGGCAGCCTGCATCTCTGTGTATTCTCCGTATTTTTTTCGGGCCTCATGGATACGAGAACCGTACAGTTCCATGGAATCTGTTGTCAGGGACACGATAATATCATTCTTATTCATCTCATAGTACTTAGCCATCTTGATGCAGCCCAGGAGGTTGGCGATTCCGGAAATCCCCAATAAATCAAGTCTGTCGACGATTTCCGGAGATATCTCCTGCTTCTTCAGGTATTCACGGCCTTTGGGCTCGTTGAACAGCCTCAAAAGAGACATGCAGGCCTCATCATCGATACCTATGACCATGTCCATATTTTTGAGATTGTGAATCCACGGGACATGTTTATCGCCGATGCCTTCGATCCGATGTTCACCGTATCCATTGTACAGCAGTGTGGGACATTGGAGGGCTTCTGCTGCAGCGATCTTGATCGTGGGGAATTTTTCTTTCAAGTATTCTCCGGAACCCAGTGAGCCGGCCGAACCCTGGGTCAGGCATAAGCCGATTAATTTCCCTTTAGAAGATCTTTCTCTGAGATAGACCTCTTCCATTGCCGGCCCTGTGCAGACGTAGTGCCAGACGCTATTACCAAACTCTTCAAACTGGTTGAGTACTACAGTTTCATCGGGACGATGTGCTTTGAGCTCCTTCGTCTTATCATACACTTCTTTTACATTACTCTCGGAGCCCGGTGTTGCATAGATTTCCGACCCGACCTCCTTCAACCAATCGAAGCGCTCCTGAGACATGCCTTCCGGAAGTACGGCAATTGAGGGACAGGCCAGCAGAGCCGCATCGTAGGCCCCTCCGCGACAGTAGTTGCCTGTGGAGGGCCAGAGGGCTTTTTGGCATGTGGGATCAAACTCACCCTTCACTAATTTTTCCACGAGGGGACCGAAGGTCGCCCCGACCTTGTGGGAGCCGGTGGGAAAGAATTTTCCAATTAGCATGAAAATCCTGGCTTCAACACCGGTTAGCGCCCCGGGGATTTCCATGTAGTTGACTTCGCCAAAGCCGCCGCCGAGTTTCGCCGGCTCATTTTTCCAGGTGATCCGAAACAGATTGCGGGGATGGAGATCCCATAGTCCGATATTTCGTAATTCATCCTTTATTCCCTCCGGTATCTTTTCCGGATTGGTCATTTCTCCATAGGTGGGAATAATGATATCACGTTCACGACATCTCTGAATAGTGTTCTCCAGGACTCGTTTTGTGTCTCTCATGAATATATTCCTAAATCAATAAAGCAATCGATTATATTTCTTCAATATGGCTTTCAATAGATCATATGGTATTGCATCGACGGTATGGTCATCCCTTCCGGTCATCGTATCTGCTGCAATCAGGGCATTCATAATGGCCTCTTCCGTGGCAAGGACCGTGGCGGAAAACAGAGCGTTCATCCTGTTGTTTGGAAGCATTGTCAGCTTGGCCACATCATCCTTCGGATTAGCGACTCCGGGATTCGCTGTCGAGAAGGCAATGAAAATATCTCCCGAACCATTTCCTGAAGAACTTCCGGTTCGTGCCAGACCCAGAGATGCCCGTCTTGCCAACCTTTTTAACTGGTGGGATAAGAGGGGGGCATCCGTCGCAACAACAATGATGATTGAGCCAATATCGTCCGATTCATCCATATCTCTCGAAGGCGATTCCTGTCCCATCATTTCTTTGCCCACAGGGACACCGGCGACGAGGAGTTGGGATTTGGCTCCAAAATTGGCCTGAACGAGCACGCCAACCATATACCCTCCCCGCCTATCAGGCAGCTTTCGGGAGGCTGTACCGATTCCGCCTTTGAAACCATAACAGATCATTCCGGTACCGCCTCCTACATTTCCTTCAGGTACAGAACCCGAGTTGGCGTTGTTCAGTGCCTGAAACACATGCTCTTTTTTGACGTGGAATCCGTTGATATCATTCAAATAACCATCATAGGTTTCTGCAACGACGGGCAGGGACCACCAGTACCCCAGGACATCGGGTGTGCCTTT
>Ga0114922_10000465_pt1 | contig 38754 bp, 39 predicted proteins | sample AartaG_FD_100975 | JGI IMG/M metagenome (GOLD analysis project Ga0114922, IMG submission 100975) | Deep subsurface microbial communities from Aarhus Bay to uncover new lineages of life (NeLLi) - Aarhus_00045 metaG | ecosystem: Environmental > Aquatic > Marine > Oceanic > Sediment | place... | reverse complement strand
AGAGAAGCAAATCGAATTTGTTTCAAACTGCGGTTTGATTCCCGACATCACACCCGATGGCTTCATTATTCCTTGTTTTCCCCTTGCTCGATTTAAGCAAAAAATTTCAAAAACTACTGAATGGAGTCATGCGGAACGTGGATTAAATGAAGTTTTGGCTGTGGAAGAATTGGATTGGTTTTTTCCCGAATGCCGGGAATGTCCTGAACGGCGATCGGGCGCGTGCAGCGGAGGATGCAGGGCGTTGAGAATAAAGTAATAGGGTATATCTTGTCGTTGTTGAGTTTATGCTTATCGGCCGAGTCGCCGAAGTTGATCGAGCATTGTGGACAGCAACCAGCACCCGCTGCCGGTGAGTTGATACTCCCCTTGTTCAGAGGAGGGAATAATGAGTTGCGCCGCATGCCACATATCAAAAATGCCTTTGAATGAATGGCCAAATGTGTCGATCATTCGTTCAAGGTGTTGTACCGAAATGCACGTCGACATAAGATCTGTTTCCAATTGCCCAATGACCATTCTTCGTTCGTCTTCAATATAACTCCAATCGATGCCGGATTCATCACTGTTTATGCTATCCATGTATTTTTTGAGTTTCTTATGCCGGAAAGCCACTTTCCCCAATTTGGCATCGGCAATGGTTCCAAATGCGAGACAGTCCTCGCCCCGCATGGGAAAAGTAAAGTACAGATTCTTGTCCCGGTCATTCCCATAATGGTTGAAAAAGACATTTAGGTAGCCCGCCTTATTCAGGATGCTCTTGCCTGTCATGGCCATTTGGTAATTCAGCATTTTGTCGATTTGATAAGAAGGATTCTTCGAGATAATCCGATCGAAGGCCGGGGGGATGTTCAGTTCGTATAAGGCAAAGCCATCCACACCGCAGTCCATCAGCTCATATAAATCCCCTTTAAAGGATTCCATTGTCTGTGTGGGTAGACCATACAGCATATCCACAGAGAGGATGAAATTATGGCTCAATATCTCCTGTAACTTGGTATGAACCTTGTTAGACGTTTCCCGGCGGCCGATTATTTTTCGGATATCATCGACAAGTGTTTGAATGCCGATGTGAATTCGATGAATATGGAGTCTTTGAAATAGTGAAATATTTTCCTGGGAGATTTGCGATGTGGTGATCTCGACGGCAATTTCAGTTTCCGATGAAACATTGAAATTTTGATGCAAAACTTCCAATACCTTTTCAAATCCCTCTTTTGGAATAATGAGGGGGCTGCCCCCACCGAAATGAATGGTGGTCACCGGCTTTTGCTTCCAATCGAATAAGTGATTCCAAAATTGGATTTCTTTAAGCAAGACGCGGATATAGCGGTCTATAATATCTCGTTTGTTACGAGGCACATGAAAGCAGTACAAATCGCAAAATGTGCATTTCCCATCGCAAAAGGGGATGTGAATATAGAGGGATAATCCCCTTGTGTTATCGATGTCCTCAATAGAATCCAATAATGCATTTTCGGATGACATAAGTTGCTGTGGTGGGAAGTAGGGGGCCGGGATAGAACGTTTAGTGATGTCGAAGTATCGGCATACGTGTTGGAATTCCTGCCTGAGAGGTTTTTCGTCAAAATATAGTGTCTGCTTTTCACGCATTGGTATTAAAGTATGTTTTACAGATATCGCACTTGGAGCAGTTTTTATCGCAGGTGATGGTTTGATAAAAGAAATCGTCGGAGATGGGCACGTTATTTATCATTCCCCCGGGGCCGCATCCGATTTCATTGGCAGGTAGTGATTTTTGGTCTAAATAGGCCCGGAAGACTTTCACATATTTTTTCGGATTTTGCAGGGTCACCCGACCGGCCAGTTTGATAATGTCGTAAAGGCCTTCATAAAAATGCAGATGCTGGGGAAGAATCCATGCGGACTTTAATCGCAGCCAGGGCATGTCATTGAGTAAGGCTTCGCACAGGCTTTCGGGATGCGCAAGGTCGGAATTCATCTCATAGAAATGCTGCACACGAAAAGGGCAACCGGGCAGGCAGCCCTCATTCACGATAAGTTTGATTTTCCCCGGGTAACACTCCCGGATCGCTTGAATTCTATGCAAATCCCGGATGATGGCCGTATCCAGGGATATACTGTCCGTATATTGCTGCAAGTAGGGGATTTGTTCCGGGCTGTTGATCCGCATCAGAACGGAGCCGCTTACACGATGTGAAGGCAATGATTTTTTGATGAATTTACAGAGCAATAAATCGCTCACTGTCGCGCTCCTGATGCCATAATGCTGATCCAATAGAATCAATTCGTTGAGAATGGGTTCTTCCAATCGTTCCAGAGGCTCGGGCAGTACAATGGGATTGATGAGCACGGTTTTAGGTAAATCGGATTTTTCCAAAAAGGCGTAAAGGTGATGCACGGTTTGTGAGGGGCGACCCGATGGGGCCACATGGTCTCCCATGGGGAAAAAAATCTCTTGAATCCATTCACCGAATTCATAGGATAATTCGTTCCAGAATGAAACAGGCTGATCGATGTAGGGCAGGCTGAACTTCATGTTATCCCTTCAGTAGTTGGTCCGCTTTGTCCATGATCTCGGGAATAGGGATGTTCTGTGGGCAATTGTCTTCACAGGTCCGACATTGTATGCAGCAATCAGCTGTTACCGATAAGATCGAATAGTCTCTCTGAAAAAAGGATTGGCCTTTTACACTGGAATACTCATTATAGATACGAATCACTTCCGGGATGTCGATGCCCTGGGTACAGGGTAGACAATAGTTGCACGATGTGCAGGCTACATAGTTATTACTTTTCTCCCGAGAGATCGTTTGGCTCAGTTGATTTATTTCCAGGGTTCTGAATCGATTTTTATGAACGGTGCGGATGTTTTCATCGATGATCGCTTTTGACTCCATGCCCGAGAGTACCGAATCCACAAAAGGCTGGGACAACACATAATTCAAGGCCAGATCCGCCGGCGTATCCTGTGTGTCTAAATATTCTGAGTCAACATCAAAGAGTTTGGATTTGGCAAGGATGCCACCGGCCAGCGGATTCATGACGATAACGCCCAGACCTTGGCTATGTGCATATTCCATGGTTTTTTCATAGGTTCTTTGCATAAGGTTAAATGGTAAAATAACGGCATCGAATAATCGCGTATCTATCAACTTTCGGACATTTTCGGGTTTGTCATGGCTGCTGAAACCGAGATGGCGAAAGAGACCCCGATCTTTAGCATGTCTAATCTCATCTATGATACCATTCTCGAGAAAATGTGATTCCCACTGCTCGAGTTTTAGATAGTGGATGAAGTAAATGTCAAAATATTTCCTATGGAATAGAGCAAGGGAATTCCTAAGTTGAGTCAGCCAATCGACATTTTGAGTTTGGTGGCTTGAATTTTTTCCACTCACTACCAACTGTTTGCGGGACAATCCTCTTGTTGCCAGACCGAAAGCTTCTTCACAATGATAATGACAGTAAAAGGTGCCGACATCAAAAAAATTGATTCCCTTTTCCAATGCATATTTTATTAAAGCCATCGCTTTTGTAAAATTTGGATTTATTCGGGCGATGGGTAATCGCATTGTTCCAAATCCCAGGAGTGATACAGTTAATCCGGTATTTCCTAATTTCCTATAAACCATGAGTAAAATGAAATAGTCGGTCTTTTTGACCGAAAGGTTTTAAAATTCTGTTTCCTGGCCTTAAAGTATAAAAAATATAAATATTTTCTTCCAATTATGCAAATGTCGATTTTATTCGATACATAAGGAAACGCGATGGGATCGGGCTGAATGGTAAACTTCATCTGTTGGGAAATAAAAATAAAACTGTTGTATTTTTCCCTTGACTTATTCAAAATAATCTTATATAATTTGTATAATCACTTTACCGCCACGACTACGACGAACCAATCACAGAAATTTTTCCTCGAATAGAGGTTTCTCCAGGCTCTTGGGGTTTATTATTAACATTATTAATGAGGGAGGCTTCAATGAAGAAACTATTATCCATGACCATCATTCTCTCTGTTGCTCTTCCATGTTTTGCTGAGAACTATCTTCTCAACGGTGGGCAAGCTTCACTGATTATGTATAAGATGGAGCAGGAAATCGTGCCTGCCAATGGAACGAAGAGGCTCATTCTCAGTTATGTTGTCCCAAAGACGTTTTCCTCGCCAAGCTACAATCAAGTGATAAGGGCGTTTGATTTGAAGTATTCAAGAAACCCACAATTCATAGAAAAGTCGGTGGATATACGCGGTAATGAGATCAGGAGGGTCATTTGGATGAGGCCGAAGAAGCCTATCAAAGTCACGATTTCCATTGAGGCCATAAACAGCACAATCCTAAAGCCATTGGAACCCCAGGCAGTTTTTCCCTTAAAAGATCTGCCAGAAAATGTTAAGGTCTACTTAGCAGCGACAAAACAGGCGCCATCTGATCATCCGCAGATTGTCAGTAAAGCGAAGAAACTTACATCCTTGGCTATAACACAAATTGACGCAGTTCAACAAATACTCACATGGATAGTCGATCAAATGACTTATGTCCAGCGGCCATTGAGTTATGATGCTCTTTATTCCTTGAATACCGGTAGGGGGAATTGCCAAAATTATTCACATCTATCGGCTGCATTGATGCGTGCCGCGGGAATTCCGGTCCGCATTGTAAACGGCATTACTCTAAAGGAATCTTATCATGTGAAAATCAGCGGCGGTTACCTCACCATGCGAATGGCTCAGGGCCGACATTCATGGATCGAAGTCTTTTTTCCTGATCTCGGCTGGGTTCCCTTTGATCCTCAGCAAATGCAATTGTTTGTGAGCAATCGTTTCATCAGGGTGGAGGTGGGCCTGGATAATAAGGAGACGGTAGGAGACGGCACTGTCTCGTGGACACGAATCAGAGGGTCCCGGGGGCGTCCCAGATTCAGGGAAACGATAGGTGCAGAGTTTGTAACTGACGAGGTCGACTTGTTTGCTGAAAGACAGTCCTATGGTCCCAGGAAAATGCTCTTCTCCCCTCCGGTAGAGGCTTCTTTTACTGCTGTGGCCTTCGAAGATGCTCCTGCATCTCCGGTCACTGTTTCTTCCCAAAATTTACAGGTGTTAACGTATGATGAGCAAACCGTCTTTGGCAACCTGGATTTTCCCGAGAATGTTGATTTTCTTGAGGCACGAGGCCCGGTCGAGGAAACAGATGACAGTGTGATGGTCATGAGTAAAAACTTTTTAGTTGAAACATCCGAGTATGTGACGACAAAGGGGCAGAAGTATTCACAGACGTTTATACTTGAAAATCCGATGAAGCTGAACGAAGTCGGTCTTGCATTGCACAAATACGGGGGGAGTGGTCAATTATGGATCGAGTTGCTGGAAGACGACGGTTCCGGTAAACCTGGCAAACTTATTACGAGCAGCGAATTATTGTCTTTGGATGAAATCAAGTTCTCCCTGGGTTATGATTGGGTCGATTTTACATTCACAAGAGAAAATATTCTCCTCTCTCCAGGGCGGTATTGGATTGCCCTCGGTTATACAGGCAGTCCTGTGGTCAATTGGTTTTTTACATACGGGAAGCCCGTGGGTCCGGCCGATGGTACGCGGTACATAACCATGTTTGATGAGACCTGGAGTCGAAGTTTGGTATATGAATTCAATTATAGAATCGCAGGAATGAAGGGAAGATGACTATTATAATGATAGCTTGTGGTGTTTTACTTTGTGGATGATCCGATCGAATATGGCCACGGCTATGAGGGCCAATGCAGCAAAGGGAACCAAAATAAGACTCCCATTTAAGTCTGCCAGGAGATTCTTGATCGGTTGAAGAAATGAAGTATTGACTGCCATCTTTGGAAGGGCAATCCGGCCGATTATCCCGCTTAATGGCTTTAAATCTATGAAATAGAACGTCGTCCCCAGTGCCAAGATGATTCCTGTGATGATGAGCGCGATTTCAACGGAAGGTGAGAGAAAGGGGACTGCCTGTTTGTCGGTAAGTTTTGAAACGACAGATTTTGCAAAATTTCCGGGAAGTTTAAATCCCGGATCTTTCTCCAACCCCACATAGAGGTTCTGATAGTATTTCAAATTCCTTTGACAGATCTCGCAGTTTTTCAGATGATGATTACGTTCCATTTCCTGGTCAGAACGTTTTCTATCCAGAAACGCCTGTATCTCTTCATCGGTTAAATGTTTGCGTTCCATATTTCCTCTTTCTGGTATTTTTCCATCAGTCTCTCTTTGAGCCGCTTTCTGGCGCGGTAGAGATAACTTTTTACCGTACCCTCGGGCAGGTTCATGATTTGTGCGATTTCTGCATAACTCATTTCATCGAGATGATAAAGTGTCAGGATCGTCCGGAAGCGAATCTCCAATTTATCAATTTCATCCTGTAATCGTGAGGCAATGTCTCTCTCTTCAGCGAAAGAATCGGGCAGATTATGGCCTCCGGAGAAATCTTCCAAAGATTCGCTTTCTGGTGTCCGATCATCGTAAAGGAGCACCTTTTTTTTCTGGAGATAGTTGATGCATAGGTTATGGGCGATTCTTGCAATCCATGTCGAAACCTTGGATTCGAAACGGAAGCCGTCCAGGTTTTGATAAACCTTGAGAAACACATCCTGGCAAAGATCCTCCCTGTCTGCTGTATTCGATATCATTCTAAATACAATATGAGTGACCAGTCGTTTATACTGGTCAATGAACGCCTGGAAAGCGTGGGTATCTCCCGCCCTGATTCGTGCTATGAGCTGGCGGGGTTCTGTTGTCGCACTCTTTCTCATACCTCTATAATATACGACAAACTAACAGAAAAAATGTTGCAAAAAAATATATTTTTATGTGCAACATTTTGGCTTTCTGCCTGTCTGATAGAACGAATGGATTGAATTTATTGGTTAAACATGAGGAGGATACCATGGATGAAGGTCTCATGAGTGTAATGATCGTCGCGATTGTTTTTTTCTCCATCATTGCTTTTGTCAAGATCCTTTCGGATAACAAGATCCGCAGCAAACTCATCGACAAAGAAATGGTGAATGAAAAAGCCAAGTTTCTCTATCCAGGCAGACTTGAATATCATGTTCCTGCTGCCTTGAAGTGGGGCATGGTTCTGATCGGTGTGGGATTGGCATTTCTCATCGGCCAACTGGTCTCGTCGGATATTTCGGAGGAAATCACTATCGGCAGCATGTTTTTTCTGGCCGGTCTTGGACTGATCCTTTACTATTTTATTGCCAAAAGGGTAATGAAACAGTCTGATGAGTAGGATTCCGGGCCTCTCATTTCGATCATTTGATGTCGCAACGTTTATGAAAATCTACGGGACGACAATTACACATAAGTGTAATGGGAAGCGCAAAGCGCATAGAGCATGGTGTCTCTGTGCGCTTTGCTGGTTATTTATGACTTGCAATTCAAGTAAAAGTTTTTTACATTTTTCGTCGATCATTAGCACTACCGATGCTGCCATAGCTTCTTCGATCGAATATCGGATGCCACCGTAGCTCAGTTGGTAGAGCAGCTCACTCGTAATGAGCAGGTCCGCGGTTCGAGCCCGCGCGGTGGCTCTAAGGCATTGGATATACAAGGCGGAGGATTCGACTACACTGTTTATGGTAAGACCCTGATCCCTTTATATAAGGATTGTGCTATGCGAGTTGTAAGGATTTGTGTCGTCATCTTTGTTTTTTCTCATTTTTTCGTGTGGGCCGGGAATAATGGGGGAGGAACGGGCTTCGATTTTCTGCGAATCGATACGGGTGCACGTCCTGTATCAATGGCGGGTGCCTTTGTCTCGATAATCGGAGATCTCCATGGTTTGGCCTACAATCCTGCTACTCTTGTAGGCGTTCGAGACCTAGAATCGACATTCACCTATTTAAATTATTTTGTTGATATTAAATCGGGTTTCGTCGGATTGAATAAGACATTGGATGGCGCTGGCCATCTAGGGCTCTGTGTCTCTTACATAAACTATGGTGAAATACGCCGGACCGATATCATCGGGGAGAACTTAGGATCATTCATTCCCAGTGATTTTACCGTTACTGCCGCTTATAGTGATAGTCTTTCCATGGGACTCCGTTATGGAGTGTCTTTGAAGTATATCCAGTCCAAAATCGATCAATATATGTCCAATGCTCTTGCACTGGATATCGGCTTCATATATCGCATTTCGAGTCAGGATTTAAATATCGGTTTGTGTGTTTCCAACCTGGGTAGTAGCATGAAAGCCTACATCGATGAGGGGGAAAACTTACCCTTGACGTATCGATTGGGTGTTTCCAAGCGTTTGGCTCATCTGCCCCTTTTATTGAATTTTAATCTTATTAGATATCAGTTTGAAGAGAGTAATTTGTTTCTGGGGCTTTACTGGGCGTTGGGTGGTGAGTTTACAATCACAGATAATTTCTTCCTCAGATGGGGTTACAACTCCAGGGGCAGTGAACAGAAGGTGGGTTCTGATAGCGATCGTCTTGCTGGAGTCTCTCTGGGATTCGGAATCCTATTCAGGGGATATCGTCTGGATTATGGATTTAGTTCCTTTGGCGCTCTTGGCAGTATGAATACATTCACTGTGACGATTCCTTTTTAAATACTCCAGTCAAAACTATTTTGTTCGTTTTCCCCCTATCATTCAGGGGGATTATTAATCCTAAATCATTACTATAGATCATGCTTAGGGAATAAAATTTCCTTGCGAAAGGATATCAAAATATGTACCTTCTATTTGACATTTTTGACTGTAATAATAAGATTTACATGAGTACGGCACCTTTGATTCGGTAATGAAATGCGGATCCGTTATTGTATCATTTTATTGAACTTCTTATTCTATCTATTCACCGGTTCTCGTGTCGGTGCATCGGACTGGAAACAATTGGTGCGGGAAAGAACCGTGCTTCATTGTTATGAAGAGGATATGAAGAATGCAAAACTCGTTATTTCGATTGTGGATGAAACATTACCGCGCATAATGGGAGATTTAAATTTCTTTTCGAAAAAAAAAGTCACAATTGTCATTGCGCCATCAGAAAAAGAATTTCAGGCCCTGACCGGAGGACAGATTCCCGAATGGGGGGTAGGAGCCGCCGATCCTTCACGGGCTATTATTTTCCTAAAGTCACCTCGTTTTGCCCGAGCGGAAACAAATTTCAGACAGGTTGTCATCCATGAACTGAGTCACATCGTGTTGGGATTGGCTCTCGGAGGTTCCGAGATCGATCGATGGTTTGAAGAGGGATTTGCTCAATATGAATCGGGTGAAAGAGGAATCAGAGGGTCGATTCTTCTTGCTAGATGTCTGTTCTCCGGAGACATCCTCTGGTTGAATGAAATTGATGAAGTATTGACTTTTCACAGGGGAAAAGCGAGCCTGGCCTATCACGAAGCTCGGTCTGCCGTAGATTATTTGATTGAGACCTATGGCAAGGATATCCTCGCAGAAATCGTGCAGATTAAGAGTGAGGGAAAGGGGATGGATGAGGCTCTACTCGGGAGTACAGGTGTCGGATTTCAGGATTTTGAGACCGATTGGTATCATGCGATAAAACGAAAGTATCGCTGGTACATCCTAATGGATTTTCCGATAGTTATAAGTACGGTTTTCGTTGTGCTATTTATTACGGCTTTTTTTGCGACTCGGAGAAGAATTCGGAAAAGGAAACAAATTTGGGAAAACGAGGAGTTGCATGAATTCGAGAGATTGGAAGAAAATTCGGCATCGAATTGAGTTCTTGTTTGTACACGTCGTGTTATTGTTGGTTTGGTCTGCATCCCTGAGTGTCGCTTTGAAGGGAGCCGAGTTTTTAGGATGGTTGCTCTTTTCAATTTTTCGTGTGCGTCGTAGAGTTGCCCTGGACAATTTAAGGCATGCATTTCCGGAGAAATCGACAGGAGAGCGATTATCGATTGCCAAAAGGAGCTATCAGAATTTTGCCAAAATGATTGTGGATTATATGCGTTTTCCCGTTATGGATAGAGAAACAGTACTCTCTCTATGTAAGCTGGAAAAGGGCGGGAAAGAAAAACTGGAATGGCTCATTAATAACGGCAAGGGAGCGGTGATAGTCGCAGGACATTTTGGAAGCTGGGAACTCATGGGTGCGGCTCTGGCCCAGATGGGGTACTCCATCTCGTTTCTGGTGGGAGAACAGCATAACAAGTTTGTGGATAATATGATGAATGACAACCGCAGACTCATGGGAATTCAGATCATCCATATGGGTATGGCTGTACGGGGAGTCATCCGGACCTTAAGAAACAACGGTTTCGTCGCTCTACTTGCAGACCAGGATGCGCATAAGGAGGGTGTTTTTATAGATTTCTTGGGTAAGAAATCATCGACGCATCAGGGGCCGGCTATTTTTGCCCTGAAGATTGGTGTGCCCATCTTATTCGGCAGCGCCATACGTCTTCCAAGAGGAAAAATGCGGATCGAATTTGAGCTGCTTCGTTTTGATCATCTGAAAGGCATTACACCTGAAAATGTAAAAGAAGTGACTCAGGCCCATGCTGTCTTTTTAGAAATGATGATTCGGAAATATCCAGATCACTGGTTCTGGATGCACAGAAGGTGGAAGACGAAACCGCCAGAGAATAATACGTCCTAAAAATCAATGATTTTAAAAAAGAGAAAAAAAATCGGTCCCCCCAACGAAGATGGGATCGAACAAACGGCTGACTATTATTCAAAAATTTATATGAAGCCCTATCCAAAGGAGAATTATGATCCTATTTTCAATAAAGTGATGGATTGCATTTCCAAATTGGATGTTAAGAATTGTCGCGTTTTGGATATCGGGTGCGGTATTGGAGAGCTGGCCAGACGATTGAGAGAAAAGGGCTTTAGGGCAGAACAATACTTTGGCTTTGATTTCAGTGAAAAGGGAATCCAGGTCGCCCGGCAAAACAATATGGAATGGTCCCATCGCTTTTACGTACACAATTGCTATAATTTAGATAAGATTCGTTTTGATTATGATCTTGCAGTGGCTATCGAAGTTTTAGAACATATACAGGATCTTAAAGTGCTCCCCAAGCTGAAGACGGGGGCCTTCTTCATTGGCAGTGTACCCAATTTCTGGGCATCGGGTAACGCCCATTTAAGAGTTTACCCCAACAAGAATTTTATCAGGAAACGTTTCAATCCATATCTCGAGTTCAGAGATTGGCATCGCCATAGATACAATAAGTATCGATTTATTTATACGTTTCTAGCTGAGAAGAAATAAAAAATATTTTGACATTATGAAAATGAATTTTTCCATTAAAAATATTCTTTTTATACAGGATTCGTCACCGTGCATTCGGAATATCAAAATGGCAACGGCCTTGAAATTGTATGGTTTGAGCATTCATCTCATCCATCGGCAAAAAAATCCTGACCAAGCATATGGGTTTGGAAACGATGTGTTTGAATCGATCACACGACTACCCTCTCATCATTTCCGGGAAATGTCTGTGATTAAGAAGGTTATCTCAGATCATAAAATTGAACTGATTCACTTTCATAACGGTCCTGATAGACTTGCTTCTAAGATGATGCAATACAATTTGGGTGTTCCTGTGATTTATGATCAACATGATTTTCTCTCATTCAAAGGAAGGATCACCCGACGAAAAGCCCGATACGAGAAAATATCCAATGAAGAAAACGATGGTGCAGTATACATCACTGAGAATTACAAAAATGTGGTTTCTTCCAAATACAAGATCAATTCACATCATATGGTTCTACCAAATTATGGAGTCGCGTCATTATTATTGCCTGAGAAAGCGATATTGCCCAAATTATCACAGAGAGATGGTTCATTAAACCTGGTTTATGTCGGTTTGATTACCCAACATAAAAACAAGGTCAGAAATCTTATCGATATTTTTTCTGCCCTGTCTGCGCAGGGATTTCATATTCATGTCTATCCGACCCGCAGAAAAGCATATCCATTATATGCTGAAATTCCCGGGGTGGTGATGCATCAAAAGCTTCCTGTCTCTCAATTGATACGGGAGATCAGCCAGTATGATCTGGGTATTGCATTTTTAAAACATGACGTCTCGGATCGGAACCGTAAAGATGAACTCCGATACGGTTTTTGGAATAAAATATATGATTATCTAATGGCCGCTCTACCGGTCGTTACAATGGATTATTATTCAGACATGTCGAAATTTATAGTGGAAAACAGATTCGGAATCTCTTTGAAGTTTATCGAGGACCTCACTGTCGATTCTATGAAAAAGGTCGATCTGAAAAAAATCTCAAATCATATCATAGAGCATCGGTCGAAATGGACCATGGAAAATCACATCAGCCGTTTGATCGATTTTTATGAGGAGAGTTCGAGACTTTATAAGGCTGAAGGATGATGAAACGCAAACTTTCGGCATTTATTCCCGTTCAGGATGTAGAAGATATTATCGAAGATTGCCTGGAATCGATCAAATGGATTGATGAAATATTTATTGTCGATGCTTTCAGCATAGATAAAACCGTAGAAATCTGCAGTCGGTATCCCAATGTCAGAATCGTACAGCATGAATATGAGAATTCGGGAGCTCAACGCTTCTGGGGAATGCCCCAGGTTGCCCATGAGTGGGTTTTTATTATCGATTCCGACGAACGGTGTACGCCCGAGCTTCGAACAGAGATAGAGAAGATCCTTTCACAGGACGAGATACATTTCGATGGCTTTAATATACGTATTCGAACCCGTTTTTCGGGAAAATTACTCACCCATCAGACTTATATGGGTTCGGGAGGCAAACGGCTCGTACGCCGTGAGATGTATAAAAATTATGTCTTAAAAAGCGTGCATGCCAAATTGAAAATACCTCGGCTCACATGGATCGAGAATAAAAATGCTTACATGATCCATGTTCCGATTCGAAATTTTCAAGCACAATGGGAAAAACTGATCCGTTATTCGATCTGGTATGCACAGGACATGTTTGATCAAGGGAGGCGGGTACACTGGTATCATTTTACTATTCGGCCCGTTTATAAATTTTTTCAATTCTATGTTATGAAACTCGGTTTTTTAGATGGTTTTCGTGGATTGATTTTATGTATCATTGCCGGGATTTCCATTTTCATGAAGTACTATAAGTTGTGGGAAATGTATCACCAGGAGTAATAGATTTTTCGGGGAAATGAAACGTGATGGTTCCAATGAAAAAGAAAATTGTCATTCTTACGGGAAATAAGATTTTTTTTGGTCAAACCCGGAAACCGTGGGTGAGTATGAACGTTGCCAAGATGGAAAAAATATTTCAAGAACATGGATTTAAAGTCGAAAGATACAGCTTTCACCAAATTGTCAACCGGCAGGACAGGATTAAGGATTCAGTCATCTTTTATACTTTCAGCCAGAAAATGAATAGAAGAAGTTACATTATTGATCTTATTCATTATTTGGATGATGGCAGCAATATTTTCATTCCTTCCAGTGAATTGCTCCAATGCCATGAGAACAAAGGGTATCAGGAATTATATAAGAAGAAAATAAATTTTACTTCTTTAAAAGCGTTTTATTTCAGTAGTGTAGAGGAAATACAACATTACGACATCATTTTTCCTGTTGTACTTAAAACAGTTGATACCTCTAATGGTAAGGGTGTATTCTTGGTGCAGAATTACCGACAATTAGTGAAACATATACAACATTTTGAAAGACAAGGCATGCTCACGAAGATTGATTTGGTCCGGAGGAAATACTTCCGTAGAAAAAAGTTCTATAAAGAATATCCGGATTATAATAATAGAATTGATTATTTTGAATATCGTGACTATATATTAAAGGAAAAGAACTTTATTTTACAAGAGTTTATTCCCGATCTCAAATCTGATCATAGGGTTCTTGTGCTCTATGATAAATACTATGTCATGAAGAGATTCACGCGGGAAGGTGATTTTCGTGCAAGCGGGACCAAGATACAGGATTATAATGTTGAATTTGATCTCGATCTTATGAATTATGCAAAAGAGGTGTATGATCAATTCGATACACCATTCCTCTCGATGGACATCGGTATTCATCAAAAGAAGTATTCTTTGTTTGAATTTCAGGCCGTGCATTTTGGACTCAATGTTTTTGTAAAAACGAAGGGGTACTATACGTTGGATAACGGTGATTGGAAATTTATTGAAGCGAAGTCAACTATTGAAAAGGAAATGGCTGAGGCTTTAATTAAATATATTCAATTGCGAGGGTGACATTGACATGATTTTATCGTATTATTTTTTCAAATACCCATATAGATTCATCTGGCATTTATTACGGGCTTTAAAAAAAAATCCGGAGGTTATGATTTATTGTACAGATCCAATCGATTATTTAGTATTAGAACCTGTATTAAAATATTTACCGTCGATACCCATAATAGTAAAGAATCGAAAAACGGCCGAGTTTATAAAGGAAAAAGGGAAGGATTACAAACGGTACCCTTCTTTCCCGAAAGCAGTGATCATGAGCCGTCATGCAACACATAAATTTCCTGAGGATAAAGTGATTAAAATCGGCTTTCGACATGGCGCATATCATTTTAAAGCATTCTCAAAAGCCCAGTACTACAACGCTTTTGACATCTATTTTGTAACCAGTCAAAAAGAAGTCAAATTAGCCGAAGAAATGGGAATAACATCAACGGAAGCAATTGGTTTTCCGAAACTGGATCCTGCTTTCAATAACACTTATTGTGAAGGGAGATTAAAGTCGTTTCGAAAAAATGCCAATATACATCAAAATAAAAAGACGGTTATTTTTACTGCAACATGGGATAGATCTGGAATGTCTGCTATTGAAAAATGGATTGATATCCTGCCGAAATTAAGACATCAATATAACATCCTCGTCACAGTACACCCCTGGACTTCGAGAAAATATGTAGGCCGTTTGTGTCATTTGGAGGGTATCTTTTTCATAGAGGGACCGGAAGTCCTTCCCTATCTCATGATCTCGGACGTTATGGTCGGTGATATCAGTTCTATTATTGCCGAGTTTTGTGCCCTCGACAAACCCATCGTCACTTTCAAGGTCGATGGAGGCAAACGGATGTTGCAGGAAATTACCCAATTACTTCAGGATATAAGCATTCGGATAGAAAATGCAGGGCAGTTAGATGACGCCATAGAAGCGTGTCTCAGAAATCCAATGGAAAAAAGCCATCAGAGACAGAATGCCAATCGAATCATGTTCGATCGACTGGACGGGCAGGCAGCTTCACGGGCAGTGATGAAACTAAAAGAGTGGATTCCCCATTTGTGTGCATGAATTCAAATTGGGAAAAAGGAAATATGAAAATCGACATATCCATTAGTGAGTTGGTGGACAGAGTTACTATCCTTTCCATCAAAAGGGTAAAAATACAAGATCCCCAAAAGTTAAGGAACGTCGAAAAAGAGTTTTCTTTATTATCCAGACAAATGTATAAAATAGGTATTCATGAAAATTCCACTGAGTTTAAAAAGCTAAAAGAGATAAACAATAAATTATGGCAGATTGAAGATGCTATTCGTGTTAAAGAGAGGAGACAAGAGTTTGATGAGGAATTTATACAACTGGCCCGTAGTGTGTATTTCCAAAATGATGAACGGGCCGCAATCAAGCGTGAAATTAGCATCCGTTACGATTCTGAATTGATTGAAGAAAAGGAATATATAGATTATAAGAACCAAGGTGAGCATGAAGATCCTACTCGTCCAGCATAGAGCGATTGGGGATGTCATTATGTGTACCCCTGCAATACGTGCTTTGAAGAGGGCAATACCAAAATCGGAAATCACTTTTTTAGTTTCTGATTACGCTTTTGATGTATTGAGATATAATCCTCATATCGATAGATATTTGGTACCTCCAAAAAATGTTTCGAATTTTAAATATATGGGATACCTTTATAAAGTAAAGAAAAATAGATATGACATAGTCATTGATTTTCAAAACAATCCCAGATCTGCCCTGGTCACCTTTATTTCATGTGCTAAAAAACGGATTTCATTTGATAGTAAACATAGAAATTATGCATATAATATACAAATTCAACCGCCTGCCATTCACGTTTATGCTGCAATACGAAAGCTCATGCTTCTTCAACCTCTAGGTATTGAAGAAATGATGGATGTGGTTCCCGATTTTTATATTGCAGGAGCGGACAGGGAATGGGCCGATCAACTATGGAAGAAACTCGAATTTTCGAAAGAGGATCTCGTCATTGTTGTTTCCCCTGTTAGTGGAGGGAGAAAATTTTACAGGCAGTGGGATCCTGAACATTACGGACGTCTCTGCGATTTCCTCATTTCAAAATACAATGCTAAAATTCTTTTTAACTGGGGACCTGGTGAGTATCGCATTTTAAAATCTGTTCTTGAACAAATGAAAAATCGTATTGAGATTGATTACGAAATATCAAATATACGATACTTAAAAGCGGTCCTTGAGAAGTCATCACTTTATATCGGGTGTGATGGGGGTGCGCGTCATATGGCCGTTGCTGCCGATATTCCAACTATCGGACTTTACCATAATTCCAGGATCTCCTCCCACTGGACCCCTCCAGGAGATCCCAAGCATGTGATTATCCTGCCTGAAAAAGTAGGAATAAAGAATATTCAACTCGAGACGGTGATCGAGATTACCGATACGATTGTTGGATCCATATCGGAAAAAATACATTAGGCCATATTCCGATTTGAACAGATTTCCATATTGGGGAAGTGTATGAAAGTATTGAAGAGAATTTTCCGTTTCATTTTACCTTACTGGAAGCATATGGTCATAGCCATATTTGCATCTTTCATATTTGCATTTCTGAATGGTTTTACCATGTGGATGTCGGCGACGTTTATTGAAACGATATTTAGTCCTGCAGAGCAGTCAGAACAGATTTCCGAGCCATTCTCTGAAAACGAATCGAATCATGTCATTGAGAATATCCAAGAAAATTTCTCATTGAATAACTGGCTCAAAGACAAGACACGATCCTTGATCGAGCGGAATACTCGAATGGATACGTTAAAGATGGTTTGCCTCATTGTCTTCCTGGCCTTTTTACTTAAGAATATATTCGGTTACACCAGGAGGATTTTGATAACACGGGTAAATTATTTAACGGTGAATAACATCAGGAACAGTCTCTATGGTCACCTCCAAAAACTATCCCTGAGTTATTATGAGCAGAGGAAGGGAGGGCAGATCACTTCCATTTTAGTGAACGATGTCAGTGTTTTAAGCACAACGCTTTCCAACAATTTTGGAAAACTCATTGTGACGCCTATGCAGATCCTCCTGTTGATTGCGATCCTCTTTATCATCAATTGGAAACTGACGTTGCTCGTATTTATTATTGTTCCCGTAATGGGCATTGTGATTACGAAGATTGGCCAGAGCATCCGTCGTAAAAGCAGACGGACGTACCGTCAGACAGCGGTATTCATCTCGATTCTTCAAGAAACGATTTCGGCCCTTCGTATTGTGAAGGCGTTTGCCATGGAGCGTGAAGAGATTAAGAAGTTTAAAGAGGCAACGTACAAGTTTTACCATCTTATCGTTCGTCAAAAGTCTTTACAGCTTTTGGCTAATCCGGTGAATGAAATGTTGGCAGTCATGGCTATCATCGTACTTTTATGGTACGGAGGTTCTCAGGTTCTCCATGGAGGAAGCCTGACGCCTGAAGATTTTGTAAGATTTATGATTGTTCTTTTTTCAGCATTTCAACCGCTTCGGGAACTCACAGGGGTGAACACGCAGCTCCAGGCCGGATTGGCTGCGGCTGAGAGAATTTTCAGTATTATGGATACGATCCCGGAGATTAAAGACCACCCCGAAACTGTGAATATTTCCGAATTTAAGAATGAGATTGAATTTAAAGATGTCTGGTTCCGTTATCAGGAGGATTCTCCTTATGTCTTAAAAAATATTAATCTTAATATTAAACGTGGAGAAGTCGTCGCATTTGTGGGGCAGAGTGGTGCTGGAAAATCAACACTTGTGGATATGGTTCCCCGTTTTTACGAAGTAACAAAAGGGAAAATACTGATTGATGGTCAGGATATTCGCCGGATCGAGAATGAATCCCTTAAACAAATATTTGGTATCGTGACTCAGGAAACAATTCTTTTCAACGATACATTGGAGTACAATATTGCTTATGGTAGTTCAACTCATGATGAGCTGGCGATCCACCAGGCTGCCAATGTGGCCAATGCCCATGACTTCATTCTGGAATTGGAAGAGGGGTATCATGCCGTCGTCGGAGACAGGGGGGTAAAACTCTCCGGGGGGCAAAGACAGCGTATTGCTATTGCCCGGGCTATATTAAGGAATCCCCCTATATTAATTTTGGATGAGGCGACATCTTCCCTGGATACGGAATCGGAAAAAGCGGTTCAGGAAGCAATCAATAACCTGATGAAGAACAGGACAGTATTGGTCATTGCTCACAGACTGTCTACAGTTATCCATGCAGATAAAATTGTGATTATTGATAAGGGAGAGATTGCTGATATCGGACCTCACCGGAAGTTACTTAAAATCAGTTCGTTATATCGAAGATTATATAAGATGCAATTCAAAGATCAAGAGGATAAAGAGGAGTGAGGGACTGAATACACCTGTTATAAAAATTGATCCTGCCAATGTTTCCAGAGGGTTGCTCGATAGAGTCGTCAGACTCCTAAATAGTGGAGGGATTATTGGCTATCCCACAGAAACGGTATATGGTTTAGGGGGGAATGCAGAGGATCCCGAAGTGATAGAGGGGATTTACAGATTGAAGAAAAGGGATTCTCAAAGGCCATTTCTGGTGTTGGTTGCCGGCCAGGAACATATTCATCCATTTGTAACAAGTATTTCCAAGGAAGCAGAAATATTGATGAATCGTTTCTGGCCTGGTCCCTTGACACTGGTTTTTGATGCTTCACCGTTCCTGCCGGAATCTCTCATAGGGAAAAAGGGAAAAGTGGCCATGAGGGTTTCCTCAGATCCTGTATGCCGGGTGTTGTTGGAAAAATATCAAAAACCTTTCATATCGACGAGTGCCAATCCATCGGGCATGGAACCGGCTCGATCCGCAGCCGAGGTTCTCGAGTTTTTTAGTGGAAAAATAGATCTGATATTGGATGGTGGAATGAGAATGACCGGAATTCCTTCAACTATACTCGATATATCGGGGGAGACCCCTCGTTTTCTTCGAAAGGGATCGATTCGGAAGGAAACAATCGAAAGTGTAATGGGAGAGTTAAAATGATAAAGAAGCCTTTTAAAGTTCTCTTTGTTTGTACTGGAAATAGTTGTCGGAGTCCTATGGCAGAAGGTATTCTCAGGGACCTTTTGGCAAAGAAGGATACCAATGGGATTATAGTCGAATCGGCGGGAACCATGTCGCCGGGTGCCAATCCACCTACCAGCTACGCCATTCTGACAATGGTGGAGAGAGGAATCGACATTTCATCTCACCGGTCCAGGCTACTATGGAAAGGACTGATAGAGGAAACAGACCTCATTCTGGTGATGGAAAGAGCGCATCAGAGATATGTTGAACAATTTTTTCCATTCGCACGTGGGAAAGTTTTTCTATTGAAGAAATTTGGTAGAAAGCTTGTGGATGAAGATAAAGAAATTGAGGATCCCATTGGATATGAACTGGATTTCTATCGGTTGTGCGGGCAAATTCTGGAAAAGGAGATACAAAGGATTCTGCCGAAGCTCATTGAAATGGCAGAGGAGCGTCAGGCGGGCTCGGGGAGCCCTTGATGGATAGAGGGAGGAAATGTGAACGGTGAACGGTAAACTGTAAACGGTAAAAGATAAAAGATGTAATCAGTGATCGGTGATCGGTGAAAAGATGGTAAACGGTAAACAGTCAACGGTGAACGGTGAAATGGGTAAACCCCGGTTGTTTCCGATTCTTTTCGGAATCACCGGGTGTTTGGGGGGGGAAGGGGAGAACGGTGAAAAAAAGTAATCTGTAATCTGTAATCGGTAGATAGGGGGTCGGATCCTGATATAATACATGTTATCAGTATTAAATTCGAATCATTTGAATATCTGCAGGATTGTTATTGATTCGATTGGTTTAATGGAACTGATTGGAGAAAATTTCAGTTGAAAGAATAAATTCAAAAATGAACTAAAATGTGGGATGAAAAGCACTCATGAGGAATACAGAATATTCAATGCTCATTAAAAAGATAATTTTTCCCCTGGGAATGTTTGTTGTTATATTCGGGTTTACTGTGGATTGTCGGAGTGAGGCTGGATATTCACCCCATATTCCTGAAAAAATGAACACAGAAAACCTCCGGAACCGATCCGAAATCCAGGTGGCAACTCATCAGGATTCATCGGAGGCCGATTCATCAAAGAATATCAGTATCCAGCTATCGATTCCTCGTAGAGTAGAGAATAAGGCGTTTGCAGTTGGTGAACATCTCGTCTTTGAGATCGCCTATAAATTTATCAAAGCGGGTACAGCAACTATGAGTATTCCGGATACTCAGTGGGTAGATGGGCGGCCCTGTTATCACGTTGTGACGACGGCTCGATCTAATAAATTTTTCGATTCTCTTTTCAAGGTCCGGGATAGAGTCGAGACATTCATCGATATGGAAGGATTATTCCCCTGGAAATTCGAGAAACATATTCGAGAAGGCAAGTATCGGACACACCGAACCATAGAGTATGACCAGTTGAATCAACGGGTTATTTATAACAAGAAAGATACACTGGCGGTTCCTCCCTTCGTCCAGGGTGTCTTGTCCTCTTTTTACTATGTCAGGGTACTCCCATTGGAGGTAGGGAAGTCCTTGGATATTGACAATTATGGTGATGGGAAGATGTACCCCCTAAAAGTTATGGTACATAAGAAGGAGCGTGTCGAAGTTCCGGCAGGGACTTTTAATTGCATTGTCGTGGAGCCGGCGATAAGGGGCAAGGGTATTTTTAACCAGAAAGGTCGAATGGCCATATGGCTGACGGATGATGATCGAAGGATCCCCGTGCTGATGAAGAGTAAAGTGGCAATCGGGTCCATTGATGTTCGTTTAAAATCAATGAAAACAAAGATGAAATAGATAAAAGAGCGATACTATGTCTAAGTACAAAGAAATGAATATGGGAAAGATAAAGCCGACCTCTATTAAAACGAGAAAGAGCAAGATCAAAATCGAGGATTTTGCGTCTCCTCTGTTGCCGGATAGCTCATTTGATACATTCTGGAAGAGCCTTCCGAGGGTATTGGCTGGTCAAGATCTGCATGAATTGGTCAAACTGATCATCCAGGCCGTTCATTCGGAAAAGCCTGTTTTGGTTATGATGGGAGCCCATGTGATCAAGGTGGGCTTGAGTCCGATTATTGTTGATCTCTTTAAATATGGGGTCGTTCAAGGCATAGCCCTGAATGGCGCTGGTGCAATACACGATGTGGAATTGGCCTATTTTGGAAAGACTTCGGAGGATGTGGCCTCTTCTCTGAAGGACGGACAGTTTGGTATGGTTAGAGAGACAGCAGAAATCCTCAACCAAACGGCAACTGAGAGTAAGGAGAAAAAGTTGGGATTTGGAGAGGCCCTGGGGGGGCGAATTGTACGGGAAAAACCTGTTCATCTCGATTTGAGTATCCTGGGACAAGCCTATCGATCAAGTATTCCTGTCACGGTTCATGTCGCTCTGGGAACAGATATCGTTCATCAGCATCCTTCTGCTGATGGTTGTAGTATTGGGGAGACCAGCCTCCGGGATTTTCGAATCTGGGCACAACTGGTATCCCAAATTGGGAATGGAGGTGTTGTATTACTTTTTGGTTCTTCTGTTATCCTACCCGAAGTTTTTCTAAAAGCTTTAACAGTGGCAAGGAACATTGGCGGTGAAATCAGTCGTTTTACAACGGCAAATTTTGATATGATTCGGCATTACCGGCCTCAGGTTAATTTGGTAGAAAGGCCGACCCAGGATGGGGGAAAGGGCTTCACTTTTATCGGACACCATGAAATTATGGTTCCTCTTTTGGCGGCAGCCGTGAAGGAGGAGTTAGCTGGTAAAGGATCTGTCAGATAAAGCAGACATGGGACTGTATGAAATATCTGACACTTGATGTGATTTCTTACCAGATAGGATATTTTCTCTCGATATTCATGATAATTAGCCTGGATTATTCTTCAAATATCTTCCAGTTAAAAATATTGGTCGATGAAATAAGGCATAGAATTTGCATATGTCGAAAATTGATAGAAGTTAACCTTTTTTCACTGTAATTAAAGGGATAAGAGGATATCCCCAATTGGCAATTGCGCACCTTATATCATGCAATACCTTCATTTCTTTATTGCAGATTCTTCATTTTCATTCATCCTCTACTTTCCGGGAGGTAAGTAATGGCTTCAAAGAAATCAAAAATTTTAATCGTAGATGATGATCACAGTCTTTCCAGTATTTTAATGAATGTACTGGACTATGAAGGTTACAATTGTGCTATCGCCAATAATGGGCGGACCGCACTTTCCAAAATGGAGAGCGAAATCTATGATCTTCTTTTATTGGACTTAAAACTCCCCGATATTAGTGGGTTGGAAATTTTAGAAAAAAACATGACGAAAAATCCTCCGAGCCAAGTCGTCATGATCTCAGGACAGGGAACGATCGAAACAGCAGTCGAGGCTACCCGGCTCGGAGCATACGATTTTCTAGAAAAACCATTAGACACTGAACGGGTTCTCGTGACCATCAAAAACGCAATGATGAGAGGCAGGTTGGAGAGGGAAAAAGCCCATTTATTGGAGAGCGTCAAAGAACACTACACCATGGTGGGAGAGAGCCTCGCCATGGTACAAATACGTGAATTCGTATCCAAAGCAGCTGCTACCGATAGTAAAATCTTGATTGAGGGAGAGAATGGGACAGGCAAGGAGCTCGTGGCCAGAGCGATATATTTCAACAGTAAGAGAGTAGGCAGACCCTTTGTTGCCGTTAATTGTGCTGCTATTCCCGAGTCACTTATTGAGAGTGAGCTTTTTGGACATAAAAAAGGATCTTTTACGGGAGCAGTTACGGATAAAAAAGGTCGCTTTCAAATGGCGGATGAGGGAACACTTTTTTTCGACGAAATTGGAGATATGAGCTTGATGACCCAGGCAAAAGTTTTGCGGGTGTTAGAAGAGGGCATCGTTGAGATGGTCGGAGGCAGTGAACCGATCCGGACGGATGTCCGTATTATTGCGGCAACCAACAAAGATCTACAAAAGGAAATGGAACAAGGACAATTTCGAGAGGATCTCTATTTTCGTCTGAATGTTTTAAATGTCAAGGTGGCTCCCCTAAGGGAACGTAAAGAGGATATTCCATTGCTCGTCAATCATTTTGTCGGGCAATATTGTGAAGAGCATCAAATCGAACGTAAGCAAATCACTCCCAACGCAATGAGTCAACTCATACGTCACAAGTGGCCTGGAAATATTCGGGAGGTAAAAAATACTGTTGAGAAGTTAATCGTCTTTGTTGAAGGGGAAAAAGTTCGGCCCGAGGATGTTATTTCGGTATTGAATTTAAAAAACAACCGTAGGTCGAAATCTATTATGAAGGAATTGTGTTCACTGAAAGATGCCAAGATGAAATTTGAAAGAGAGTTTATCTATGAAAGGCTTGTAGCGAATGATTGGAATATTACGGAAGCGGCCCGAATGATGAAAATCTCCAGGACATATTTACATTCGAAGATTAAAAAACTTGGCATTCATATATAAGCCTGAGCCCTATAATAGGGATTTCCCCCTTGTAGATTGAATAACGGTTATTTTTCTTGAAGTTTCTTTTTCAGCATTTCGCGTGCACGAAAAATTCGAGCCTTTACCGTACCCAGGGGGATACCTAGAATTTCACTGATCTCTTCGTAAGAATGGTCCTGCTGGTGCCTGAGGATGATGGCAATACGGTATCTCTCGGGAAGAGAGTTGATCGTTTCCTGAATCAATTTTTTCCTTTCGGAAAACAGAAAGTCTCCTTCGGGGCTGTAAGAGTCATCCCGAATTTCATGGTGTATTTCACCTTCTCTGAGTTGAATCGGCCGGTCGAGGGGAAGGGTTTTCAATTTTTTCTTTCGGATGGCATCGATACAGTGATTGAAAGCAATTTTGTAGAGCCAGGTTGAGAAGGCATAATTATCGTTGTAGCTATCGAGGGATTTAAAAGCTTTAATAAATGATTCCTGAACAAGGTCTTCGGTCTCTTCCCGGTTTTTAATCATCTGATAGATCAGATTATAGACGCCGTTTTGGTAACGTTTCAGAAGGGCCTCGTAAGCTTTTTGATCTCCTGCTAATGCTCTATTTATAAGTTTCTGAATGCTCTCTTTCGACACGTTCCACCACAATATGGATTACATTTAAAGGGATCATAAGAAAAGTAAGCTAAAAAAATGTAGGAATCAAGAAGAAATTTCTTGCAAATGGGTGTGGAATTGATTATAGTAAACATTAATGTGCCTGAGGTGCACAAGTCTTTACTGAAGAATGTATTCTGTTATTAAAACTTGACTCAAAATTCAATTTGTTATCTTGATAAAAAGTTTAATCAAGATTTATCGCGGTCCGGAGAGTAGTGAATTTGAATTCATTCTATTCGTATATTTAAACTTAAAGCGCGTTGTATAATGCCCAGCGCTACAATCTTCACGAATTGGATGAAATATTGTTACCAATACTCAATCTAAGGAATGTTTGAGAATAATTAATGCGAAGAATCGTCACCGTTCAACAAATGAGAGAAATCGATCGGCGTACCATCGAAGAAGTAGGGATTCCCAGCCTGCTCCTGATGGAAAATGCAGGACTGGGTGTCGTAAATGTAGTTGAGAAAATCCTTGCCGAGAAATGCGGAAGAAGGGTTACTATCCTGTGCGGGAAAGGCAACAATGGTGGGGATGGAATGGTTGTGGCAAGGCACCTTTTCAACAGGGGAATTCAACTGGCTGTATACCTTGTTGGACAGAAGGAAATGCTCAAGGGTGATGCCCTGATCAATCTACAAATCCTGGAAGGTTTCGGTATCAAGATCAATCAAATACAAGAAAAGAAAGATTTAAGACGTATCGAGGTTGGTGATCTCATTGTTGATGCTCTCTTGGGTACGGGGGTTACTGGAGAGATCAGCGGATTCTTAGCCGAAGTGATCAATTGGATGAATGGTTTGTCCCTCCCCATTGTTTCTGTGGATTTACCATCGGGTCTCCACAGTGATGATGGTACATTCGAGGGATCTTGTGTTCGTGCTGAACACACGGTCACAATGGCCGAGATGAAACGAGGTCTCGTGCTCCCGCCGGGAAGGGAATTGGCTGGGAAAGTAACGGTTGTTGATATTGGGGCTCCAGATTTTGTATCTCAGTCTGTAGATGTAAAAACGTTTCTCTTAGAGGAAGAGGATGTTGCCACACGCTTGCCCAAACGACCGCCGTCTGCTCATAAGGGGATATTCGGTAAAATTCTCGTTCTGGCCGGATCTCCGGGTATGACCGGAGCGGCTGATTTGACCTCAATAGCTGCCCTCCGTGTGGGTGGAGGACTCACAATTCTCGGTATTCCTAAGGGACTCAATGTGATTCTCGAACAGAAATTGACCGAAGTAATGACAAGACCTCTTCCCGAAACGTCCGAGGGGACGCTTTCCTTGGAAGCTGAAGCAGAAATCGATGCGCTCCTGGATTGGACGGATGTCATCGCCATTGGTCCGGGCTTGACTACCCAACCGGAGACAGTAAAACTCATCCATCGTGTCGTTTCAAAGAGTACGAAACCTATGGTCATTGATGCAGATGGCCTGAATGCATTTTATCAACATTCAGAGATACTGGAAAAGAAACAGGGAGGATTCGTTATCACGCCTCATTACGGCGAACTTTCTCGACTCATTGGTCTGTCCATACAGGAGATTTCGACGGACCGCGTGGAGGTGGCTCGTAAAAGTGCTGCCAGGTTTGGGGGAGTCGTCATCTTAAAAGGCAGTCCCACGGTCATTGCGAGCCCTGAAGGAGAAGTCTTTGTGAATCCAACCGGGAATTCGGGGATGGCCACACCAGGATCCGGGGATGTATTAACGGGTATGATAGCGGGCTTCTTGGGACAGGGATGTTCGATTCACGATGCAGGTATTTGTGGCGTGTACATTCATGGGTTGGCAGGTGATTTCGGGGGGAGTGTTGTGGGGAGGCGTAGTCTCATCGCTGGAGATATAATCAGATATCTGGGGGAGGCGTTATTTCAAGTAGAGAGAGGGAAGTGAGACGGTTTTTATGGATCCACGGGCCTACGATAGCCTGGGCTCTGCTTATTTTTATACTATCATCACTTCCTTCTCTGAAAATGCCGGAAGTAGGTTTTTCCATGCAGGACAAATTAGCCCATCTAATCGAGTTTGGGATTCTTGGTTTCTTCCTGCAGAGGTCATTTAACCATCAATACGGTAAAAGTTTTCGAATTACCCTTTGTGTTTTTCTTGCGGGAACCGCCTATGGTGGGCTGGATGAGGTCCATCAGTCATTTGTCAGTGGGAGAGAGGCCGGAATAGGGGATTTCATTGCGGATTCCATGGGAATTTTGTTATCCCAGATTATTTTCTGGATTGTATACAAGTTTCATTTATCTTAAGGATAACTCATTTTTTTGTTGACTTTTACGTAGAAATTTTTCATCTTTATATGATTTAATAACAACTGTAAGCCCAATAAATTAGTTTAAAAAAGGAGGTGATTTTCAATGGCTGAAATGGGATACTGTGTAAAGTGTCGTGCAAAGAGCGAAATGGTCGACGCCGTAAAAGTAACAATGAAGAATGGACGTCCTGCCATGAAAGGCAAATGCTCAAAATGTGGAACAGGGATGTACAAGATCCTCTCAACGAAGTAGATTATACAAGCAATCCTAATTGAAGGAGGTATATGAATGGTCGCGATGTGGTTTGACTATCGGGATATATTCAGGTCTGCTCGCTTGGCTTTCAGTTTTCAACGCCTTTGGATTCAATTTTTAGGTCTATTCTATGGTTACCTGGGTTATCTCATATTTACCTATTTGAGCCTTCTTTTGGCGGGTAAAGATTTTGGAGTCCATTGGTCTCGTTTTGGCTTGTTTCCCTCTGCCATTGGTTTGCAACTCCCCTGGTATAGTTGGATTGTATTCGCTTTGGGCGCCTTTTTCTTTCTGTGTGCATGGTTGATCACGAGCATGGGTGTTGCTCGGGCTACCTACATGAATCTCAAAGGGAATACATTCTATACCTGGAAGGAAGCGTGGACATTCGCCCTGAAGAAGAAGCGGGGATCTGTTATTTCGACTCCCATTGCCATTTTTCTAATCGCATTTTTCACAGTTCTGGGCGGTATTGTTGTCGGATTACTGGGTCGCATTCCGTTTGTCGGCCCTTTGGGTATCTCCATCTTTCCCGTCATCTGGTTCATGGCGTCTCTTTTCTTGATTTTCCTGATTCTGGCATTAGGCGTTTCATTACTTTTGACTCCTGCTATTTTGGCCACAACCGATGATGATGCTTTTGAAGGCATTTTTCAGAGTTTTTCCACGCTGTATAGCCAATTCTGGAGACTCATTCTGTATGAAGTATTACTCATCATTGTGGTTCTATTAGGATTTGGACTGCTTGCATTTGCTGCCAAGAGGGCGTGGAGTCTAATGACTACTATCTTCCTCTGGGGTATGGGAGAAAATTATGCCGATCTCTCCTACTCTGCTTCTTACCTATTGCAAAATTGGATCTACCCGGCTGTAGCATGGTCCAGGGCCATTTTGGGAGAATATGCTTCCTATTTCTTTTTCACGAGAGACTTCACTGCCATTGACATTTCCGGAGTCATGACAGTCTCTTCCTGGATTTTTGCTATCTCTTTGATCTTCATAGGTGGATTTATCCTGTCTTATCCCTTAGCGATTTTTAATGCGGGACAAGGAATCATCTTCCTTGTTTTAAAGAAAAAGAAGGATGATGAGAATCTTTTAGAACGGAAAGATCGAGAAGAGGAGGATGAGGAAGAAGAAGAGACAGAGAAGAAGGAAGAACAAGAAAAAGAGGAAGAAAAAGAGGAACCCAAAGAGAAGAAAGTAAAGAAGAAGGGAGGACCCGAGAAAAAAGCGGAGGAAAAGTGATTATCCTCAAAGAGGTCCTTCATCAATTCTTACTCTTGGGGTAGTACCAAGCGTTGGGCAGGCTATCTTGCCCGACGCTTTTTTTCTTATAATGCGAAATGAACAAAAAAGGTTATTCCATGTTAAAAAGCGGTTGATTCCACGTCTCCTAGTTACTAAATTTTTATGAATTGGAATTTTAATGTGAGAGATTTTGTGAAATCTTCGTTTCGGCATCTCATCTGGTTACTATTCCTATGTATTGCATGCAAATCTTTATTTTCAACACGGGAGCCTGAATCCCCTGTTGATCCTCGATCCAACTGGATACCCCCTCTGAGTGCGGACCAGGTTTTTCTGAACCTTCAGAACGCGATCTATGACCGCAATGTAGAAAACTACATTCGGTGTTTGGTAAACCCATCATTCAGTAACAGAAACTATCGATTCGAGGCCGATCCCGAAATTGCCGCAAATTACTCTGAGGTTTTCCAGGACTGGAGTTTGGAACAAGAGGAAACGATGATACAACAAGCCTTCTCACTGGTACCGACAGATTCGGCCAGTATTCTCACCTTTACTGAAAATATTCGAGAAGTCGTGCTTTCAGATAGTGCGATCATGGTCAAAAAGTACAGGCTTGAATTACACCACATCCAATCGACGATGCCTTCGGTCTATGAAGGACAAGTCGAGGGGTGGCTGGCTCCGGATCAACGGGGTGAGTGGTCGATTTATCGTTGGATTGACAACGGAATAACCGGTTTGCCATCCTGGAGTCTTCTAAAAGCTTCATTAGGCGGGTGAGACCATATATGAGGCGAAAACGGAAAATACAAAAAAAGTCGAGCTTCATGAAGAGTGTGTGGGCACCCCTCATCATTGGTCCTTTTCTCATAATGGCGTTGTTGGGTATCCATTATTTTATTCAAAAAGAGTCGCAATCAGGAGAGACGGATGCTTTAACATTCGAATATCCGAATGGTGAAGAAATAAAGTCCGTGATAAGACGTGTCCTCGAAGATCATGAGGTTCCTTGGGATGAATATAGGATAGACTATTGGCGTGTACGAGTGCCGGCCGATCTGCCCATCCCTTCACTGCATCTGGCGATTAAGGAGAAAATTGGCCACCTGGGTATGCGGTTCCTTCTGGCCGAGAGTGAACCTGTTTCGGGAAAGGTGAAGTTACATATCGGCTGTAACGATTCTTGTTTTCTTCATCTCGATCTAGTCAAATATGGGGAAAGAACTCGGGAGCAGGGCAAGATTGCCATCCTAATAGATGATTTTGGCGACCGCATAGATGATTTCGTGAAATCATTTTCCGAGCTAAGTGTCAATATTACCGTTTCGGTGCTTCCGGGGAGGAAAATGAGTACCAAGGTGGCTCGGGAGATGAAACGACTTGGCTGTGAAGTCACTCTGCATCTACCCATGGAACCTTTAAATTCATCTTACGATAAAGATGACTATATCATAGAGACAGATATGTCTCGCACCAAAATCAGGAAAATCATCCAGCAATCCTTAGATGAAATTCCTGGTGTTGTAGGTGTAAATAACCACATGGGATCGAAGGTGACATCTCATCGTGAGACCATCACCGATGTATTGATTGAGATTAAGATGAGGGATCTTTATTTTATCGATAGCCGTACTGTTGCTTCAACAGTGGCATACGATGTGGCCAAGGCATTGGGTTTGAGATGTGGAAAAAGGGATGTCTTTTTAGATGTTGAAGAAGGTGAGGATTCGATTCGGAACAGACTTTGGGAACTCACACGAAAGGCCAAGGAAAAAGGGTTCGCTATTGGGATTGGTCATTGCCAGCGGAGAACCCTGGAGGTGCTTCGTGATGAGATTCCCAAGATTCAAGCAAAGGGATATCAATTTGTTTTTTTATCGGAGGTCGTGAAGTAGAGTGATTCATTAATAATAGATTGGGAGAAGAGACATGGCTAGGTTAGGGGTTAATATCGAAAAGGTCGCTGAGTTACGGGGAATTGGGGGGCAGGCCGGTCCGGATCCGGTATCGGCGGCCGTTTTTGCAGAAGTGGGAGGCAGTGATGGTATTGTCTGCCCCTTGAAGGAGGAACTAAGGCCCCTCACAGAGAGAGATGCCCAGTTATTGAAAGAAATGGTAAAAACACATTTAAATCTTCAGATTCCACCCACAGAGCAAATGGTCACTCTGGCTCTTTCCATTACTCCGGACATGGTAACTTTGGTCCCCGGTAAGAAGCCCGGATCAACGCCCGGCGGTGGCTTGGATGTTTTAGGGCACGGAGACAAGATAGCTCGAGTCGTTCAAGATATCAGAGCTCAGGATATTGTGGTAAGTCTGTTGTTAGAACCGATCATCCAACAGGTGAAGGCCGCAGCCAAAGTGGGTGCGGATTATGTCGAGTTTCATATGGGTCAATATGCGGCGGCAGAGGACCTTAATGAAAGGACAGATTATATGGAGAACGTCGCATCGGTAGCCCTCGCGGCCTCCAAGATTGGACTCGGCGTAGCCGTTGGTCATGGTTTGACCTATCAAAATGTTGTTGAGATTGCGGCAATGGAAAAAATCGAGGAAGTGAATATTGGTCATGCCATTGTATCCAGAGCACTTTGGATGGGGATGGAGGCGGCTGTGAGGGATATGGTGGCGTTGGTACATTGATTTAAAAATTATCTTGACATTTATGACGGCTTTTAATACTTTAAGGGTGAATAAAAAAGTGTAAGGAGGTCTCGAGCAGAATTCGTTAATGGTTTGGTTGTAACGTCGGTTTTCATTCAAATACGAATTCAGGATTATAGGTAGAGTGGATCGTCATACGTATACCTTTAAACGATATTCTGGAAGAGGCCGGAGCATCCGAACAAATAGAGGAGAATCCTCTTGCGAAAGGGTAATTCTCCGGGAGCGTTCGGATTTTTTTTACGGATTGGGAAGGACACGTTTGTATAATAAAAATACCATAAGTCTTTTATTTGCAATAGGATTTTTCTTCCTTCTGTTTGTAGAATGCTCCGTGAAAAATCCAGTGACGGATGAAGCGGGCGCCCCTGTACTTTCGGATCTTGTCGCCCCTGGCACGGTTTACCTTCAGTCTCATGTGAAGTATCCTGTTTCAGTCAGAACTTCCGATCCGCAGGGATGGGAAGACATAAAAATTGTCAGATATTTCTTTTTCCCAGAGGGCAGTCAAGCTGTGGTTGGTGAAGGAGCGATGCGGGATGACGGAACCGGGGGAGACATTATTCCCATGGACGGTATTTTTTTCGACAGCCTCGGTACCGATTTTGCTGATGGGCAAGCAGGACAGTTTCTATTGAGTGTGGTCGCTGAGGATCTGGCCGGGCACTTCAGTGATGCCCTTAATGCTGATATTTCGGTCATCGAGGGCGAGATCAATCTTCCACCTGTCCTGTCAAATCCGATTGTTCCCGATACCCTGACTGAGGAAACGGTGGGCAATGTTTTTCTGTCAATTCGTGCAGACGATTCCCATGGAGTGGAGGATATTGATACCGTCCGGTTTCAAATATATCCACCGTGGAGTCCAATCCATATTTATCAGGGTCAGCTTCGGGATGACGGAACTTCCGGAGATGTCGATGCAGGAGACAACATTTTTTCTTTCCGGGGAGATATGCAAGGAATACTTAGGACGATAGGGCACTATTCTGTCCGGTTCCAGGCAGAGGATGTCGGGGGATTAATGAGTCATCCCATCGTGACGGATTTTTACGTATTCCGTGAAAATAGCCCACCGGCCTTATCCAATCTGGTGGCTCCGGACGAAGTATCCAGGTCATCTTCTCCGGCGATTCCGCTAACAGTACGGGTAATCGATCCCGAGGGACTGAGTGATGTGAAGTCGGTCTATTTTAACACCACAAAACCCGACGGTTCTCCCTCCAGTGGAAATCCGTTTTCACTATTTGATGATGGGACGGCCGGGGATGTTAATCCGGGCGATGGCGTCTATTCCCTGACGATCTACATCACGCCCCAGAATGCCCTGGGCAACTATCGGTTTGATTTTCTTGCAGAGGACTATGCCGGAGCCGTGAGCGACACATTGCGACACATCATTAGAGTCGTGGATTGATATGAGAGGAATGTTAAAAAAATACTTCCTGATATTTTTCCTGCTCGAATGGACCCTTGTTCTACAAGGTCAGATTCTGAGGAAAGGGGATTTAATCTCCGGTGGTAAACCGGGTTCGGGGCCGACGAGTAATGGAATCAATGATATCAAAATTCTCGAGAACCATGTTTGGGTGGCCGCAGGGAGGGGCCTTAGCCGGACAATGGATAACGGCGAGACGTGGACAAATTATACTCGACCAGATGGAATTGGTAGAGGGGGAATTTCGGCTCTCGCGATACGAAATGATGTGATATGGGTGGCTACAGTTTTTGATACACTGACCGAACTGGGTGAAAGTCTGGCGGGAGGAGGACTGAGTTACTCATCGGACAACGGTGAAAGCTGGCATTGGCTTCCTCAGCCCATGGATTCGAGTGATATCACCGAATATCTGCCGGTCCACACGGTTGTCAACAATACCACATGGGATATAGCGCTAACGGATTCGGCCATCTGGATTGCCAGCTGGGCAGGTGGTTTGAGAAGGTCCACAGATATGGGAGAAACATGGACGGTCGTGACTGTGGATGGGCTTCCCTTTAATGTGTCTAACAATAATTTTATTCATATGGGTTTTTCCATCATCTTTGATGGAAAATCACTCTGGGCGGGTTCGGCCGGTGGAGTCCATAAATCCACTGATGAAGGGACCACCTGGACCACCTTCAGCCATCAGAATCAGTCACAACCGATTTCGGGCAACTTTGTCGTGGCCATCGGACATCAGCAGGTCGATGAAAAGAGTATCATCTGGGCCGCTACCATAGAGGCAGTAGAAGAGGTAGAGTATCGTGCTGTTTCAAAGACAGAAGACGGGGGACTCACCTGGACAATTTGCCTCGAGGGAGAATTCGCCCATAATTTCGCATTCGATGATTCGGTCGTTTATGTCGCAACAGATAACGGCCTTTTTAAATCGCTGGATTACGGTGAGACCTGGGCATCCTTTCCTCAGATAGTCGATCATAATACCGGGGAGGGACTCTATACGACGGAGATCAATTCCGCAGGGGTGGGACCAAATCACGAATTGTGGATCGGAAGTTCGGATGGTTTAGCCAGAACTCCGGATAACGGGATGACCTGGAGGATTTTTCGTGCATTTCAGAAACCCGGCATCGCAGGCACTCCCCAAACCTACGCTTATCCCAATCCGTTTTCACCCCTTCGCCATAACGTCATCGGGGGAGATGGGCATGTCCGGTTTCAGTATAAAACCGTCCGGTCAACGAGTATAACGGTACGCGTATACGATTTTGGGATGAATCTGGTCAGAACGGTAACAGAGGGGAGAATGCGTCCCACACCGGGAGATTATGCGGAGGTATGGGATGGTAACAACGATGTGGGACAAATGGTGGCAAATGGTGTTTATTTTTATATGGTTTCTCTCACTGGTGAAGAACCTCTGTGGGGGAAAGTGATGGTGGTCAATTGAAGCATGTTGCCTTAAAATCGATGTTGAGTTTCATCATAGTCGCCTTATTTTTTTGCAGCAATCATCGGATGAGTTTTGCTGATGATGTGGGGCGCGGAGGTTATGCCGGCGCATTCCTGAGAATGGGGCTGGGTGCTCGAGGAATGGGCATGGGAGGTGGATCTGTTGCACTGGCAGACGATGGGTATGTGGCCTATTACAATCCTGCAGGATTGGTTTTCTTAACGGGACGCTGGATTACTGCCAATCTCAACTCAATGGCCCTGGACCGTCGACTCATGTATGTGGGATATGCCCAGTCTATCGGGAGTGATAAAAAGGGTCTATTGCAGGGAGGATTTTCGGCCGGATGGCTCTGTGCGGGTGTTGACAATATCGATGCCAGAGATTTCAATGGAAACGATATCGGGTCATTATCAAACTGGGAACACTGTTTTTTCTTTTCATTCGCATTGAATCCGGCCCCCGCGATTTCTATTGGAATGAGTGGCAAACTTCTCTATAACCGTTTTCCTGGGATCAAAGACAATGGAGATGCCCTGACAGCCAAGGGTTTCGGATTTGACATCGGCATTATCGTCAGGCCGATACGCCATCTTACACTGGGATTGACCATTCGAGACCTCCGATCGAGGTATACATGGGATTCTCAGGAGTTGTATGAACGGGGGACCCAATCCGTTGATAAATTTCCCAGGATTATTCGTGGCGGTATGGCCTGGAGGTTGCTTTCGAATCGCATGATCGTAGGACTTGATCTGGAGAAGATAGAGACCTTTCCCTTGGGATATGGATTGGGTCTGGAGGTGGAAGGATACCGGGGTATTTTCCTGCGGGGAGGATTACGGAACGGAGAACTAACATTTGGAGCCGGATATCGCCATAACCTGCTGGGGAAAAATATCCATCTGGATTACGCTTTTGTTCCTGACCCCGTGGCGCCCAGTGGGAATCATGTTTTTACATGGTCGTTTGTTTTTTAGGTGTCCTATATGAAGAGAATACTCATTTTTGGATTCGTAATCTGGTTAACGACAAGTCAAGGACTATGCGGAGGGTTTTCTTCCTTGAAATTGGGGTGCCATGCTCGCTCGGAAGCGATGGGTATGGCATTCACGGCCCTTGCAGACGATGGTTCAGCGGGATTCTGGAATCCGGCAGGGCTGGCCTCTCTGCAAAGGAAGGATATGCTGCTCTCTTTCCACCGTTGGATTGAAGATGTCCGGGACGAGTTCCTGGCTTTTGGGTGGGGAGGTCCTCATGAAGGAATGGGTATTCATGTTCTCTATACGGATATGGGGGAATTCGAGCAACGAATTGTCCCCTCTCCAACGCCAATGGCGACTTTTTCCGCTCATGAATTGATCTTTGGAGTGTCTTACGCGCGAACGGTTTTTAATCGATTCGATGTGGGTATGACCATAAAATTACTCTATGAAAAAATCTACATTGAAGAGGCGTGGGGTGTCGGTGTCGATCTTGGATTTCTCTGGCACGTCTGGTCCGATGGTCTTCGGATTGGAGGTGTCCTTCAGAATTTGGGGAAGACGAATGCCCTTTATAGGGAAGACATTTCTTTACCCCTTACGGTGAGGCTGGGTTTGGCTTATCCTTTAAACATATTCGGCGGCCAATGGATATTCGTCGCGGATGGAATCAAGGAGAGGGGTTTTCCATATCATTTGCATGGTGGGGTCGAGTATGGCTGGCGTGGTCGTGTGTTTATTCGCTGTGGATACCAGACTGGTTACGAGGCCCGGGATATTACCGGCGGCATAGGCGTCGCCTGGGATAAATATCGGGTGGACTACAGTTATATGCCGTTGGGTTCGGGTCTGGGTGATTCCCATCGTTTCACCGTAGGTATTGGATGGTGAGTATTGATCTGGTTTTTTATTAAATTGTTGTTCTAGATTAATTGACAACTGGCAATTATTTTAGGTCGCGGTATTCATTTTATTTTTTGATATTTACAGGAGTAACAATTGGCGAAGTACACGATCGCTGTTTTACCGGGAGACGGTATCGGAAATGATGTGGTTGAAGCTGCGAATATTGTATTAGATAAAATCAATCTCGATGCGGATTACCGATACGGAGATATCGGCTGGGAATTCTGGAAGACGGAAGGTGAACCCCTTCCTGAGAGGACGATTCAGCTTCTTAAAGAAACGGATTGTTGCCTGTTTGGTGCGATTACGTCGAAACCGAAAGAAGAGGCTTTCAAAGAACTTGTCCCTGAACTCCGGAGTCGAGGATATGTCTATTTTAGTCCTATCGTTCGGCTGAGACAAGAGTTCGATCTACGGACAAATCTGAGACCATGTAAGGCGTATCCTGGCAATCCTCTAAATTATAGAGATGATATCGATTTAGTGGTTTTTCGAGAGAATACTGAAGGATTATACTGTGGTGTTGAATTTCATCCGGTGCCCCAACCGTTGAGAGATGTATTAACGGATCTGCATCCGAAAGCAAAAAAATTTGAAAAAGTTTCTTTAGACGATATGGCCCTCTCCTGTCGGATTTTCACCCGGCAGGCATGTCAAAATATCGTTCGCAGTGCGTTCGAATATGCGAAAGAGCATTCCTATAAATCGGTGACCGTTGTTGAAAAACCCAATGTGATTCGGGAGACTTCCGGCCTCATGGTGCGAGAGGCTCGGAAAATAGCCAGGGACTTTCCCGGCATCGAGTTGTGGGAGGCTAATATTGATGCCATGTGTATGTGGCTTGTTAAGAATCCGCAGGATTATGGTGTACTGGTTTCCAGTAATATGTTCGGTGATATTATTTCCGATTTGTGTGCTCAGCTTGTTGGAGGGTTGGGCTTCGCCTGCAGCGGAAATATTGGAGATGATTATGCCGTTTTCGAACCTACACATGGATCGGCACCAAAGTATGCGGGACAGTATAAGGTCAATCCGATGGCCATGTTTCTATCGGTAAAGCTCATGTTGTCCTGGTTGGGAGAAAATGACATGGCCTCGTTATTGGAAAAGGCCGTGGCAAAAGTAATAAAGGACGGAATAGTTCGAACGTACGACATGGGGGGACAAAGCACGTCTATTGAAGTCGCTGAGGCCGTGGCAGCGTATTTATAATATAAAATACACTGTATTCACTACAGTTTATGGGATGTGCTTTATATTTTTAATACTCACCCGTTGGAAGTCGTAACTGGGGAAGAAGATCACCTGGAATTTTGGAATCGGTATGTAATTCGAAACAAAGACAGAGCAATGAGCGATGATTGAAAAAAAAAGAGTTGACTTTTTGTCTTGAATTGGTTATTATGTTGAGTGTCTATTCAAGGTTAGATGCGGCTTTATTTTAATGTTTCATAATTGTAATATATGGAGGGTAACGAGAGATGGTAGAATACTTTGTACAAGGCGGGGAGTTCATGTATCCGATTCTTGCATGCTTAGTGTTAGGAATAGCTATCAGTATCGAAAGGTTTATTTCTCTCACGCGTGCGAGTGTGAACACACGCAAATTTTTAGCAAGAGTGACCACTGCCCTGGATAAGGGGGGTACGGAAGCGGCTGTTGACGTCTGCCAGAAAACAAAGGGACCCGTGGCAGCCATTTTTCATGCAGGACTTCTTCGGGCCGAAAGGGGAGCAGAGAGTGTGGAAAAAGCGATTGCCAATGCAGGAACGATTGAAATGGCCTTCCTGGAACGAGGTATGATTTGGCTTTCGACCTTTATTACGATTGCACCCATGCTTGGATTCACCGGTACGGTCAGGGGTATGGTTGTTGCATTTGATGATATCCGAAAAGCGAACGACATCCAGCCATCCATTGTAGCCGAAGGTATCTCAGTGGCGCTGTTGACAACACTTTTCGGTCTTATTGTTGCAATTATTCTTCAGGTTTTCCATAATTATTTCATTTCCAAAATAGATCGTCTGGTCATCGATATGGAAGAGACATCTGTTGAATTGGTGGATCACCTCGTGGAGAGAGAAATAAGAGGATAGGGAGGTTTTAGCCATGATACTCGAGAAACGGAAGGAAAGGATGGTTGTCATTCCTACATGTTCCATGGCAGATATTGCCTTTCTGCTCCTCACTTTTTTTTTGGTAACCACAAGCCTGGATATGGATAAAGGTTTACAATTAACTCTCCCTGCCAAGGGTCAACAAAAGCCGGTTCCCAAGAAGAACATCGCCAGTTTATTGATCAATCAGGCGGGCGGCGTCATGCTGGATGAGGAGGAAATCGAGATCCCGAGGATCAAAGATGTGATCAAACAGCGGCTTGTCCAGAATGATAAGCTCCTGGTTTCAATCAAGACTGCCAGGGCAACAAGGTACCAGGTTTTCATGAGTGTCTTGGATCAGGTTCAGATGGCCATGGGAGCTACACCAAGAATATCGATCGCCGAGCCTGAGAAATAATCCGAGGGAGAAGAAAAGTATGAAAATTCAGAAAAAATCCAAAGCGAGCACCGATATTCCCACGGCTTCGATGCCGGATATCGTCTTCATGCTTCTTCTCTTTTTCATGGTGGCAACTGTGATCAGGCAGAATGTGGGACTTCCCATAGATTTGCCTATTGCCAAACGGATTGAGAAGTTGGAAGCGAAGAAGAATGTCGTGAGTATCTGGGCCAATTCGATAGACGAGATTTCCATCGATGACAAAATCATTAAGATAAATAATATTGCCACAGTAATGTATGCTAAGCGTGTGGCAAATCCTAAACTGATTGTATCGCTGAAGTTTGACAGGGCTGTGAACATGGGTGTCGTGACAGAAATCCAAGAAAAGCTGAGGGAAGCCGATGCTTTAAAAATCAATTATTGTGCCGTATACGGCAGTTAAGAGAGAGGTGATGAAGGATGACGCGAGAAAGTCCGACAAGGGGCCTGAAACTTTCGTATAAGGGGATTTTAGAATTAGATCGCATCATATCGTTGATTCTACATATTTTTCTTATAAACGCCTACAAATGAGTCAAAGTAACAGCTAGCCAGAGGACAGCAAAACTCGAAGCCCTCGAAGTGCAGGATATCCCCCAGACAATACAGGAGCGACAGGCACCAGCCCCCAGTCGT
>Ga0114922_10000464_pt1 | contig 38769 bp, 35 predicted proteins | sample AartaG_FD_100975 | JGI IMG/M metagenome (GOLD analysis project Ga0114922, IMG submission 100975) | Deep subsurface microbial communities from Aarhus Bay to uncover new lineages of life (NeLLi) - Aarhus_00045 metaG | ecosystem: Environmental > Aquatic > Marine > Oceanic > Sediment | place... | reverse complement strand
TTGTTTTATCCTTAATCTCATCTTTTTTCCTGTGATAAGCTCATTCCAGGATGTCAGCGGGTGGAAATTGAGGAAAATTATGAGAAATTTGAAGCAAGTCCAAAAAGGAAATTCTTATCTTTTGATCGGAACCTTCTTCTGATTTATTCCCTCCGGATATCCACTTGAGAATAATAAAATCCTTTATTCTTGTCAATATGCCCCTTTTCTCATGATTTCCCAGACCAAACTCGGGTCTCTCAAGTAGTTCCATCTTTTTTGCCACTCTTTCGGCAAGGGAATCGCTTTGAAGAAGAATAAGTTGAGTGTTCATCTGGATCATATCCTTCATTGTGCTCCGATACGCGAGAAACCCAAACTCATCCTCCAAGCTCAACAGCCTTGAGGTATCTTCTTCTATCAGGAGCGTTGCCGTGGATTTGTATTTAGGGGGCGCAGTGAATGAAAAAATACCGATTATAAAAACAATTGTTCCTGCAAAGGCAAAAAGCACTCCTCTTCTTTTTTTAATAATCTTCCAGTACTTGATGAGATCGATCTGTGGAGTCTCTTCCCTATAATCCCGTTCCATCATTTTGTTCTGTCTACCCGGATCCCTATGACGTGTTTACGATTGTACTCCTGCTTGGAAACAATTTCAATATACTTAACTCATCCTCGATGCCATAACTTGTTCATTAATCCAACTATAAGTGCGATCAATTCCTTCTTTTAAACTTACTTTTGGTTTCCAGCCGAGCGATAGAATTCTTTTTTTGCTGAAATTCCGTGATTGCACACCAACAGGTCCTTCCACATACTTTTTATCTAATTTCTTACCAGAGATTTCAATTACCGTGTCCACAAGCTCATCAACCGTGACATATTCGGATGTCCCGATGTTAATCGGCTCTTCAAAGTCTGAATGTATCAACCTAAAAACGCCATCAATCAAATCATCTACATAGGTGAAATTACGTACTGCAGAACCATCCCCCCAGACCTCTATAGTGTCTCCATCTTTTGCTGCAGCTACTTTTCTGCAAATCGCAGCAGGTGCCTTCTCACGCCCCCCTTGCCATGTTCCAAGCGGACCATAACAATTTTCAAACCGAGCAACTCTGACATTCATCTCGTAGTGTCGTCCATAAGCTATTGCTACTCGCTCAGCATAAAGCTTTTCCCATCCATACTCATTATCCGGGCATGCAGGTATTGCATCTTCTTCTGTCAGTTCTTCTTCATCTGGTTGCATATCACGATAGACACACACGGACGAAGAGAAAAAAAACCTGGGAATGCCAAGCTCAGCAGCAGTATGTGCCATATGAATGTTGATTAAGGCATTATTCCTTAACACTTCACACTCGGCTAGAGATATGAAACCCATTCCCCCCATATCTGCTGCGAGCTGATACACCTCATCAAATGCATTTCCCTCAATTTCCAAAGCTATTTTACAGTTTTCAGCATTTCTAAGGTCCAATAATATAAATTCATCTGCAACTGTTTCTGAAAATTCTGGTTTTTTCAGATCGACGCCTCGAATCCAATATCCTTCCTTTTTTAATCTTTTGACTAAATGACTGCCAATAAAACCACCGGCTCCACAAACCAAAGTCTTCTTCATAAAAGTTCTCCTAAATCAATATTTCTTTATCTTTAAAACTTGCAAAGCAAATTTCCAAATAAATAACGGATTATTTTTTAGATATCTCTTCCACAACTGCGTGGTTCAATACAGAGTCGAAAAAACCATTCTAATCCAAAGCATTGTATCCAACTTGGAGCTTGCTTTAGCAACCCAGCGTGAAAATCAAAGGCTGCACCAACACCGATCATTATTTTTGTATCTAATTTATCTATATGCTCTGCCATCCATTTTTCTTGCTTGGGGGTACTCAAGCCAACCCATATGATATCTGGAGATAGATCATTAATTGAATCACAGTAACTATTTCCTTCTTCTTCATTCATCGGTCTAAAAGGAGGCGAAAGAGTTCCCACAATTTTCAATCCTGGATATCGTGAAGTTAACCGAACTCTTAAAAGTTCGGGCACACCTTCCTTTCCGCCATAAAAAAAATGGGTATATCTCTTGGGAACTGATCTTCTCATGATTTCAAGCATTAAATCAGGTCCATAGATCCGACCCATATTTTTATGCCCGTTAAGTTTTCCAATCCATACTGTGGGCATGCCATCTGGAAGACACATCTCAGCTACTTGATGGATGAGCTTAATACTCTCATCATACTGCGATTCCATGATTCCATGCACTCCAGTAACCGTAACGTATGCCTTTTTCCCATTACGAATCCATTCTTCAATCTGTGTTATTGCCTGATTCATATTTACTGCTGCTATAGGAACTCCAAGGATATTAATTGTCTTTATGAATGCAATCTCATTTCATTAAATTTTGGTTGCTGCAATACTCTAAACGAGGAAAATGATGGGATTACATCAGTCAAGCGTATCGCTATTAGTGATTTGTTGAAGCACCAAAATGATTCGCCTAAGATGAAGGCATCAGGAAACAACTCCGATAGTTCAGAGCAAGTTAATATTCGAATATGTTCAGCATCATGTATGGCTATATTCGAACCAGCTTCATACCAGCCAAATGGCCAATATTTTGCGATGAACCGACGAACAAGAATAGGCAAAAGCTGAAAAGCAGGAAATAAAAAGTGTGGCTCGATTGGAAAGGTACGGTTTGGTGTTTGTATGAAGTATGTCCTTCCGATACGACGGATCTAAAATTTTATAAAAAAATAAAAGGAGTGTCAAGAAAAAAGGTCCAGAAAAAAGGTCCTTGGTCCTTCCTGTTTTATGAGCTTGTGAAGACAGAGCGGGTTTGATAGGGGGAAAATCTTGCCGTTCATCTTTCATTTTTTGTTGAGATTTTTTTTAATATGTTATTTTCTGTTTGAATTGCAAAAGGTATAAGGACTGTGCTAAGTCAAAGACGTATTTATTTCATTGCTGTCAATTATAATAATTCTGAATATTCTATCAAATATATTGAAAGTGTGAATAGATTAATAACCTCCGATAATAGCATCAAAATCATCATCGTTGATAATAATTCCGAAATAGAGGATTATTCGAGATTAATGAATGCTGTCAAAAACATGAATAATCTTAAGTTAATCAGAAACGAGAAAAACGTAGGTTACTTTGTTGGACTGAATATTGGGATTCGTTATGCGGCTGTCGATAAAAATAGTCTTTGTGTGATTGGTTAAAAAGCGAATTTAAAATTTGCTTAGCCTTTTCCACGTCATTTTCCCTTATAATAACTCGCACTAGCTTTGATCCTCTTAGATTGACTGCCCTTAACTTTGGAAAATTCCTTCTGTTAATGTTCAATGCATTGCTAATTGTATCAGTGTAGGTAGCTTCGTTAATTTCACTTGCAATTTGATTAGGATCAACGACAATGATTTCCTCCAAACGCCCTGCTTCAGTTTGAATAAAAAATTTGCTTGGCTGAATAATGGCATCGACCTCCCATTTTTTTGGCAAAAGAAAACTAATCACTCCGACAGCAAGGACACAAAAGAGTGTAGGAAGTATAATCAACCATTTTATTTTTTTAAGTGATAATACCTCTTATTAGTTTTCAAGGCAAATGTTCCCCTTGGTTTGGGCCTCGAAATTCTATCTTCCCTACAGCCACACCCAGATTCCTCGGATCAGGAGTTCCCAGTGCTTTTAAAGGATTCCAGGTTCTGCTTACCTTGAATAGCAAAATCATCTCTTGGCCGACTTCATCCGGAAGAAAATATTCATATGATTTCCATACACTTTTAGTTAAAAGGATTTCATCCAACAATCTCTTTGTCTTGAAGAAATCTTTCACAAGGTAAATTTTCACCTTTACCGAGTTTTTCATAATATCAGGATGAGAAGCAAGCAGTGGAATCTTCATTATGGGCTTTTCAATATTCATTGTCATTCCACCATAAGCTCTTGTCCATCTGAATTCTTCTCCGGCATCGGTTTTCTCTAGCTGATATAATCCAAAATTCTGCTTCAAACCAAATATTTCTGTGCGGCTTTTTAGCGATAACGAATGAGTGGAATTCCATAAATGTGCGCCACTGAAAAGAATTAATAAAAATGATCCGATTATTTTAAAATTCTTGCTGAAAGACAATTTATTTTCTTGCTCCTTCTCACTTCTGCCAATACAAAAGAGGAGTGCGACCAAAAGCCAAAATGTGTATTTTATTTCATAACTTCCGATATAGGTGTGAAAAAAGAAAATCACAAAAGAAGAGAGTATCCCACAAGAAACCCCGATTTGGACATATTTCCATCTATTTTGCGATAAATACTGGCTTAATCTCTTCCTCAATTGTTTTATGATTCCCCAAAAAATCCATAAGGAAAAAAAGAGACCAATTATCCCCAGTTCTGATCCAATCTGAAGAAAATAATTTTCTGCAGAGTCGGACACACGAAAACTTTTTTCTTGAAGAACAGCATAATTCGGCAATTCTATTATATAGGCTCCGACTCCTACTCCCGACAGAGGATAATCCCTTAACATATATCCGGCTAATTCCCAGAAATAGTGTAATCTTTGGCTGGTAAAATTATCCAAGTCTCCTTTACTCCCCATATACCAGATTCTCTGTTTTAATTTTATTATTGAAATAGGACTCTCTAATATCAAAAAGCTCGAAACAAAAATACCGATTAGGAGAAAAATAGCTACTACGGATGAGATTATTTTTCTGAAAGCCTTGGGATTTGATTTTCGTAAGCCCAGAGCTCTTCTGACAAGAATTACTAAAAAAAAGACTAATGAAACCGACATTCCCAGTATTGCACTCAATGATCCAGTATAGAGGAGAATAAAAAGAGCCCCCAGAAACAAAAAGACTAATGCTATCTTTATCAGCTTTTTGAAAGCAAAAATCATACCCAGGATAAGAAGGATCATAATACCCAAATAAGCTCCGAAAGAAAGAGGATCCTTAAAAGTTGAATTAAGGGTGTATTGTACCGCACGAATAGGTGTGTTACCGATACTTATATCACCAAATTGCTGGTAAAAACCGAATGCGATAGAAACAGAAGTGCTGATCGATAAGACGATCAATAACTTCTTTATGAATTCTTTAGATTTTAACGTGTTAAAAAGAATAAAGAAGAAAGCAAAGCCAGTTAGATAATTCAAGGAAGAAAAAACTGTGCTCATTATGGCTCCACCAGCAGTCACTCCATTCACATTTGTTATAAGTTCGTACACATTTTCAGTCAAAAAAGGGAAAAAATTTGTGTATCTGAATACAGTAATAATCCCTGAAATCAACAGTAGTGTGGCAAAAAGGATAAAAGGTTTAAAGATCGAGGGTTTGGAAGGAAATTCTGATTTCCAGAGTGTGTTGTTAACTAGCCAACCTAAAAAATAAAACAAAAAAAGTACCAAAGCTGTAGGAGCATGAGGAGTATGTTCGAATATTCCGAAAAAATATGGGAGAGAATTGATTAATGGAAAAGCGAAAACAAAAAATAATGTTCCCCATTTGATATTAACTGCTGTCAGTATGAATACGATAAAAAGGATAGGGACTAATACTAACTGAAATTGTTTTATTATAGGTACATATTTAAAGTAAAAAAAGTAAAGTCCAATTGTATAGATGATAGTGAGAAGTAAAAATGGTGGTTGAACTCTAATATTCTTCATTTCGGCAAATTCCGGGGTATATGATCCCTCTTATTTGTTTTTTTTTCTATTTTCCCCTCATTCGAAAAATTATGCAACCAAAATTTCTACTGAAAAATAAAAAACTATTATGCTATATAGCTGTAAATTTTTACAACCTATATCAACTTATTTATGCGCCAGATGGGATATATGAAATGAAGTAGCCTCCAAAGCTTAAGAAATGTATGCCGGCTCACTTAGATGGCAATGGGGATGATGAGTTGATTGTGGATTTTGGCTCTATGGGTATATGGTGGAAATGAAATAAGTCCTACCGGCTCACGTTCCCCAAGGCCAGCATTTTCACAAAGACATAGGTAAAAAGGTCCTTCCCGTTCTGGCCGAATTGGGCCCATCCGTCAAAAATGACAAAGCGGGGATTTTTGCCGCCGATCTGTTTGGTGCAGGTGATGTTCTGGAACGCCTCCTCAAGGCCCACAGAGATCCGCAAGTCTTCCGTTACACAGACCTCCGGATCGATGATAATCCTGTAGCCCTGGTCAAAACCATCGATCCGGCTTCCGTTCCAAAGACATACAGCATATCCATAACTGAAATCACCTTCTCCCCCATTGGGATACGGCCTGTTCTCGACGGTGCCCCATGTGACCCAGCCCAGCTTTATGGCAGAGTTTATTTGATCCCATACAACTTCCCAAGGCTCTTCTGTCCCGGTCACACCATCATAGTCCTTTCTGAACACTTCGTAGTTATTTTTATCGAGATAAAGACAGGCCTCTTCTGCATCCATCCAATCGTAGGACACCTGCTCTCCGGTGCTGTCCTTGCCGAGGGCATTGAACAAGACCACATTATAACTTGTGCTTTGACCGGGAGCCTGGAAAGAGATCTCTCCTGTGCTGCTGAAGCCAATCCCTTGACTGAATCCGTCATGGAATAGAGCGATTCTTGAGCCTTCCACATCACTTACGCCGAGTTCGCTAATTTTTAACATCACCACATCATTGCTCATGACATTTCTCGTAAAACTGCTGAGATAACCCTGAGTGTGGTTACAAACCTCGAAGGACAAGGTAACAGGCACGATGGCATCTGGACCTGTCGAACTTTTTTTGTGGCAATAGAAAAGAGTCAAGCAGAAAAATAGGATCAATAGGGAAAGACTAATTCTTTTCATCTGTATCAACATTTGTATCTCTCCGATATCACAGAGTCTCGATTATAAATCTCTCTTCTCTTGGCGTCAATCACCACTTGAGGTGGATTGAGGGGTGAAATGGGGTGTAAGGGGATTTTAGAAGGAAAAGAAAGAAGGAAAAAAAGAAAGATGGATGGATGGAAAGAAGGAAGGAGGGAAGGAATAAAAAAAGATGAATTCTACTGGGTATCCCGGGATTGGACATAATAATCCATGTAATAGGAATTCTTTTTGCTCACTTTTGCCTGATTGAACATCACGCCTATCATCTTGACGTTGCTCTGTTTGAGCTCTTCAACGGCCTTCAAAAAGGGCTTGCGGGCGGTTTTTTCATGCTGCACAATGAGAATGACCCCGTCGGCCTGGCTACCGACGACGACAGCATCGATCACGGCCAACACCGGAGGCGAATCCAACAGAGTGATATCGAAACCGCGCTTTACTCCTTCCATCAAAAGATTCATGCGGGAGGAATCCAACAGTTCGGCCGGATTGGGCGGAAGGACACCGCTGGGCATGAACCAGATGTTGTCGATTTCTGTCCGATGGATGGCATTTTCGATGGAAAGTTTCCCAGTCAAGTAGCCGCTGAGTCCGTTGGTCGACCTCACCTTGAATAAACGATGGAGGCGGGGCTTTCTCAAATCGGCATCGATCACCAGGACCTTTTTGCCGAGCTGGCCGAATGCCACGGCCATGTTGACCACCGTGGCGGTCTTTCCTTCAGAAGGTAGGCTGCTGGTGAAGACGATTGTCCTGGGTGGATTCCCTGCCTTGGAAAGAAGAATCGAGGTTCGGATGGTCCTGTAGTCTTCGGAAATATGAAATTTGGGGTGTTTCAGGTTGACAAATTCGATTTCTTTGACTTCGGGCATCAAGGATTCAGACCTGTCGCTCCCCAGTGAGGAGGAAGCCACATAATCTTTCTTGCCGTGCCGCCCGTAGTATTTCTTTTTGGACATTCCGTCGGGAGAAAGGAAGGGAATCACTCCCAGGGAGGGAAGCCCAACCATTTTCTCAACGTCCTCAGGACTTTTGACCGTGTTATCCATATATTCAAACAGAAAACACAGCCCCACTCCCCCGAAAAGGCCGATCATGATGGCCAGGAGGAGGTTCAGCATTTTTTTGGGGGATGCCGGATTTTTGGGGACTTTGGCCCTGTCGATGATGTTGATGTAACTTGTCTTAAGCCCTGCGAGCCGTGCCGAAACATCTGTGGTCTGCTGCATCTCGACAAGGGAATCCAGGAGCTTCCGTTTGTTCTCCACCTCGATGCGTAGGTTGTTGTAGTGGATGGCATCCGAACTCATTTTTGTCACATCCGACCTCTGTCGATCCAGCATGGATTTGATCGAGTATTCCCTTTTTATGGCGGCATCATACTCGTTTTTGGCCGCTTCGACAGCCTTCTGTATTTCCTCTCCCAGTTGCGCTCTCTTGCCGTCCAACCCGGCTTTTTGTCTTTTCATATCCGGATAATCAGGCTTGTAAAATTTCAAGTTTCCCTCATATTCATTCTTCAACTGCAAATACTCTTCCTTCAAGTTCTGGATGAGGGGGATCTGGATGGTTTGAGGCAGGGAGTTGACGTCTAAATCTATCAATCCTCTGTATTTTGCGTTGGCATTGGCACTCTGGATCTGGGTCTGGGTGTATTCTTGATACAAGGCATCATACTTATTGATGACCGCGCTTTCTGTGTCGCTTAGCATGACGATGTCCTTCTCTTCGCTGTACCGCTGGAGCTCACGTTCGGAAGCGGCCAGATCGTCCTGGATATTGGCGATCTGGAGAGTCAGAAAATCCGAAGCCTGCTGCGTCGATTCCGAGCGTTTCTCTATGGAAAAGACGATAAATTCCTCGGCCAGTTTGTTGGCTATCTCGGCAGACAGCAACGGATAAGGAGAGGCATAGGTTAGCTCCACCACTTTGGTCTCAAGAATAGGCGTGACTTCGACGCTTTTTAACAGTTTCTCTGCGATATCGGCATATGGATTCGAAAGGTACGCTTCGCCGGCTAAATCCTTCCTGCTCCTCAGCCAGCCGAAGGTGAGGATTTTTGTGATCTTTCCGAGCAGGCTCTTCTTTCCTTTCGTGAATTCCGGCCTGGCAGGGAGGTCCAGCTTTTTGGCGATCCTTTCGGCCAGGGATTCGCTCTGGAGAAGAACGAGCTGTGTGTTGAAAAATCTCAGGTCGCTGACCTGTCTTCGCAGCCCGAATTCGTCTTCGATACTGAGAAGCTTGGAGGTCTCTTCCTCGATAAGAAGGGTGACCCTTGCCTCGTACTTGGGGATTGCCGTGAAGGAATAAAGCCCGACAAGAAAGATCACGGCTGTGGCAAAGAAAAAGAGAACCCACTTTCTCTTGACGATAACCCGCCAATAATCCAGCAAATCGAATTCTCTTTTGGACTCGTCGTAATTCATTGTCTGCTCACCCAATTAATCTACTCCATATCTATATCGAATGCAATGCCTATCTTATTGAATTCCCGAACTTTGAACTCCAGGCCAAATAGGACTTATTGAAAATAAAGCTGATGTTCATCTTGAAGCGCAAGATATCCAAATCGGAGGGAGCACCGATGCGTGGGATCAGCAAGGGATCGATGCTGTCGAGTATCTCCCCTTTGGCAGCCATGAAGGCCAGGCTGTATTCATTCTCCCGGACTTTTATGATTGCCTCCCTGGTAACGCTATTCCAATCTCCATATGGGTAAGCGAAATACCGGCATTCTCCCAGATTGTTTTCGATCAGACGTTTGCTGGTTTTCAGTTGATAATCGACCTCATCCTGATTCTGGTTGGAATGGCAGATGAAATGGTCATGGCAGTGAGAAGCGATTGTCCCGCCCAACCCATGGATTTTTTTCGCTTCTTCCCAATTCATGGATGCGTCCGAAGAAAAGCGGCCGTTTATGTCCGGCCATCGCTCGGACGGTATCAATTCCATCAGGTCTTCCACCATCTGTTGGACATCCTGTTGCGGAGCAGTTATCATCGCCTGGAGCAGGATTTTTTCGGCCGTTTGCCTGGATTTGGGGGTTGTCAGGTCGAGCCTGTGTTCCACACCGGCGATCTGAGCGGACTTTTTTTCGGTATAGTGTATGGCTGCCCGAAGGTAATAGGTGGAAAACCGAACGCCTCGATCGATGTTTTTGGTGGAGATAAAGACCGTAAAGGGGATCCCGAGAGAATGGAGATAGGGCGCGACCACCCGCGCATTGTTTTGGTATCCGTCGTCAAAGGTCAGCAGGACTTGGGAGGGGGACAACCTGCGGTTGCCGACGAGACCATCATAAAAATCATCCAGGGAGATGATCTCGAAATTTTGGCGCAGGTATTCGATCTGTTTCTCGAACTGGGGAAACAAGATGTGAAGCGTCTGAACCCGGGGATCGATGATCTTCTCTTCCACCCCGTGCCAGAACAGAGCAACGGCTCCCTTTTTGAATTGCCGGGAAAGCCTGTTCAACCCGGAAAACCTTGCAGCCGTGGAGACGCTTCGTTTCAATAAAGTTTTCATCGTCCCCTAGTTTTTCAGCTCCCCCACATGATCGAGGAGAAATCTGTCCAGGACTTCATAGGCTTTTTCATTCAGATGAAGCCCATCCTCTGCAGCAAAATCTGAATTCAAGGACCGGTCCGACTTCCCTACCCTCAGGGCTTTCTCCAGGTCGAGGCAGAAAAGCCCCTGGCCTCGGGCGAGCCCCCTGATCCAGTCGTTATATGCCCAGATGCTTTCCTGACGATTCTGCCTCCGTCGGGCGTGTTCTGCGGTGACCGGAATCACGGTGGCCAGCACGGATTTCATGCCTTTTACCTGAATCAGGGCGATCCAATCCTGCATGAGGCCTTTGTAGCGTTCCAGGTCTCCCGGAAAATAGGCTGCACACTCTTTCAGGATGATCACATCGGGCTTCCTGGGCACCGGCTTGAGAAGGCTTTTAACGAATCTTTTGTTGAACCGGATCTTTCTTTTAGGTCTGATAAAAATGTCCTCCAATCCCACGCTTTTATCAAAGGAATAAACCGTTACCATCTCGAATACCAACCCCTCTCTGCTCATCCTGTGGGGCCAACTGGTAAAATCCCAGGCCTTGCCCACCGATGCTCCCACAAGCAGGATCCTGGTGGCTCCTCTATCGTCCCTTTTGTGCAGCAACTCTCTCAGGCCCCAGAACAAAAATACCCCACCGGCCAGAATCAAGCCTCCCAGAAACAGATACTTGACTACTTTTATCATCCGGACTCAGACTTTTCCTTCTCCTTTTCCCAGAAAAGATGGGTCAGATGCTTTCTGAGCTTTTTCCGGTTTTCTTTAAGATGTCTCGACATCTCCGGAAGCACACCCTCTTCGATGACATAATCCGGCGGTTTCTGCATGTTCCATGCCTCCACACACTTCTGCTTGTACTTTTCTACTGAACTCCACACCCTGGCAGGCACGCCCATGGCGATGCAGTTGGGGGGAACATCCGAGATGACCACTGAACCCGCTCCTACAATAGAGTTGGGCCCGATGCGCACATTCGGGAAAAGGACGGCGTTTTGGCCGATCAGGCAATTATCCTCGATGACGATCGGCCCGAAGACCTGGATGTGGGGGATCTCCTGTCCAAAGATGAAGGCTCCTCCGTCGTGGGTCATGAAAACGACCCCTCCGGCTATGGAGACATGGTTCCCCAGTTTTACCAGGTAGGGTTCGGTACCCAGCTCTTTGGAAATGATACTGCAGCTTTTCCCGATCTGGGCCCCCTGTTTCCGGAAATATTTGACCCGGGTGTACCTGTTATGCCAGACATAGATGACGAATAATCTAAATAGCTGTTTGAAGCCAAACCCCAAAGATTTGAACAAAGATTGGAAGAATCGAAAAACCATTCGTTCCCCTCCAGACAAGACTCTCGATATATCAGGAAGCGCCTATCCCAAACAGTACCACAGGGATCGTCTTCATCATTATCGTAAAATCGAACCATAAAGACCAGTTGTCCAGATATTCCAGGTCGAGCTTCATCCACTCGTCAAAGTCGATTTTGTTCCGGCCGCTTACTTGCCAGATGCACGTCAATCCGGGCCGCATGGACAGGCGTCTCCTCTGCCAGGGTTCATATTGTACGACTTCTTTGGGAACAGGCGGCCTTGGGCCGACGAGGCTCATGTGCCCCACGAGCACGTTGAACAACTGAGGAAACTCATCGATGCTGAATTTTCTCAGGAACTTCCCGAAAGGCGTTATCCGCGGGTCCTTTTTCATCTTAAAAACCGGCCCACCCATCTCATTGAGCCTTTCGAGATCTGTCAATTTTTTCTCAGCCCCTTCGAACATGGTCCGGAATTTGTAAAGGGTGAATTTTCTTCCATTCAGGCCGACTCTTCTTTGTCTATACAGAATCGGGCCCTTAGACGAAAATTTGATGGCCAGGGCTACGACTATAAAAACGGGAGCCATCAAAACGGTCAGCACGGCCGAAACGACAAAGTCGATGATTCTTTTGACGAATAACTGGCCTTCCTTGGCGACCACGGTTTCGAAAGTCAAAAGGGGGATGTCTTCGAGCTGGGTCTGCCTGGCCTTGGCTATCTTCATATCGAACAAGTCCACGGCTATGGTTGCCTTGACCCCTTCCGTTTCGCAAGAGGCGATGGCATTGGTCATGTGATGGAGCCTGAGCCGGGGAACGACAAAAAAGACCTCGTCGATGGCATGCCTGTGAAGCAAAGCAGACAGCTCACTGACGTTGCCTATGACACCGACACTGTCCACCTTTTCCACGCCTCGGCCGGGCTCGTCATCGACCGCGCCGAAGATCTGGAAGCCCCAATCCGGATGTTCCTTGATCATCTTGATAAATTTGGTGGCCCGCTTTCCTGTCCCGACGATAAGGATCCTTCTGTAGTTGTATCCCCGCCGGCGCGCAAAGTAGGACGCGCTAAAAACCAGGCTTTTCTCCAAAAACAACAGGCCTGTGGTGTAAAACACAAAGAAGACAAAGAACAACCGGCTGACGTATTCGATCTTCAAAAGGAAAACAATGGAACCAAAGGCAAAAACCGAAAAAATGGAGCTTTTGACGATCGTCCACAAAAGTTCGAAAAAATTTCTCGTCCGCATGGACTGGTACATGCCGTTGATGTACAGCATCCCCACCCAGAGAGGAACGATGCAAAAGAGAACCACCAGATAATCGTTTACCGAAGCGAGAGAACTCGCCATGACCTCTCTCGAGGGGAAGATATTTAAAAAATAGATTTCTGGCAGGTATTGCCTGGTGAAATAGGCCGCAAAGAAAGAGAAGATCACCACGATCCCGTCGAGCAGGATCAATGCTCTCCGGATGACGGCCTCATGCTCTTTTAACATTCTTTCTGACCTCGAAAGCTCTTTTCCAACAATATCAGATTAACAACAACTCCCCCAAACGGGAATACCCTTTACAGACGAATTGAAGGGGTGATATTTTCCTTTATTATATCACCCAAAAAGGTGATGTTGAAGTCTAGCCGGCGACTTTTTTGTACACGGCCGATGTTTTTTTGGCGATTTTTTCCCAGGCATTGTGTTCAGAGATTTTTCTTATCTGAATGGTTTTCTCCTCCTCCGACAGAGGGTTGTGGACAAAATCGCTGATTTTCCTGGCGAGGGACTCAGGATCCCCCACGCTGAAAAATCGATCCTCCGGCAACATCCCCACACTCCGGTTGCCCGGGATGTCTGTGGCAATACAGGAGAGCCCATAACTCAATGCTTCGAGAAGAACGATGGACATCCCTTCATAATAGGAGGCCAGCACAAAGAGCCCGGCATGGCTGTACAGTTCGTGAAGGGGTTCGCCGGTCAAGAAGCCGGTCAGGACAATGTCCGGATTTGTTGCGCTCATATCCTTCAAGCTGCGGCTGTAATGGTCGGGATGGTCTGCCTCACCGATGATGACCAGTTTGTAGTCTTTGCTTTGAGGGTGGGAATCCATGGATCGGAAAAGATGGAATCCCCGTATCAAGTCATGGAATCCTTTCTCCGGCACATAACGGCCGACCGAGAGAATGTATTTCCCCTTTTCCAGTCCGAACTGCCGGAGGGCATTTTCGGTGGCGGCTATTCTGGGAAGCCTTACACCGTTGGGGATAACCGCAAACCTCTTTTTGTATTTCCTCTCGATGTTATCGGCCACGGTCTGGGATATCGTGATACCGGCGTTGGCAAAGGTCACGCCGAGACGTTCTCCCAGTCTGAAGACAAGCCGGGCAAACCTTCCCCATTTCAGATGCTCATAGTTGGCTCCATGGGAGGTCATCACCACCTTCATGCCCAGCAGTCTGGCCAGCGGTGTCAACAGGGCCGGCCCGATGGCCTGGATATGGAGGATGTCGGGTTTGAGGCGCCTGGCCCGGAAAACACCCAAAAAGGTGTGGGCCGGGGCTTCGAGCGACTTTTGCCTGAAGATGGGTAGAGCGACCAATTTCACACCCTGGTATTCCCGGATGTCGGCCGAAACATAAGGCTTTCTGGTGAAGACGGTCACATCACATCCCAGCTTGACCAAATGAACGGATAGCTCCTCGCAGTGTTTTTCCACACCGCCTTGAACTTTGGGGAACCCCCGGGTTCCCAGGATGGCAACTTTCATGAGACAAATGCAAATGTCAGGTCAGCCTGACAAATCTTCTTATCGGCAGGAAAAGGGCGCTCTCGAATATTCCGGACACCCTGGTCTTGAAAACATACATTGGAAAATCGCGGATCCCGATTCTGCTCAGCTCGAAGAAGTCGCTTTTTTGGGTGATCTTTCCGTTCTCCGTCGTGAAGGCAGCCTTGTAACCTGCCTGTTTGACCAGATTTTTGGCCACTGTGCTGAAGTGCCGCTTCTTGCCTCGAGGATAGGAGAAAAATTCAACTTTTTCATTCAACAGGCGGCTCAGGTCCTCCTTGGAGCGAAAAATTTCATTGGCCGCCGTGTTCGTATCGATGTTCCGCAATATCCCATGGGATACCGTGTGGCTTCCGAATTCAATGTGGCCTTTCTTCATGGTCAGGATCTCTTCGAGATCAAGCATGTTCTTGTCGTTGTCCACCGCACTGCTGACAAGAAAAACGGTAGCAGAAAAATTGTTTTTTTTCAGAATCGGAAAGGCGTTCCAGTAATTGTCTTTGTATCCGTCATCAAAGGTGATGGCCACATGGTCCTTTGAGGAATTCGTGCCCGATTTGGCCCCCTTCACCAGACTGCTCAGCGAGATGACTTTGAAATTACCCTTGAGAAACGCCATCTGTTCTTCGAAATTTTTTGTCGACACCGATATATTCATCGTTTTTTTATCGTCCCGCACCCGGTGGTACATCAGGATGATGGTGTTGAATTTTTTCAGGGTCTTCTTCCGGAAAGCAGTGTACAGCCAGACAATACCTGTATGATACATCACGAATGAAAGCATGATGCCGATCAGCCAGAAAAACCTGTACCGCAGGTCGTCCAGCCTGATTGTGATGTCTGCTTTGTCCGTTATGACATCATACACACCGACCCGCAGTTTCTCCCTCTTCTTTTCGAGTGCGGACTCATAAATTGCCATCAATTTTTCGTAATGGGATTCGTGATGCAATTCATGCTCGACCAGCATCCTTCCGTTTTTGCCCATTCGTGGTATTTCTTGTGTATTCTCCAACATTTTTAATAACTTCGATCTCAGGTCGCCTGCATTGTTTGCTTCAAAAGTAAATCCTGTCACATTATCCCTGACAAGCTCAGGAATGCCGCCGATCCTGGAAGCCAGAGCCGGCTTCCCAAGAGCGAATCCCTCTATGATATTCCGGGGATTGTTTTCGTAACTTTCCGAAGGCAAAACCACGAACATGGACTTCTGGATTTCTTTTCTCAATTCATCCCCGGTTTTGAAGCCAAGAAACCGGACATTTCTTTCTTTCTCTTTCCATCTTCTAACCGTTGCTTCGAGATTATCCTTCATCGGCCCTTCGCCTACTATCTTTAAATCTATACCCTTAAGGCCTTTGACAGCTTCCAGCAGAGTAAATAATCCTTTTTCTATCGATAGCCTGCCGAAATAGATGATGGACCTTTCCTTCCATTCGTACTTCGGATGAAACTCTTCGAGCGGGACAAAATTAGGAAGATGAATTATTTCTCTCTTGAATCCCATCTCTTTCAATTTGTCTTTTAAAAAGAGGCTTGGCGACACAAAGACATCAACCAAGTCGTAGATATGTAGGATTTTGTGATGGAAATACATCTCCATCGTACTCAGTAAGCTTTTCAAGTGAGAGTCTTTCATGCAGCCTTTCAGAAAACACTGGTAATATCTTCCATCCTTACAGGCCTCGCAAGGCTCATTGTTGACAAGCATTGCATAAGAGGCACAGACGAGCTTGTAATCTCTGAGTGTCAAAACGATAGGAATCCCCATCTTCCTGAGAGTATGGAAAAAGGAAGGGGAAACCTGATGATAAACATTGTTGATATGAGCAATATCCGGTCTTTCATTAAATATAAGATTTTCTATTTTTCTTCTGGCATCGAATGAATAAAGAATTCTTCCCGAAGCCCGAATGATATTTTTTAGGCTGTAATCATCAAAATCTATATAATTTACAAAATATTTATTGAATTCTGATGGAATGTTTTGAGGATGTTTCATCGCAAAGAGAGCGATGTCATGTCCTTTCTTTTCCAGGAGTTTTGCTGTCTGGAAAAAGGAATGTTCGGCACCGCCCTTAAGGAAAAAATATTTATTCGCCAGCAATATTTTCATGTGTTCTTTTTTATTACAGAGTAGAAATGAGAAGATACCAAAGGTAAAATGTGTATGATAAGCGATATCATTGCGCTTATCATTTTCATAACTCTATTTTTATCTCCTGATATCCACGAAGTTTTTGTAAATCTGAACTGTTTTATTTTTCCAGAGTTATTCTTGACAATTTTTTTGAACTCATATGGATTAATACTCTTTTCATGCGGAGAATGAGAATCTGCATCTGCGAAAATCTGGGTGATTTTTTTTAATATTGGTTTTGGAAGAAGCCGAGCAGCTCTTGTCACAGCGTAACTATTTGGCTCATCAATGTGAATATTGCTCGATGTCACTCTCAAAAGTTCTCTAATTGGCTGACCGATTGGCCAAATGTGGTGGATCACTTCAAAACATGAAGCAATATCAAATGCATTCTCCTCAAAAGGAAGAACCCTTGCATCACAACATATGCAAAAACTTGCCCCTCTTTTTTTCAACAGTAATAATGACTCAGGAAGAACATCTTGAGCAACCACTTCGCATCCTTCATTGATTAGATATTCGAGCAAAACAAACCATCCTGAACCAATATCAAGAATCCTTTTTCCTTCGATAGGCATATTATCTTTTTTAATTCTATCAAGAAACTTTTGTTTGCCTCCGCCTTGTCTACCATTTTCCAGGTACCTTTCAATTTCTTCTTTATCATAAACAGGGGTACCATTAGAAAGAGACTTCCATTTTTCCCAAATTAAAATTTCCCCCATTAGGGCATCGAACAATTTCTCTTTTTCGGTTAATTGCGAAAATTCAACTTGATTTAGACTCTCCGCATTCTCCTTTTTTTCCTTTGCTAATTGAAGCTGCTTCTCATAACAAGCCGAAGATGTTAAGACTTCGGTCCGCTTTTTATCATTAAACATGACAGGTATGCCGTTTGATACAGGGTAACTTTGGCCACATGATAAACAAACCAATTCCGTATCGAAATTTGAATACATCCCATTCCTATTTTTATTATTCCGTAATTCAAGTGTTCCCTTGCAATTCAAACACCGTAGCAGAGAATAATAAAAATTCCAAGTTTTTGAAGTTCTCATTCCCTAATCAATTTTTATGTTCGATTTTCAATCCAAATATTTGTCTGATTTTATTTTTTAAAACCCATAATGAGGGCTTTACAGGATGATGCCAGATTGCAGGGGCTACACTTCCAACCATCCAACAATTCTTCTTACAATTTTTAACAGCCTGTCTTACTTCTTTAGCCCTTTCACTATTCCAGATTTCATCCCAAGTTTGCTTCTTCAAGTTTCCCATAGGCATCTTAACGTCCATCCCATTACAAGCCAAAATATCTCCCCATGGATCCAGGAAAAATCCATCTTGTCCCATTTCGCAGGGAAGAAAACGTTCATTGCCATTAATGTAATTAATTAGGCCATAGTTGAAATAAGCTCTAAACCAATCCTTTGGTCTTTTAGACTTCAAAAATAGTTTAATGAGCTCATTGAATGCTGCACAAACGCTTTTTTTATCATCAATTTTATTATCCCATTTGTGAAAATAGTGGGAATTATGGAGCGTCGATGTTGCAAATTCGTAACCCAGCCCTTGAGCCAATTTATATAATGGTAAAAGATCATGATAATTAAGATCCTGCACGGTCATTCCAAATCCAATATCCTTAATTCCCATTGATCTCAGCTCAAGAAGTGTTCTCAATATTCTATCATATCCGTCTGGAATTTTGCGGATCTCATCATTGGTTTTGGGCAAACCTTCGGCACTGATTCGTATCCCTATATCGGGAAATTTTTTTACGAGATCGATAATTTTATCCGTAAAATAGCCATTAGTGCTTATAACGATACGTTTAGATTTTTTATTCAATAGAGCAACGATTTCAACGATATCCTTACGAACAAAAGGCTCACCACCGGTGATATTGGCAAAGAACATGTAAGGCAATTTATCGATCACATCCAATCCGATCTCTTCTGATGGACTCGTCGGGTGCTGCCACACGGAGCACATATTGCATTTTGCGTTACAGCGATAAGTCAGGATGATAGAAGCATGAAGTTTTTGGCTCATAATCAGCTTTCCTTTCGTCGTTTCTGTTGAATAGCCCCGTCATAGATTTCGATCAATCTCTCATAATGCCTTTCAGCAGATAAACAATCATCTATGAACATCCTTGCATTTCTGCCCATTTTTTCAATATTTTCTGGATTATCGACCAGGTGATTGATTTTTTCCCTCAAATCCTTTGGATTCCCCTGCTCGAAAAGCAAGCCATTTGTCTCATTTTTGAGAAGCTCTGGGATTCCTCCTAGATTGGAGCCTACGGCAGGCTTACCGAGTGCAAATCCTTCGATGATTGTCCTTGGATTGTTTTCATAACACTCCGACGGCAACACCACAAACATGGACCTTCTGATTTCTTCTTTCAAGTCGTCCCCTGTTTTATAGCCAAGAAAACGAATTTTATTTTTGAGATCGCCTCCTGAGCTCCGCATTTCTAATTCATTTTTCAAAGGCCCCTCTCCAATGATCTTCAGCGATACATTGTCGATGTTTTTCATCGCATCGATCAACGTATTCAAACCCTTTTCTTTGGATAATCTGCCAAAATAGACAATTGTTTTTTCGTCCCACGAATAATGCGGAACAAAATCTTCAAGCGCAACAAAATTAGAGAGATGGATAATCTTCCTTTTGAATCCCATTTCTTCCAATTTATTTTTCAAAAACACACTGGGTGATATGAAGGCATCGACATGATCATAAATATGAAGAATTTTATGATGCAAATACATCTCCACAGTATTCAACAGACTTTTCATTTTTGAATCTTTGACACAGCCTTTAAGTAAACATTGGAAATACTTTTCATCCTTGCATGCTTCACAAATGCCTTTGTCAGATATCATAGAATACGATGCACAGACCAACTTGTAATCTCTGAGTGTCATAACGACAGGAATATTGTGCTTACGAAAGGAATGAAGTATGGATGGGGAAATTTGATGATAAATGTTATTCAGATGCGCAATGGATGGTCTTTCATCGATAATAAGCTGTTCTATGTTCTTTTTTGACTCGAACGAATACAATATTTTTCCTGCTGCCTTCAATGCTCCGAATCCATTATGATTTTCATAATCGACATTCTGAACAAAATATTTTTCGTACTCTGAAGGAAAATTTTGGGGATGCTTCATCGAAAAAAATACAATATCGTGGCCCTTTTTTCCCAAAAGTTTGGCTGTTTGAAAAAATGATTGCTCAGCACCACCTTCAAGATAGAAATACTTATTTACTAATAGAATTTTCATCCGGTTTCAATTCTCCCTGTTCTTTTTAAAATCTTTAGCAATATTGAATCAGAAAGGATCACTTTCATAAAAGCCCAAACGATATAGGGAAAAATATTAATAACAAATCCCACATGTCCTGTGATAAATCCTTTGTCTTTTTTGGAATAAATATACATAGTCTTTAAGTGATTCGCATATTTTATATCAAAAAAGGTCTTTATTATTTGCCTTCTATTTTTTTCCAGAATCAAATGGTGAAAATTAGAATCTGAGAGACCTGTCTCTATCCGACTATCCATGTTCACCAGCAAGGAATAGCCCTTCTGTTTTAAACGGATGAAATAATCCCAATCACTATAATTATGCGGTAGATTTTTTGAATCCAGGCAACCCCCTTTTTTTATAATTTCCGTAGGAATAAGAACCGATTTTGTGGATAGCGTATCTGCCTTTAGGATCCTCCCCTTGAAAGAATCGGAAAGGGCTCCGTTCACTAGACTTCTCGTTCTTTTGAACGGTCCAACAATCTTATATCCTGCATAGTAAACATAATCTTTTTTTATGAGGGAAATGGAGCTACACACAGAATTTTTATGGATTTTTAGTGTGTCATACAGAATCTGTAGAGTATCAGGAAATAATTGAATATCATCATTGATAAGATAAACAAAATCGAAGCCTTTTTCGAGAGCATAGTCAAAACCTTTATTAACTCCGCCTGCCCACCAAAGATTCCCATCTCCTTTAAGGATCTCTGTGTTCGGATAATTTTCTTTGACAGCATCCGGTGTCCCATCTGTCGAACCATCATCAATAATTATGGTTTCAACCTTGAAACCCGTCGTTTGAATATTCTGCAATTGGCCCAAGCAACTGAGTGTGGTGTTTAGTCTGTTGTGCACAGGAATGATTATGCCAATTCTATCCATTCTGTTGAATCCCTTTCTCTCCTTATATTGTAATCATCTCACAGAATTCGTATATGAGAGATACTTTTTTTCTTCGATATATTTGATTACACTCCGCACAAGTTCTCTCTCGAGGGAAGACTTTCCTTCATGCATAATCCATCTGTCTTTATCTCTCATAAAGTAACAATCAGAATGATCTAAAGTCATGGAACCAAAACTGACAAATTGAAACTCAAAGAGATAATAATCCTTTCCATCATATCCAATATCAAGAGAAATATAAGGCGTGGGAAAACATCGAAAAACGGAATCTGCGAAATCTAATAAACCTGATGGCAAATCCTTGATCCATTCGTAATGTCCGCTTCCGCTTGCACGAAAATTTTTTTTTCGTGTACTCCGTAGCAACACATAATACTTATCTCCATAAACCTGAACTCTATAATCACACGGCAAGTCAGTAATAAAGTTCTGAACGATGAATTTTTTCCTGTATTGAGACTGAGGAATGTAACCCTTCCATATAAAGGACTTCACAACATCTTTTACGGCTTCAACGAAATTCATGGATCTGCTGATTTTTTTTGCACACTTTTTTATATCTCTCTTTGTTCTTATCAGCCTCACGCCTCGGCCAGCGGCAGCACTTGCCGTTTTGATAACAACATTTGTGAAACGATTGCCTGGGGCCCCTTTTAAATCTTCATAGGATCCAAAACCTTTTGCCGACATGTTCTTTATGTTCTCATTTTCACTAAGATCTCTCAAAATCTCCATAAATACTTTATTATGATGGGCTCTGAAATACCGAAAATCCGGAATGAGAATAGCACCCTGTAATTTCAAACCCAACAGGATATCTTCGATGTAATCTTTATAACGCAGGCCTCGATCTTCAGTCGATTGATAGAGGATGTACTGGTTGCTATAATTTTTTGCTTTGAAATCGATGTCTCTGAATCTCTTGATAGTTAAATTATAACCTTCCTCTGAAAAATATTTTTCGATCGATTCGATATCTGTATTTGCACCATCACGGCCATTCTTCACAGCTGTATAGAAAAATCCCCTGTAATCTGTTAACAAGGTGATGTTTTTGTTCATGTGAATCTTGACTATAGGAATTGCTATTCTTTGATCCTTCCTGTCCTGATAAGCACTTTTCTTAAAACTTTTTTCGGCAACACGGCTTTAAGTCCCATCCAGACAATATAGGGAAATAATCTGAAAAGAAAGGAAATTGGACCAATAATGATACCTTCCCTTTTTATTGAAAGATTGTAAAGAGTTTTTAAGTGATTTCCGTATTTTACATCTAAAAATGTTTTTAAGATTTCTAAAAGATTCTTATTCAGAATAAGATAGTGAAAATTCGTATCTGATCGCTCCGTATAGACATGACTGTCCATATTGACTAAAAGAGAAAATCCCATCTCCTTAACGCGGATGAAATACTCAAAGTCACTGTAGTTGTGAGGAAAATGTTTTGCATCAAAATACCCGACTTTTTTTGCAATGACTGTGGGTATCAACACGGATTTGGTGGCTAATGTATCAGCCTTAATTATCCTGCCCGAATAAGAATCATGAAACTTGCCACTTACCTGACTCCTTTCTTTTTTGAAGAACCCGGTAAGTCCTGCTCCTGCAACAATGATATTTTTTTCTCTATCCATTATTACTGAGCTGCAGACGGCATTATCATATTCTTTTAACGTATCATAAAGAATTTGAAGAGAATCGGGAAGGAGCTCGGTATCATCGTTCATTACATAGATAAAGTCATAGCCGTGATTTAAAGCAAATTCAAGCCCCATATTGACTCCACCCGCCCACCAAAGGTTCCCGTCACCTTTAAGAACTGTGACATATGGGAACTCCTTTGAGATTGCCTCGGTAGTTCCATCTGTCGAACCATCATCGATAATCACTATATCTGCACAAAAGCCATCCTTTTTTAAGTTTTGGAGCTGATCCAAACAGTTTAGAGTCACATTCCTCCTGTTGTGAACCGGGATGACTATTGCCATTCTGTCTGTCATTATAAATTCCCGCGAAGCTTTGTCTATTTTCTTTCCTTAACCACAAACTTTTTGGCTTTCAAAACAAGGGAAATGAAGAAAATATAAATGACAGTTACATTTATGTTCGTAATTGCAGTATGCCATATCATGTTTTTAATAATCTGGCAGATCAAAAAAACTAGCAGCATCAATCCTAACAGATGTTGATATCTAAAGTACATAATATATCCAAGTTGGAGTGACTTAATATACAAAACGATAAAGAGAATAAATCCCAACACGCCATAAACAAGCCACACGCCGATAAAGGCATTATGAACATACACATCAGGTTGATATCTTGTACGAACCCGTACCAATAAGCTCCTGCCATATGGGGTGACACCCAATAGCCAATGCTTTTTAACATTATCCCAGCCTTCTTTAATTTCTTCTGTGTGCCCTGTCACCGTTCCATACCGAGATTCAAAGCTGGTATCAATGATCGATAGAGAAGTGAGAAAACGCCCCACATATATATTTTTCACAAATTTTTCTGGGCCCATAAATAGAACCAGACTGAAGACTATCGCAACCAGAGAACAAGATACAAAAACAACCTTGTTCCTATCGATTTTTCTGTGACGGGAATAGAAATAATAAATCAAGATTAGAGCGATCACGAACTCAACCCATAAATATCTTCGAAAAGAGAATATAGAAATAAACGAAGAGATCAAAATTCCTGATACATTTATAACACGATGGATTTTATCATTCTGCTCGAATAAATATCGAATTAATGATACGATGAAGAGCAATATGAAATAATCTGAAAAATCCCCTTCTTCTCCTAATCGAACGCTGTCCAATACATGGAGAAAATGTCCAAAACCCAAAAAATATTTTACGATGCTATTCAGGCCTCTTAATATAATAAGGACCTGCATTACAGTTATAATTTTATTCAGATTTTTGCTATCTTTGTTCTGTAAAAAAATATCTTGCACATAATATGTCACAATGAGATATGTAAAAAATATTGCAATTGGTCTTACACCCAGATCATTCACAGGAATGTGTTTCAAATTTATGGCAATATAAAGCAAAATATTGACAGGTATGAAATACACCCAGAAGATAGTCTTTAAAAAGTTTTTTTCAACTTTGGATTGTAGATTGATTCGCTGCGTATATTTCACATATAGGAGCAGGACAAAGAACAGGCTGGCAAAAATGTAATATATATGGAATTGTCCAAAAAGCAATATCTTGTCGAACCGAAAAATTTCTCCTTTGGTGAGTTCGGGCAGTGAACTCCACTTTATCGATGTAAATATGCAGATGAAAAGGAATAGATACATCAATCCATCGAAAACTTTTTCTCTAGCTAGCATCATTCCCGAGCAGCATCCCTATATATTTCCAGTATTTTCTTTTCCGCGGCTTGAGGTGAAAATTCTTCAATTATTCTTTGTCGACCATTTATTCCCATTCGAACTCTTCCCTCTTTATTGTCTATCAGATGACTTAAGGCTTGAGCAAGTTTGTCGACATAATCCTCATAATTTACCGGGGAAATCTTTATGCCACACTTATCAGTTACACTGTATGCAGGTCCTCCGTAATTGGTTGTTATGATAGGCAATTCACAGGCCATTGCCTCCAAAATTGAACCCCCTCCGGGCTCCCTTAAAGTTGGAAGACAAAAGATATCAGACTGTGATAATTTTTCATACACTTTTTCTATAGGAATTTTCCCGAAGAAGATAACTTTGTCATCAAGATGCCATGTTTTAGCTTTCTTCTTCAAAACAGGTAAAAGCGGGCCATCTCCGACAAAGAATAATTTTAGGTTTTTGTACTTATCGCATATCAGCCTGAATGATTCTAATAAGATTTCACTTCCTTTGGAGGTGATCATCCTTCCCACATACGTTATAACGATTTCATTTCTATCTTCTTTTTTCACTAAATTGAATTTGTATGGATCCACAATGACATCATAAACTATGTGAGTTTTGCTATGACATTTTTTTGGCAACAATACTTTTAAATAAGGAGTCCCGATGATGATTTTTCTTGCACCATAAAAATACTGTTTCCATCTCTTTCTTCTCGTAATAAAATCATAATACAAATTTCTTGCTGTATTTCTAACAATATTTTTTTTAAAAATTTTCCGGAACCCTGGGGGGAATCTTAAACCTCCTCCTAAGGGTCCAACTATTACAGGAAGTTTAAACTTGTAATAGTCGTTATAGGAGTAAATCCCAAAAGGTGTTAGGCAATGAATCAGGTGAAATGATTCTTCTCCAATTCTTTTTTTTATTTGGGGTTTGACTTTGTTGAAAAAGATCCGAAATTCCATGTTCAAAATTTTCAATTTCTTACTAACACGGGACATAAAATCACTCATCTTTATAAAATGGAAGTGAACATTTTCATAGTTCTCTTCCAGGATATCCGTCATGTGCACTTCATCGGTGAAAACTTCTACAAAATAATGTTTGGAGATTATTTTTACCCATAAGTCTGCACACCCAGCCTCTGAACCTAATTTTGGATTTAAATCATAGGCTATTATAATGATTTTATATTTTTTATCAGACATTTAATTCCAATCAAACTTTTGTCATACTAAATCAACACTTTGGGCAGCATCTTTTCCATAGGTCAATATTGCTTTGGGATTATTTAAAAATCGAAAATATTGATACTTTAAATATACAAAACCTGCAACAAAACTAACGGTATTGACTATAGCTACCTTAGTCAAGCTCATATCTATGTTGGCAAATATCAAAATCATGATAACAAAGAAGTTAACAACAGCTTTTATCCATTCTTCCCCAACACTATAACTCACTTTTCCAAATCCCAAAAACATCAAATAATCTGGGACTATTAACAGGTTAAGAAACCATCCTAATAGTAGTATTCTTAATACTTGGGCTATTTGTATATCAAACTCTGCACCCAGCCAATATTTTAAAATTGGATTCGCAAATACAAATACGAGCAGGAATAGAGGTGATGCCCAGCAAAGTATAAACCTCATGCCCTTTTTGTGAATAGAAATGTATGGCTTTATGGAATCAACAGCTCTACTCTGGATTTCACTTATTATAGGCAAGATGGCTACTAGGCCTTTAGAAAAAAAGGTTCTTATTGCTAGGACAACTCTTAATGCAATCTCGAAATATGTGACTTCAGAAAGGCCTACGTATCTGGCTATTATCACTCTGTTAAAAGGATTTATGAATAAATTTGCAAATCTTCCTGTTGAAAGCAATCCTCCAAATTTAATCAATTGGCTTAGTTTTTCTCTCTTGAAAGCTAATGGGCTGAAAATTCTTATATGATAGACCTTCTCTAATCTGGGTATCCAAATTAAGAGTGCAAATATGTTATAGAACAAAAAACCAAAATAGAGGCTCCAAATCCCACAACCAGCTATCAACAAACTCACTACCAATACAACCTGTAAAATCCGGCTAATGGTAATACTGTAATTGGCAATATCCATTCGTCCAATCCCGATAATGATAGCTTGGACAAGCAAAACATAAAGACTAAATATAGACAAAATTGTTACTAAAAACATGAGACGTGTGCCCTCAGCAAGGAAGACTTCTTTAAACTTTAAAAATTCTACTATTCGTGTTTTAAAGATCCCAATTAGAATAATGACCAGTAGAGAAGGCACCAACAACAAATAGAAAGAAGTAGAGACATATTCTGTGATTCCCTTGGAATCTTTTTTCCCATACATCTCTGCGACATATTTAATTAACGCATTATCAATCCCAAGAAGCCCGAATTGGCTGAATGCCAATACAACTGTCACAGTAGCCCAAAGCCCATATTTTTCAGCCCCCAAATATTTGAGGTAAATCGGATATGCAATTAATGTCGCTACTATATTGAAGCCTGAATAAACTGGGCCCGAAAATATATTTTTTTGTAACTGGGGGAGCTCTTTGTATTTATTTATTAACGTGTCAATAAGACGCATCTATCATCCCAAAATGTTAAATTAATGCATAGAAGTATAAGTAACAATAACATGTTCTGTAGCATGAAGGAAGTGTAGTGAAATAATTGAGATTGAAAAGCTAGAATCTTTGATTTTTATCTATTATTCTATCCACTCGGGAGGAATAAGATTTCTCTGTTTAAGACACCTAAATCCGGCTTCTCCGGGACCCGGTATTCTCCCGGGCCTGAAAAAGTTTTTATCAGATGGTGTTGTGTTCTCTTGTTCTTCATAAAAAAAATTCCATCCTGAAGGTCCCGAATCTGAAAAATCTAAAAAGTCATTCAGATTTCCCGGACCCTTAACATTTTCAACTTCGGCTGGGATGGAACTCCCGTATTCTCCGGTATTTAAGGTATTTACGATTTCATCTCTCATTTTTCCTGCATCTATCGCCTTGGGGAGCAGTCCTGATAGCTTTTCCCAAAAGGATGCAACGGAATATTTCACCCACAGCCCATCACTCGCTACTATAAGCAGATCATCAACACCGTCGATATTAATATCACCAGCTGCAATCATGTCCGCAGGAACTGACATCATCCAAACCCAATTGCCGTTGATTGTGTCTTTAAAATAAACCCCATGGTCATCCCAGTTACAGAGCACATCGTCTCTCCCATCTCCATTCATATCTCCCGAAGCTATGTCACTGGCTCTTACAGCTCTACTGCTAATGTGGAGCCATGTTCCATCTGAAGAACGTCTCACGAACACGCCAGAATCCCAGATGCCCACGAGATCATCCGTGTTATCCCCATCGATGTCCCCTGCAGCGACTTTGTATGCGAAAGGAGCCAATCTTACCCATATACCAGATTGCGAATCCCTGTAATAAACGCCTGAAGACCAAGTTCCCAAAAGGTCGTCTATTCCATCTCCATTCATATCGCCTGAAGATATATCAGCAGGAATAACTGAAGCGAATTTCACCCAAGTTCCTGACGAGGAATACCTACACCATACGCCATCACTCCATACACCAAGAAGATCATCAATGCTGTCTCCTTTTAGATCCCCTGCCGTAACAACATTTGCAGGAGGTCCCAAGCAGATCCAGCTTCCATTATAGGAGTTTCGGATAAAGACTCCAGAAGCATCCCAAGTACCGAGCAAATCATCCCCAGCACTCCCGGCTGACACAAACTCATAAGCACCGATATCGACGCGCACTCCTGAAGGAACAGGATTTCCGATGTAATCTCTTGTTAATCCTACAGATGTCCCGACATCAATACACGGTGACGTTGACTGCAGTGAGAAATCATTGTAGGCAGCATTAACAAAGCGAGGATTTGAGTTTATAGAATGACTGTCTTTGCCTGTAGCCGTCTTCCAACTATACCAATTATAATTTGTGTAATACCACCTCATAAAATTGCCGCCAGCAGAATGATAGACGCAATTGTAATCACAAGTTAAATTATGTCCCGAGTTTTCTAGAACCCTTATTTCAAATGTGCCATTCTCAGATACAATATTGTTTTTCACATCTGTGCCATAATCTGAAGGACCTGATACAAATATTCCACATTTCTTGTTGCCGTAACAAATGTTATTAAAAACATCGGTATTATAAGCATTATATATGGATAAAGCACCACTGTATTCATCTTCATTTGTACAATTTACTTGAAGTAAATTGTAATATACCTTGCAATTATCTGATAAATGGACCAGGATGCCTGCTCCTTCGTTATGGTGACAATAATTATATCTCACTATGGCGCTTTGTGTTGAATTATCACACTGAATTCCAGCTCCTTCATCCGTGTTTCTTTCCGCATATTGGTAAGAAACCTCATTGTGCTCTATAACATTATTATGCGGGGCAAGACTTGGACTCCCCCCATATGAAGTGATGCCATGTCCTCCATATTCATCAACACCGTCTTCTCTGCTCCAACCATTGTGATGGACCTTGTTGTACCTTACGAGCGAATCTCTCACATAGCCAATAAATCCAATTCCGTGGTAGCCGTTGTAGGAAACCTCACAATTTTGAACAGTTATATTCGATACATAATAATAATTACCACCGGTATCGTTAGAAACCGAAATTCCCGTTCCTCCACAATATCTAACCGTTAGATTTTGCAGAGTAACATTCGTGCAATTAACGCTTCCCCAGTTTCTTACCCTTACCCCTTGTCTATTGGCACCTCGGAATTCAATGTCTCTAATCGTTACATGTTTTACATCATTGTATACCCAACAACATGAATAGTTCGGCCAACTATCGCTTGCTCCCACAAGCATTGAGTAATTATCGGGATCAATATTGCCTGTCGTTACGACATATACGGTGTTTCCAGTCCTCGACCAGGAACCCAAAGATGCCCCGCTAAATGTTGCCTGAACACTGCCATCCCACACACGATATTCCAAGTACGTGCTGCCTTGGAGCACCGTTAATATCGTATAAGATGGGGATGGAGAATACCTGTACACATTTAGTGATCCGACAGTAGAATAGTAATTCCATGAACTAGAAGCAGTTTTTTTTAAGCCGCTTATAATAGGTTTATTTCCACTCCCATATGCTCCAACAGTTAAGGGATTAACGCTCGAGCCGCTCCATTTAATCTCCAAACAATCCCCGTTCCAGTCTCCTCCTCTCTTGAAGAGAATGGAATCCCCTGGATAAAATGTGTGGCTATTGACCTTATCTATGGTTTTCCAGGCACTCCCTTGAGATTGCCCGTTATTATTGTCATTTCCATAGGAGGCGTCGACATAATAAACGGCTGCGTAACTTTGGAGGGTGGCAAATAATAAAAGAGAAATGACACAAGTCAGAACTTTTTTCATTTTTTTTATCCTCTACAATAACTAAATTCAAAACTTAAATCAAACATATTTGATTAATTTTTTTCGCAAAATCGCTTCCTTTTCATGTTATTTTAGTCGGAACACCTGTCAATAAATAATAACCTTTAGCGATGAATATGGGGGTGATATTATATCACCCTCCTAACTTTTTTGTCTACAGGAAATATACTAGTTTATTGTTTTTTTTCGCGATATCGGAGCCAGCTCCGATATTCACGGGTTCAGGGCTGTCATAATTTTCGGTGGCCAGGTTCATGCCATGATCCAGAAGATAAGCTACCGCCGTTGGATGAACACCGGTCTGCCGAAAAGCCAAGAAAAACGAAAAAAAGTCCATCATCAACCTACTCTTCCTTGTCCTCTTCCTTTTCATAAAAACCTGGCTAAGGAGGAAAATAAATCATATATTAGAGTCTTGTTAAAAGTCAAGAAAGAAAGGGCAAAAACCACAATTAAATGTGTGTGTTTTTTTTAGTTACGTTATATATTGTGTTTTCAGCTCTTTACAGAAAAAGTGGAAAATTGGATGTGATACTCTCATTTTTCCTATATTTCATGCGCAAACGAAGCCGGTGTGGAGGCCAAGATCTTTGGTGATTTGTCTGACCTCATCTTGATAAATCGGATTCATGATGATCACCACTTCCGGTCGATACTCTTTCAGAAATGAAGGTGGTATAATTTTTTGGCCGCTCCCCGCAACATACTTGCCCTGTTTCCGGGGATTTATATCCACAACATAATCGATCTTATCCCGGCTCTTGAGGGTGTTCAAAAAGGTCACTCCCTTCGATCCCCCTCCCCAGACCACGACACGCTGATTGTTCTGGACGATGCCTTCGATATTCCGTTTCCACTTGTTGATCTTTTGCCGGTACTTTTCGGCAAAAACGCCGATATCGGAAACCAAATCTCCCAGGTCATTCTGGCTAATCTCTTCCGAACTCTTCGACATTTCCGATGAAAATGCCTCGACACACAAAAACTGATCCTTGTAGGTTTCATAAAGGTCTAACACTTCGAATCCGCACTGGGTCATAAGAGCCTCCAGAGAATTTCGGGTGAAATAAGAATAATGTTCATATATCAGATCCCAAATCCCCTGATCCCTTAGTGTATAAAAAGCGTTCGGCATCTCCAAAAAAACAACCGTCTTGGGTTGGTTGGCGATCGATCGACGGAGAGTGGCTAAAAAATCGCGGGGATTCTGGACGTGTTCCAGAACGTGGCGGCAGCATATGAGATCGGCCTTTTGGTCGGCGTACTTTTCCGAGTAGAAATCCTGTATGATTCTTATCTGTCCCGATGCCACCTGTTCATCTCGATCCTCGGGTTGATAGCTTGGGTCAAACCCGACTCCGTTGTTTTCCCCGATATAACAAAGAAGATTCAGGAACTCTCCCTGCCCGCAACCTATTTCCACAATGTCCTTTCCGAACAAGCGATAGCGTTCGACAAGGTGTTCGGCCGTTTTTTTGGCATACTCCTGAAACCGGGTGGAATAGTGAAGGGAGGTTTCATAACCCTGGGAATATGCCATCAATTCAGGATTAAAAGCCTTGTTGAAGATATGGCCACAATCCTGACAGAATCCAAGATGGATGTCTCCCCGAGAAGCCTGAAGAGCTTCTTTCTTGGTAAAGAGTAAAACGTTACAGTGGACAGGAACCCGGTCGATTTCGAGAAAAACAGTGATATCCTCACTCAAACAAACCGGGCAGACTCTCTGTCGTGAGATGGGGTGGATTTTTTTGTGTGCCATCTTTTTTATTATATCGATTTTTCATACCGGTATCAGTTCCGGTCGAAGCCCTCTTCTTTCTAGGTCCTCTTGAATCTCTAGGCAATAAACAGGATTCATAACGATGACGACATCGGGCAAAGCCTTTTGTAAAAACTCTGGGGATACGATTTTTTGTCCAGTTCCGGCCATAAAGGTCCCATGTTTGTACGGATTGATATCCACCGCATACTCGATCTCATCCCGGACATCCAATGTGGTCAAAAATGCCACTCCCTTGGAACTGGCTCCCCAAATAACGCACTTTTTCCCGGCCTTCTTGATCTCCGCTAGTTTTTGCCTCCAGCCGTCCAGCTTACCGGGTAAATTCTGCCTGAAAAAGGAGACCTCCCTGACTAAATCGTCCAAGTCATCTTCCTGAGGAAGAGTGTCTGGGCTCTCTCCAAAGGCAGGTTTGGCTTCCAGCATCAAATACTGTTTGTTGTATCCTTCCCAGAGGTCCACGACTTGAAAACCGCAACGACGGAAAAGCCTGGTTAATGAACCAAAGCTGAAGTAGGAACAATGTTCGTAATAGATATCCCAAAAGGCCATCTCCTGAAGAACCCTTCTCACATCAGGTACTTGGAAAAAAATAATTGTATCCGGGCGATCCCCGACGGTTCGACGGACGGTGCGCACAAAATCCGCCGTGTGGGGGATGTGCTCCAGCGTCATCTTGCAACAGATAAAATCCCCTTGATAGTCGGTATACTTCTCCGAATAAAAATCCTTGATGAAGACGATCCTGGAGCTGACTTGATTTTTTCTCCGATCACTGAAATAAGCCGGATCAAAACCCACACCCCGGTTGTTGCCGAACTCACATAGAAGCGTCAGGAATTCGCCCTGGCCGCAACCTATTTCGATGATGTCTTTGTTGTGCAGATGATAGCGGTCGATCAAATAGTTGGCCAAATTCTGGTGAAAGTTGTTGAATGTGGCGGAAAAGGCTTGAGTAGATTCATATTCCGACGAATAGTCCTGTAAGCTGGGGTCATAAACGACGTTGGCGATAAACCCGCATTTGTGACAGAATCCGAGAGCTACATCGCCCTGAGGATATCCCAAAGCCTCCTTACGAGTGGGGAGTAACTGCACACTGTGAACAGGAATCCCCCCGGCTTCATGAAAGATGTCCATTCCAGCGGCCGAGCAGCTTGGACACACGGTCTTTTTTTCCATTTTCCCTTGGGCAGCGGCTAAAGTACTTTCGGCTCGGGGATGGGAAGGATAAACATCCCGCCTCCCTGACGATAGGCTTCCTGCTGTTTCATGATCTCATCGGCAAAATTCCACGCAAGGAGCAAAACATAATCGGGATTATCTTCCGTTAGTCTCGAGGGGGGAACGATCGGCAGATGATTATTGCCCATATAACGGCCTTGCTTGAATGTGTTAAGGTCGGCAACATAATCTACAAGATTTTTATCGATTCCACAATAGCTCATAAGAGTGGTTGCCTTTGCGGCCGCTCCGTAGGCCACGATCCTTTTCCCCTTTCGCTTGAAACGCCACAGCGTATTCATCAGAGAATGTTTGATCTTTTTCACCTGATCGGCAAATTCGTAATACCGGTCAAGCTTGTCCAATCGTTTCTCTGCTTCTTCTTTCAGAAGCCGATGGACAGATTTCCCTTTTTTCTCGGATTTTTCCACAAAGATTCGGAGCGAACCACCGTAGGTGGGAATGCGCCTCACGTCATTGATGAACAGGGAATGTTTTCTGAACAGGTTGTACAAGGAGGTTAAAGAAAAATAACAAAGGTGTTGGTGATAGATGGTGTCGAATTCAAAATGTTCCACCAGGGAACCGACATAATGCATCTCGCAAACGGCCATGCCTCCCTCTTGCAGCATGATCTTGATGCCCTCCACGAAACCGTTCAAATCCGGAACATGGGCCAGGACATTGTTGGCCAGAAAAAGGTCTGCTCCACGTCCCCTTTCTTTTCTCAACTTTTTAGCAAGATTTTTGTCGAAAAACGTGTTCAGGGTCGGAACGCCTGCATCCTGGGCTGCTTTTGCCGGACCTTCGGCCGGATCGATCCCGAGCACTGGGATGTCTCTTTTCATAAAATTCCGGAGCATATAACCATCATTGCTCGCTGCCTCCACCACAAAACTATGGGAATCCAACTTCCTCCTCTCGATGAGCTCGAGGGCGCTTTCGCGAAAATGTTCCAGCAACGACTTGGAAACCGAAGAAAAGTAGGGATAATCCCGACAAAAGAGGATTTCAGGGGACACCGTTTCCCTGATTTGAACAAGACAACAATTCGAACAAAACGCCCAATTGAGCGGAACGATAATCTCAGGGGCAGCCAACTGCTCCTCGGTAATAAGGGCATCGGCCAAAGGAGTCCGCCCCAAAGAAATGATGGACTCCAATTCCGGACTGCCACAAGAACGGCATGTTTGTTCTGTTTTATACATTCGAATGCTCCTTAATTAAAGTCTCCAAAATACCCCTCTCTTCAGGACCGGGCCGATGAAATCCATCGACATGTTTCATCCAAAATCCCCCCGCTCAACAACTGTTTGAGGTGCGTCAGCCTTTTGTATCGGGCGCCCTCGAATTCATCAAGGGTCAATCCGAATTTTTTGAATGACTCGTATAATTCCTGCGCTCCCTGTCTGGCATCCCATCGAGGCTTGTACTCCGGAAGAATCTGGACAATTTTATCGCATTTCACCCGGTAACAACGCTTATCCGTCGAGGCCCCCTCGGCAAACTCTACATCAGAACCGGGAACAGTATCTCTCACAATCTCGGCCAACTCGCGGATGCGATAATTTTCCTTGGTGCGGCCGATATTAAACATCTGATTGTGAACCAGATCAGCAGGAGCGTGGAGGATGGCCAGGAAGGCTCGGGAAATATCCCCTATGTGCACGATGGGCCGCCAGGCCATGCCATCACTCTTCAGATGAACCTTGCCCGTTGTGTAGGCCCATGCAGTCAGGTTATTCATAACCAGGTCGAAGCGAAGCCTTGGGGAAACACCGAAGGCGGTTGCACTCCGGGGAAAAGTCGGGGTGAAGGTCGAATCGCCCAGTTTCATCACATCCTCTTCCACCCGAACCTTCGAGATACCGTAGGGAGTGACAGGATTCAACCCAGACTGCTCGTCAACCCAGTCCTGACCCGCGGCTCCATAATTGCTGCATGAAGAGGAGAAGATGAAGCGTTTGACTCCGACTTCTTTGGCCAAACGTGCGAGACGGACCGATGCTACATGATTGATATCGCCCGTTAATTCTGGATTCAAATCGCCCAACGGGTCATTGGAAAATCCGGCGAGATGGATAACGGCGTCAAATCCCTCGAGCTCAGAAATCTCGACGTCCCGGATATCCTTGATGATTTCTGGAATTTTGGGAATGCCATCCTCGCCCCCGTAGGTACATTTCCGGTAAAGGTCGCTGTCCAATCCCATGACATCATGCCCGGCTTCGATAAGCATAGGCGTCATCACTGTTCCGATATAACCTTTGTGTCCTGTCAATAGCACACGCATCAAATCACCTCCAAACCTTCCATGGTGGCTCACCCGATTGCCACAAAGTTTCTAAAATATGTTTTTCCCGAAGGGTATCCATACACTGCCAGAAAGATGTGTGGCGGTAGGCCATCAATTGGCCATCCGCCGCCAGTCTTTCCATCGGCTCCTTTTCCCAAACGGTATTATCTTCTTCTATATAGTCGAACACACCCGGCTCAAGCACAAAAAAAGCCCCGTTGATCCATCCCTCACCGATCTGGGGTTTCTCTGTAAACTCTATCACCCGATCTCCCTCGAACATCATGTATCCGTACCGGGCCGGCGGACGGACGGCCGTGACCGTGGCTAATTTTCCGTGAGACCGATGGAATTTTAAAAGTTCATCGATGTCAACATCCGCGAGTCCATCTCCCCAGGTCAACATAAACGTTTCGTTTCCTAAATACGGCGCCAGTTTTTTGATACGCCCGCCGGTCATGGTCTTTATCCCGGTTTCTATGAGTTCCACTTCCCAATCCTGCCGGTGGAACTCATGGACCTTCACCTCTCCGTTACTCAATCTGACGGTCAGGTTGCTGTGCAAAGAGCAATAGTCCACCATGTACTTTTTTATATGCTCTCCTTTATATCCGAGGGCAATCACAAAATCCTTGTGCCCATAGTAAGCGTATATCATCATGATGTGCCAGAGTATGGGCTGCCCCCCTATCTCGACCATCGGCTTCGGCTTGATTTCGGTTTCTTCCGCCAAACGGGTGCCGTATCCTCCGGCTAGGATTCCTACTTTCATCGGCTTTCTCCTTTCCTCTTTTTTTATCTCCCTTTGGCTGCTTCCGTTTCAGCTACTAGTCCTTCTGAATAAGGTTGTTCCTTAAACGCCTCCAGTAGCGTATGATCCACATCCCCATATAGATGAAGCTGCGCAGTTTCACCCCGGGGGATACGGGAGATCTGAATATGGATACATAATGCTCGAACAGGAGCCTCCAGTGGGGAAACGTGATTTTTCCTGCTCTTCTCGGATCGAACCACGCTATACGCTGCTGCCGTTTCGGGAGGGCCCTCCAGTGCGCTTGGGAATGATTCCTCATAAAAAACATGTATTCGGAAATCTCATAAAACCGTCCGAGAAAGGCCAGTTCACCCAGCAAGACTCTATCCGAGGATGAATAATATCCGATTAGGCGTGTTTGTTCCAGAGCACTCCTGCGAATAACACCGAATACGGCAACCTGCGGATGGGCCACACACACACACTGATAGTATCGTTTTGAGGGGCTGGACATGCTGATATCCGGTTCTGCCGGGAATTTTTTTGTGACATCCCCATGATCGTTTATTTCCTTGGTCTTAGGATAGCAAAGAACCACCGAGGGATCTCGGTCGAGCACTTTGACACATTCTTCCAGAAGCTCCGGGCTGCAAAGATCATCATGGGCTGCCCACTTGAAATAATCACCCTGTGCCAATTCAAAAACACGGTTATAATTTCTTGCGGCTCCTAGATTTTCTTCGCTGCGAAAATAGCGGATCCGGAGGTCCCGCATCGCAAAAGACTCGCAAATATTTCTGGTACTATCGGTAGATGCGTTATCCGAGAGGACAATTTCAAAATCCGCATACGTTTGCGCTAATAACGAATCCAAAGCCTCTCGGAGATAATTCTCTCCGTTGTAGACAGGTATGCCGATGCTCACATGAGGCCTATTTCCTTTCACAACATTCTTCCCCGGCCTTATAAAACGGATTGGAGCTCTTCTCAAATAGAGAAAGCAAAACGCCCACTTCTCCTTTCACGAAAATTCTCTCGAGGTTCCTTTCCAAACCTTTAGAATATATAACACAATCATTCTTCACTTGTCAACTTCAAGCAAGGACATCGTTTCCCAGGGATATTCCCATTCATATAAGGTATTCCCGTTTTTTCATCACTCTATAGGTGATGAAAGAGATCAAAAAACCTCCGATCGAAAAGACAACGAGCGTCGAATAGGCGATTCCTATCACACCGTATTTCATGAAGAATATATAGTTCAGCGGAATATTCATCGCAGCCATGACAGCAATGGCATAAAGGATGTATTTTTCGCAATGCGTGGCCTGGGCCGCAATGGTAAAAGGAAGCGTTGCCCAGGAAAATGCAAGAAAAAAGATCAGAACTCTTAATATTTCCCCTGAAGCCTGGTATTCTGCACCAAAAACAAGGTTGACGATATCCTGCACGAAAAAGGAGGCCACAAAGCTCAAGAAAAATATGGCAGCGAAAAAAAACAGAGAGTATTTGATCAATTTTGTGCCTCTGACTTTCTGGTTATGGAATAATCTCACAAAAATCGGAAAGAAGGCCATGGCAATCACGTTGCGCAACATGATTCCTTCCTGAGCCAGCTTATAGGCAACTCCATAAATCCCGACATCTTTGGATGTTCCCAAAAACGAAATCATCAACACATCGATCCGGGTGACCAGAATAGCCAGAAAGGAAAGGAGAGAAAATACGAAGGCCGATTTCAACAGAGCCATATCGAATTGCACTTTAGAGAAAAATTTGAACTTCACAAGCTTGCGCGAAATCCTGAAGCTTATAAACAAGGTGAAAAAATGCGCTAAGAGAGCCACAAGAAATACAGATAAAAGCCCATAGCCCAGATACAGAAACGTGATGGAAAGAACGACAAACAATGTCCTGTCCAAAATATTCAGGTAGGAGATGTACTTCATCTTCTCTGTTGCCTGGTAAATCGTCCCTAAAAAACCATACAAACCAGAGTTCGCCAGCCGAAAGCTCAGGATCAATATGAAGAGTTTTGTTTGGGCTGGATAAGGCGCGAAAAAAGACGCAATGATACACGCGAAAATGGATAAAAGAATCAAAAAATTGCGGATCCCGATTGTTTTTTCCAGAGAAATATGCATGGCCGAAAGGTCTTTGCTTCCCTCTCTGATGATGATTTTGTCCAAGCCGCCAAGAAGCAGGATGTCGAACATCCCGACAAAAGCTCCGACCGTCACATAGACACCGTAGTGAACCGGCCCCAAAAGACGAGCGATATAGATGAATCCAACGAAACTGATACTCTGGGATACAATGTTGCCTGCCGCCAAGAAAGAGGCGTTCTTGATTCCTCGAAATAGACTGAACTCGCTGCTCATGTCACTATCATTATGTGGTTCATCCGGCAAATAAGTATTTCATGTTTTGGCAAAAAGCTCCAACCTTTATCTTAAAAACCGAAATTATATAAAAAAGTCAAAAATCATGCTACCGCCAGTGCAAGACAGCCGACTTCTGCCAAACCACCTTCTCATTTTAGAGCAAGAAAAATGTCAGTCAATTATCTCTAGAGATGAATCATGGGGTGATATTCAACTGTCCGTTACGAGGATACCGAAGTGCTCGTCCATTTTCATGAAACATTCCTCCATGGCCCCAAACAATGCATTTCTGTCTGAAACAAAAAAGATTCGGACAATATGGCATAGTTGTTTTATTCATCAAATGGATGTAAACTATTGTTTCCAAATCGAGATTTAAAGTGACACAAATAAAAGAGGCGCGAAAAGGAAATCTGACAAAGGTCATGAAGGCCGTTGCTGAGGAGGAACGTTTATCTCCAGAATCTTTAATGGGGCTTGTGGCAGAGGGGAAGGTGGTGATCCCCGTCAATCCCATCCATTCCCCTATCCATGCCATAGGGATAGGCCAGGGGCTCCGGACCAAGGTGAACGTAAACATCGGAACATCGTCGGATTTTCCA
>Ga0114922_10000463_pt1 | contig 38779 bp, 20 predicted proteins | sample AartaG_FD_100975 | JGI IMG/M metagenome (GOLD analysis project Ga0114922, IMG submission 100975) | Deep subsurface microbial communities from Aarhus Bay to uncover new lineages of life (NeLLi) - Aarhus_00045 metaG | ecosystem: Environmental > Aquatic > Marine > Oceanic > Sediment | place... | reverse complement strand
GAAGCCGGTGCCAAATACATGACATACATACTGTCAGAACCAAAGGTGCTCACATTTCGCCATAACTTCTTTTCAAACAACACTCTGCGCTCTCTGCACCTTCTGCGGCATGAATAATGCGGGTTAGCGGCACTTCACCGCCCGCAGTCGCGACTATCGCCAGTTGCTATCATGCACCTGGGAGCGAATCACACGCTCTTTTCGATTCGCTGGGGCTGTGGCGGATGGCCTGTGGTACGATGTTCGCTCGTTTCACTTTCCGTGACAGTGTTTGTATTTCTTACCGCTGCCGCAGGGACACGGCTGGTTGCGCCCCACGCGAGGCTTTTCACGGCGGATAGTCTCCACCTTGCCTGCCTGGCCTTGCGCCTTCATGGCGGCCGCTTCGTCTTTGGCGGCGGCGGTGAAGGCGGCGCCTGTGGCGTCGGCCTGACCGAAGGCCAACTGAGGACCACCTGTGGTGCCCGCGGTCATCCTCTCCTCGGCACTTGCCGGCGCCGCCCGCACCTTGAAGATGATGTCAGTCACCCGGTTATCGATGCGGCCCCACATCTGGTTGAACAGCTCGCGCCCTTCGATGGCGTATTGACTCTGCGGGTGGGTTTGGTCGCCGCCCAGGGGCCGCTGCATGATTGCGTGCTTGAGGTGGTCCATCTCCAGCAGGTGGTCCTTCCACATCTGGTCGTAGATGCGCAGCAACACGTACTGCTCGAGCTGCGACAGTTCCGAGCGCAGCATGTCGCGCCCCTGCTGCTCCAGGGCCGCCTGAACGTCGTCGCCGGCTTCGTCGAACCGCCGCTGGTTCCACCAGACGCCGAACCGCTTTTTGCCCCACTCGACGGCCGCTTCACGATCAAGATCGTCTGTCTTCTCGCGGATTTCTACCGTGAGCTTGCCCTTGCAGACGTAATCCTCGTTTAACCTGACCAGCTTCTCATATACTTCCTGCGGGGATCGTCCCTGAACATCCGCCAGCTTCCAATCGACGTTATATTTTTGATTGGTCCAGCGTACGATGGAGTCGGCTGCTGCTGCGCTTTCCGGACCGTCGGAAGCAAACACCCGCTCCAGGCGATACTCAACCGGGTAGGAGATTTCACGCAGGCGGTACACCTCGCGTATGCGCTCCGTCAGGAGCTCCGAGACATCCTCACCGGGGCTGTCGACCAGTTCATCACGGTTAAGCTCGATACCGAACTTGTTGCGGGCCCACTCCGCGAACTCGTCGTATCTGAACAGCGGGTCGGTGAATCGCTTCAGACCATCCAGGTTGAGCTTGTCGAAGTGTTTGACCGCCGCTTCATAGAGGGCGGTCTCGATGTCGGCCGGGTCCATCTTACGAAGTTGGTTTTGTGTGAACGATGCCTGGAACACCCTAGCCGCCCACTGAACCAGCCCGCCAACGTCCCATTTAGACGGCGGCTCCTCCGGATCTATGTACTCCCCGATCGAGGTGCGAATCTGGTCGGCGGCTTCGTCCTTGGCGGACTGGCGAATGGTGGCCTGGGCGTCTCCCAGGTCGTCCAGATCGAGCGCGGATTCATCGATGTTCAGATCGAGCTGCGCCTTGCACCATTCCACCGCGCATTTGATGTTGTAGTTCCTTGCCAGGAATCGTTGAATGGCCTCCTCGATCGTGGAATCCATGGTGGACATGACCATCTGCGGCAGATCACGGCCTTCGAGAATGCGCTGTCGCTGCTTGTAGAACTCCTTGCGCTGGTAGTCCATCGGCTCGTCCCATTCGAGCAGATGCTTTCGCATTGAGAAGTTCCGCTCCTCCACCTTGCGCTGGGCCTTTTGAATCCCCTTGGTGAGCCGCCTGTCTTCAAGGCTTTGACCCTCGGTAAAGCCGAGTCTCTCCAGCATTTTGAGCATCCACGGGCCCATGAAAAGCTTGAGCAGATCGTCTTCCATGGATAGGAAAAAGCGTGATGATCCGGGGTCGCCCTGCCGGCCCGATCGACCGCGAAGCTGGTTGTCGATGCGCCGCGACTCATGCCGCTCCGTGCCCACAATGTGCAACCCACAGGGGGCGTTGACGGTGCAGACCTTGCGCCCCAGGTCTGGAAACCGCGGATCGATCTTCGGTTTGAAGCAATGGGCGCATCCCGTGGCCGGATCGTATTCCTCGCAGTTGATGCAGCACTTCGTGGCCCCGGCCGGGTACAGATCGCTTGGATCGACCCCCTCCGGCAGTTGCCCAGGCACCTTGCACTTGAGATGAACCACGCCGGCTTCGAGCTTGATGTCCGTTCCTCGACCGGCCATGTTCGTCGCAATCGTCACGTTGCCCAGCGGGGTCTTGTCGCCTCGGGCAGGCAGCGTTCGGTGACCCGCCTTGGCGACGATCTCCGCCTCGCGGGCGTGGTTCTTTGCGTTGAGGACCTCGTGCTCGATGCCGTACGTCCGCGTCAACTGGCGTGAAAGCCGTTCCGAGTTCTCCACGCTTGTGGTCCCGACCAGAATCGGCAGACCCGTCGCCAGGTCGCCCATCTCCTCGTCGTAAACCTCCAGCATGAACCGCGTCACGTTCTTGTCGTCATCAGGAGCCTTGTTGAAGCGTCTGACGGCTTCGTCGATCCTTTCCGTGCTCCGGCCCATCTTCTGCTTGACGCCCCGCAGCGCATTAAACACCTCCGCCAGCAGGAACGGGTCCGCCGGACGCCCACGCCGATGGACCTCATGTATCTCCTCGACAATGGCCTTGAATTTGTGCTCTTCGCTGCGGTAGATCGTGTCGTTGTGATCGACCCGGTTGACCGGACGGTTGGTCGGGATCTCCACCACTTCCAGTTTATAGATCTTCATGAACTCTTCGGCCTCCGTGGCGGCCGTGCCCGTCATACCCGCCGTGGAGTCGTACAGCTTGAAGAAGTTCTGAATGGTGACCGTTGCCAGTGTTTGTGTTTCTTCCTTGACGCGCACCGATTCCTTGGCTTCGATCGCCTGGTGCAACCCGTCCGACCACTGCCGCCCGTACATCAATCGTCCGGTGTTCGGGTCGACGATGATCACCTCGCCCTTTTGGACCACGTAGTCCTTGTCGCGAACGTAGACCTTGTGGGCGCGCAGCGCGTTTTCGATCAGGTGTGGCCATTCCATGTTCGCGCCGGTGTACAGGCTGCCCATGTCCAGCAGCTCCTGCGCGATGGTAACACCATCGTGTGTCAGTTGGCTCGACTTGCGTTCCTGCTGCACGATGAAGTAACGACGGTAGCGCTCGTTGGCAGGAACCTCGAGGATTTCCGCTTCGTATATCTGAATTGCCTCGACCTGATCGTCTGTCAGAAAGTCCGGCCCCAGCGCCGCCAGCTCATCGTCCTCGTCGGCGTCCTCGTCGATGTGTCCCTCCTCGGTCCGCTGGATTTTCCGCTTGCCGGCGCCGAGTATGTGCATCGCGTCCTCGAGCTTCTCTATGTTGTGCGTTTCACCGTCAAACTTCCTGACCGTCGCATGAACCTGGCGGTCCCACCGCGCCTGCCGTCGCACCAGTTCCTCCGCGACCCGGTTCGCGCGGCTGTAGCGAGTGACATCGTCCCGCGCCGGGCCGGAAATGATCAGCGGCGTACGGGCCTCGTCGATCAGGACCGAATCGACTTCGTCGATGATCGCGTAGTCCAGCCGCCCCTGCACCTGATCCTCCAGACGCGTCTTCATGTTGTCGCGCAGGTAGTCGAAGCCGAACTCGCTGGCGGTGCCGTAGGTGATGTCGCAGGCGTAGGACTTTTGCCGGACGCCCTCGCGCCCTCCCGGGTCCACCTGGGCCTGGATGCAGCCGACCGTGATCCCCAACAGTTCGAAGATGGGCCTGGCGAAATCAGAGTCGCGCTTCACCAGATAGTCGTTGACGGTGACGATGTGGACCTTCTTGCCCGACATCACCTTCAAAAAGGCCGCCAGATGGCAGACGATCGTCTTCCCCTCGCCCGTGCGCATCTCAGCCACGGTGCCCTCGTACAAGACCCTTCCGCCGATGATCTGGCAATCGAAGTGGCGGTGGGCCTGTGCACGCCTCGACGCCTCGCGCACGATGGCGAACGCCTCGGGCATCAATTCGTCCGGGGCAGCGCCCTCCCGAATGCGTCTGCCGAGATCCTGCGCCGCCAACCGTAACGGCACTGACAGCTCGACCCGAATCTCTTGAAGCTTGCTCTCGTATTCGGCACGCTTCTGCGCGTCGTCGTCAGCGGGCTTTTCCATATCCGCGATCCGCGCGGCAAATGCGACGTCGTAGTCGTCCCCCTCACTGCACAGCGTACTCACGCGCTGCTCCAGCGGCGCTGATTCCACCGCCGTGACTGAAAGCTTCTTGAGCAAACGATCATTCCGTGACCCGAACAACCTGCGCGGCAAATTCGCCACACCTTTGTACGCGCCAACCAACATATTTGTGGCAGTTGCCATGATTCCCTCTGTGATGGGTATTGAAGTCAGTGACGTGCTGCGGCCTCTAGGCCGCAAACGTGCACCATCGTGTCACAAACAAGATTACAGACAAGGGACAAAGCGATGCACATCGCTATGCTGCGAACCACGCCCACGGCGGGCGTCGAATCGCATAGGCGGCAACCTACGGGCCGTGCCGTCCGCCTATGCGTGACAAGACCACCAGACGGGTCTGTGTCTGGATAAAGCTAATGACCGCCGGGGTGAATGCGGGCCGCCGAGCGTCGATACCCGTCAGCGCCGTGGCTGAAGCGGTGACGGCCACGGGAGGCGCGGCAAAATCCACGGCGAGAACCGGGTGTGTTGCCAAGCCCGCTACCGCAGTTTGAAAGGTGAAGCGAGAGCCGGTCTTGAAATGACCGGCAGCGACGATGACCACGCAGAAGGAAACCGCCGTGACGACTGCCGCGCGAAGCGCTCCTCCGCCACCGACTGCCGCCGTGCGAAAACCTCGGTCCGAAATGTTCCGGAACGTCCGCATCATCGCCTCCGGGTATTATAGGCGCGGGCCGTCAGGATAAAAGAAGGCCCCGGCCAATTCCTTATTCGGAATCGACCGGGGCCTATTGCTACATGTGAACCGAGACGGCCAGCTTTTAAGCTTACGGCCGATACCGCCGTCTGCCGGCCAGCATCACAGACAAACCCAGCAACGAACCGAGCAGCCCCGGCAGCATACCGAAGGCACAGAACCGAGCCTTTGGTCCCGTAGTCTCGCCGTCGTCACCGTCACCGTCTCCGGGCTTGGGTGCCAGCGGCTCGACCCTGGCCGTAACCGTCACGATCTCGAACGGAGCCGTATCGGAGGCGCCGGCCGGATCGGTCACCGTCAGCTCCACCTCGTACCGTCCCACTTCGTCGAAGCGTAACGTTATGGCGGCGCCGGCACTGTCCTGGTGGATCACGTCGCCCGTGTCGGCGTCGCGGGACTCCCAGTAGTATGTCAGCGGATCGCCGTCCGGATCCACCGAAGCGCTCTGGAAGGTCAGGCTCAGCGGAGCCGTACCCGTCCGTCGGCCGGCCGCGATGTACGCGATCGGGGCGCGGTTGGTCAGCGGCGGCTCAACGACGATGCGCTGAGTCCTGCTGCCACGCCCACCGTTGCCGTCTTCGACCGTCAACCGGGCGAAGTAAGTCCCGACCTGCTTGTACGTGTGGACGACCTCATCGCCGGAACCGGTCGCGCCGTCGCCAAAGTCCCACGAGTACGTCAGATCGTCGCCTTCGTCCGGATCGGTGGAACTGGTCCCGCTGAACTGAACCGTCAGCGGAGCGGGACCGCGTTCAGCGTCCACGTTCACGACCGCCACCGGAGGCGAATTCTCTTCACCCGGCGGTTTCGGTAAGCCGCCCTCGTCGTCGGTCACCAGCACGATTCTCGTACGGCTGTTCGAGTTCTCGTCGGTGTCGACGACGGTCAACCTCAACTGGTACGTATCGGCCCGCTGATAGGTGTGGGTGGCCGTCACACCGGTTTCCCCGGCAGTGCCGTCGCCCCAATCCCACGTGTAGCTGACGATCGGGCCCTGCATGTCGCGCGACTTGCTGCCGTCGACATCCACCTTCAACGGGGCTATCCCCTGAGGCGGATCGGGGTTGATGCTGATCTTGGCCACCGGATCCTCGATGTTGACCCCGGCGTCATACACTGAGACGGTCACCGCCGCCACGCCTGAACCGAGTTTGTCATCGCGTACGGTCGCCGTGGCGCGGTAATCACCCTTCTCCCTGTAGGTGAAGACGTAGTCCTTATCGATGGCGCCGTCTTTGATCTCCGGCTCGCCGACACCGTCGAAGTTCCAATCGACTTTCAGCGCCGCATTACACTGCGGGTCGCCCTCGCAATCCGGATCGAACGACCGGCTGGCGTTGAAGATGACATCCAACGGGGCCGTACCCAACAACGGGTCAGCCGTGATGACCGCCACCGGGTTGCTGTTGCCCACCAGAATGTCGCGGAAGGCCACATCACACGCCGGCGGGCTGGCGTCGTCGCAGACCTCCAACAGGACGCGACACGGCCTGAAGTCGCCCGTTTCCGGATCGCTGCACGGCTTGAAGTAGGTATGATTGATGATCGGCTCTTGGCTGGTCGCACTGCCGTCACCGAAGTCCCACTCGAACGTCAATTCGCCGCCCTCAGGATCGCTCGAGTCGGTCCCGTCGAACTCCACCTCCAGCGGCTCGGGGCCGCTGGTCGGCTCCGCGTTGATCACCGCGAACGGCGGGTTGTTCCGCACCACGATGTCCTTCTGGGCTTCACCTGTCTTGCCATCGTCGTTCGCGACCACAAGCGTGACTGTAAAGACGCCCGGACTTTGGTAGGTGTGGACAGTCTGCGAGCCGGTTGCGGGCGGGCTTCCGTCACCGAAGAACCACTTGTATGACACCAGTCGCCTGCCATCTGGATCATAGGATTTCCGACCGTCGAATCTCACCTCCAGCGGCGGATCACCGCTCAGCGGAACGGCGACGATCACCGCTACGGGGCCTGCGGATACCGCCCCGTTGCGGACCGTCAGGTCCTCGCTCAGGGCTGTAACCCCGGTGGTGACCACAACGAAGCGATCATCAATATTGAACCCACACTCCGGAACCTTGCAGTCGGGATTCTCCTCGATGATGAAGGAGAGTTCATCGTTGTTGGTCGTGTATTCCACGCCGAGTTCAGCCTCGGTCGTCTGCTCGCCGGATATTGAGCCCGTCACCTTCCATCGCTCGCCGTGTGATTCCTCCGACTCGATCTCCCAGGTCTCCAGCCGTGACGTGTTCGTCAGGTCGATGACCTGGTAGTTGGTGACCACGGCGCTTGGCCCGCCGCTCATCATAGGAGTCGCGGTGGTCAAAGCGTTCCGGGTCACGGCTGTGATCCGGTGAACGCCCCTGATCAACTCGCCCTCGCCGCCACCGGTCTGGATATCCAGGTGATCGCCGATCTGAACACCGTCCGTCTCGAACGTCGCATTGGGATCGTACATAAACGTCGGCGGGGCCACGAGCACATCCAGATCCCCACCGCGGGAGACGACCTTGCCGGTGTTCACCTGAGTGACCATCAGGGTGCCGACGTTCGGCGTGCTGCGGCGCGCCGGAATCTTAACACCCACGTCAGGCTCGGAGACGGCTTCGTCGCCGTCCGCGCGACCCGGAATTAACCGGGCGAACACGAAGTACTGGCCGTCGTCAAGATCGGAGACCTTCCAGGGGATGCTCCTCTCTTGGCGGCCCCCAATCATCTTTTTGATCGAACCGACATAGTTGGCGCCGTCCGGGTCGACAGTCAGATCCTCCTCGTCGAGCGTGTAATAGATGTAGATGGACGTCGCGCCGAACACGTCGACGGCGACGAACTCAACGTCGTAGATTCCTTTCGCTGATGCCCCGCCGGGGGGACTAGTAAACTGCAGACTCGGCAGGGTTTGCGGCATCCAGACGAACTCGACGGCCGCGGTGCCCGTGCCGGGGTCGAGCTCGATATCCTCGATCTCCAGCCCACTGCTGAGCTTCCGTGAAACCCAGAGGTTGTTCGGATCCGTCTCCCAATTCCACACGGTGGCCGGGTTGTTGCCGGGATTCTGCGGATCATCAATCGTACCGGGCCATGGATCGCCCGCGTCACCGCAGTCCGTTCCGTCCTCCAGCTCATGCAGGCCGTCCGCCTGGAGGTTGAGGAACTGGAACGGCTCGACGCGCTGCTGCGCAGCCTGGCCCTGGAGGTTCTCGTCGTCGTAGGTGCGTTGGATCATCAAGCCCGGACCCGGCAGGTGGGTGTCGAACTCGCTAAGCGGCCACGTCTGCGACCAGGTCCAGAACCGTTCTCGCCCGCCTTTCTGGGTGAACTCACGCGGGTTCTCAACGTAGAACACGGATTCCTGCCTGTTGCGCTCGTAGTTGATTATGGTCTTGTTGGTCACAACACCCGGCGTCAACAGCGTGGTGATGTCCTGCTCCTCGATCCAACTGGTGCACGGATACGCCTTCAGGAACGGCGAAGGATGCACCAGACCGCCGCGGGCCATGATGTCCCACTCGCCGATCGGGCAATTGATGACGCCCGGGTTGGGGTCCTTGATGTCATAGTCGTAGAGGTCGGGCCAGTGCTCCCACGCGTGCCCGTACTCATGCGCCGCGTAGGCCGTCATCAGTGCTCCCAGACCGAGCGGGCCTTTCGTTTGCCCGCCCAGGGCGATCACCAGGTCGTGGAAGTGCAGGTTGAAACTCTTGGTGACCGCCGGCTGGCACTCGACGTTGGGCGCCAGGTCAGGCAGGTAGCACGAGCCGTCATCTTTGCGATAATACAGCTTCTGGTCTAGCTCGCCGCAGTTCTCGCAAATCAGCCGCTCATCCTGCCAGTCCGGGAACATGTGATCGGGAATATCGTTGTCCTGGTTGTGGATCGGATACCACTTGGGCGAATAGGGGAACCTCTGCGGGACGTTATCGGGGTAGACCCCCTCCGGCAGCAGGACGATCCCCGAGTGGAACCCGTTCGACTGCATCGACTTGCAGAACGCGGGGTCTCGAGCCGGGTAGTTCTTGATCATGTTACCCCGTTCCACCCAGGTAGTCTCACCCGGGCACAGGACGGCATGCATGGAGTTCTCGTCGAGGAACTCATCCCAGTCGTATCTATAGTCCATCGCCTCGACCAGGTCCTCCATCATGCGCTGGCGGTTCCACGGATAAGCCGTAAAGGTGCCGTCGGCCTTCTCGTCGTCTGTAGTGTAGTTCTCGGTAAGTGCCGGCCTGACCTCACCCTGGTCGATCATGCCGTCCAGGTTGTAGTCCCTAAAGCCGATGTCCATGCCTACTACCGCCGGGTCGGGGGTTAGAGGGACCGCCGGCGACGCAAACGGGTGGTAAGGCTGTGGTACCGGTTTGCGGGGATCGGCACCGAACCCACGGTCTTTGACCCAGGCATGGCCGTTCGACTGCGTCTCATCCGGCGAAGTTTCGTCCTGCCCAGTCCGCCAGGTCAGCCACTCCAGAATGCACACGTCTCCGGCGTCGGATCCGGCAAAACCATGGACATTGGTGGCGTATGGGCCGGCGGCCACGCCGATTTGGTCAGGTTCACTGGGCCTGTCCGGATCGTGATTACCGATGTCCCAGCCCCAAATAGCCGGCAACTCGTCGCCATTCTCGTAAACCACGGTGTTGCGCCAGGGATAGGTGATCTCACCCAGACGCTGGTCGCCCTGGTGGTGGTATTTCGAGGACGCCAGGTCGTCATGCTCGACCCACCCGTCGTAGTAGCCGAATACCTCTTCCGGCAGAATGACGCCGCGAGGATCGCCGACAAACAATTCGCCCGGGTTTTCCGCCGAACCGCTTCCGTTACCGTTCCAGCCGCCGAACATGTAATTCGGCTCTACCCCGAACGGCCGACGCTCTTCGCCTACCGGGTTCTCGGGGTCGAACTCGCGCATACGCGGAGCGTTTGGGCTTGCGGGCAACGGATTACATGCCGGGCTGCCGTCAGGCGGAAACGGGCAGTTCTCAGGGTCCATCGGGCCAAGGCCGGCCCCGTTAGGAGCCACGGGCCACGGCGGCGGGACAGTACCGTAACGATCAACCCAGAACTGCTCGTACCAGGATTCCTCGATCTCGTAACCCGGCGAAATGGGCCAGTTTGTCTTCTTCGAGTCGCCCGGTTTCGGAACCGTGCCGGTGGACCCGTCCTGGTACATCTTGGTGTTGCCCTCGATGCCCAAGACGGTCAGCGCGTCGATGAACAGGTCCGGCGAGTCGTAGTACCGGTTCCCCCAGACTCCTTCAGACGGGTCACTGCTGCGGGCCTTTAGGGCCTCCTTGTCACCGGGGTAGTTGTTGTCAATGCATGCGTGCTCGACCGAGCCCCAGGAGAAGACGCTTCCTCACCCAGAGGCCCATGCGATCATGTAGTCCTCGAACGGCTCAACCCAGTCCACGCTGCTGTCCTGGTCGACGCTATCGTCAAACTCGCAGCACGTTGGGTTGGGCTCCTGGCCGCAGACCGGGTTTGGCTCGGTCGGTTCGTTGCTGGCGTCGCACGTCAGCCTCGGAATACCGTCGATGCAGCAGCCCGGGGGGTTGTTCGGACCCACACAGGGAACGGGCTCATCCTCGCACTCGCAGCAGGGCGGCAGCTCCGTACCCTCCGGTATGCAGTTGTACACCTCGCCGGGAGCCTTGCCCGGCGGCGCGAGGCATTCCACCAAATCACCGTTAATATCCGCGGCGATTACACATTCGTCCTCTCCTGGTATAAAACCAGGCTGGAACTCCCGGTCGCCGTTCCAGTCGCAGGCGTGCATCAACAGGTCGCCGCAGCCGGGCTCGGTGCAGCCCCGCGGACCGCTGCCCGGCGGATCGCCTGGGCAGCCGTCCGGACCATGGCACATCATGTCGTTCTTTTCGTCCAGGCCATCCCACTTCGAGTCGCTGTCCAGGTCAACAAAGCGCTCACCAGGCGACCAGACGTTGAAGCCCACACTTGGAAGGTCGTCCAGACCGGACTTACGTTGGTCCCCCGGTCACCCGTCTGGATCGCCGTTGATATCGCAAATAATCAGCGCGCCGCACTTGCCCGGCGTGATGGTGGTGTTAGTATCCCCGTTCGGCAAGACCATACAGTCGCAGAACAACTCGCCGGCGCCGTAGCCGTACGGCTCCGGAATGAAACGCTCGATGTACGGCGAGGGTGGCGTACAGGCGCTGGCCCGTTCAACCCGTATGTTGATAAAATCCCCCGGATCCCCAGTTTCTTCGTCTGGCTCGATTCTCCAGGGAAGACTGATCCACTGGGTCACATCGCCGGCGACGGTGACGGCCCCGTAGCTGATTTCCTCCCAGTATTCCGCGAAGGAATCCGCCCGTTTGAAGTACTGCTCGTTGACAGTCTCCTTAGGCACCAATCCGTCGGGTGGCTCGCGGCCGTTGCCGTTCTCGTCCATGAAAGATTTGGGCGAGTGAGCGAGAATCACATAAAATGTGCGTTCCTCCGCCTGTGCTCGTTCGATTGCGGCCGTTGCGACGGCCAAAACGAGCAAGACGGGCGCCGTGCGGCGCCAGAATCGAGTCCCTTCGTTACGCGCTGTCATTGTCTGTTACTCCCATGCCGGGGTCCCAAGCCGCCGTCGGGGACGACAGGGACCGTTGCCAAGCAACTCTGCGATGCACTTTTCAAGAAAACCTCTCGAACCAGCCGATCCGTTCGTTCTGGATGGGCCGGCTTGGTAATGAAATCAGCGGGCCGGTGGTCCGGCTGGCAATTTAGCCACAGTGAAACCCCGACACCACAACGGCTACCCTGCGCCTCGTCGATTCCCCAACGCCTGCTCCGGCCTCGCCCGTGAGCCACGCAGGTAGGGAACGCCTCGACGACAATCGTATCTCTTTTGTTAAGTGTCCGTCAACCGATTAATTCCGCCGTCAACCCCAAAAAGTTGTGTGTTCGCGATTATCGGGACCATCCGTGGTTCTCGGTCCTGCCGCAGCCCAAAAAAAGACAAGCCCGACGCGGCTGAGGCGCCGCGCCGGGCACGTTTCCAAACCCACGACCGCACTGAGGGGCGTGGAGCACTACGGCCCGACGCCGCCGCCGAAAACGCCGCCGTAAATGAGGTACGCCTCGCCGCCGTTCTGCAGCCCGATGCCGGTAACGGCGTCGCGCCGCGGGTCAGCCAGAATCGCCCCGACCAGAATGTCATCGTACCCGTCGCCATCCACATCACCGGCGCTGGCCACTCCGATCGAACGCCCCCGACCCTGCTTCTCCGCGATGCCTCCCAATTGGACGTCGCCGGCGTCACCGCCTCCGAGACGGTCCCCGGCCCGACCGCCGGCGATTATAAAGCCACGCAGGACACTCGAACCGAGCTCTTCGATGGATACCGTGCTGTTCCCACCCAGAAGATCCAGGCGGTTGTTGCCATGCTTGGCCCCGTAAATGACATACACCAGACCCGCGTTGGTCATCGCGTTGTCGAAGTTGGGTAGATCGTAAATCGTGGCTATGTCGTCCTGCAAGCCGTCGAAGTCCAGATCCAAGCCTGGCTGCGTGAGCTCGTCCACGGCGTCATCCGGAAACGGATCGAACCGCGGAGTGGCGTTCGGAGCCGCCACCAACAGGTCATTGACGCCGTCACCGTTTACATCACCCGCATTAGCAATATTGAATCCGAACTGACCGTCACCATCGTGCGAGTTTCCGGTGATCCTGGCAGCTCGCCTGGTGACCAGCAGCGTGTCAACCATGATGCCGTTCTCCAGACTGACCAGGTTCCGATCGGCGAAGATCACGATTACCTCGCCGCACCCGGTGGAGGCGTCCGGGCTGCCGACGATCAGATCGCCGAGCCCGTCGCCGTTGAAGTCTACCCCCGTCGCCAGGCTGGACCCGAACGCATCAAGTGAGTCAGCGATGATCAAGACGCCCGCCAGTCGCTCCGGATCGGTGGGATCGAGGGCGAGTTTTTCGAGCACGTAGTCTTCCTCAATGACGCGCTCGCGGCGGAAAGCGACGTAGACACGGCCGAGGCCGTCGTTCGCCTCCGGCGCGCCGATCGCGAAGTCGTTGCGCCCATCCTCGTTGAAGTCCTCAATGCCGATGATGTTCTTGATCCGGTCGTTGCTCAGGCCGGCGATGCGGATCGCAACCTGGTTCGGCTTATCGGCGCCGATGTTGGGAATGCGGCTGCCAATGGAATCGCAGTGGCTCGGCTGGGCCACCATGTACTGATGTGGTCTGGGCGGAATCCGGTTCAGGCTGTCGTTCTCCCACAGGTTGCGAAGATCAAACAGATAGGCAACACCGGCATTCTGACTGATTGAGCCACCCAGGCCGTTCACCTCCGGACCGGACTCCGTTCCTTCGTTGCCCTGGCAGCAGAGGATGCCTCGGGCCGAGCGCTGCGGCGAAGAGATGATGACATCTCCCGGTCCTTCATCCAACTGGTTGGACAGCGCAACCGACGTTCCGAATTCGTCGTCGACGCCGATCCCGATGATACGGGCGCCAAACGGCTCGGCGGGCACAGCGTTGGATGAGTAGAAGCCGGTGAAGCCGCCGAAGGTGGACAACAGGGGTGAGGAGGGCAAACACCCGGTGCGCACTCCGCAAAGAGCGCCGTCGCAATCTGGCCGCAAGATCTCGCTGCATCCGTTGATCACGTATGCGGTGATAAAGTCATCGGAGAGCACGGTGTTGAATCCAATCGCGCCGCCAAGGGCAGTGAGGGAGTCCAGGATGCCGTTCGGTTGGGGGTTCTCACAACTGCCGATGCAGTTTCCGTTTTCGTCCAGCGAGAAGATGTCGCCTGAGATCAAAGTCTCGATGCCGTCGGCGTAGGCCTGATGGGTGATAACATTGTTGACCGTGAAAAGCTGGCCGACTTCGTCGAGGTTGATCACCGGATTCTCCGCGCCGTCCGGATCGGTCAGAAGAGAGTTCTTGCTGCTGACAATCACGACCCCACCGCGTCGGAACTGGTTGGCCTTTTCCAGCGTGCAGAGTGTGGCCGGGTCGACAACGCCGTCCTGCTGCGAATGGGCGTTGTGCCCCCGGGACGCCGTGTCCGGGAATCCGAACATCAATTCGGACAGTCCGTCACCATCCAAATCGGGTAGTCGTGTGATCGCGGCGAGCCCGTCGGTGTCGTCACTGTCCTCCGGGACGCGAATTCCGGAGAAGGAAACCCCGGTCAGCAGTTTGGTTCCCACCGAGTTGAGGTTGTACTCGCCGGACAGTCTGGACTCGCCGCCGTAAATCACGTAGGCCTCGCCGGGTCCTACGCCCGAGGGGTTGATGAAGAAGGGTTTTCCATAGCGGGCGCCGATGATGAAGTCATCCTTGTCATCATCGTTGAGATCGCCGGCGGCGGCCAGGCTGATGCCCGCGTTGTCCTCGAAGTTGACTCCTTCGAACACGGCGGCGTCAAACTGGCCCAGGCCCACGGCCGGATCGCTAGCCCAGAGGATGGCCGGAAGACCGGAAACCCGCACCAACTGTGGTGAGGTTTTCTCGAGGTCCGCCACGGACGTTTCAGTGAACTTGATGCGAACCGTAATCCGGTAGATTCCGGAAGCCGATGCCGCAAAGTAGGTCTCGGTAGTGTCCGTAGAGGAGGGCTCCATGATGACCACTTCCCCGCCGATCACCTCGCCGTGGGTGTCAAGCTGCTCGTAGTAGACGTCGACCGTGCCGGCGGTTGTCGGAACATTCGTGGTCCATGCAATCTTGATCCAGGTATCCGGCTGGACCCTCACGCTGATGTTCGGGTCTGTCACCGTCAACGTCGCCGTCTTGACGACGATCAGCTTCCCGGCCGCATAGGCCGAGACGGGATCGTTAATGCTGTCTGAGACGGTGCCGCCGATGCTGTAGGTTCCTTCGGCCAGATCCTCGGTGCTTATCTCCCATGACATGATCGTCGGATTGCCGTCGGTCAGAAGAAAGTTCTCGTTGCCGCTGTTGGGCGTGGTGTCCGCATCGAGGAACAGGCTCAAGCTCCCGACGGCCCCCTCCTCATTGATCGAGGCCTCAAACGTGGTCGTCACTATTTCGGTCAGGAACGTACCTACGTCGCTGCTGGGCGATGTGAAAACCAGTGTCGGAGGCTTCAGCGGGGCCGGCGGCGGGTTGATTGTGACCGTCGCGTCGGTGAACCGGGTGACAACGCGATTCGACTTGCTGTCGGCGACGGTGCCTGCCACCGATTTGCCGGTGTCCGTGGCCGAGACTCCAATCCGATAGACGCTGGACGTAACATTGTCTGTTCGCCAGGTCTGCCGCCCGACATTCCCGCTGCCTGTGTCGATCTGGGTGCCTCGCTGATCCTCGGAGCAACCTGCGGAGTCAACCTCGGCGTCCAACGCCGTTCCCGGGCAATCGTCTAACATGTTGTCGATCAGGTCGAGGTCGAAATCCGCCATATCTTGGGTGGGGCTGCACCCGTTGGCGTCCACCGACTCCCGCTCCGCCAGCGGAGTTCCCGGACAGTCGTCCAAACCGTTGACCACGCCGTCGTTGTCGCTGTCCCGAGTGTCGAACCGATCGTAAAAGAGCCGCCACTGAACGTTGGTCTCAGGAACTTTTTGGGCGTCAAAAGTGATGTTGACCTCCGTGCCTTGGTCCACCTCCAGATCGGCCGTCGGCTCCCGAAAAACCGGATCCGGCGGGTCTTCGATCAAGACCAAACCGAGCGTGGTCAGATCGAACGATCCGTCGCCCACAACGACCGTCAACCCCAGGCGATAATTCCCAGCGGGAATGTCCGCCGTGCTGAACGGCACGGTCGCCGGCGCGTCCTCGGCCCCACGTGCGTCGATGTCCTGTGCGTACACCACCGGATCAGCGATCGGTGCGGCTCCGGGTGTCGAGTCCGAGACTGCGACGTAGAAGGCCTCGATCTGGTCCGGTGTTCCGGCAACGGTGTAGACCAGCGAGATGACGTCAGCGCCGGAAACGGTGAAATTGCTCTTCAGGTTGAGAATCTCGCTTTTAGCTTGAATCTCTTCCAGGGTCTCCGCGCCTTCGTTCAGGTTCTCATTGGCGTCGCCGTCAAGGTCACCCGGCAGGTTCTCACACCCGGCGGTGATCGCCAGTGCAACCGCAAGAGCTGCGAATCCCGCCAGCGGGCAAATCCGTCTTCGACACAAACCAGCATTCAAATTATACATAGTTCCCGCACTCCAACACCAAAGGCATCCATAGCCTGCCCGACGAAACCGCGCGCCGGGAGGATCAAAAAGACCTTCCTCCAAACGGCCGCAAGGACTCCCGTTCTGCAACGCGCAAGAATCTCCCTGAGCCATTGCGTAACCGAGCATTTATACGAGTTCGGCAAGAGTCCTGTCAACCGGGCGCGTGAAGGGCTTCCGCAGTCCCCAAGCTCACGGCTTGGCGGTTGGGGCAGCCGATCGCTCGCGGATCACCAATCGCGGCCGAAACATCCGTCGTGATGCTCGTCCGACGATTGGCCGCCCGTCCGGCAGCCACTAGAATCAAACCGCCCGGTTAAACCCTTTGTGGCACCGGCGTTGGCGGGCGTCCTGGGCGGGCATGTGGACCACAGCGGCAATGAGATACCCCAACTCCCCGGCGATTGGGATTGGAGCCGAAATGCCATCATTCAGCCGTGATTTTAGGGGGTGCCGTGTTCTCGTATGGGGTCTGGGTCGCCTCGGTGGCGGGGTCGGCGTCACCCGTTGGCTCGTCGAGCAGGGGGCCGATGTCACCGTGATGGACCGCGCCGCGGCGGATAATCTGTCTGATTCAGTTGCCTCGCTCGACAGCTTGAATGTGCGATACCGGTTGGGGACCGAGGATGAAGCGCTCCTGGAGGCGGCTGACATCGTCATCGTCAATCCCGCCATCGACAAGGCACGGTCGTCGTTTTTCGCAAGCCTGGTCCGGCGTGGCGTTCCGTGGACGACCGAACTCAACCTCTTTCTGGAGCGGTGCCCGGCATTTTCCATCGGGGTCACCGGCACGTACGGCAAGAGCACCACGGCGGCGATGACGGCTGCGGCGCTTAGCGAGAACATCGGTGGCGCCAAGCCGCGCGGATCAACCTACGCGGACACATCGCGCGGGCTAAAGCCGCGCGGCTCAGCCTACGCGGACGCCGCCGCCGTCTTTCTCGGTGGGAATATCGGTCGATCGTTGTTACCGGACCTTCAGGCCATGCGGGCGCGCGATTGGGCCGTCATTGAGATGTCCGATGCCCAACTTGAAGACCTACCACGTATCGACGCCAGGCCGAACGTCGCGGTCATCACCAATGTCAGTCTGCACCACCAAAGTCGACACGATTCGTTCGAGGCTTACCTGGCCGTCAAGTGCCGCATCGTAGGCGACAGGGGACGGACGGAAACGGTCGTGCTGGGACCGATGGCGGATGGTGTGCGTGGCAGAATCCTGGATCGACTCCGTGGCACAAGCCTTCGCGTCGTCTGTGTTGACGCCGCTTCAACGGCAATCGAACTCGCCCTTCCAGGGCGGCACAACCAGGCCAACGCCCAGACCGCATTGGCCTTGTGCCGCCTGCTCGGTGTGGGCGAACCTGCGGCGCGCAGCGCGCTGGCGCGTTTTCCGGGCCTGCCACACCGGTTGCAGTTTGTCGATACGCGCGGCGGCGTGGGATTTGTGAATGACTCCAAGTCCACCTCGCCCTCGTGCACGGTTGCGGCGGTCGAGTCCTTCGAACAACCCTTGGTCGTAATCGTTGGCGGCCTTGAGGGGCAAGACGCTCTGGAACGGTGCGCTGCGACGCTCGTCGAGCGCTGCCGGGCGGTGATCTGCATAGGCCAGTCCGCTCGGCGGTACGAACGGGCCCTCCGCCTCGCCAGCGGGGGGGGGACAACGCCCTCTCTGTTTCATGCCGACGACGTGCCACGAGCGGTGCGGCTGGCAGCTTCGCAGGCGTGGCCAGGCGACGTTGTCTTATTCTCGCCCGGGGCCGCCAGCTACGATCACTATCCCAACTTCGAGGCTCGCGGCGAGCATTTCATCAGGGCTGTTCACTCGCTGCCGTAAGCGGTTCCCACCGTAAGCGGTTCCCACGCAACCGGACGTGTTCTGGGTTGCCCTTGTCGTCCCCGATCAATCAGCACGAAGGCGTAGATTCCTTCGAGTGGTTGAGCTTGGCCGGCCGGTCGCCCGCCGGGGGGTGCCTGGGGGCGGGCGCGAGGCGATCGAACATAAGAATGCCCTGATAAACCCGTTTTGGTGTGTACTTCCGCCTACCCTTGCTGGTATCCTGGTAGATACTGTAGATACTACGGAGTAGGCGTCGTGTGGGCCCCAGGGCGGTACGAAGCACGCCACGGGCGTCTCGCGGTAGGCACCGTCGCCCGATCGGCGTCGACGGACGGCGCGTGAGAGGGTTGTTATCGGAAGTCGACGGATGCGTGTCCGGTCCCACAGTGGTTTGTGGTTTTTGGGCAGCTCTTAACGAGGATTTGTTCACGAGCGTGCCGTTGGATGGTCGGTTGCAGCAGGAAGAAGCGGCTGAAAATGTGGACATGTTCAGCCAAGCGCGTGCAGTTTCGGGTCGAGCGATCGCTGAGGCTGGCGGTCTGCGGCACGTTGCTGTGTTGGCCTTTATGCGCCGCCGCCCTGGAGTCTGTTGTAACCTATCCGGATCGCCCCCATGATACGTTGATCCGCAAGACCGACTTCGCTGAGAAAGGCCAGGTCAAACCCGCCGAGCATCGACTTATCAACCTGCTGGACATAACCATCGGTCAATGGTGGCCTCCCAACCCCCAGGTCGACCCGTTTGCCGGGCGATTCAACCGGCGCGGCGATTTCATGCGACTGAATCTTACGTTTGCGGGTTTGGTGAACCCTCCCGGGATCGCGGGTCCGCGCGAATGGGAGCCGTTCGTCTACGGTCCGCATCCGATCTACGGTTTCATCGAGGTCGATATGGATGCCGACGTCAATACCGGTGGCGAGCTTGATTTCCCTTGTGCCCGGTATTTGGGCAATGTCGTTCGATTTGGTGGCAAGACTTCCGAGCCGCGTTTCGCCGATCGCGTCGCGACCTGTGCCGCGGATTGCGGCCTCCCATTCGACCAGCCGCCGTTTGTCAAGCGACACGGCGAGGAGTTCCATCTGGCATTTCTGGGCAAATACTTCAGGCGCGAGCGGATCAGGGAACGCGTCGGCAACGGTAACACGATCTTTGAGCAGGGTGAGATCTGGCGTATCACCGGCCTGCTTTTTCATCGGGCTCACGGGTTCAAGGATTTCAGCTTTGCCGAGGGATGCCACGGGCACGGCGAGTACCTGCCCGATGTTGACCTGGAGTTCCTTCATGACATGCGGAAGGATGTGACCGTCATTTCGCTCGTGATGCCGTTGACGAACATGGCGGCGGCCCGAATGCGCGGCGAGCCGCCCGAGAAGATGAACGGCAGCGACTGCGATCAAACCTCAGTGGCAGAGGCTTTGCACGAATTGGCGTTGAGCGCCAAGTATTGGAAGAGGCACCCCGGCGGCCCGCCGGAGAAGCACATTATTGTCGGCTGGGCCGACAAGAATCCCCTTCATCACCTCCATCCGACGGGATGGCTGCTGACCGCCGTTTTGGGTACGACCTACGTCGAACGGCCCGGCGGCGGCGCGACGTTCGTGTGGACGGATGTCTTTCCCAATGTGTTTCGCGGTGACGTAAACGGGGACAAAATCGTCGACGGGGGTGACGAACGTTTGATTTTGCAGTATATTATGGATAATGGGGGGGGACGTGGTTTCGTTGAGATCCCAGAGTTCGCGGAGGACTTCAGCCTGTTTGATATCAATTACAGCGGAGCAGTGGATCAACTCGACGTCCAGTTCCGCCCGCGGGTTGGCGACGGCGACGGCGATGACGACGTGGATCTGGTTGACTTCGCGTTGTTCCAGAGTTGTTTCTCGGGGCCGAATAATCGATACCCCAAACCGCACTGTATTCAGGTGGATTGGGACCGGGACCGCGATATAGACCTCGACGATTGGAAAGGATTTGTGCGTCTTTTTCGAGGACCAAATGTTCGCTGAGGCGCAGTGGCCGATTCGGCCCGGCACCCGGTCTGTTTGCGTTCTCGCTCAGGTTGACAGCCTGGGGCAAAACCGGTGTGGGACTGACTTTCCGGTTGGTCGGATGACAGGTTAAGAGGCTGTCCCGCTGTTTTGGGACGGGCTTTGAGACAAACCCGGATGGGGGGGCATGATATCCGCTGCCATTTTCAGGGGCGGCCGCAACAAGGCGCTTGACACGTCGTCGAGCTGGCCGCGCGGCATGCGCGCTTTCACATTGATCGAGATGCTGGTGGTGATGGCGATCATCGCCGTGCTGCTTGCGCTTCTGATCCCGTCACTGATTTCAGCTCGGGAGCAAATGCGAAGCCTGAAGTGCGCCTCCAACATGAAGTGGACCGCCTTTCAGTTTCAGCTTTTCGCGGATGGGACAACTGAGGCGGGGCGCGGTGACAGCGAAGACCTCGGCCCAAACCGGTTCCAGGTGGCGGATTTCCACGAGTCCATTTACGGCATCGACGAGTTCTGGAATCACGGCGGCATGTTGGAGGCCAAGCTGACTGCCGGGAACAGCGTTATGGTTTGTCCTTCCGCTCCGGGATATCTGTCCACCATTCCCGGGGGGCCTTGCGAGGATTCCATCGAGCCCCGTGAGAATGTCACCCTGGCTATCAACATGCGACTCTACCGTCCCGTCGTGGACGACGGCGGGCACAAGAGGATCGCCCCCCCGGCAGCCGCCTTCCTTACCCCAAGAACATTGAGTCATCCTTACGCACCGTTGATGATCGAGGTGGACGGAGCGGCAGCGGTGTCGCGCGGGGCCGACCCCTTCTACATGGCGCCCCCGCTGAAGGGTGAGCAAGACCCGTACACGAATGGGCGTTACTGGTCGCCCGCCCGGCGCCACGGCGGAAGGACGGTCGTTTCGTTTCTAGGCGGGCATGTGCTTTCGAGCACGGCCCCGGCCAATGAGACTTGGGACTGGGCCTACCAGGCTCAAGTGAGCAACTGAGCAGATCCGGCATGAAGTTGCGGCGCAAACTCATCTACCTGCTCGCCACCTTTGCCCTGTTCGTGGTGGCAGCCACCTCGTTCACCATCTACTCGATCCAACTTCTTATCGAAGACGCCGTGACGAGCTTCCACGAATGGATGAGCCAGTCCAGCGAGGTCTCGAACCTGCGCATCGCGACGGGCGAACACGTTCGCACGCTTCAGGAGATCGTCGAAGGCCGCCGCCCCCTGAGCGAAACCTACCGGCTGTCGCACGATCAGTTCTTCGACCGGCTGGAACAAGCGGCAGCCGACGGCGTTGCCACACGTCCGACCGACCCGTTGTGGCGAGACGTTGCCCGACTCGGCCGTGAACTGGGTCGAGCTTCCTCCCAGTGTCTGGAGCTTGTGGAGTCGGGCCGGGCGGCTGAGGCGGGCGTCTTGCTGGCCGAGCGCATCACGGGCGATCTTGCGGACAAGCTGGACGCGCGACTGCGCGCCGCCCAACCGAGGCTTGAGGAGAGGCGCAACGAATCCGTCAGCCGGCTTTTCGACGCCAAGATGCGGGTGTTGTTCCTGGCGATTTTGCTGATTATCTTTGCCGGCGTGCTGCTTGTGGGGGGGGGCGTGATGATCGGGCGATGGCTGATCGCACCCATCGCCGATCTGCAGCGGGTGGCGGACGAGTTCCGCCGCGGACACCTTCAGCACCGGGCTAGGCCACGCTACAGCGACGAGCTGGGACAGCTCGGACTGACGCTCAACACCATGGCCGGGTCTCTGTCAGGGACGAGAAAGGAACTCCACACGTCGGAAGCCAAATACCGGGCGTTGTTTCACAACCTTCGCGATGCGGTCGTCATCTGCGACGACAAGGGCGTGATCGTGGAGTGTCACGACGGCGACACGCACCTGCTGGGCGTCGAGGGTAAGGAACCTGTCGGACGCCGTCTGCTCGATGCCTGGCCCGATTGGCGCACCGGTACAACGGACTGGGCATCACTGATCTATCAGGTCAGCCGAACGGGGCGGCTCTTCCGGGCTGAAGACGTCGAACTGACGTACCAGCCCGACGCCCAGAGCCAAACGGTCGTGGACCTGGTCGTTTACCCGGTGGAATACGCTGACGCTCGCTACGTGGCCATTCTGCTGCGCGACGTGCGGGAACGACATCGGCTGCAACGCCGCATCCGCCAGGCCGAGAAGATGGAGACGGCCGGCACGCTGGCGGGGGGGGTTGCACACGACTTCAACAACCTGCTCACCTGCGCCATCGGCGCCCTGTCCCTGATCGAATCCGAAGGGGATGGAGACAAGACCGGTGAGCGGATCAAAACCTCGCTGCGCGCCTGCTGGCAGGCGGCGGGGTTGTCACGGAGGCTGCTCAAGTTTGCACACGGCGGGCACAGCCGGCCACAGGTCGTACGTTTCTGCGAGGTGGTCGAGTTGATCCTCGGCTCTCAGGACGAAGCGTTTTTCAAAGGACTGGAACTTAGGACCGAACTTGACGCCGACGTGCTCGTGCGGATCGACAAGGACGAGTTGACCCAGGTTATTTTGAATCTGATACGCAATGCCAAAGATGCGATGAGCGACCGCGGCGAGCTTCGCATTCGCGTGGACTCGACCGAAGCCCCGCGCGACGGCGAGTCCGAGACGACCTCGCCCTTCGCTCGCCTGACGATTCAAGACAACGGTGTCGGCATGCCGCCGGACGTGCGGCAGCGCATATTCGAGCCGTTCTTTACAACCAAGGCCCGCACCAGCCGGCGGGGTACCGGGATGGGGATGGCCGTCGCATATTCCGCCGTTCGCGGGGCCGGCGGATTCATCGACGTTGATTCCGAGGTGGGCGTGGGCACGACGGTGCAGGTATACCTGCCTCTTGCCGACGGCACGCCCGAGTCCTTGGACTCGCCGACCGGGGCAACGCTGCAGCGCGCCGGGCGCACCGTTTTGCTGGTCGATGATGATCCGATGGTGTTGCACACCTGCACCGACGCGCTTGAGACACTCGGCTGCTCGGTCCTCACAGCCGAGAGCATTGCCGAGGGACGCAGAAAACTCGAGGAAGCGGGCTCGGACGCCGTGACGGTGGCCGTCATCGACCTGGTCCTGTCCGACGGATCGGGCATGGACCTGGCCAAGTCGCTGGTGGCCTCTGACCCACGATTGAGGCTCATTCTGATGACCGGCTTCGGCGACACGGCCGTGCCCAAGGACCTCGAAGGCTACGTGCTGGCCGTGTTGTCCAAACCGTTTCGACTTGACGAATTGGCCGCCGCCCTGTCAGCCACCAAGGCAAACACCGGCTTCACCAAAACATAGGTCGAGTCAACAGCCCCGACACCTCATTCTGTGGCACCGTCATTCTGTGGGACCGGCTTACAGCCGGTGAAATCCACAGGCAAGATACCTGTGCCACAGCCAACGAATGCCGGGCCTGCGAATCCGACCTGTTTCTCTGCGGACCCGACCTACTTCTGAAGACGGCAGAGGCAGGTCATCGACCCGCCCTACCTGGGTTTACACCTTTTCTTCAGGGTTTCATACACTTTCTTATCGCCGCCACCTTCGCTGGAAACAGGGAACCAATTGTAGGTGTCGTCCGCCAACGTCATCGTGATGACACTATCTTCAAACCATGAATCGGAGAAAGTAACCTCAACGTCCACAATCTCGGAAAAGGGGATGATAATCGCCGGATCGTCAAAACTGCGAGAATATATGACCACCTTGCGGTCAGTGAGAAAGTACATCCCTTCCTCAATGTTCAGCAGGGCGTCCGAATAGAAGTACTGAATCTGTTCGCCCGGTTCGAGAAGGTCCAATTTGCGAATCTGGGCCATGAATCTTGCCGGAACCTGCCGTCCGGGCAGCACTCTGGTATCCGGGCTTTGCACGCCGATGTAAACGCACGTACCGAATAGGGCCAATATCACAGACCCGATCGCGATCCCGCAGATCAGCAGCCATTTGAGGATACTGGAGGAATGTGAGCTGCGGGTTTGGGGCGCCACCTCTTGTGAAGAACCAAACCCGAGCGGTGATGACGAACCAGCCGCGTGCATGTCGGAGTTCCCTTCGGAAGATCGTCAACCAGGGCGTGCTCCGCACACCTTGCCCCCTATGCTACAGCGACATGGCCGCGCAAGTGTCGCCATGCCACCCAGCCGGCCGACGGTGACACGAAACAGTCGAGAATTGCACGTGGCTGTACTCGTCGTACGGGTGAAGCTTGCCGTGCATATATTCATTATACCAGACGTAACATCCGTCCCCCACTCTTCGCCTGGGGCGAAGGATGGGGCACCCTCCGAATCCCTTTACCAATATCGTGAGGGACTCCTTTATTTGCAGTCCACCATGATCGGATCGACGCACTGGGCAGGCTTCAGCAGTGAGGTGGGCTGGAGGCCGTTGAAGCAGCAGCGACGGGCCTTGGCCTTCTTGCCGTTGATGACCGTCTCGATCGCCTCGCGCACAATGCCGATCGTAACCGTATCACCGTTGTGACTGTTGTCTTTCAGCTTGACGACGACCTTGATGGTCCCGTTCTTCCTGCACTTGGCCTTGAACTTCTTTATATCCTCGCAGATGACCTCGCCACCGCCGACGGTGAAGCTGCTGATCCAAGTGCCCCAATCATAAGGCCCGTTGGCGTATTCGCCGTTGATCCAGAAGGTCTCGTCATCGGCCGGGTCAACGCAGATGTCGAAGTAATCACCGTAGCGGCCGCCGTAGCCGCCGTCGCTGAGCTTGACCTGTTCCAGGGCGCCCATCTGCCCGGGCGGGTCGGAGGCCTTGCGTCCTGTGACTTCTATGCTCGGCACCGTGTCGGCGCTGGATTTCGCCACCACCAGACCCACGTCCCCGGCTGCGTTGGAGAAGACCGCCGGGAAAAAGGTGTGCACGCCGGCCCCTTCGTCGATGTTGCCCGATTGCACAAGGGTGGGCGAACCACTGGCTGGCCAGTTGTTGGTGCGAAAGTGATACCAGCGGGCGACGTTCTTGCCCCCGGACCAGATGGGATGGCCTGTGTACAGGTTGCCGTCGCGCCAATGCACGTTGATGACCCGCCCGTCCAGGCTGTCAATCATGCCGCCGAGGTTCGGCACGGAATAGCGGGCGGGCAGAGAATAGAGCGGCACGGTGACATTGGCTGTTACCAGGGCGGGCGAACCGACGGGGTCGGTAATCGCGTGAATCTCCATGGACGTTCGGTTGCTGGAATGGGACGCGAAGAAGGCGGCCTGCGGAGATCCGAAGCAGTGAGCGGCTTGCACGGATGACGTGCCGCCGTCGCGCAGATCGGCGACCGTGACCGGATCGCCGATGAGCATGGGCGCCTTCTCGAAGATGCGGAACAAGACCCCGGCCGTGCCCCCGCCGCTGAACGTGAACAGGTTGCCCGACACGTAGAACGCTTCCAGATCGTATCCTTCAGCGGGATAGTCGAGCCAGTAGTCTTTATTGCCGACGCGAATCACCGCATCGGTGCGGTACTTGTACCAGATCCCGTTCGGGTCGCTGTCGTCGGAAACGGCAATGTCGATGGCGGCCTCACCCTGGTGGAAGTACACCTCGATAGCGGTGATGACGAACCGCTCGGTATACTGGTCGTACAAGACCCGCGGGTCGACCACGAAGTCGCCCGCCCCGACTTCCTCGAAAAAGCCGGGATTGCCGGTGCTGTCCAGTGCGACTGAGAACGTCATCTGGCCCTGCCGGGTGAAGAAGGCTAACGTCGAGTTGACCGTCTCCACGACGTATTCCGGCCCCACGGCCAGCGTCGGATCAGGAGGCGACCAGCGCGTCTGCTGAATGCCGGGGAACAACTCGCCGCCGGTGGCCCGCACTTCGTCCGACAAACCGCCTGGCCTGAGATTGTTCGCCGGGCCGGGGTCGATCTCGGCCTTCGTGCGGCCGTGGGGCGGCAGGTGGTCGTGCACCTGTCCGATCGGCCCATACCACCGCGCTGCCGCCTGAAGTTGCGGCTCCACAGTCCGCGTGTCGAAGATCGTCGCCTCGAAGGTTGTGCGGGCGACCGCACCTCCCTCAGTCAGGTCGATAGCCGGCTCGACCGACTGGGCGTAAATGTTGACTTGGACCACAAGACCAGCCGCAAGGGCAAATGATGACCACGAGAAACGAGTCCGCTTAGACATGAATGTCTCCTTTGGAACAACCCTCACTACAGAGAAACCCCATAAACCCCACAATAGGGTAACACATCGGACGCGGCAATGCAAGAAACCTCGCCGGACGGCAGCGATTCCGCAGGCGGGGCGTTAAGACGCATGATGGGTGGAGGCCCAAACCGTGTTCTAATCGAAAGCGACGACCGTCTCACTCTGATCGAGACAAATCATTGCCAGTCAGACGCAGACAGCTTACCATACACTTGCCGAAGTCCTTGATCCTGCCGTGGTGGGCGTGGAGACGGTTGCGGAGCTCAGTTATGCCGATCATCGAAGATTCCATCGAGGCCACATACGAGAAGATGCGCGAAAAGCTCATCAGCGTCGTGCCCGACGCTGAGCTTCGATACAAGGCTGAGCTAGTCTTCGAGATCAATCGCCTTAAAAAGGAGCGAAGCGCGGTGATCCTGGGCCACAACTACATGGAACCGGCCCTGTACCACTCGATACCCGACCACGTGGGTGACTCTTTCGAGCTTGCCCGCCTTGCCGCCGACACCGACGCTGAGACGATCGTCTTTTGCGGCGTTCTGTTCATGGCTGAGACCGCCAAGATATTGAGTCCTCATAAGACCGTGCTGATTCCTTCCGCAAAGGCCGGCTGCTCGTTGGCGGCCAGTATCACCGGTGAAGATGTCAGGGCGTTGAAGGAACGATTCCCCGGCCTGCCGGTCGTGTGCTATGTGAACACAAGTGCCGACGTCAAGGCCGAAAGCGACGCCTGCTGCACATCGAGCAACGGCGCGGTTGTGGTCGAGTCCTTCGGCGACGAGACCGTGATATTTCTGCCCGACGAATACCTGGCCGGGAACGTCGCCCGCTGGACCGGAAGACAAATCGTTTTTCCGACGGACCGTGACGGTTTTTCGGGCGGGGGCAACGTGTGGCACCGATCACCAACCGGTGGAACCACAGGTTACAAACCTGTACCACAAAAGGGCGCGATCATCGGTTGGCCCGGCCGCTGCGAGGTCCATGAGAAGTTCACCGTTGATGATGTGAGTAACGCCCGCCGGCAGTTTCCGGATGTGACCGTGCTCGCCCATCCGGAATGCTCGCCCGAGGTGGTGGAGGCGGCCGATCTCGCCGGCAGCACTTCGGCCATGATCCGATCGGTGCGTGAAAGCGACGCACGTCGTTATCTGCTCCTGACCGAGTGCTGCATGGGGGACAACATCGCCGCGGAGAACCGCGAAAAAGAAATCGTTCGCCTCTGTAGCGTGCGCTGTCCGCACATGGACGAGATCACTTTGGAGGACACGCTCGCTTCACTCCAGCTAAACCGCTACGTTGTTGAGGTGCCGGACGACATCCGGCGCCGGGCCCGCCGGGCCCTTGATAAGATGCTCGAGATCGGGACGCTGGCGGCAGGCCAAAGCTCTGGTGGTTGACTCCCATCGACGAAAGACAGCCCAGTCCACTTCTATATGACCGTGCGCAATTGTGCGACACGGATTACTTCGTGGTATCGCGCAGGCAAAAGCCCGCGGCTCGGTAACACAGCCGTAGAGCACACTCAGTAGGTGCCACTTGTTTTGTGGCGCTCCTTTAGAGGGGGTATGAGAAGCGGGACGAGAAACCGAGCCGCGACCGTGAGGGAGCGATTTTCCGCGGAGGATACCGCACCGCTTCCTTACGGGCGCGGCTCGGATAAGACTTCTCATACACCCTTTTAGTCCTTGCTCCAGGCCTTGGCCAATTCTATCAACACCTTGACGGCTGTCTCCATCTCCTCCAGGCACGCCCACTCCAGTGGCGAGTGGAAATTGTGCATGCCGGTCGAGAGGTTCGGCGTGGGCAGACCCTTCTCGGTCAGCCGCGAGCCGTCGGTGCCGCCACGAATGATGTTCAGCTTCGGCTTCACGCCGACCGCCTTCATCGCCTCCTGGGCCTTGGCCACCGCCCGGGGTTCCTTCTTAAGCCCCTCGGCCATGTTGCGGTACTGCTCCTTGATCTCGACGTTGATCTTGCATTTGGGATGCTCGGCCTCCAGCGTAGCGGCGATCTGGCCGAGCAGCTCGGCCTTGGGCGCCAGCAGGGCCGAATCGAAGTCGCGCAGCAGAATCTTAACGCTGGCCTCGGGCACGCCGCCCTCCAGTATGTACGGGTGCAGGAAGCCGTCTCGCTTGTCCGTCGACTCCGGCGACAGCCATTGCCACGGCATCCGCGAGATAAAGTCCGAGAGAATGCGGATGGCGTTGACCATCTTGCCCTTGCCCTCTGCCGGGTGGGTGTTGATGCCGGTGACGGTAACGATGGCCTGATCGGCCGAAAATGTCTCCGTATCAATGATGCCTTCGCTCTCGCCGTCCAGGGTATAGCCGACGGTGGCCCCGATCTGCTCCACGTCGACATGATCGACACCGTGGCCAACCTCCTCGTCGCAGGTGAAGCAGATGCGGATGGGCCCGTGCGGGATGTTGGGATTTTTCAGCAGGTGCTCGGCCACGGTCATGATGACGGCCACGCCCGACTTGTCGTCCGCCCCCAGCAGCGTCGTGCCGTCGGCGGTGATGACCGTCTTGCCCTTGACCTGCTTCAGTTCGGGCGTTTCCGCAACGCGGATGACCCGTTCCTTGAAGTTCGGCAGCACGATGTCCTTTCCGTCATAATCGCGGTGGATTATGGGGTTGACGTCCTTGCCGGAGAACTCCGGCGAGGTGTCCACATGGGCGAACCAGGCGATGGTGGGCACCTCCTTCTTGGCGGTGGCCGGGACGGTGGCGGTGACGATTCCCTTGTCACTCATCTCCACGTCGGCGGCGCCGATTTTGGTCAACTCATCTTTGAGTAACCGGCATAGATCGAGCTGGCACTCAGTGCTGGGATAAGTTTCGCTGTCTTCCTTGGCACCGGTTTCGATTTTCGCATACCTCAGAAAACGATCGAGCAAACCATTCATATACCTTTCTCCTGATACAGTTCGTTCAGAGGACTCTTGGTTTGTCCTTCACTCCAGATTCTTGATTCGCCGTTGCGAATTCTCTTAGTTCACGCCGTGCATCTTCCGTTTGAGTGGACGAATCAGCAGGGCCATGAACAAGGCGCCGACGCCGCACATGACGATGAACAGTACGAAGTACTTGGTGGGCGGCATTTTGCCCCAGTAGGCCCCGAAGACCTGAGCGAGCTTCTCGGCGATCGCCGTTGCCAGGAACCATCCGCCCATGAACAAGCCGACGTGCTTGGCGGGGGCCAACTTCGTGACCAGCGACAGCCCCACGGGCGACAGACATAACTCGCCCATGGTGAGCACCACAAAGAACAGGATGAGCCACCAGACACTCACCCGAAACTGGGAGGAGTCGAGATATATCTTGTCGACTGCTTCCTTAAACTCCGGGTGGGCGGCTGCGGCCAGCAACTCGGTCTTGGCGCGCTCCTTGATTTCTCCCGTGGCAATAAGAGTCCGGGTCGCACCGTCCCACTGCGCTACTTCCCCAGCCTGCTCGCCGGCGACTCTGAATCCGGCGGGCGCGGAGGAAACCATTTCCGATACCTGCCACTCCTCGTCCCTCGCGGCCTGGCTCGACTTCTCTCGGGCCTGCTCGACGAGCAACGTTACCGCGTTCTTGAACTCCGGGGGAGCGGCCTTGGCGAGCAGGCGCAGCCGGTCAAGGTCGGTCAGCACGCCGTTCACGCGCATCACCTGCGCATCGGCGTCATAACGTAGCCGTTTCGCGCCGTAATACACGCGCCGTTCGGCTTCGCCATCTTCCTCTTCCACACTGTACACCCAGCCTCCTTCATCCACCTCTAGGCCATCCGGCACGCCGGACAACGTCGCGCTGCTGGGGCCGTTCTCAAAGTGGGCCGCGGGCCACATAACACCGAACGCCACCGCGACCAGGGCCAGCCCCATCACCATCTTGGTGGGGGTCGACGGCTGCCGCTTCCGCCGGTCAAGCCATATCCAGAAGAATGCGAAAACCGGGGCGAGGGTGATAATGAAGAATGGATTGAAAGACTGTGTCTGCCCCGAGGTCACGCTGGGGTCATGGAACCAGTCCTTGACTTCCTGCCAGATGCCGGCGCCTTCTTCGGCCGCCGTGGCTGGACCCTCCTCCTCCAGTGTGACTGGAGGTGGTTCGGTCGAGAGAAGGCGCAGATTGGTGTGTTTGTCAGCCCAGACGAGCATGGCGTTGGGGCTCTGCTCGAAGGCCGTCCAGAAGAGGATGATGAAGGCGAAGACCACCAGTAGAACGATGATACGGTCGCGCACCACGTGTGGCGGGTGCATCTCGGTCGGCTTGGATTCCTCGTTCAGATCGGCGTCGCCGATGTCCTGCTTGAACTCCACGAGCTTTCTTTGCCCTATCACGTAAACGATCAGGCCCAGGATCATGCCGACGCCGGCGGCCGCGAACCCGTAGTGGTAACTGTAATGAACCCTCAGCCAGTCGCAGATCAGTGGTCCGACCAGAGCGCCAAGGTTGATGCCCATGTAGAAAATCGTGAACGCCCCGTCGCGACGGGGGTCGCCCGGCTTGTACAGGCTTCCTACCTGGGTCGAGACGTTCGGTTTCAGGAGGCCCACACCGGCAATGATGAAACCAAGAGCCGTATAAAAGAACGGCAACGGCTCGAATGCCATGAGAAGGTGTCCGATAGAGAGCAGCACGGCGCCGAGAATGATCGCCCGCCTGGCACCGAGATAACGATCGGCGATGAAACCGCCCACGACGGGAAGGCCATAAGCCAGCATCGCGTACGTTCCGAGCAGGCTCGAGGCGTCTTCCTGCGACCAGAAGAAGTGGTTGATCATGTACAGCATGAGGAGGGTCTTCATCCCGTAGAAGCTGAACCGCTCCCACAACTCGGTGAAGAACAGCACGTAGAGCCCTCGGGGATGGCCGAAGAGGGTGCCTTGGGGTTGGTCCGCCACGGTGTAGGTCTCCGGTGTCTGGGATTTGTGCAGTCGCGTGACGCCGCAACTACTCGTCCTCGCGCCTCGTACTCGACCGCCATGCCAGTGCCGGCGGGACCGAGTCGCCCGGCGTGGGCGACAGCATAGTGGACCCGCCGCGCTCTGGCCAGACCCGGCGATTGTGGATTGACGATTGCGGATTGTGGATTGCGGATTGACGATTTCCGACCCCAGATTCGAGTTTAGGTGGCAGATTCGAGTTTGGGTGGCAGATTTGAGTTTGGGTGCCGTGCCCAAGCGAAGCGCGGGCATGTCGGGTGCGCCGGGTGCCACGGCCGTGTCGGCCCTGATGGCCCGAGCCGGACATGGACACACGGCTCACAGAACCGTGACACTGGGCCAGATCGCGGATCGAGGACTCAGGGTTCCCCGCGTTCCCCAATCGTCAATCCGCAATCGTCAATCGTTAATCCGCAGCGGTACGGTGCATCAAGATGCACCCTACTCAGCCTATCCCAGGTCCGTCAGCACCGAAGCCGTGATTACGACGGCATCAGCACCGCCGTGGCCCAGGTGGACGGGTCCACATACCAGTACAGATCATCGCCGACGGTCAGGTATTGCTGGCCGCGGTCGTGATCTTCGAGGATCGTGTAGAACCCGATCCGCGTGTGCTCGACCGGGTCGAAGCCGCTAAGGGCGTCCGCCGGGATGTGAGCCTCCAACGTATAACCCGTCGCCTTCACTGTCGAAGCCACACGAATCCGCCCCGGCGGCACGGGCGGCGCGTGTTCACGGGCGCGCTGGATCTTGACCGAACCGGCGGCCGGTTGGTCCCGCTTCGGCCCGCCGCCGGTTGGCAGAAAAAAGAACTGCTGACAGTATCGCGTCGCCCGCTTGATGTTGCGCGTGTCGCGCATGTCGGTGCACAGGCGAAGGTGGTCGCTGGTCCAATAGGATTTCGGATCGCAGCGTAAGGGCGACGATTTGTCCGTCACCCGGCAGGCGATGTACAACCCAGCCTCGTTCCAGCAGGCCCACACGTCGGCGAATTCTATCTGCCCGTCGATGGCGCCAAGCCTGGGCAGCAGCTCCTCGTCGGTCCAGCCGCTGAGCTTACCATCGATGGTCGGCGGGTCCGCGCGATGCGAGAGCGGAAACTCAAAATCAAAGAGAAACCGATTGGGGATCAGTCCGGTCATGGGTTTCTTGCCGGCACCGAATCTACCACGCCCGGTCTGACTGGAGCAAGCTCCGTTTTCCTCGCGAGCGATTCCCAGATGCCTCTGTGGGACCGGCTTTCAAGCCGGTCGCCAGCCGGTCGAATGACAGGCTTAGGGGAAAAAAGGGGTCAGGTTGATTTATTTACTTCAAGCATCGCGCAGGCTAAAGCCCGCGGCTCAGATAGTCGTGAGACTTAAATAAATCAACCTGACCCCTTTTTCTTTTTCTGCGAGGCATCAGGTAGCCGGGCCGGTAACGAATCCACCACTCCTCAACTGCCGATAAATCATTGGATATCGGGCGTTTCGCGCCCCAGGCGTGCGGTACCGATGCGCCGGCGTCATGCCCACGCTTGCGAGCCTGCGCTGACGGGTTGACGACGACCGCTCGACGCGAGCGTGGGCATGGCACCCGAAGGGTGGGGACGAACGGTCCCTGGGGAATGCGCAGTGGGGAATGCCTTAGCACGCGTGCCTGACGGTTTGTCGACGACATGGTTCCGTGGATCGCCAGAAACTTCATCTGCCCGCTTCACGAGCGGCTGCTCGGGCGGCCCACCATGCGCTATGTCCGCGATCTGGAGGCGAGCCAATGGTGGTCGCCGGACGAGTTGGTCGAGTTCCAACGGGAAAAGCTGCGGGCCTTGTTGCACCATGCCTGGAGCAACGTCCCGTTCTATCGGGCTCGGCTCGACGAGGCGAACATCAAGCCACAGCGCGACGACCCGTTTGATGCGCTCAAGCGCCTGCCGATGCTGGACAAAACTCAAATCCGCGCGGACCTGAGTGACATGCTCTGGCACCGCGCTGCCGGCGGATTGTTCAAGTACAACACCGGCGGCTCGACCGGCCAGCCGCTGACCTTCTACATCGACCGCCGCCGCCAGGCGTGCGACCAGGCCGGGCGGATTCGCACACATCGATGGTTCGGCGTCGATCTGGGCGAGCGGGAGCTGTGGCTGTGGGGCTCGCCGGTCGAACTGGAACATGCTGATCGGCTCAAACGGTGGCGCGATCGCCTGTTCAATCACCGCCTGCTCAATGCGTTCAGCATGTCGGCCGAGGCGATGGACGCTTACCTCCAGGAGCTGGATCGATTCGAGCCGGCATGTCTGTTCGGTTATCCCAGCAGCATCGCCCACCTGGTCGAACACGCCCGCCACACGGGCTTTCACCTGCGACGCAAATCACTGCGTGCCGTCTTCGTCACCGGCGAGGTCTGTTATCCACATCAGCGGGAAACCATCGCCGAATACTTCGGTGTCCCCGTAGCCGACGGCTACGGCAGCCGAGACGGCGGTTTCATCGCCCACCAGTGCGAACAGGGGACCGTGCACATCATGGCCGAGAACCTGATCGTGGAGATCATCGAAAACGGCAAGCCGGTTCTCCAAGGTCAGGAAGGGGAGATCGTCATCACGCACCTGGACGCCTACGGCATGCCGTTTATCCGCTACCGAACCGGCGATCGTGGTCGTCTTAAGGCGGGACGTTGCTCGTGTGGCCGGGGCTTGCCCATGATGGACGCCGTGCAGGGGCGTCACACCGACTTCGTGTACATGCCGGACGGAACCTCGAAACACGCGCTGTGTGTTATCTACGTGATGCGTGAAATGCCGGGGGTGACCCGATTCCGCGTCACGCAACGTGCCGACTTTGCGATCGAGGTCGACATCGTGCCTGATGCGCAGGGCGGCGACGTTTCCCCCGGCGTGATCCGTGCGACGCTTCGACGCACCTTGTCCAACGCCGTCGACGTATCCGTGCGGTTCGTTGCTGATATCGATTGTGATGACGCCGGCAAGTATCGGCATGTCATCTCATACGCCCATCCGCCGGCCGGTCAGACCGAGACAACGAGAAAGGAATTGACTCATGTCTAGTGCGGTCATCGTTCAACCGCCTCCGGCGGCCCGTATCTCCCGCGAGCATTCCCCCTTCATCGACGAGCCGTCGCTGCGCCTGATCCGTGTCAATGAGGCGACGCCCGCCGACGCGGCTGCATGGGATCACACCGTCGCCAGACACAGGGACGCCACGGTCTTTCATAACTTCGGCTGGCGACGCGCGGTTGAAGACGTGTTCGGCCACCAGGCCCATTACCTGGCCGCCTGGCGCGACGAGCGTATGGTCGGTGTTTTGCCGATGTTTCGCGTGGGCGGCCCGCTGGTCGGTCGCACGCTGGTGAGCGTTCCTTACGGCGTCGGGGGGGGGATACTGGCCGACGACGACGGGGCCCGCGATGCCTTGTACGACGCCGCCGTCGATCTGGCCGACCGGCTCAAATGCACCGGCATCGAATTCCGCTCGGCCCGCGCCGCCCTGAGCAACCCACCCGTAAGCGATCTCTACTATGGTTTCCGCAAAGTGCTGCCGGACTGCATCACCGACGTTTTGGGTTTTCTGCCGCGCAAAGCCCGGGCCGTCGCTCGAAACGCCCGCGACAAACACAAACTCACGGTCCACTACGGAGACGAATACCTTCGTACCGTGTGGAAACTCTACACCGTCAACATGCGCCGACTCGCTTCGCTGGCGTATCCCTATCGCTTCTTCCAGCAACTGATCAGCCACCACCCGGGGCGGCATCTGGTTTCGCTGGTCTGCTGGAAGGACAAGCCGGTGGCCGGGCTGGTGACCTTCATGTTTCGTGACACCGTCTACCCGTATTTCTACGGAGCCAACGAAGACGCCCGCCGCTGTGGAGCTGCACACTTCGTTTATTACAGCCTGATGGAATGGGCTGTGCGGGCCAGGTATCGCGTCTTCGACTTCGGACGCACGCGGCGCGACAACACCGGCGGCGTTGACTTCAAACGCTTCTGTGGCTTTGAGCCGAGACCGCTCGGCTATCAGACATACGTCGCCCCAGGCCGGAAATCACGCGACCTGACGCCCCGCAACCCCAAGCTTCGACTCGTGCGGCGGCTCTGGCCGAACCTGCCGCTGTGCGTGACAACGCCCTTGGGGGGGGAGCTTTCCAAGTACATCCCAGGATAGCGAGCCGCCAACCCCATGGACATTCTCTACCTCGCCCATCGCATCCCGTACCCGCCGACCAAGGGCGACAAGCTTCGCGCGTTTCGCGTCATTGAGCACCTTGTCAGGCGGCATCGCGTCTGGTGCGCATGTTTTGTGGATCGTCGGGAGGACGCCAGGCACGTCGAATCACTGTCTACCATTTGTCACAGGCTCGCCGCCATCCCGCTCGATCGACAGTGGGCGGCGGTGAAGGGCTTGTGGGCGTGGATGCGCGGGCGGACGATCACCGAAGCCTTCTACAGGCACCGGGGCATGGCCGGCACGATAAAAGCGTGGGCGGCGTCGACTTCGTTTGACACCGTGGTCGCGTTTTCATCCAGTATGGCCCAATACGTGCCGCTTTCCGGGGCCAAACGGTCGGTGCTCGACCTGTGCGACCTGGACAGCCGGAAGTTCAACGACTACGCCGACGACGCAAAGTGCGGCCCACCGCTTCAGCGATGGGGCCGCGTGCTCTATCGCGCTGAGGCCGCCAGACTGCAAACCATCGAGCACACCTGGATAGATCGATGCGACGCGAGCGTTCTGATCACCGAAGCTGAAGCCAGGCTGCTGGACGGCTCCACCCTGCGGAAGAAGGTGCACGTCATTGGCAACGGCGTCAGCACGCGAAAGGTGAACGGGGCGCGCCCGCAGGCAGTGCCCTGGCCTGTAGTAGGGTTCGTCGGCGACATGAGCTACCGTCCCAACGCAGACGCCGTCTGCTGGTTCGTGCAGGAATGTTGGCCCGGTATTCGAGGGCATTGTCCGGACGCCGTTTTCCGCATCGTTGGGCGTAATCCGTCTCGCCGCGTACACCGCCTGGCCGGCGTGGAGGGGGTCGAAGTGACCGGGGAGGTCGAGGACGTCGGCGCGTACGTGCGAGCGTTTGACGTGAGCGTTGCTCCCTTGCGCATCGCGCGCGGATTGCAGAACAAGGTGCTTGAAGCGATGGCCGCCGCCAGACCGGTCGTCTTGACCACCGCCGCCGCCACCGGCATCGGCGCGACCGACGGAAAGCACTGGCTCATTGCCGACAGCGCCCACGACGTGGTGCAGGATGTCAGCTCTCTGTTGCGCGACCCGTACCGCCGCGCCCGCATCGGCAACGCCGCCCGGGCGTTCGTGGCCGAGAACCACCGCTGGCAAGACGAACTGGCCAAGTTCGATCAGCTCATTGCAGGCTAACCGTCAGGCCTGCTGGTGCGAGAATACTGCTGGTTCGAGAATCTCTTCCCTGCTCGTGCGAGAATCCTTCTCGCACCCCTCGGATTCATGAGGTGTACAGGGGCGTAGGTCGAGCCATCGCCCCGACGCATCTTCTGTAGGTGGGTGCCCCATTCGTTGCGCAGCGATGAGTCGGGCACCCGTCAGGCTGCTCGCCAAGAGGGCCCGCGTTCCAGCCAGGCTTTAATATGGCAGCCACGAAAGTGGCCGTCGGAGTTCTCAGTGCCATACGTATGGCAGTGTCGCGCCAGTTCTGGGCCTCTCCGCTCGTTTGCGAGACGTCCACACAACAGCGCGGGGGATCTCACCCCACAGCTCCTCGATCCCCCGGCTCGGCGCTTTCGTGCCTTCCGGCATCGTCTTTGGAGGCAGCGCACAGCCGCGCCGTGACTTTTTTGATTTTAGGAGATTTTCCTCTTGACTATTGCGGGCGTACCAGGTATTTTGGTTATAAGACATTTGGCGGCGACTTGTCTTTCTGGTTAAATCATACAAGTCGCGGTAGTGCCTATCGTTGCGGGTCTTTACAAGGCTCCCCTGAGCCTCGGTAGCGGGCTGGCCCGTGGGTTGTTGGTAGGCTAGTACTTTTAGTTTCAGGGAAAAGAGGCAAACACGGCGCAGGGGGGTAACCCACTGGACCTACGGCCGGACTATTGTACCGGCTGTTGATCGCGGCGTGTTCGCCCAGGCGTCGTGGGCGCGCGGATTCGGAAGCGTATGCAAATGTCACGAGCCCTAAGCCTCACGTGTGGGGCTGCGCTTGAGGTGTGCCCACGTGCGCGACCCGCCTTCATTTGCTCGCCATTTCCCTGTTACTACGAGTTGGCAGGTGTGTCATTGGTGATAGCCCCGCTCGCACGGTCGCCTTTCAGTGCGAGCTCACGCGGACCGCAGTTCACGACCTGCGTTGCGCAGCTATCACCCCAGGACGCGTTGCTTGTCGGACACGGTCGTGCGATCCGCGGTTTGTGTGATGAGTGTCCAGAGTATCAGTCCACGAGTGTGATCGTCGTTACAGAACTGTGAAACCATGATTGCAACTGACCTGCGAGTCTTCGCCTTCCTTGTGTTTGGGGGGCGGTCTTCTCTTTCGATCGCTGGAAGTGGACGACCGTCTCCCAGGGCGATGCCGTAGCAAAGAACGAAATGTGTTGTGCGAGGAGCGAACGAACCGCTGAGTCTGCGGTTCCGGCGACAAACAAATTCTGATCGAAGCAAGGAGTAGAAACGATGCACCGGATTTCATTGCTTCTAGTTATAATGGGGGCCCTCATTGCCCTTAATGTGGCAGCGATCGACCCGCCGGACGAAGGTGCGGAATTCACAGCACCCGGCGAAGTGCCCGAGTGGTTCTCGGAGATGAAGTTCAGGGTTGACTGCGGCGGATATCGTCTGAAGGCCATGGTCAGACACGCTAAACTCGCAGGAAGAACAGTCGAGTTTAGGCTTGACGGCGGGGAGTGGGAGTTGGGCGAGCATCCAAAGCACCCGATAGGTACGTGGAAGATCAAATGGTTCAAGCCGAAGAACAGTCCGGGTGAGCACACTGTTGACGTTAGAGTATTACCAGAAGGTTGGGAACGCACAGCGAAAGTTATGTGTCCCTAAGTGTGTGATGACTGGGCCTTTGGTCTGGGGACAGGCGCCCTGTCCATCTGGCGGCCTCCGTCCTTGGCCTTGAATCGCCGATGTGACGTCAAAAGGAGTCCCCATTCCTCGGCAAGCCGAAGTAGCCTTGCCGTCCCTGGCCACGGGCGAGCCCGCCTCGTTTCCGGGAAAGGGGTGGGGACTGATCCTGGGGTCGCGGGACGTGCCCGGCGGGTGTTCCATCCGAGCCGGACCGTCCCCGACCCGATTCCACGGGTGTCTATTGCCAGTCGGCATAGGTCCGATGCTACATCATCGTTGCAAGGACCGGAAGATATCCACACGTTTGTGCCGAAGGGATTGGTCACCCAAGTCGGGAATCAGACGGGTTGCCTCTTACTCGCGCGGCAGGTGGTCGAGGTCGTCGTTGGCACCGAGTTGTTGGCCACCCGGCGCGGCGCAGAATGCAGAATGTCGAATGCAAAATGCTGAAACCCCAGACTCGGCCCCGCGATTCATTCTTCATTCAGCATTCCTAATTCATCCTTCCGCCTTCATCCTTCATCCTTCCGTACGTTCCGTCCCCCACCCTTTCCATGAAAGGCATTCTCCCGTCAAGTGTGCACGTCCCGCGCCGAAAGATTTTTTCCTTCCGTTTTTCAGGAAGGACTGTTCCTTCCCTTCGCTGCTTGGCGCCGGG
>Ga0114922_10000462_pt1 | contig 38885 bp, 29 predicted proteins | sample AartaG_FD_100975 | JGI IMG/M metagenome (GOLD analysis project Ga0114922, IMG submission 100975) | Deep subsurface microbial communities from Aarhus Bay to uncover new lineages of life (NeLLi) - Aarhus_00045 metaG | ecosystem: Environmental > Aquatic > Marine > Oceanic > Sediment | place... | reverse complement strand
TGTATATTGCGCGCCGGCTCCAACTCCGCCACTCCTTTGCCCCTCCAAACCCCCCATTTTAACGCTAAAATTTTCCTAAATTTTCACACTTTGAAACACTTTCAAACACTTATTCGAGCGCAACTTCACCCCTTTTTCTGAGTTTTTCCAAACTTTTCACACTTTGAAACACTTTGTCGAACGTCTCCAAACTCCCCACCCCCATTTTCCGCCCAAAAACAAGGGTGCCCACGCCCACCTAAATTCCTCCACCACCATTTTTGCCCCAAAAACGCCGCTCCGCCTTCGTCATCCGGCCCGTTTCATAACGACCTCCCCGTCAATCTGGGAAACCTACACAACTTGGGCACCCAAATTCCCCCATAACAAATCGTCGCCCAATTGTGGACAAGCTGTTGATAACTCAAGCCTTAATTGTAGCGCCAGCCTGTCGGCAAATTAAAGATTCCAGACAATATTTCTAATATTTTCTACCACGATGTTTTTTGCCCGGCCGGAAAACCTGTAACCTCCTTGCAATAAAGAACTTAGGTTTCGCGACAAAGCCGCTCTCTTAACTGCCCTCGTCTATGACCGTTTTCACCGCCCATACGTTCAGATGACACAACATCTTTAAGCCTCTTCCAAAAAATTCTGCCGCTCGTGGATAATTAGTAGCTACACCTACTTACAGCCCGAAAATCACGACCTTCACCCAACCCAAAATCCCCGTTTTCGAGCCCGTAATCAGGGTTTCTGCCCCTCCCCCCGGCACTGCACCCGCAGTTCCTCACCAATGGAAAACCCACAAGCGCCCGCCAAATTTCCCAAATTCTCCCGATTTTTCCGCCCCCCGAGCTGTGTTCCTAACGCTCTTTTTTTCAATCGCAGCTGGATTCTGGCACCCCAAAACCCGTTGCTACAGCCCAAATATCAATCCCGCTTGAAAGCGGATATTCCCTCCTTGAATGCCCTGCAGGCGGCTTTCGGGTCCCCCACCTCGGTTACTGCCGAGCAAACAGCGATTGCCCTTGCACCTGCACCGAGGACCTTCTCGATGTTGTCCAGAGTTATCCCACCGATAGCAACGTGGCCCATGCCGGTATCGGCCAAAGCTTTCGTCGCCTCGCTGACATAGTCCACACCAACAGGTTCGACATCAGGCTTCGTGCCGGTCGAAAAAACAGGGCCCAGGCTTACATAAGTGGGCTGCTGTGAGCAAGCGGCACGCAACTGCTCGAGCGAATGCGTACTCTTGCCAATGATTAACGGCGTCAATTCGAGTTTACGGGCCTGTTCTACCGGTAAATCATTCCGGCCGAGATGCACACCGTCGGCGCCAGCGGCGCCTGCAATATCAACCCGGTCGTTTATTATGCTTAAAACATCCGCATCTTTGCAGACTTTCACAAATTCCAGAGCAAGGGCAAAAAGCTCATCGTCGTCAATATCCTTTGCCCGAAGCTGAATACAATCGGCGCCACCGGCCGCGCACCGACCAGTTAAGGAAAGCACATCCACGGGCAGGCTGCTGCTGATTATTACATACAGGCTGACCCGTTTGAACTTTTCGCTCGTATCACCGAAAATGACAATATCTTTCTCAAGTGCATAGGCGTCAAACCGAAGCTTTTCGAGCATCTGGGCCGCCGAAGGGTCTATCGTTTGGGTAGTCTCAGCGAGGCTGCGCAAGCTCTCGGTAAGGCGTTTGCAGCTGGCAGTAAAACAATCACGCAAGTTTCCGCGTTTAAGCTGGTTATCGACTGTTTGGCCAACTCCTACATCGCCGAGCGTATCTCTGCTTGTGATAAGTCGGGCAGCATCCAGCTTGCCAATGACGGCTGAAAGCTCGTGGCGAAGCTGCTTGGCACGGGCACTCAACGCCTGGCAATTCAACGCAAATCTGCAGAACTCCTCCATCACACGAGCCGCCTCGCGGGCGCGGTTGAAATTGGCGTCGATAATTCTGTAAACGCTGCGCTGCATAACAGGCTCGATTATACACCCCGGAGGCAATCTTTAGTAGGGAAAATTGACCCAAAGCCGTCGGCAAGAGCGACCCGTGGGGGCGTTTCAGAAGTAACGACTAAACAGCGCGCAGAAAAAAAACGGAGTCGCCCTTCCTCCGGTGCGGCTCCGCATCTACTTAGCAAAATCGGCCGCCGCCAGCCTTCAAACGCGGCAAAACCAATCCTGAGATTTTCTAAAATCGGGCGGGCCCTTCCTCCTCCTTCTTCTCAATTTCACGAGGTCCCGCCCAATATCGTTACCTCGCAAGGCTGAAAGGTTACAAAACCTGCAAAAAATATGCCAGTAAAAGGGATTAAAAGCAACAATATGTACCGTTTCGCTTAACGGTTTGCAAAATAAATAGTTACGTTGGACATACATGCCCTTCCACGAAAAGAGACGGCACTGTATTTTGAATGCGTGTTGTTTTTTATCAACGCCGATTATATCTAATCCATCCATTTTCACATACATTTAGGCCCATAAGGCCTATATGGCAGGGAGTTTTGGCTTGTGTTTACAAAAAACAACATATTTGCGAACAAAATGAACGGCTGAGGGATGTATAGGCCATCCGCATAGGGGCAAATCAGGTGCATTAGTTAATCTTTACTTCTCTGGGTGATACTTGACCGAGGCAACCCGGTTGTTCCACCGGCAAAACCAGGAGTCAAAAAGCATCTTTTTGCCGGTCCTCTCCTGGTCGAGTTGAAAAATGCTGTTCTTTCGCCAGGTGATAATCTCGTCGGCGATTTCCTGTGCTTGTTGCTGTGGCAGCTCAATTCTGGCCGATTCGAGCGGGTCGCTCCGCAAATCATAGACAGAGGCCATTTGGGTTGTGGGATAGTATATGAACTTGTGACCCGCTGTTACAAAGCCTGCCGGGCTTTGGTGTAGCCAGCCGGAGAAATATACCTTGTGGTCATCCGGTATGTGCCCCAGCGCATTAAGTCCGTCAAAGCCAGCTGTACTGGTATCGAAACCCAACAGAGCCAGCAGCGTCGGGGTCAAATCAACAGAGCTAACGGCTTGAGTAACCTTAGTTGCCGGCTCAACTGAAAACGGTACTCTCAAACAAAATGGTATCCGCAGGACTTCCTCAAAAGCTATTCTCTCATGGCCGAGTAGGCCGTGCTCGCCAAACGCTTCGCCGTGGTCTCCGATAACGCAAAAAATAGTCTCGCCTGTAAGATTTAACTTGGCAAGCTCGACATCCAGCGCGGCCAAAAATTTGTCGGTGTAAAAAACTGCCTGCCGATATCGCTCCACCGGCTCTTTGGCCGGGGTCGCAAACCACTCAGGAACCTCATAGGGATCATGGGTAACCGAACAAAGAATCGTCAGGAAAAACGGCTTGTTATCAGCATTTATCCACTCGACAATCGGTTCTAACATTGAAAACTCATCACAGGCCAGATAGCCAAGAAAGGCGTTAGGGTCATGCAAATCATCCCTGGCCCAGAACTTCTCGAAGCCGAGATTGTAAACCAATCCCGGTCGAGACTCGAAGTTGCCCTTCGCCGACTGGAAAAACGCGGTTCGGAAGTTCAGGTTTTGTTTTAGAATCGTGGCAAGGCCGGCATACGGCTTTGCGAGTGGGACGGCCTCGGCAATATCCTGAGAGACTGAAGGGAACCGGCCGGTTAAAAGGCTAAACAGGACCTTTGTGGTATGGGTAAGCGTCGAACGGGTATTAGTAAATTCCACACCGGCCCCGGCCAAAGTGGCAAGAAAGGGTGTCAAATTATTTTCTTTGTTATAAAGTGAGGTGTACTGGTATTGAACACCCTCAAGGACAACCACAACTACATTATAGTTTATCCGCTGTGGTTTCGGTGAGAGCACGATTTCTATTTCGTCAAAGGCCGGCATCTTCCGCTCGGCGTTGGCCAAATCGGCCCTAGCACGTCGGCCGAAATCCGACAGAAGAAAACACGTTACGGCCCTCAATTGACAATTATAGCGCAGGCCCTCAGAAACGACTTGTACTGAGCCCTGTCTGGCCGCTGCGCCGCGGGCCAGGACGGCGATAAAAATGAGCACAACGGAAATTATAATTCTACCTGTGAAAAGCTTGCGGTTGTAATTAGGCAGCTGCGGCTTTGCCAAAACGAAAAAGAAAAAGGTAAGAGCAACGGCACTTGGCCCCAGCAGGATTACGGCGGCGGCCGGCATCTTTGCAAGATTGACACCGATTATACTTAATGAGTTTAGAGGGGCACGAATTAGCGGCAAAAGGACGGTGGGTAAAATTTGCGTTCCGGTTCTTATCAGCCAGCCGGCACTCATCACCGAATATGTACATACAACAGCAGCAAAAACACAGGCTGCGCGGATGACCCATCGGCGAGGCCAGCGAAAGCACACAAGCGCCAGAACAACTTCAATGCCTAACAGCACAGCAACATCGACGAGAATCCAGCTAAGATATTCATTGACCAGGGCGATACGCCAGGCGTGAAAGAGCTTTACTGCAAGGGTGCAAAACAAAGCACCGAACATAATGACGCTATAGGCGCGGGGGGCCAAAAGACCATACAAGAAACGGACAGGCAAAAACAGTTTACCTTTAGAGCCAGGCTGTGAATTTTCGATACCCATAGGCGCGCACGATACTAAAAGTCCCGGCAAATGGCAAGATAATAGCATCTGGTGTGTGGCGGATTAGAAAAAGAAAGTAAAGACACAAAACTACAAATGTAAATTCGAAAGGATATCCTGCAAAGGTATCTCCGCATAACAGACGGCGGTATCGGCGACGCCGTAATAAATCTTGAGTTTATCATCCTCGTAGAGCAGGCCGCAGCAAAATACCACATTTCCAAAAAAGCCTTCACATTCGTAATTAGTCTCCGGCTCAAGGATTGGCTTGCCTGTTCTTGCTAAAACTTCCCAGGGGCGGGCGGCATCGGTCAGCACGGCCCCCAGGCAGTAGCGATTGTCTTTGTCGGCTCCGTGATAGACCTCCAGCCAGCCCGTCTTGATTTTGAAAGGTACGGCGCTGGCGCCTATTTTTGCCTCGTCCCAGCAATCTGTTTGAGGGCCCATAAGGCGACGATGGTTCCCCCAGCAGTTCAGGTCGGGTGATTCCGAAATCCACATCTCCTGCTTTTCAAACAGAGGCGAGACGGGCCGGTGCAGGGCATAATATTTGCCGTTGATTTTTACGGGGAAAAGAACCACATCCTTGTTCTCGGGACAGAAGATTACCCCGTGACGCTCGAAAGATTTGAAATCCTTTGTTGATGCTAAGCAGGTTGTCACTCCAAGAGCTGAAACCGCGACATAAGTTATATAGTACGTTCCGTCAATAAGGCTAATCCTCGGGTCCTCGACTCCGAAGGCTTCATAATCGCTCCCGGCGGTAATTGCAGGAGCACCTTCAATCCTGAATTTCGTACCGTCGGTGCTTCGTGCCAGCCTTAGATGTGAAATCGACGTCAGATATGTCCCGGCGGGCGTTATTATCAGCCGGGGGTCGGAAAAATCATTTTCCGGATTGTCTTTTGAAAACTCTTTCAACACAATGTCGCCCTGGGCGGCATCATAAATGCCGGCCAATACGATATCCGGATGTGTGCTAATGGGCCGTTCAGCTACTCGAAGCAAAAGGATGACTTCATCCTTAAAACGAGCCACACCGGTATTAAATACGCCGATAACTTCATAGCCCAGCCTTGAAGGCTTTATGTCCTTCGGCCCGATTATAGGATTATCCGGAAAACGAAATATTGACACTTGCCAACTCCTTTGATTCGCAATTTAAACCAAAACCAAACGCTATTCAAACCGCCTTTAATATAGCTACTCACCGCAAGGCTTGCAAGAAATTGCTCGCCGGTTTCAATTATAACCTCCCTCACCAGGCCACAAAAACCTTAATCCAATCCCTAAACACAGGTTATATATCACCTTCAAACATCACTTGAAAAAAAACCTTGCTTTTCGACGCTGTTTATGGTAATATTCTATTATTATTCTGTGTAATCAGCGAAGGCAGTTCCTAAACAGGTGGGTATGCACCGTTAATAATCGAAAAGGAGCAGGGTAATAAAAAGAACAGTCCTCCCAAATCTCTGTATGCTGTTGGCTGTATTGTTGCTATCGCCGGCCTTGGCAGTAAGCGGTCCGGTTCCGGACGAATATGTTCCGAATGAGATAATTGTGAAGTTCCGGGGCAATGCTGCGGACGCTATTGAGAGGGGACTACGCAAAGGCGGGTCGGTGAAGGAACTTAAGGTGTCTGATTCGCTGGATGATCTGAACAAAAAATACAGATTAAAGAAGACCAATCGCTTGTTCAAGAACTTTAAGCAGAACAGGGGGCGGGTAAACGCGCTGCTGAAGAAGGACAAAGCCCTTTTAAGCAAAAAAGACAGACGCATTGTAAACAGGCTTAAACGCGCTCCAAGGAGTGCAAAGGTGCCCGATCTCAGTGGGATATATAAACTGGAACTTCAGCTTGATGAGGGGCAGTCGCTTGAAGACGTGGTGGCGGCGTACAACGGCGACCCGGATATTGAGTATGCGGAGCTTAACTACATTGTGAAGATAACAGCAAGTCCGAATGACGCTCATTATCCTATACAGTGGCCTTTGAACAACACGGGGCAGATGTATCCAGAGAGCGGCAGATATAACGACCCGCCCGGAACGCCTGATAGTGATATTGACGCTCCGGAGGCCTGGGACTTACATGCCGGCAGCCCAGAGATAATGGTCGCGGTTGTAGATACGGGCGTTGATTACACCCATAGAGACTTAGACGATAACATGTGGGTCAACGAGATGGAACTGCTGGGAACAGTCGGTGTTGATGACGATGGGAACGGATATATAGACGACATATACGGCTATGACTTTCTCCACGCCGACGGTGACCCCAGGGACGACCACGGCCACGGCACGCACGTTTCCGGGACCATCGCCGCAGAAGGCAATAACGGTCTTGATATTGCGGGAGTCTGCTGGAAGGCGCGGATAATGGGCCTAAAATTTCTCAACTGGCAGGGCTCGGGGGACACAGCCGACGCAGTTCCCGCCTTTTATTATGCGGTGGAAAACGGCGCGGATGTCATATCCAACAGCTGGGGCGGGGGGCTCTATTTGCAGAGTATGCAGGATGCCATAGATTACGCACACAGTCAGGGAGTGCTAATGGTGGCCTCAGCCGGCAATGACAATACTGATTCGCCTCAATACCCCGCCTATTATGAGCACATGATTTCGGTTGCTGCGACCAATTCCAATGACGAGAAAGCACCTTTTTCCAATTACGGAGACTGGGTGGATATAGCGGCGCCTGGAGTTGATATCCTATCGTTGCGGGCGGGCGGAACAGCAATAGGCAGAACCTACGATACTTACACGACGATTGCCTCAGGCACATCGATGGCCTGTCCTCATATTTCAGGTGCTTGCGCGCTTTTGTTGTCGGTCAACCCGACGCTGACAAATGAGGATGTATACGATGTTCTGATGGAGACGGTCGACCCGATTCCCGATGGGATTTGTCTTTCAGATGGACGGCTTAATTTATTCAGCGCGGTCCTTGCAGCCATCCCATCACAAGGCCGCATTATTCTCGACCAAGATTACTACGCCTGCTCCGGCGACGTGTCTGTCTTTCTCTATGATTACGACCTTCAGGGCAGTAACACACATGCGACAACCATTACAACGAGCGGCGGCGATTCTGAAACGGTTGTTCTGACCGAAAGGACTCCTGCAGTCGGTTTCTTTACCGGTATGATTTCAACCGCCCCAGCTAATCCGAATACTGAAGATGGTTTACTGCAGTTGTCTCATGGTGAGATAATCACTGCTACGTACCAGGACGCCGACGACGGCACAGGCAACCCCGCAACAGCGACGGATACCGCTATGGCTGACTGTGAAGAGCCCGTGATTTCCAATGTCCATATCGGCTTTCCAGGCCGTGAACCAAGAGTACGATTGGAAACAGATGAGCCAACTTTGGTGCAGGTACTGGCTGGTCTGGCTTGCGGCGGGCCCTACATCATTGAGGCAAGCAACCAGAGTTTGGCAACCAGCCATACCATAAAACTAACTCAGGTAGCCCCGGAAACTCCATACTTTTTTATAATTGAGGCTGCTGATGCCGCAGGCAACAAAACGACCGACACCAATCGTGGCCGGTGCTACACGTTTACCACTACACCTGCCCCCAGCGACATCTCTGTCCCGGCCCAATGTCCCACCATACAGGATGCAATTGACAACTCCTGGGACGGCGGGACGGTCTGGGTCGCTGATGGGACATACACGGGCGATGGAAACCGCGATATCGACTTTAGAGGAAGAGCCATCACAGTCCGCTCAGAATCCGGCCCGGAAAAATGCATCATCGATTGCAGCGGCACGGAAAACGCCTCTCATCGAGGGTTCCATTTCCACTCCGGTGAAGATGCAAATTCGGTTCTGGACGGTTTCACTATCACAAATGGCTACGTGGCTGGCTCTTGGTATGTCGGTATCGGTGGCGCAATCTTCTGCGAGAGTAGCGGGCCTACAATCGCCAACTGCATTATAACCGGAAACTCATCCGGCTGGGACGGCGGCGGCATCAACAACATAAACAGCAGCCCAATGATTACCAACTGTACCTTCACCGAAAACGTAGCTGTCGGAAACGATGGGGGCGCAATCAACAACGAAAACAGCAGCCCGACGATTACCAGCTGCACCTTTAGTGGAAACTCCGCTTATGACTGGGGAGGCGCGATACGAAACATTCTCTACAGTCACCCGACTATTACAAATTGTTCCTTCGCAGGCAACTCATCCGACGACGGCGGCGCAATGTTCTACTATGACGGCAGCACCCCCACCATTATACACTGTACTTTTGTGGGTAACTCCGCTCGCAACGGAAATGCTCTGGCCTGCGATTCCTGGGTCGCTCGCAACAATATTCAAATCAGCAACTGTATCCTCTCCGACGGCGGTAGCGAAATACATAACAACGATAATTCAACAATCACGATCGGTTGCAGCAATATCGAGGGTGGCTGGCCGGGTGAGGGTAATATCGATGCAGACCCATGTTTTGTCCGGTCGGGCTACTGGGCCGATGTTAATGACACCGATATTCTTGTAGAGCCGGACCACCCGAATGCCGTCTGGATTAACGGCGATTATCACTTGCTGCGAACTTCCGCCTGTGTTGATGCCGGCGAGGATACGGGCGTCTACATCGACATCGAAGGCAATATTCGGCCGTTTGACTTTCCCCAAGTAGATAATAACGGCGACTTGCCTGACTTCGATATGGGGGCATATGAACTTATTCAAGTCAAAGCAGCGATGGTACTGACGCCACAGATGCTGAATTGCAGCAGCAAAGGCAAATGGCTCAAAGCCCAGATTACGCTGACCGAGGAATTTTCACAGCAAGGTGCGTGTGTCGATATGCCGGCCATAGCCGAACCCATGAATGTCGAATCCGAATACGTAAGAGTTCTTGGCGCCCCCACCGGCCCTATCAGACTCCAAATTGCCTTTGATCGCCAGGCTTTTTGTGAAGGTCTCGCTGATACCGGCCTTGTGGAGGTTACTGTCGTTGGTCATCTTATAAACGGCCGGTACTTCAAGGCCACCGACACCATCAAAATAAAAGCCCCCCCGGCAATGAATTCTTTGCCGTTGTCAAAAATAAAACCAAAGGGCTGAGAGGCGTGTTGTTCTCAGCCCTTTTCTATTTCCACAAAATCTGTTGCTCAAAAAGCAAGAGGGTCTTATTTATTCACTGAGCTAAAGGCCCTCAGGTAGGAGTCTGAATATATTTGCTTGTTCACCAGCATCTCGGAGGTGGCCAGTACCTTCATCAGTTTTTCGTCGAGCACGTCAATAATCGCCGAGTCCAGACCGTGCGAGACGGCCATAGCAAGAAACGTCCTGTTTATCAGGCTTCTTTCGCTGGCCCCCTGCGAAAGATTCGACAGGCCTATCGTCATATGCGGCGACGGCTCAGCCAGATACCTTATCTGGTCCATCGCGGCCATGATATTGCCGGGCTGAACCTGCGCATCGGGGACCTTGACCGGCAGGATAATCGGGTCGATGAACAACCGCTGCGTATCGAATCCTTTTTCCATGGCCTTTTGTACGATTTCAGCCGCTATTGCCACGCGTGTATCGATGTCCTGAGGCACGCCGTTTTTGTCCATAGTCAGGGTAATGATGCTTGCCTTTGGCCCTGCCTGCTCGGCCATCTCCATATATTTGTCCAGCACCTCTTCGTCAGATTTTTTATTCAGCGGCGTGGAGTTAAGCATAACACCGGCTCCAGCACTGACGGACTTTAGCCCTGCCGCGATGACAGGAAGTTTTTGTGAATCCAGGCACAAAGGTGTAGAGCACGTCTCCTGGATTGTCTCTACCAGCCACTGCATGGTCCCCTCCTGGTCAGCCGCTGCGGTACCCACGTTTACGTCCAGATAGCTTGCACCGGCCTCGGTCTGTCTTTTTGCCAGGTCCTGGATAACCTTCTTGTCTTTGTCCGCGATGGCCTGCTTGACGTCTTTGAACATTCCGTTAATTCGTTCTGCAATTATTATCACAATAACACCTTCCTTTTCCGCTGCTTTCGCATATTATTTTACTACTGCCATATCTGGTCGATTAAGTTCTTGACTGTTGCCACCGCTTTTGGATGTCGCATTCGAATTATATCGGCGCCGGCCTGAAGCAGACAGATTGCCGTAGTAGCCTCCCACATCGGGCCTCTGTCTTCAACCCCTCCCCAGCCTGTCACATCGGTGAGCTTGGCCTCTTTGACCCGCCACGACTCGTAGCCAACATCACAGATAACGGGCATTGCCATTATCTTGTCGCCCGTAAGGGCGGCCAGTCGCTGACGCTCCTGAATCGAATATGCATACTCAATCCCGTAGCCCAATGCTCCGGTGGTCTGAAACGCCACTACACGCTCGAGCGGGAAGCCCATATCAGAGACCAGGATGTTGACCTGCTTTGCGATGTTGATATCCAAAGGGGCCTGCGTAATAAGATGATGGTTGTCCGCCAGAGCGATGGCCGTCAGAGACTTGTAGTTATCCTCAGTAACGGTTCCGACGAGGCAGTTCTCCCCTTTTGCGGCCTCGCTTACCTTGGGCATAACCTGATTGTCCTTTTCATCGTTGCCGCAGCCCCAGAGCACAAGCGGAACGCCAACGGCCTTGAGCACCTCTTCGGTGACCTTCACGGCATGGGACTCGTCCTTGTCGGCCTTGTCGGGGTGAATACCGTCAAACTTGACACAAATCAGGTCCGCTCCGAGTTCCTCCACGCATTTTTTGGCCCAGTCGCCGGGGCTGCTGAGGACATCTTTATAAGATTCGCTCAAAACGTCCGGCCAATCATCCGGGCTTGTGTCTATGACATCCAAAGCAAGTACCGGCTTTTCGCTGGCATCTGCTACAGCACCGCCATAGACCACATTACGCGCTCCACCTACCGTTACTTTGGAGGTTCGAGTTCCTCCATCATCTTTAGTGGCACCAAGCGTGACTTTGTTTACAGAACCGGTAAAGCTCTCTACAATTTCAGGAACTGGCATTTGAAATCCTCCAAAATTTCCAACAATATCTAAACTTCCTCGAGACTCAGCTTCTGCTGAAGTATCTTTCGCACCGCCAAAAATGCGGAGCTGTCCTGTTCAACATCAAATATCGTTTTGTTTTGCATAGAAGCGTCAAAAACCGCTTCGTCATAGGGCACGCAGCCCAAACTTTCAATCGCCTCTAACTGTTTTACGTTTTCAGACCTGTTCCATACTATTCCGATTTCTTTCACAGATATTGGCAGCCGCTTAGCAAGCTCAAAAATGCGCTTTGCAGTAATCACGCCAACAGGAGTAGATTCGGTCACTATACACAGCAGGTCGATATTATTAGTGGTCCTCCGCGACAGATGTTCCATTCCCGCTTCATTGTCAACGACCATAAATCCGTAGGCAGAACCCAACTCATCAATAAACCTCCGCAGGAAATTATTTACGGCACAATAGCAGTCCGGTCCTTCCGGCCGGCCCATAGTAAGCAAGTCAAAGCCCTCCGCCTCGGTAAGCGCCTGCTGGATGCCATACTCAAGAGACCGTACCTTGTCCAGGCCCTTGCCGAGAGTATCAGAACCGGGCTTCTTGCTGCGGGCCTGTTCGCGAAGCTCCGCGACGGTACTGGCCGGCTGAACCCCCATCGTCAGGCCGAGGCACGAATTAGGGTCGGCATCTACTCCAAGTACGGCCCCGCCCGACCTGTCCAGCAGAGCCCTTATAATCATAGCAGCCACGGTAGTCTTGCCTGACCCGCCTTTCCCGCTTATAGCAATAGTTGTCGCCATACCGTTTTAACCGTTTTTATCAAACCTTCTCCGCCGCAAGTTTTACCGATGGAAACAGTGACAAATCCGTATGAGGCAAAAAACTCGCCCTGATGAATTCCTCCATATAGCCCGGATGGCTCATTAAATCGAAATAGGTCATACTTTCGGCGATTTCTTCAGCTGTTTTGAGGGCCTTTCGGCTCAGCAAAACTGTCTTTGCTCCTGCGATTGAAGTATTTCCGACGAATCGGATTTTTTCGAGGGGCACATCGGGCAGCATCCCGATTGTGACGGCCTGTCTGACATTCAGGAAGTTCCCAAATCCCCCGGCCAAATAAATCGCCTCCAGGTCTTCCGGTCTTGTCTGCGTTGACTCCATAAGGACGCAAACTGCCGCAAATACGCCGGCCTTTGAACGAACCAGATTGTTGATGTCCGGCTGAGTAATCACTATTTCATGGTGCTCGTTTCGCGGCGCAACCAGCTGGAACTGCAGGCCCTCCTCTCCTTCCGCCAGTCTTTCGTCCCCATCCGCAGCGAATCTGCCGGTCCGGTCTATGATACCGTTTATAAACAACTCCGCGAGCGTGTCCAACAGACCCGAGCCACAGATACCAACAGGATGCTTATCGCCGATAGTCTTATACTCGATAGCGCCATCAGACAAAACTGCCAGCTTTTCAATGGCACCTGCCCCCGCCCTCATACCGTGCCTTACACCGCTTCCCTCAAACGCAGGACCTGCCGAGCTCGAAGCACAGACCAGCCAGTCTCTATTGCCGAGCGCCACCTCACCGTTTGTCCCGATATCAACAAAAAGAGAAATGCCTTTTTTAGTATAAATTCGCGTAGTCAGCACACCCGCCACCACGTCACTTCCCACATAGGCGGCCACGCTCGGCAGACAGTACAATAGACCTCGCTTGTTTATTTGAATGCCTGCTTCCGCCGCGCGAATCGGCGGAATGAAACCGACAGAGGCAATGTAGGGTTCTCTGCGTATTCGCGTCGGGTCAAGATTAAGCAGGAAATGTATCATGGCGGTATTGCCAGCACAAATAATTGCGGTTATGTCCTGCAAATCAACTTTCTGTCGTGAGGCAAGCGTAACGATGAGATTATTTACGTCGTGGACGATGCGATTTTGCATCTCGTCGAAGGCGCCGTTTTCCTCTGCGTATATGATTCGGCGAATGTAATCCTCTCCAAAATTTATCTGGCTGTTGTAGGTGGCCTCGGTATCTATCGTCATCGCACTTGCCAGATTAATCAGATGAGCGACTACAGTTGTAGTCCCGAGGTCAACCGCCACGGCGAAATTTACATCACAGCGTCTTCCGGGTTCTACATCGATAACTTCGGTAGTTCCACCTCGCCGACCTATCGTTGCTGCAACCTGGTAGTTCGCTTCCATAAGCGTCTTTGAAAGTCTCTGCAGAACGCGAAAGCCCGTCTGCATTATCGGCGCGTCAATTTGCTGGCGTATCGCGACATACAGCCGCTCGTGGTCTGCGGTATTGTCCTGTACGGTCGGTGCTGACATTTTAACGCAGAGCTTGCGAACAAGCGGGTCGAACTTAAAGACGCCCGCCTGTACGTCACCGGCAAGCTCGCTGAACCGGTGTGCATCGCTGTCCATGAGTATCTGACTCGCTTCCAGGGTATGCGACCTTGGAACCGTTACGCTCATATCCGAAAGCACCTTTGTCTGGCAGGCTAAAACTACATTTTCCCGTACTTCCTCCGGAGTAAGCAGGGTGGTGGGCGTGCTTTGGAATTGACCTTCGTCAACTGTCACCTTGCATTTTCCGCAGTATCCGTCTCCGCCGCAGATACTGCTCAGATAAATGCCCGCTTTGCGCGCAGCCTCCAGCAGGACCGTTCCTTTCGAAACTTCTATTTTCAAGCCACTTGGCTCAAAACGGACCGTGAACCTTTTTTTCTCGCCCTTTGCCATTACTTCCAGACTTCCTGAAGGTACTTAGGCAGCATCGAAGACTCTCTCGGCCCTACCATAACTTCCCAGTTCGAGGCTTCTTCGAGCTTGCCGCTCATCACCGCCACATAACCGGGAATTATAAGTTTGCGGTGCTTGACAAGGCTTTCCACGCCATACTTGGCCATAGCGTCAGCCACCGTTTTCTCGTTGAGTTTATCTCCCGAATAGGCCGTCAGCACGCTTGTACCTTCGGTATCAACAACAAGGATGTAGCTCGGCACCCTGCTGGCCTCGACATCCGATTCCACCGTGTAATATGTAAGCGAAAAGTTTGTCGTAAACATAACAGGGGCATTTTCATCAGGCTCTCCGATTGGATATACCTTGGGTTCTACCTGCACGGGTTTCTGCGGGTCGGTAAAGATGTTCATTACCACGGTCAGCAGAGGCAGCAGCACATACGGCTCGGTGGTATCCAGTACGACGATGCCTGAATACTTGCAGATAAGGGAGGCAGCAACGGCCGCCTGCTCCGTCGTGTCACCGTCGCTGACGAATGATATTGTTGGATAGCCCAGTGGTCGGAAGGCCTTTTTAAGCGACAGGGCCCTCATTCTTGAGGAGTTAAACAGCCTGTCTCGCAAACTTAACCCATCCAGGCTCAATACGATATCCTCAACTCCTTCGGCCTTGATTTTTTCGGCAAGGTCGGACAACGCTTCAAGCGATTCGGCTTTCGCCACCACTGGGCAGCCGTTTTCCTTGGCGATTTTTGCCATTTGTGCGGCGGTATCCGCCTTGGCCGAAGCGAGCAAAGGCACTACATCTTTCACTTTACCCACAGCCGCTTCCATTGCCGAAGGCTCGTCCGAAACAAGTATCATGGCAAGGCTGCTCGCTGCTTTGGCCGTCTCTACAGCCGAGGCAAAACTATTGGCATCTCCACTATCGTTAACGACGGCTATGGCGCTTACTCCAATCTTGGTGCCGACACGCTCGAACTGCAGGGAATTTACGACTTCGATGCGTTTCTTCAAATCCTCGCCGGTCAATTTGTCCGAGACAGTCGCGGCTAAAACCGTCGGACTGTAAAATTTCTCCTCGTGCCGGAACATCACCGTCTCCTGGCCAATCTCGACCTGATTGTCGCCGCTGCCAAACACGACCTTGCGCATCGGAGGCGCGGCGGCGGCAGCAAGCATTTGCTTGGCTTCCTCCGAGACCTCCGGGCAATCTTCTAATTTGGCCCGCTTCTGCGCCAGCTGCATCGCAAACGCCAGACAGGTGGGCATACCGCACTTTTTGCAATTGGTCTTCGGCAGCAGTTTAAAGATTTCCAGTCCTGTTAGTGCCATAATAACGTTCCTTTCCTCAAATTCCGGTACCAAAGATACGCTTCAGGATTCTCAGCCTTCGCGTATCTTACATATTTAATATCTTACTGCAAGCCCTACAGAGATGCGCTCCGCACCCTTTAGAACATAGGCGCCATTTCCGCTACCGGATGGCCGGCCTTGGTGATAAACTCCAGGACCTCTTCCTCCGTGGTGGCGGTCGTTTCGTCGGCGATTTTGGCAAAGAACTCCTCGCCGCCAAGCCCGGCCTCCTCGGACCTTTTGATGAAGGTGTCCTTGATTTCCTCCTTGAGCATAGTTGGCATCCAGACGATTCGGCGGATTCCGCCTTCGGCGCCTATAAATTTCTTTGAATTGATATAATGCTTCGAATGGCCGATGAAGCCCGGCGTCTGGTTGCCGCCTCCCACCGTCCCGGCCAGAGTCGAAAACTTCATCCCGCAGGGGGTCATCTCGGCAAACTCACGGTTGACAATCATTATCCCCCCTGTTGAAGGCAATACCGCAGCGATACACTCGAAGCATCCACACGAGGTCATGGGGTCCGTTATCATACTGTACTGACTCATTCGCGCTATGTTGCCGCGGCTGGCATTGTCAACAAACGCGTTTACCTTGTCCCACTGACCAATGGTAGGTTCGATACAGTTTCCCTTTGAGATTGGCTGGTTCGGCCCGCTCGGCGTAATTTCATAAGCCGCCCTGCAGTCCAGCCAGCTATAGGCCCCGCACAAACCCGGCCTTTCGGGTGAGACTATACAGACATGGTCAGGGGCAAAACTCTGACACAGCGTACACGAGTAAAAAATATTTATATCTTCATCGGTCATGCCCGCCAATCGCGCGTCACGCTCGGCGTACACCTTCACCGCCTCCTCACGCAATTTCAGAACATCCTGCTCGTCGGTGTATATCTTGACCTGTACCTTATCCATGATATTCGAATACTGCTCATGATACATTGCGTGCAGCAGTTTGCCGATATGTTCAAGTTTGAACCCTGCCTTCGCCGCGTCTTTGCTTATTCGCACCCAGTTGATGTTACGCTGGCCCATGTGCCAAAGACCGTGCGCCTCGTTTGTAAATATGTGTATCTGACGCTCCAGCACCGGCTCGAAATCGGCCTGCATCTTTCTTCCCGCCACTTCGACCACAATTCCCAGCGGCAGTTGCCCCCCCTCCTGCACCGAATCAATGTCCGCACCCTCGACCTCTATTTTGCCGTCTTTAACCTCGGCCATATCCCGCGTCCGAAGCCACTCGAACGCCGGCGTCCTCTGTCCGCCAAACTCGCAGTGCATATCTTCCTTGCGGATACGTTCACCTTCAAACGCGGGGCTGTGTGCCACCGGAATATCTATCTCCGCAATCTTTATCTTCAGGCCGCGTACTTCGATGGCTTTCTCCACAATCTGGTCATGGGGGATGTTCGATACAACGTGCTCATAGGTGCACACGCCGGTCGGCAGAATCTCCGGAATATCGGAATCGGCAATGGTCGGGAAGCCGTAATTGATTGCCCCTGCCGCGGTGGCGTACCACTCATCGGTAACCTCCCCTAAAGCCATAACAAAGGCGAAGATTCTGTTTTTGTTGTACAGCAGGTTGCGTCGGTAATCACCGGCTTTAACGCCGCCGAAGCTAAGTGCGGCCCGGCTGGCAAAACCAAGCGAATATATTGCTGACGTAATCTCCCTGCCGAAAGGCACCAGCCGCGTCTCCCAGCCCAACTGCACGCCGCCTTCGACAAGCTGCTCGGCGAAAGTGCTGCCGTTATGATGCGCAGACATAAAAACGTACAGGCAGCGCTCCTGAAGTTTACGTGCTATATCGACCGCCGTCTCCACATCAGGTGCAGCGCCGGCTATCGCTGCAAATCCCGGTGCCGTGCCATCGACAAACTGAATGCCGCGCTCTCGCAGGATTACATCGTCCGCCGCACCCAGCCAGATGTCATCCACCGGATTGGGGCCGATTATATATTTACAGGCTTCGATAACCTCCTCTGCAAACAACGTTGCCATGCCGGCATCAAGGGCAGGACCAAGGTAAGGTATCCACAAATCATCGTCAACCAGCGGAGGCAGCAGGTCTTTTACCTGCTTCATAACTTCCTCAAAATCACCCAGCTTCTCAACCGCTGTTCCCGTCATGGAGTAAATAATCGGTATGTAATAACCGGTGTTCGGAAATGCTACAGGGCAATCGTTGCCCTTTTCTTTAATGGCTTGCGCGAGTTTCTCTTCTGCTTGCTTGACTATCTTATGAGCGCCACGAATGGCCGCAGATGCGATGATTTTTGACATTTACCAAACCTCTTTTTTATAAATGTTCCACGTCTCACTGCCGTTTCGATTATTATTCGATACTTAATGTCCGCCGGTCCGCCATATCATAGAGCTTGCGTTCTTTCTCTACATTTATCCCAAGGGCATCACGCTTGCCTTCTATGTGCTCTATCATCATCTCGGCGGCTTAATTGGGTCTCGTTCAAAGGCCCATTTGCCGCCGAGGTCTTTTTCAATTTCGTCGGTTAGATAGCGCGTCAGCTTCGGCGCCCCAAGGACAGGCAGCGGTTCGGCGATGACAGTATAGACACCTGAAGCGACGAAATACATACCGATGGAAATCGCTTTCTCCGACATCCATTCCGGTGCAGCCCCTGCGGCGGGCAATTGTGATATATCGTCACCGAGTCCGCCTTCTGCGACCACGTTTGACAGGATTGTCAGTATGCGGCTGTTATCGACGCAGGAACCAACGTGCAGGACCGGAGGTATACCTACGGTCTCGCAAACCTCGTGGAGGCCCTCTCCACAGTACTTCGCCGCTGCTTCGGGCTTCATAAGGCCTGCCTTTCCTGCTGCGATGGCGCTACAGCCTGTGCTTACAACCAAAACATTATTCCTGATAAGTTCTTTTATCAGCGTCAGGTGGCCATAGTCGTGGACCTGCTTCGGATTATTGCAGCCTACTACGCCTGCGGCCCCACGGATTCGTCCGTTTATGATATTATCGTTCAGCGGCCTGTAACTTGCACGAAAGCGACCGCCAAGGTGGTAAAAGATGTTTTCGGCTGTGAAGCCCGCAATACCTCTCTCTAAATGCTCAGGAATCTTTGGTGTGGATTTTCTATTTGGGAAATTCTCGATGGCTATCTTAATAATCTCCTTGGCGATTTCCATTGCCCTGTCTTCGTGAAATTCAATATGCTCAGCACCGTCGATTTTGCACTTTGGGCTGGTAGTAATTAGCTTCGTGTGGAAGCAGTTGCACAGTGACCCGAGCGCCGGCATAATGCATTGTACATCGACGAGCATAACGTCGACGGCGCCTGTCATAACAGCCAACTCCTGCTGAAGGAAATTGCCGGCCACTGGTATGCCGTGCCGCATCAGTATCTCGTTAGCTGTACAGCACATCCCTGCAAGGTTAATGCCCTTGGCGCCTTTGCTTTTAGCCATTTCAACAAGTTCAGGCTGCTGTGATACCGCTACGATAATATCCGAGAGCGTCGGCTCGTGACCATGTACAACTATGTTGACCTTATCTTGTTCAAGTGCTCCGAGATTTGCGCCAAAGCGAATTGGGGCCGGGCCGCCGAACAGGATGTCGGAAAGCTCCGTTGCGATAAGCGAGCCGCCCCACCCATCCGCCAGGGATGCTCTAATGCCTTGTTTGACGAGGTTTTTATAATCTGAGCCGACGCCAATGTGCGTTCTGTGCATAATCTCGACGATTTCACGGTCGACCGAGCGCGGCGTTACACCCATCTGTTTCCAGATTTTTTGCCTCGCAGGCGGTGGATACGCCGCAGCACTTACAAGTGTCCCGTCTTGCTTTCCGAATTCAACCAGAACGGCGTCAGCGAGGTCTTTGCCAATATCCTTCGACTGCCTGCCTTCTACTTTTATACCGTACCTTGCCGCCACCTCCCTGAGCTTGAGCTCATCCTTGATTTTATAATCGCAACTTTCGCTCTCTACGGCCATTTTGAATGTGTGGGCGATGTCGCGCCCATGGTCGGAATGAGCCGCCGCGCCGGCGGCAATCATCCTTATCAGGTTCCTGGCAGCAATGGTATCGGCAGTCGCTCCGCATATACCCGCTTGCGGTTCTTCCTCGAACGGATTTACCCGGCAGGGACCCATAGAGCAATTCCGGCAGCATATACCCAGTTTGCCGAATCCGCATTGGGGCTCTTGCTGTTCAAATCTGTCCCAAACGGTCTCCTGTTCGGACCCGCCTTGGCCTATTACTTGCTGTGCCGCTTGGTCCGTACTACGTTTCTTTGCATCCATAAAGAACTCCTCACGGTTTAATTAACTTCAGGAGCCTTGGGCTCCAACATATTGCTAAATCTAAACTCATTTTTTCAACGACATCTGCTCCTTTGCAGCCTTAACGTCAACTTTTCGCCTGTCAGTATCAGCAGATTCAAGTTGTGCGGCGGTCTTCGACCTTCTACATTTCGGACAAAGACGCATAAGTTCACTGAATTCTTCCGAACTCACTTGGACCTTGGCCAGAACCCGTTCACTTACCAGTGCGCTACCTATGGGCTCTCCGCACTGCCTGCAAACAGTCAATTTTGCCCGCGACTTAAACGGAGATATCTCCACTTCCTGCTGGTCTTCATGAACCCTGACTTTGATGGTTCCCACCGGACAAATTGCAGCACACGCACCGCAGCCGATGCAATCCTCGGAAGGCTGCCGGAAAGGAGCGGCCACCGTGCGGTCAACACCTCGTCCGGCATAACCGATAGCGGCTCTCCCGATTATCTCCTCGCACACGGCAACGCACAAGCCGCACAAGATGCAACTTCTTTGACTCTCCGTCACCGTTGGATAAGGTGTTGACTTTACGCCCATACGCTCGGCCAGCGCTTTGAGTTCCGGACTCTCCGGTGCCCGTGCAAGCAGCAACTCCATCACACTGCGCCTTGCCCGCTCGGCCCGCTCACTTGAAACGTAAACGACAATGTCGCGCCGCACAGGATAATTGCACGCGGTAATCAGCTGCCTCCAGTCGCCGCGGTCAAGCTCCACCATACAGATTCGGCACGACCCGCTGGTTGACACGGCCGGGTGATAACACAGGGTTGGTATCCAGACGCCGGCCTTTTTGGCCGCGTCTAAAACCGTCGCGTCCCTTTCAACCTCGACCTTTTGTCCGTCTATAGTTACCGTAGGCATCAGTTTATCTTTCTTCAAACCTTCTTCACCGCGGTGAACGGGCATTTCTCCCAGCATGTCCCGCAAAGCGTGCACTTTTCCTGGTTGATTACATGCGGAACTTTCTTCTCACCTGTAATCGCGTCAGCCGGGCAGTTCTTCAGGCAAATGCCACAGGCCTTACACGCCTCCGCGTCAATCTCATAACGAAACAGACCGCGGCACTCTTTTGCAGGGCACCGTCGGTCTAAAATATGTGCATCGTACTCGTCACGAAAATAGCGTATCGTGGAAAGCACAGGGTTTGCGGCGGTTTTCCCAAGGGCACATAAGGCGGTCCCCTCCAAAATTTCCGCCAACGTCCCCAACTCCTCCACGTCGCCTACCTCACCCTCTCCCCTGCTTATACGACTGAGAATGTGCAACATCTGCGACAGGCCCTCCCTGCAAGGTGTGCATTTGCCGCACGATTCTTTTTGGAGAAAGTCCGTAAAGTACTTGGCGACGTTGACCATGCAGGTGTCTTCATCCATCACTATCATGCCGCCGGAGCCCATCATGGAACCCAGCTTGGTAAGTTCATCGAAATCCACACGCGCATCAAGGTGTTCGGCGGGTATGCATCCACCGGAAGGTCCTCCCGTCTGCACAGCCTTGAAAAGCTTGTCGCCGCGTATCCCGCCGCCAATCTCGTCCACAATTCGCCGAAGCGTTATGCCCATAGGAACTTCCACAAGACCGGTATTTTCCACCTTTCCAACCAGGCTGAAGACCTTCGTTCCTTTGGACCTTTCTGTTCCGATATTCGCAAACCACTCCCCGCCGTTATTTATAATTGCAGGCACATTTGCCCATGTTTCTACATTGTTCAGATTGGTGGGCTTGCCCCAAAGGCCGCTTTCAATGGTATGAACATATTTTGCCCTCGGCTCACCCGTCCGGCCTTCCAGAGATGCCATTAGCGCCGTCGACTCACCACACACAAACGCCCCGCCGCCACGGTTAATCCGGATATCGAAAGAAAATGAGTTGCCTAAAATGTTCTGACCCAAAAGGCCAATTTCACGGGCTTGAGAGATTGCCTGCTTTAAGCACTCTACTGAGAGAGGGTATTCGTTACGTACGTAGATGTACCCTTGCGATGAGCCTATAGCATACGCTCCAATAAGCATACCTTCCAGCACAGAATGAGGGTTTCCCTCCATTATGGCGCGATCCATAAAGGCTCCCGGGTCGCCCTCGTCACCGTTGCAAATAACATATCTGGGCGAGCCTTCAGCCTCACGGCAGGAACGCCACTTGCGGGCAGTGGGGAAGCCTCCTCCTCCGCGGCCCCTAAGTCCCGCGACCTCCACCTCGGAAATCACCTCTTCAGGTGTCATTACAGACAAAACCTTCGCAAGAGCGCCGTATCCTCCTTCTGCTATATAGTCCGTGATCTTCGTGGGATCAACCACGCCATTGCAGGCCAACGCAACCCGCTTCTGGGCCTTATAGAAGGGAATCTCGTCTGCACTTTTTGCCTTTTCTCCTGTTGTGGGGTTCTCGTATAAAAGCCTCTCAATTACTCTGTCTCCCAACACTGTTTCCCGAAAGATTTCGGCCACATCAGGCTCCTCAACTCTTTGATAGAAAATGTCACTGGGCTGTATGAGAACGATTGGGCCGCATTCGCACAGCCCATGGCAGCCAACCGCTTTGGCCTGAACCTCCACGTCAACTCCAGCCTCCTTCACCGCCTCACAGAAGAGTTCATACAACCTGGGCGAGCCCTTAGCCGCACAACCCGGGCCGGTACAAATATGGACAGACTTGGCAGAGGCAACACGCAGGCTAAGCAGTTGTTCACGGATGCGCTCCAGATCTGCGGCGCAGTTGAGCCGCTTGCTGGCAATCGTACTCATCTCGCACCCTCCTTCTCAGCAGTTGCCTCATGCGGCGAGAGCCCATAAATAACCTCGATTGCCGATGAGGGAGTGACGCCCCCATAGTATCTCCCGTCAACCAGCATCACAGGTGCCACCGCACAGGCGCCAACACAGTTGACCGCTTGGAAGCTGAACAGACGGTCGCGGGTCGTGCCGCCCGGCTCGACGCGGAACTCCTTGCAGATGGCCTCGGAAATACCTCCCGCACCTTTCAGGTAGCAAACCGTACCCATACAAAGTGTTACCTCGTGTGCGCCCTTTGGCGCGAGGCGGAAAGATGAATAGAATGTCGCCACGGCGAACAGCCGGCTCAACGGCACTTCCAGCCGCTTGCTCAAAACGCGCAGCTGTTCCACCGGCAGATAGCCGCATTCGGCCTGCACGTCCTGCATCATCGGTATCAACATCCCGACCTCGCCGTCATAGCGCCCAACTATCCCATCTATCAGCTTATCATCTTCTGCCACGTTCGATATTCCTCATTGGTGGTTAAGCATCGAAGTCAAAATAAACCCTTCTGTATATTACAAAACGCATCTCTTGTCAATGTTCAACTCGCCCATTTTCGATCCTGGCGGGCCACAAGGCCTGAAGCTAAACTGTCTCAATTGTTACCTCCTTACCCCTACTCCTCAGTTGTTCGCTAATCTCTCGTACTACCGCCAGCTTCATACCCAGTTGTCCGGGTAGCTCGGGATTTTGATGGGCAGGGTTGACGCTCTGGCCCACAATAAAGTGGATATGGTCCACATCCAAGCACAATCGAATCAAAGCCGAAGCCCCGTCCGTCTGGAACTTTACCGCTTCCTTATCAGCGCCTAAATGAAGCATATCGTTGGCCCGAGTAAGAGTTAGGATTCCTTCGGTTGTCACATCAATCCCCTCCAGTCTCGCCAAAGGGGGCACATCAGGCTTCATTGTTGCCAGGTCGACATCCAATGGCTTGCCACCCAGATGGTGGGCGACAATTTGCGCAGTGGTCCCGCCACAAACCGCCAGAAATCCGCCGCGCCGCGTGAATCTGCTGACTACCGCTTTGTCTTCGGCACTTTCCGCGGGCGGACCCGTTAACACAGTGGCTGTAAGCTTGCGTCGAGCCTTTACTACAGCCACACTCACATCGTCACCCGGTTTATTGCAATAAAGGTCCCAAACAGCTTGACCCAGCTTATCAGCAACCTGCTGGGCGGAAAGGTCGGGGTGACAGTGTTCCTCAAGAAATCGTACTACCTGGTCCAAACCCCATCCAAGTGGATAGAGCCCGCCTATACCGGCATTCACTACGCCGTCCGAGACAAATATGACCCAATCCCCGTTTTTCAACTGAAATTCCGATTCGCGGATTGTCTTGCCTTCGATTTCGCGCTCATCATAGACCATGGGTACGAACTTCCGCTTCCGCAGCAGGATAACTGACGGTGTGTCGAACTCCACGACCCGTGCATGGCCCTCAGAAAAAAATTGCCCGATAGCAAAAGTGCTGTAAGCAAGCTTTCGCTCCTCACACACCGGCAGCGTTTTACCCAGCGTCTCGACCACCTCACCAAGCGACAGCTCGTTCTCCGTTAGATGCATGACTATCCGAGTGGTCAGGATTGATAAAATATTTGCCTTTACCCCGCTTCCAAGCCCGTCAGAAAGCGCAAGCGTGACAGAATCGGCGTGGCGGGCGATAGCAACATTGTCACCGCAGAGTTCCTCGCCGCTCTTTTCAACTTGCTTTGTACCCCACTCGTAGAACAACTTCATCACTGACCTTCTTCCTGATACAGGGACATGAGTTTCACCAGAAGCACCTTTGTCTCCGCTGTTGTCTCACCCAGCAGCCTTGCTATTTCCTGTACGGTTTGCATCTGCCTTGAAATGACCTCCTGTCCTCTCTTGAGCATCTGGGCCTTCAGGTCAAGAAAGTCCTTTCTCGCTTTCTCCTCCTCGGAAATATCGATGAAAATGCCGCAGCAAAGGTCCTCGCCCTCGATGGGAAAAATACCCACGCGGAAGCTGACGCCATGTTCAGGAATGCTTTCTTTGACCATGAGGGACCCACCCGCCGCTACGGCACGCTCGAAGCAATCAGAGTGAACAAATCTCTTGGCCAATCGGCCCAAAAGCTCCTCCTCGCCACACCGGAACATACTCCTAAATGCCGGATTTACGAAGCGAATGCGCGTTTTTCTATCCACCAGAAGAACACCGTTGGGTGTGTGTTCTAATATCGCGCTTGTATGCGCAGTTACCTGACTTTTAGGAAGTGTCATATTACGTCTTCTTCCTGCGTCGGACGGGGCGTTTAGCCGGCCGCTTGGTTTTCCCCTGTCTCAGAGCCAGCCGCAACTTTTTTCCCAACATTTTCACCCCCTCCTCCACGTCGGAGCTGGTTAAAATCTCATCATTAATCTTCCAGTTAATTCCCTCACCGCAATGCTCCATACAAAACGAGCCCTTCAACTCTACCTTGTCTTCAAGGCCCTTCTTGCTGAGAAATTCGTTGAAACGGGCTATCAATTCCCGTGCGCCCTTAATGTGGCACGAGCTGCCCACACATACGGTTACAGTTATCACTACTTATTCTCTTTCTGCTTTTGTTTGTAATTATTTTGCTGAGCCGATAAGGCAGCCTCGCCGGCAGCAACCTTGCGCTTATCAGCAGCCAATTCCTTTTCATCCACCAGTTTCAGCGCTTTTGTTGGACAGGCTTCGACGCAGGCAGGTGGTGCACCGGTCTTCGTCCTGTCTACACAGAGGTCGCACTTGACCACAGCCTTACCGTCCCGTGATACATTAATAACTCCAAATGGGCAAACTATAAGGCAAAACTTACAGCCAATGCACAAATCCGGATTAATCAAAACAGGGTCCTCAGCCCCGTGCCGGTGAATTGCCCCCGTTGGGCAAACCGCGATACAGGGCGCATCTTCACAATGTCTGCACTGCAGAGGTACTGCAAATTCAGCCACCGCCTCTACCGTCAGACGCCGCTGAGACTTAGGCGACTCACAAATAGCCGCTTCAAGCACTTTCGACTCCGAGTGCGCCACAGCACAGGCGATTTCACAGCTTTTGCATGCCAGACACTTCTCGATATTTACCACTATGACCTTACCCATTACCTTATCCCAAAAAACCACACAAATCGCGTGCCACTGCTTTTGCAGCCAGGGCCTGTAAAAACCGAGTTTTTAAGCCATAAAGACCAATCATACCCGACAGCATCTGCCTATATCTCTACCGGCTACCCCTCCCTAATAATACGCTCTTGGCGATGGAGGGTTCCTTAATCTCCTACTTTAACAATCTCACAAACAGCCTTCTTATTTGAAATATCCCAAATAAAACCAGCTCTATTGTAAAAAAATAGCATCCTACACGATATTGAGAGCAATTGCAAAGTTTTTTTACCGTCCATTATCCATCAATCCACCAAAACGCCGGTTATGCACAGTTGTAGAGACATTTGTTGCATATATAAATCGCGTTCGATATTATGAGCCTTCGGGCAACATAACTCCGGACGACGTAAAAGGGCAAAATGGTTCGATATCCGCAAATCCAACAGGTTAAGCAGCGAAATGGCAAATGAAGGTCTCTGGCAGCAACTTCTAACGCTCGACGGGCCGCAGACCGCCCAGCGGGCAAAGTGTCAATATTTTGATAATCCCAAGCGTTACCTCATAACGCTGCTAAACAGCGAATACACGGTCAATCTCTCACAAAAACAGGTGCTTGCAGCAAAGGACCGTTCGCCTGCGGGTTTCATCGAGGAGCTTTGCATCCTTGCGTACCTGATAAACTCGCAGGATTTGCCGGCTGCCGGCAAACTGACCCCCGTGCAGGCCCTGCCGGGAGGCCAGTTCTTCTTCAGAGGACCACACAAGCTCAACACCGATAAATTGGAAAAAACCTTCGGCCAAAATCCCGAACAGCTTTATGGGTTTATAGACCGGTTCGGTGCCAAAAAATACAAATTCGGCGATGCCGCTATTGAACTGTACATTTTGCCGCGAGTCGCTCTAACAATAGTGATATGGCGGGGTGATGACCAATTCCCTGCCAGAGCGTCAATTCTCTTCGACCAGATCGCGGCATCTCAGCTGGTGCTTGATGCGCTCTGGGCAGCCGCCAACCTTACCATCAAAACATTGGTCGAAGCTGCTGAGCAAGCTGGTTAGAACCTTCCCATTCTGCGCCGTTACTTTTCGTTGATAACAGAAAACCGAACGCTATAATCAATAACTGCAAAATAATCGATTTTACTTAAGCGTCTCATTCGAAATGGGTGCAAAAATAGCAATTGGTGGTAAAGGCGGCGTAGGTAAGACCACGGTCTGTGCGGTCTGGGCCCAGCTCTTTGCCGAGGATGGTCTTGATGTCCTGGCCATCGATGCCGACCCGAATACCAACCTTGCCTTGGCCTTCGGAATAGACTCGTCCAAAACCGGCGAGCCACTTATAAAAATGAAGCAGCTAATCGCCGAACGCACCGGCACAACCAGGGAGGCAGTGGGAGCATACTTCAAGTTAAATCCCGAGGTGAGTGATTTACCCGAGAAATACCAGGTTAAACTCAACGGCGTAAAATTACTTATTTTAGGGGGTATTACCCAGGCCGGTGCCGGCTGTGCCTGCCCCGAAGGGGCCTTCCTGAAGGCCCTGCTTACCCATACAATACTGCAAAGGCAGGAATTGGTCCTCGTGGACCTGGCGGCGGGCGTGGAGTTTATGGGAAGAGCCAGTATTCAGGGAATCGACGCTTTGGTTGTCATTGCCGAGCCCGGCCGAAGAAGCATTGAAACCGCTAACAACATCGCAAAAATGGGCCAACAGCTGGGAATAAAAACCGTCGCGGCAATAGCAAACAAAATTACGGATACGGTGCAAACTCAGACAATAAAATCCCAGTTGACCATGCCGGTTTTAGCCAATATAAATTACATACCGGCAGTGCAGGAGGCGGATTTACGCAGTGAACCTGCCTTTGAGGTCGGCGGTGAACTTGTAAATCAACTGCGACAGGCCAAGAACGAATTGACAAGTTTGATTGAATGCAAACAATAACTCAGCAAAATTGAGGAAAATAATGAATTTGAAGTACATACCAACGACGTGTCCATACTGCGGCACCGGATGCGGACTCTACCTGAAGGTCAAAGACGGTGAGCTGGTGGGTGTAGCTCCCAGCAAAACCCACCCCGTCTCGCAGGGCAGGCTCTGCGTAAAAGGCACGACCGCCTGGGAAGGCGTGATAGCAGCCGACAGAATAAAAGAGCCTCTGCTCAAAAAGAACGGCAAGTTCACCGAGGCCGGCTGGGACGAAGCCCTTGACCTGGTAGCAAACAGATTCAGTGAACTTAAGCAAAAGTATGGCCCCGACAGCCTTGGAGTTTGGGGTTCGGCCCGCTGTACCAACGAGCTGAATTACCTCGCCCAAAAGCTTGCACGAGCCGTCTTTGGTACAAACAACGTCGACCACTGCGCAAGAACCTGTCACTCCCCCACCGTGGCTGGACTTGTCCGTGCATTCGGCTCCGGAGCAATGACAAATTCAATTGACGAGATAAAAGACGCAGCGTGCATATTCGCAATAGGCTCAAATACGCCTGAGGCACACCCTTTGATTGGCTGGCGTGTTCGCACTGCAAAAGACAAAGACGCGAAGCTTATCGTCTGTGACCCGCGAAAAATAGATACAGCAAAATACGCCGACATCCACATCCAGCACTATCCCGGAACCGACATCGCCCTGCTGAACTGCCTGATGAACGTAATCATCTCAGAAGGGCTCGAAGCCAAAGAGTACGTCAAGACCCGAACAGAAGGATTCGAGGAACTCAAAAAGGTCGTGGAAAAATACACTCCCAAATACACCGCTCCCATAGTCGGAGTGGATGCAGAGCTAATGGTCAAGGCGGCCAGACTCTATGCCAAAACGAAGCCGGCTTCGACTCTTTATACACTCGGCATAACCGAGCACACGGTCGGCACCGAGAACGTAATGAGCGTGGCGAACCTCGCGATGCTGACGGGAAACGTCGGCGTCGAGTCGGGCGGAGTAAACCCGCTTCGGGGCCAGAACAATGTCCAGGGGGCCTGTGACATGGCCGCCCTGCCAAATTTCTACGTCGGCTATCAGAAAGTTGACAACCCCGCCATCCAGGAAAAATTTGAAAAGGCCTGGGCCGTAAAACTAAGCCCCAAGCCGGGCCTTACCACAACAGACCAGGTCATTCAGGCCAAAGCAGGAAAAATAAAAGGCCTGTACATCATCGGCGAAGACCCGCTGACCAGTGACCCCAATATCACAGAAGTCCGCGAATCTCTGGAGAAGTTGGAATTTCTCGTTGTTCACGAAATTTATATGTCACCGACCGCCAAGATGGCCGACGTCGTCCTGCCCGGAGCCAGTTTCGCAGAAAAGAGCGGCACCTTCACCAATTCAGAACGCAGGGTCCAGCTTATAAACAAGGCCATTGAACCTATAGGTAACAGCAGACCTGACTGGCAGATAGTATGTGAAGTAGCCACAAGGATGGGTTATCCGTTTAACTATGCAAGTACCGCTGAGGTTATGGACGAGATAGCCTCCCTGGCGCCGATTTACGGCGGCATCAGCCATGACAGGTGCCGCAAGGTCGGCCTTCAGTGGCCGTGCCTGGATAAGAATCACCCCGGAACAAAATATCTGCATAAGGGCAAGTTCACACGTGGGCTTGGAAAGTTCCACGGCATCGAACACAAGCCCCCTGCAGAGGTCCCGGACGACCAATACCCATTCATACTAAGTACCGGCAGGATGAGGTTCCATTATAACGTTGGCACTATGAGCCGCAGGACACACCTGCTCGACCGTGAGTTCCCGTTTATGTTCGTGGAAGTCAACAAAAACGACGGTGACAAACTCGGCATCAGGGACATGGACGACTGCAAAGTCTCAACCCGCAGAGGCAAGTTGACGGTAAAGGCAAGGGTCTCCGACAGGGTCAAAGAAGGTGTTATGTGGATGCCGTTCCACTATGTTGAGGCCCCTGCAAATCTGCTGACCAACGATGCTTTTTGTCCCATCGCCCGCACGGGCGAGTACAAAGCCTGTGCGGCAAGACTGGAAAAGGTAAATTAACTCTAAGGAAAATAATATGCCTGTTACATCAAAGATAGAAATTAAAAACGCCTCCATTACAAAGGACAATCTGTCTCGGCTCCTCAAACAGATATGCAAAGAAAAAACATTAATAGCGCCGGTTCGAAACGACGACCTTGAGGATGTCAACTTCCTCCCCGTAACCGACCCAGCTCAGATTTGTTTCGACTATGATAATACAACGACATCCCCGAAAGAGTTTTTCTTCCCACAGTACGAATGCATGTTCACCTTCTCCGGCACTTCTCACGACAGCATTGAGCCTGCCAACGACGAAGAAGAAATAGTCCTGTTCGGCGTAAGAGCCTGCGACGTTAACGGTATCCAGCTGCTGGACAAATTCTACGAGCGCAACTTCGAGGACAATTACTACCTGTCCAAGAGACAAAAGTCCGTGCTCATCTCGGTTGCCTGTTCTGAGTTGAACGACCAGTGCTTCTGCACATCCACAGAAACCGGACCGGTATTGCAGGATGGCTTCGACATCCAGCTTCTAACCTCGGTCGATGGCTACGCAGTTCAAATCGGCTCTGAAAAGGGCCTGCAGCTATTTGAAAAATACAAGGACCTCTTCGGCCCGCCTGCTGAAATTGACGTCAGGCAGCTCCTTGAACAGGCCAAAAAAACCGCCCCGAAATTCGACCTGCAAAAGGTTTATAACAACCTCAAGCAGGAAAATGTCAGCGAGGACCTTTGGGAGGATATTGGCGAGCGGTGTCAGAACTGCGGTCTTTGTCTGTTTTTGTGCCCGACCTGTTCATGCTACTCTGTCAAAGACCAAACAACTCCGCTGGGTGAAAATCGCCGCAGCAGACAGTGGGACGCGTGTTACTTTTCAAGTATCACAAGAATGGCCGGCGGCAACAACCCCGTAAGAACGAGCGCCGAAATGATAAAACGCAAGTATCAACATAAACTTGTGCAGCAGATAGACGAATTTGGCACCAGCGGCTGTGTCGGCTGCGGACGCTGCAGCCTCGCGTGCGTCGGAAATGTCAATTGGCTTGAGAACATCATCAAAATAGAAAGGGCAGGTTAAAGTGTTCAACACCAACTTATTTATTCCCCGAGCGGCCATAATAGAAAACGTACGGAACTTGACGTACGACACCCGGCTTTACAGGCTCCGCTTCAAGAACAAAAGCAAGGGTAACAGCAGCGCCGAAAACGACTACAGACCCGGACAGTTTGTGCAGGTCTCCGTCCTCGGAGCGGGCGAGGCGCCGATTTCAATCTGTTCAAGCCCCTCTCAGAAAGGCTCTTTCGAGTTGTGTGTTCGCGATGTCGGTCTCGTCACCGGGGCGCTGGCAGGTTTGAAAAAAGGCGACGAGGTGGGCATAAGAGGGCCTTACGGAAACTCTTTTCCCATCGAAGAGCTCCGCGGTCAGGACCTCATCTTCATCGCCGGCGGCATAGGACTCGCACCGCTAAGGTCAGCAATAAACTACGTCATGGACAACAAAGATGACTACGGCCGGGCAACTACTCTCTACGGCGCCAGAACAAAAGAGGATATCGTCTTCGCGTCCGAATTAGACGAATGGGGCCAGCAAAACAGTTTTGACGTCTTTACCACCATCGATAAGCATCAGGAGGGCTGGACAGGCAATGTCGGTGTCGTAACAACCCTGATTGATAAAATCAAGAATCAGTCAAAAGCGAAGGCCTTCGTCTGCGGCCCGCCAATTATGATTCACTTCACAATCAAAGAGCTGCTTGACGCCGACTGGGCCCAGCAGGATATTATCACCACGCTTGAGCGGCATATGAAGTGCGGCGTGGGCAAATGCGGCCACTGCTACATAGGCGGCAAGTACGTCTGCACCGATGGGCCCGTCTTTACCTATGCCCAGATAAATGAAATGGCAGTCGAAGTCTGACTCCCGTCGCAAAACCTGTGAGCAATATAGCCGGCGCTTCGCCAGCAAATTACTGCCGGCGCAGCTAAAAAAATTTTTAAAAAGGAGCACAAAATGAAAAAGCAAACAAAAAGCTTCGTGCTGACTGTCACGATAATTAGCCTTCTGGCAGTAACTGGTTGCGCCACCGTGCCGAGGGCAGCCGAGCAGGCTAAAATCACCGTCATTCCAAAACCTATGCAAGCAAAACTGACCAACGGTCACTTCACACTGAAGCCAAAAAGCGCTATATACTACGAAGACGCCGGCCCCGACGCCGCCGAGATAAAAGCAGTTGCAAAATACCTCGCCGACCGACTCAGGCCCCCCACCGGCCTGTCTCTGCCGGTACTGCCGCTGGGGCCCAGAGGCCCTGAACGGGGCACAGGCCCAATCATTCTCACTACAAGAATTAAAAAAACTGGGCTCGGCCCCGAAGAGTACAAGTTGGTCGTCAAACCGGATTTTGTTACCATCCGCGCGCCGCAGCCGCCCGGCCTTTTCTACGGAGTCCAGACGCTTCGACAGCTCCTGCCGCCGCAGATTGAAACCAGAAAAAAAGTCCTGGGCGTTGATTGGACGATTCCATGCGTCGATATCACAGATAAACCCCGCTTCGCCTGGCGCGGGTCATTGCTGGATTGCTGTCGGCAGTTTATGAGCGTGCCTTTCGTAAAGCGCTACATCGACCTGCTCGCCTACCACAAGATGAACCGCTTTCACTGGCACCTTACCGATGACCCGGGCTGGCGAGTCCAAATCAAAAAGTACCCCAGGCTCACCGAAATCAGCGCCTGGCGCAATACCGGCCCCGGCCACCTCAGGTCCTGGGATGACCCGCCCCCCCAGACCGACGAGATTTACGGAGGCTATTACACCCAGGACGATATCAAGGACATCGTGGACTATGCCAGGAGCCGCTACGTTATAGTAGTTCCCGAAATCGAGATGCCCGGCCATTCTTCCAGTGCGTTGGTTGCCTATCCGGAATTATCCTGCACAGGCGGACCGTTCAAGGTTCAAAATACCATGGGTATCTCCGAGGACGTTTACTGCGCCGGCAATGAGAAAACTTTTGAGTTCCTCGAGGACGTCTTGAGCGAGGTGGTCGAGCTGTTTCCGTCCCCCTATATCCATATCGGCGGCGACGAGTGTCCCAAGAAACGCTGGAAGGAATGCCCGAAATGTCAGGAAAGAATCAAGACCGAAGGCCTAAAAGACGAGCACGAGCTCCAAAGTTATTTCGTCAAGCGCATTGAGAAGGTTCTGCTCAGCAAAAACCGACGCCTCATCGGCTGGGACGAAATTTTAGAGGGCGGCCTCGCCCCCCAGGCCACCGTTCAGTCCTGGCGCGGAATGAAAGGCGCTGTCGCGGCCGCAAAACAAGGACATGATGTCGTCGCATCTCCCACCACCCACTGCTATTTCGACTATCCGCACTCCAAAGAGCAGGCCGCTTCCTTTCCCTACTGGATGAGCGTCCTGCCAACAGAGAAAGTCTATACCTTTGAGCCGCTCCCCGAGGGCCTGACTGCACAGCAGCAGCGCCACATCCTCGGCGGCGAGGGCAACGTCTGGACCGAGGTTGCCCCGCAGGAAGAAATCGATTCGCGCGCCTACCCCCGGCTGACTGCCCTCGCCGAAACGCTTTGGTCGCCCAAGGAACTGCGAAACTGGGACGATTTCTCCAGCAGACTGCAGAGCCACTACAAACGCCTCGATGTCCTCGGCGTAGATTACTACAGAGAAAAATAACTCTGGGTCCGGCCGTGCCGGCCTATCTGTCCAACAACCTTTGATTCAGATAATTGACCGCAGACCGGATTTTTACTATCATTTGTATAAACGCCAACGTAGCTCAACGGTAGAGCTCTGGTTTTGTAAACCAGTGGTTGTCGGTTCGAATCCGACCGTTGGCTGTATTCCCCCATACTAACCTCCCAAACACTCTCAAATCCCCGCTAACCAGCTCTCGCTGAACCGCCCCAAATCATCCACCCCAACCGCACCATCGCCCGTAAGCTCAGCCCCGCCGCAATCGCCGTACTCGCTCTCCAACCAGTACCCGGCCAACAAACCAAGGTCCAGATAGTCAACGTCCCCTTCACCTGTAAAGTCCGCTCCCCCGCACCCCCCGCAACCCCTCTCCATCCACCACCCGGCAAACAAACCAAAATCTTCCCAGTTCACCCTCCCGTCACCGCTGAGCTCCACCCCGTTAACGTCCCCGTAATCAGTCTCTCCCCAGTGCTCCGCGAAAAAAGAATAATCTATAAAGTTCACACCGTCCGGATACACAAAATCCCCCGCGTACCTGACGGTAAAGCTCCAAACATCCCCTCTCCATGGGCCCGCCGGAGGCATATCTCCCGGCTGCCAGCTCGAAGTATAGGCGTCATTTACCTCATCAACCCGCCAGTAGTAAGTCCTGCCAAAATCAAGTTGCTCCGCAACAGGATAGTTGTTAACGTCACGCGCACCCCGATATACGCCCGCCGTAGATGTATTCGCATCCTCAACCTCCGCAAAACTTGTACCGAAGTACACCTGGTGCCCCGCTGTACCTTGGGTATGCGTACCCCCCTTCCAGTTCAGCGTCACGTTGCCCCGCAAACCTGCTTCACCATCACCCGGCCGGGGGTCCCACGCGTACGTACTCCAGACACAATCCATCCGAACATTGTCGATGAAGATATACCTGTTATCAGTATCCAAAGACCCGAACCTGATACCCAGCCGCTTTCCGATATAGTCTCCATCGCCTCCTGTGGTAAATGCAACCATAAGGTCGCGGGTCCAGTTCCAGTTCGGCTCGCTGCCCAGTGGGTTTGCACAGGGCCCCTCCTTTATTTCAGGGCTCGGCCGCAGAAGGTACGTCTCGCTAATCAGTTCGACATGACTGACTTCGCCCTCATCTACAACGTAAAACATCGACGCATTAACATCATAATCCCAGCCCATCCCGTCGAACACAAGCGCGTATCGCAGGTGCGGACCGATACTGTGCTCAAGAACCTGATAGATATTTATCCCCCTGTTCTGAATATAACAATATGCAATGCCGTCGGTAGCGGGCCAGGCCTGACAGTGCAGCGGTGTACTGACGGCGTTGCAGCACGCCACGTCCGCGCCTATCCAGTCCCCTTCGTTGGTCCAGCCCATTAATCCCACTCCCCATCCCGCTATTCTGTGGCCCTCAATCTGCTCGCCCTCGCCGTCAAACTCAAAACTAAAGTTGTTGACGTCAACTGGCCCGGCATGTGCCATCCCGCAAATACATACCGCCGCCATCGCCGCCAAAATGACCCCGATTCGCTGCGCCATTTTCCTGCTCCTGCCAAAATGCATGATAAGTACCTCGTGGCGGCACCGGACAACCCGCACACCGCATTTTTATCTATTTTTATGCTCCACCCTACAAGTCCACATACCGGCCCCTTTGTTACACCTTTTTTCAAAAAAATCGCAAATTCCTCCGCAAATCCTCATTTTCCGCTCACAGCGCCGGTTCTACTGACCCCACCCATCGTCCTGTCATTCCCGCGACACGTAGCGAAGCGGAGAGCCCGGAACGGAAAGCGGGAATCCATTTTTGCATTTTGCCCTGTAATTTTGCTCTTTGCGTTTTAATCTTTGATTTTCCTTCCAATCCCTAACCCGCAACACGTAACTCGCAACCCGCAACTTCCCCAATCTGAAATTTGAGATGTGTAATTTGAAATCAGCGTAATGGGCACGGACTGCTTACCGAGTTCTGCCCGAATAAGCCCCGCCATACCGCGTTCGCAATCGACCTGTCCGCCACATTTATTATGCCGTCGCTGTTCACATCGCAATCTCGCAAGGTATAAGACCCGACCGAGCCCAGCCGCCAGAAAGCGTTCGCTATCGAACGGTCCGCCACATTTATTATGCCGTCATTATTGACATCGCCTAAAAGAGATATCCCGAACTCCGCCTGAGCTACGCCCGTATTGCCGTAATCATCCCCTGTAACCGTTACCCTGACCGTAAACGTTTGCCCCGAGTCAGATAAGCCTCCCGGCTCATCACAGCCCCGCGCTGCGAACGTCCAGTATCCGTCACTTGCTCCGCCTCCGTCCACCGTCACCGGCGCTAAGCTGACATCCCCCGGCAGTACAATCTCCCACTCATAACTGTAGGTGGTATTACTCATAGGGTCATCTGTAACCGAAACACCCGCCGTCAAGGTAGAACCCGTCTTCCCCGGCATACTCTGATACATCCAAAATTCATCCATATCAACTTCGACCTCGACGATGCCGGTCGAACCATACTCATACGCGCCCATATCAACCACTTCGAGGTAATCAGGCGGGTCCGGCAGCCCGGTATCAACGGTGCACGGGTCATCCACGAAGCGTTGGCCATAGTCCAGGTCCAACGGTATGGGCTCGGCCGTGTTGCCGTCGCCGTCAAGGTCAGGGGTATCAGGCGGCACGAACGCGTTAATGCCGGCATCGATACAGGCAGAACCCGCCGACAGCCGCAAATTATCGTCTTCCGTCCCGACATTATCATCCGGCCCGTCGGCATCCACAAACAGTGGGTCGCCACCAATGTTGCCCGCGCCGCCAAGTGCACCGGTCCAGCCCTCCACGCAAGTGTAGTATATCCCCGTACTGCTCCAAGAATCGTCGTATATCTGTTTTTCTTCGACCAGCCAGCCGCCGGCCTCATTGCCCCAGAATATGCAGTTGGTCAACGTCGCCTTGCTGGAGTTGTAGCCGAAGATCCCGCCGCCATAGTCCTTGCCTGCCGAGTTGCCGCTGAACGTGCAATTGGTCAGCCTTGGCCTGCAGTCATCATTGTACGTCCCGCCGCCATCGTTGTGCGTCCCTCGCTGCCATCGTTTGCCGAGTTGCCGATGAACGTGCAGTTCGTGACCGTCGGGCTGCTACGGTTGTTTTGCATCCCGCCGCCGTCCTTGTTTGCCGAGTTGCCGATGAACGTGCAGTTTGTGACCGTCGGGCTGGCCGTCGGGCTGCTAAGGTAGTTTTGCATCCCGCCGCCAGAGTACGCCGAGTTGCCGATGAACGTACAGTTAATCACTGTCGGGCTGGTGTACCAGTTGCAGAAACCGCCGCCGCCAGAGTACGCCGAGTTGCCGATGAACGTGCAGTTCGTAACCGTCCCGCCGCCTCTTATCCCGCCTCCCCAGGAACGAGCGGAGTTTTCACTAAAGGTGCAGTTCGTAATCGTCCCGCCGCCGAATATTCCGCCCCCATCGTTTCTAACAGCCGAGTTTCCGCTGAACGTGCAGTTGGTAATCGTTGGGTTACTGTTGTCGTTATACATCCCGCCACCGTTCCTGTCTGCCGAGTTTCCGTTGAACGTGCAGTTGGCCACCGTTGGGCTGCCGTCATCGTTGTACATCCCGCCGCCATCGCCTGCCGAGATGCCGCTAGTAATCGTCAAGCCGTCAAGGATAGCGTTGGCGTCCGTTCCAGAACCTGTCACTACGTGGTAGCTGTTATCGCCCAACATGTCTCTGGTTATGGTAATTGTTCCAGCCCCCTCCGAATAAGAAAACTGCCCACCGACCCGAATTAGATAATCGGTACCTTCAGTGACAGTGAATGAGACGCGGGTCGTTCCGCAGGCCAGCAGGACCGTCGGGGGGCATGTGGCGCCTTCGTACACTGAAAGACCGGGAGAGTAAGGCTCGCTTATGCCCATCGACCTTACTCTATAGTGTCCAGTGTATTCTGCTGTGTAAACATACCAGATGTCATTGTACGTTCCGCAGTCACTGGGTCCGTCGGTCGTCGAGCCCATGGTATTGAAATAAGTTTCACCCCTGTTGATGGGACCGGCTTCGGCGCAGTTTTCGCCGGGGATACCCCCACCCGTACCGGGCTCGATAACAAGGTCGTCATCGCCGGCCAGGTCCCCGCTAAGGACGGTCTCGTAAAAATTTGGATCTCTGTCTTCCCATATGCCTCCACCCACCGGAAATCCGCCGTAAATGGCGACGCCATTAATTAGCTGAAACGTGGCATTTCGGTCGCCGCTGCCGCCCGGAACGGCACTGTTCACATCCGGCGTATAAGTCCCCGCAGCCACCCATATCTCGACCGGCACACTAAGTGAATTGGCATCTGCCAGCGCATCCCGCAGGTAATTGTACGCATTCGTCCACGATGAGCCGTTATTGCTCCCGCTGGCGCTGCCATCAACGTAGATGGTTTCTCCCACAGCCGTGCCCACCACGGCCAAACACACCACAACCACCCCAAAAACCACCATTACCCCGGCCGTTTTTAGCCCTCTTTGCGCATCCATATCTACCTCCGTTTCTCGCCCGGCCGCCGCCCGGCGCAATCTAAATACCGCTTTTCCGTGGGGGAATGGCTGCGATTCAAAGAAACGCCTTTTATCAATTCCTCCTGAACCTACACCAGTATATCCTCTTGACCGAAGATGTCAAGAAAAAACCCCCATTCATACCCCCGCACCCACAATCAGCCCATTTCCCCCTTTTTTCCTTGTCTTAAAGCCCTTTTGAGCGCGTAATCTTGCCTGTCCTGAGCCTGCCGAAGGGCTGCAGATGCAAGGCTTGCGTCCGCGCCCGGCCTCTCAAAACTAATTCGTGTAAATCCTCTAACAGGAAAAGGCGTTTCTTTGGCTTCACAACGCCGACTTGTCGGCAACTTAGACAAACTCCGCAGGCCGAACACACAAGCTGGCTTGGAGTACGGCTGCGAGTTTGGATAAAAAAGGCTGGCCACAGCCAGGCCCATGAAGCCAAAACCTCTTCGTGAAAATTCGTGTTCATTCGTGGTTAACTCCCGACCCAGTCTATCCGCTATCCGCGGCCCGCAACCCGCCAGATGCCCAAGAGCGCCGCTCAAAATCTGTCGCAAAACGACAACAAATTTGTCAATTTGCGACGCTTTCCTCCAAGATATACACTAGTTTAAATAGTGTATATTGCCCGGCGCCTCCAACTCCGCCACTCCTTTGCCCCACCAAACCCCCCATTTTAACGCTAAAATTTTCCTAAATTTTCACACTTTGAAACACTTTCAAACACTTATTCGAGCGCAATTCCACCACTTTTTCTGAGTTTTTCCAAACTTTTCACACTTTGAAACAC
>Ga0114922_10000461_pt1 | contig 38924 bp, 29 predicted proteins | sample AartaG_FD_100975 | JGI IMG/M metagenome (GOLD analysis project Ga0114922, IMG submission 100975) | Deep subsurface microbial communities from Aarhus Bay to uncover new lineages of life (NeLLi) - Aarhus_00045 metaG | ecosystem: Environmental > Aquatic > Marine > Oceanic > Sediment | place... | reverse complement strand
AGGAGAACACCTCATGGCTGACAGTTTGACGATCATCGACAACCGGACCGAGAAGGATCAGGAACTCCCGATCATGTACGGGACGTACCCCGAGTACGGCGCGGCCATTCCGGCCAAGGAGCTTCGCAAGATCAAGGCGAGCGACACCGACTTCGGGATGCTGTCCTACGACCCCGGCTTCACCAACACTGCGTCGTGCAAGAGCGCGGTGACGTTCATCGACGGTGAAAAGGGAATCCTGCGCTATCGCGGGTATCCGATCGAGCAGCTGGCGGAAAACAGCAACTACCTGGAAACGGCGTACCTGACACTCTTCGGTGAGTTGCCGTCGAAGGACGAGCTGGACCGTTGGGTCTATGACATTACGCACCACACCTTCGTGCACGAGAACATGAAGGACCTGATGGCTGCCTTCCGGCACGACGCGCATCCGATGGGGATGTTCGTGAGTTCGCTGGCGGCGCTGTCGACGTTCTATCCGGAAGCGCGGAACATCGACGATCCGGAGATCCGGCTGAAGCAGATTCAGCGGCTCGTCGCCAAGGTCGGCACGATCGCGGCGTTCGCTTACCGGCACAGCCGGGGTCTGCCGTACATCTATCCGGACAACGAGCTGAGCTACGCCGGCAACTTCCTCAACATGATGTACAAGACAACCGAGGGGAAATACGAGCCGAATCCGATCCTCGAGAAAGTGCTCGACGTCCTGTTCATCCTGCACGTGGACCATGAGCAGAACTGCAGCGCCAACGCGATGCGCGCCGTCGGTAGCTCGCACGCCGATCCGTATTGCTCCCTCTCGGCTGCGGCCTCCGCGCTGTACGGCCCGCTGCACGGTGGAGCGAACGAGATGGTGCTCCGAATGCTGCGGGAGATCGGCAAGGTGGAGAACATCCCGGGATACATTCAGCGCGTGAAGGCGGGCGACTTCCGTCTCATGGGCTTCGGACACCGGGTGTACAAGAACTACGATCCGCGTGCCAGAATCCTGCGGGAAATGGCGCCCGAGGTATTCAAGGTTACGGGGACGAACCCGATGCTCGACATCGCGATCGAGCTGGAGCGGATCGCGCTCGAGGACGAGTATTTCGTGAATCGGAACCTGTACCCGAATGTCGACTTCTATTCGGGGATCATCTACCAGGCCCTCGGGTTCCCGGTCGCCATGTTCCCGGTCCTGTTCGCGATTCCGCGGACGGCGGGCTGGCTGGCGCAATGGCTCGAAATGCTGCAGGACAGCGATCAGCGAATCGCCCGCCCGCGGCAGGTATACATCGGGTACGACACTCGCGACTACGTGGGGATCGACGCCCGAGTCTGAGCCGCAGGCAGTCTCGAACGGGCCCCGGTGCGCTGGCGCGCGCCGGGGCCTGCGCGCGATGACTTGAGAACACTCCGAGGAGGGAGGGCGTATGTCGAACGGCGAGTCATTCCGGCGGCCATCGCGCCTGTCCACCGTCCTCTTCTGGAGCGCTGCCGTCGTCCTGGTGATCGCCGGAATGGCGCTGGATTCTCGCGGTTCCTTCAAACTTTCCGTGGCCTGCTTCCTGGCCGCCTCGGTCGCCCTCGTCGCGCCGCTGGTGATCCGCCGGCGCCGGGAGGCGGAACGCGCGGACCCTGCTGACTGATGAAATCCTGATCTGCTGATCCGGCCCGTGAGGGGCCAACCTGTCACCCGCAACTGGTTGGCGATTCGAACCGTCCCACAAGATGCAATTCGACGCCGTACGTAAAGCCTTACACCACATAGTCTTATACGCCGTCCGAATTCTGTGCTGCGTCTCAAGGGAAGACGGCTCCGGTTGACGCTTCAGGTACACGGTTTGCACTCACGGACGACAACGGCCCCGATCGGAACCGCCGATCCGGGCACGGGTCGTTCGGGGAGAGCGAACCATGAGAACACCGCACGGCATCCTCCGCCTGGCAGCCATTCTTCCACTGTTCTTCGTTTCAACCGTCGGAGAGTTGACGGCAGGGCGTTCGTCCGGAGAATCGAACGGGCCGACCGGTCGAATGTCCTTCTCCACCGGGGAGGTCGAGATACCGGCCTTCGCCCGGAAGTACAAAGTGAGCTGCAACCTGTGCCACATGCCGTTCCCCAAGCTGACCGACTTCGGGAATACGTTCGCCGGGAACGGATTCCAGTTCTCGACGGAGGAGCAGCCTCGCGACACGATCGATACCGGTGATCCTCTGTTGCAGCTCGTTCAGGACATTCCGCTGGCCGTCCGGTTCGACGGGTACGCCCAGGGAATCTCCGATCCATCAGGCGAGAAGGTGTCAAACGATCTGGGCTTCCCGTGGGGAGTAAAGCTGCTCACCGGGGGCGTGCTGGCGAAGAACGTGAGCTGGTACATGTACTTCTTCCTCAGCGAGCGGGGAGAGATCGCCGGACTGGAGGACGCATATCTCCAGTTCACCGATATGTGGGGCAGCGGTGTCGCCTTGATTGTCGGTCAGTTCCAGATTTCCGATCCGCTGTTCAAGCGCGAGCTGCGCCTGGAGTTCGAAGACTACATGCTGTACCGGGTCCGGGTCGGCGATGCGCGAGCCGACCTGACCTACGATCGCGGGCTGATGGGCCTGTGGTCACCGTGGACGAACGGCAGCCTGTCCGGTGGCGTCGTGAACGGGCAGGGCCTGACCGAGGCGCGGGACGTCCGGCAGTACGACCGTGACCCCGGAAAGAACCTGTTTCTCCACTACTCGCACTCGTTCGGCGCTCTGCGCCTCGGGGCGTTCGGGTTCTTCGGGGACGAGACGGCCGATGAAGTCCGCAATCAGACCTGGACCTTCGGTCCGGATGCGTCCCTCGCGCTCGGAGATCTGTGGGAACTGAACGGACAGTACCTCTACCGTACCGACGACGACCCGTTCTTCGGATTCGAGGGCGCCCCGACGGATACCGAAGTCCACTCGGTGCTGGGAGAGGTCCTGTGGTGGCCGTCGGGCCGGGCCGGGCGCTGGACCCTGTCGGCACTGTATAACTGGGTGGATTCTGACCAGGCCGTCGTCACGCTGCGAGTTGGAGAGGGATCCCTGGAGAATCCGTTCATCTCCACCTACAGTTTCGGAGCGTTGGGGGCGAACTGGTTGTTCTGGCGGAATCTGCGGCTCACCGGGGAACTGGGCTGGGATTTCGAACAGGATTACGCGCGCCTGGCGCTGGGATTCGTGGCGGCGTTCTGAGTCGTTACTCGCACAGCCCCTTCTCGGCGACCGACTTTACGATGTCGATCGCGGAGACGATTCCGACCAGGAGTCCGTCGTCGACGACCAGAACCCGGTGGATCCGGTTGTCGAACATCAGCCGGGCCGCCAGCTGTACCGGAGTCGCTGACTCCATCGACCACACAGACGGTGTCATCGCCTCTGACACCGTTCGTTGTCCGAGGTGATTCCATTCGGGGCCCTCGGAGGTCTCGATGCGTTCCAGGACATCGGCTCCGGCGTCGTGCCAGAAGTCCGTAAAATAGTACGATGGCGGGGCATCACCCTCGAGTTCTCGGGCATCCTCGACCTCGCCCCAGTCCGTCTGGTCCGCTCGATGCCGGGGTGAGCCCGGGCTCGTCGATTCGAATTCCAGCAGATCGCTCGACGATATCACGCCGACCAGGTCCGCGCCGGCCACCACGGGGGCTCCGCTGATGCGCTTCGACGCGAAGATCTCTGCAAGCTCGTGGAGATTCATCTCCGGGCTCACCGTAACGAGATCCGTGGTCATGATGTCGCGCAGCGTCAACATCTGTGGTTCCTCCGCGTGCCCGTTCGGTTCGATCGCTCCCCCGAATATACACTAACCGGGGGCCCGGGGAGAGGGACCACAGCTGTCCGAGCCCGCCCGAAACCGGAAGCGCGACTCGGTTGTCTGCTCCTCATGTCTGACACTCCAGCAGCACGGTGGCAATCTCGTGCGGACGCAGGCGGATGCGGAAGCTGGCTCCGTCGGTCGGAAGTCTGTCTCCGGGATCCTCAAGGTGGTTGGCGCGTCGCGCCTCCACACGTGGACAGCCGGTATCGACTTCGGCCTCCGTGGTCTCGCCCCCCCACTCGACGATGCGCAGGACGAACGCATCCCCCTCCTCTGCTCGCTTGACCCACTCGACTCCTGCGTTCGGGTTGTCGGTGGACAGGAGCGAGAAGCTGCTTCCGAGTCGTCCGCGGTGTGACGGTTCGATACCCGCGACCAGAGGTACGCTGTACTCGGCCGCGAGGCGATGTGTACCTGCTTCCAGCCAGTTCCCGGCGTGCGGGTAGATCGCGTACCGGAAGGCTTGTTTACCATGCTCCGGGATTGATGCTGGTGCGGTCGGAGATTGGAGCAGGCTCAGCCGGAGGGTTCCTTCCAGGTACTCCCAGCCGTGCCCGCTGTCGGTAAGCACTGAGAACCCATACCCATCCTGCGAAACGTCTGCCCAGCGCTGTCCGGGCAGTCCGGCATCCGAGCCTCCCATGGCAGCCTCGAACAGACCCGAGCGGCTGATCGTCCCGTACGGGATCTCCCAAGTGGCGGAGTCCGGCATCACCACCGGCTCGAAGGCCACTGTCAACTGCCGATGCTCCTCCCTCCATTCGACTTCGCTGCGAATTTCGAGGAAGGGGGCCGACCGGCCGAGCACGTACTCCTGGCGAATCGTGGACGAGCCCCACTGCCTGAGGATCGTCATCGTGGCGGCCCGCGCGGTGACCGCCGTGGACAGGGAGAGAAGTCTGCTGACTTCCTGGCGCGTGGCCTGCCTGATACCATGCGCGGAATCCTGGGGCGCGCGTCGGAGTTCGTGCACCCACAGGACGTTTGCCCGCCCCCCGGGCCGCAGCGCCTGTCTGCCGTTCGCCTTGTCCAGGATCCTCGAAATCGCTCCGCTGCGAGGATCGATCTCTACCCGCAGGAAGGAATTTTCCATCCAGGTATCGCCGGCAGCGGGAGGGGCGAGTCCGGAGGTCGGTACGCCTGGCAGCCCATCCGTTCCAATCGGGATGGCTATCGCCCCGAGGGCCGGGACTTCCGGCACGGTGACGAGCGCCAGGCTATGGCTTCGCGCGAAGGACTCTGTTTCGCCTTCCGTGGATGGATTCTCGATCTCGATCAGGGCCGGCCCGACCCTGGCGTGGCCCAGCGGGTTGAACAGGACGTACGCTGCGCCGGTCTCGCCGCGGGTGTCCATCTGCGACCGGATCGCCGCAAAACCATCCTGTACTACGGAATCGATCGCCGCCATCGCGGAGTCGTATCTCGCGTGACCGTCGGCCACGATTTCCGGAATTCCTGCGCCGAACAGAATGTCGTGAGACTGGTTGAACAGGACCCAACGCCAGGCTCTACCGAGGCGGTCTCGCGGATACGGGGAATCGCCAGTGAGTCCCGCGGCGATCGCGGCCAGCGCTTCAGCCGTCTGGAGGCCGACTTCGGCGTCCCGACCGCGGATCTCGAGCCCCGACTGTGTCACGAGCGGATCGTCCGGCCTCTCCAGGTAGATATCGTCCCGCCACACCATGACGTTGTCCGCGGGTATGCCCAGCCGGACAGCATCGACGGCCGCCCCCGGACTCGAGAAACGCATCGCCGCCGTCGAGGCAGTCGGCTGCGCAGTGATGATGTCGCGCAGCGCCTCGAGCGGACGATCCGAGCCCGGGTCTCCCACGTCGGCCAGCGCCGCCACGCGACCTGCCGGGCCTGACTCGAGGGACTCGAGCTGCTCGGGCAGGAGCGCCGGGTCGGGCTCGGCGGGGAACAGGAACGGCCTGTACGTGAAGATCCGCGACCCGTCGTTTCCTTCCCAGTAGAACTCGTTGTACGGGTAGTCGACAGGAGTATCCCACGACACGGCACCAGTAACGAAGCTGTCGAACCCCGAGCCCAGCAGGATCTGCGGCAGGGTCCAGGCCGCGCTCCGTGCACCCGGCGACCACGCGATGACGGCCCGCCGCCCGAACGCGCGTTCAAAATAGCGCTGGCCGTACAGGGCCTGGCGGATCAGCGACTCCCCGTGCGGCAGGCTCAGGTCGGACTCGACCCACCAGCCGCCGACCGGTACCCATGTTCCAGCCAGCGTCGCCGACCTGACGGACTCCAGAAGGTCCGGTTCGTGCTCCTCCAGCAGCTGGTAGTAAGCCGCGCTGCTTGCGGCAACCACGTAGCCAGGCAGAAGCCGCGTGAACTCGATCGACCGGCGCCAGTCATAGGCGATCGCGGTGAGTGCCTCGGTCTGGCCCAGGAATGAACCCCCGTCCACGCGCGCCCGGCCGATCAAGTAAAGCGTGTCGGTAACCGGGAGAACTGTGTCTTGCGCGCGGACGGAACCTGGCGCAGCGAAGCCGGGTGTTCCGATCAGCCAGATGAAAGCAGCGCACAGTCCGATTCGCGGCCTGGCGGTGCGTGCTGAGAGCCTGATACCACGCATTGGTCCCCGATTCCATCCCGGTCAGTCTTCCCGGACCACCATGAGGGTACTGGAGTGGCCGAAATCTACCGGCACCGGCTCTTTGGCGCCGCCCCCGCCCGGAGGTTAATCTCTCGGTTGTGAGCACCGAATCCTATGGACCCCGCCTCGCGGATCTGCGTCGGCGACTCGTGCCGGCCCAGGGCCAGCCCGTGATGCACGAAGTCCGTGCACCGTTCACCGACACGCCGCTGGGGCACCTCCCGCTGTGCGGCGAAGCCGAGGTCACAGTGGCCGTGGGTCGGGCGCGCCTCGCTGCTCAGGCCTGGGCCCGTGTGTCCCCCGACCGGCGCGCCGCGCCGCTGCAGAGATTCCACGATCTCGTGCTGCAGAGACAGGACGAGATTCTCGACATCGTACAGCTCGAGACGGGCAAAGCCAGGGCACACGCGTTCGAGGAAGTCGCGGACGTCGCGATCGTGACCCGGTACTACCTGTTTCGCGCCCCGGGTCTACTCGCTCCCCAACGTCGTCGCGGAGTCGTTCCGGGGCTGACCCGGGTGACGGAGTTCCGGAAGCCGAAGGGCGTGGTCGGGGTTATCGCGCCGTGGAACTACCCGCTCAGCCTGGGGGCGACGGACGCAGTGCCCGCGCTGCTGGCCGGCAACGCCGTGGTGTTGAAGCCGGACCTCCAGACGACTCACACTGCGCTCTGGCTCTCGGAACTGTTATCCGATGCCGGCCTTCCGGAGCATCTGTTCCAGGTCCTTTCCGGGGACGGCCCGACGGCCGGAGGGGCCCTGGTAGATGCGGCCGATTTCATCTCCTTTACTGGCAGTACCGAGACCGGTCGAATCGTCGGATCACGCTCCGGCGCGCGACTCATCGGGGCGAGTCTCGAACTCGGTGGCAAGAACGCGATGATCGTCCGGGTCGATGCCGATTTCGAGCGGGCCGTGGAGGGGGCGCTTCGCGGGGCGTTCGCGAGCACCGGACAGCTGTGCATGTCGATCGAACGTCTGTATGTGCATCGGGTCCTGTTCGATGCATTCGTGGCGCGATTCGTCGAGCGTGTCAGCCTGCTTCGCCTCGGGTCTGGCCTGGACTGGGGAGCGGATCTCGGTTCCCTCGCATCGGCTGCACAGCTCGCCAAGGTCACCGGGCACCTGGAGGACGCGGTGTCGAAAGGTGTCACGGTGCGCGCCGGCGGACGACCCCGTCCGGAGATCGGTCCGTTCTTCTTCGAGCCGACCGTGCTGACCGGTGTGACGCCCGCGATGCGCCTTCATTCCGAGGAGACATTCGGGCCTGTGGTAGCGGTCAGGCCTTTCGATTCTGATGACGAGGCCGTCGAGCTGGCCAACGACAGTCGGTATGGACTCAACGCGAGCGTGTGGAGCCGGGACACCAGGGCTGCCCGCGCGCTCGCGCAGCGCATCGAGGCAGGCACCGTAAACGTGAACGAGGCATACTCGGCCGCGTGGGCCTCGGTAGATGCCCCGATGGGAGGAGTGAAGGACTCCGGACTCGGTCGCCGGCACGGGGTCGTTGGACTGCTCAAGTACACCGAGGCGCAGACGATAGCGGTGCAACATGGCGTGCCGCTGGACCTGTCGGCACCATGGGTGGGACGTCCGGGTGCTCGCCGAGTGGCCACGAGCCTGCTCGGCGCGATGCGCCGAATCCCGGGTCTGCGATGAGCAGACTTCTTTTTACTGGCTATCCCGGGTTTCTCGGCTCGCGGCTTCTGCCGCGCATTCTCCGACGAACGGATGGAGTGAGCGCCACGTGCCTGGTCCAACCGACCGTCACGGAGCTGGCGCGCCGCCGACTCGCTGATCTCGAGTTGGCGGAGCCGTCGCTGCGGGGTCGGGTCGAGCTGGTGGAAGGGGATATCACGAGAGCCGATCTCGGCCTCGGCGCAGGTCTGCGTCGGATCGCGTCGGAAGTGACCGGAATCCACCACCTGGCGGCGGTCTACGATCTCGGGGTGCGGCGCGAAGTCGGGATGCGGATCAACCTGTACGGGACGCGCCACGTGCTCGATTTCGCTGAGGCTTGCCCCTGGCTGGAACGCTTCCATTACGTCAGCACCTGTTACGTGAGTGGTCGCCACCCCGGGATCTTCGGGGAGGAGGACCTCGAAAAGGGCCAGGAGTTCAACAATTACTACGAGGAGACGAAGTACCTGGCCGAGGTCGAGGTCCGGGACCGGACGCAGGGCGGGCTTCCCGCGACGATCTACCGTCCGGCGATCGTCGTCGGGGACAGTGAGACCGGGGCCACGCAGAAGTACGACGGGCCCTATTCGGTGATCCGCTGGCTGTTGCGACAGCCGAGCACAGCCGTGATGCCGATGCTGGGGGGAGCTGATGAGGCCCGGTTGAACCTGGTGCCGAGTGATTTCGTGGTTGCTGCAATCGACTACCTCGCGGCGCTGCCGCACTCCACGGGTCGCACCTATCAGCTGGCGGACCCGGAGCCGTGCACGGTTGCCGAGACCGTCGATCTGATAGCGGCGGCCACCGGGCGACGCCTGATCCGGCTTCCGGTAGCCAAGTCAGTCGCGACGCGCGCCCTCCGTAGCATCCCGGGCCTGTCACGGCTGACGGGGATCCCGCCGGAGGCACTCGACTACTTCGATCACCCCACGCACTACTCGGTTCAGAATGCAGGGACCGACCTGCAGGGATCGGGGATTTCAGTTCCTCGATTATCCGACTACGTGGAGACGCTGGTGAAGTTCGTTCGCGCTCACCCGGAGGTCGGCTCTGGTGCGATGGCCTGACTGTCGTGCCGCCGAGCCAGAATCGGTGCGACTACTCGACCGGGACCGACGTCCGGCCAATCGTGGTCGAAGATCCCAGTTTCGACAGCAGTACTCCGCCCACGATAGAACCGGCACCAGCGAGCTGCGTCCAGGTGGGAGTCTCACCGAGCGTCATCCAGGCTACCAGCAGGGCCACGAGCGGAACCGTGTTCGAGTATACGGCGGTGCGGGAGCTGCCCAGGTGACGAACGCCGTAATACCAGATGATGTACGCGAGTGCGATGGACAGCGCGCCGCTGAAGACGACTCCGGCCCAGGCGCCGACGCTCACCGTAGACCACTCCTGGGCCAGCAGAGCCGGGGTCGAAATCAACACCAGGACGACCGTGCCGATCCACATCGTGCCGGCCGTCGCCTTGAGCGGGCCGTAGCGCTGCACGAGCGGAGCGGCGCCCACCGTGTAGGCCGACCAGGCGACCGCAGCGGCGAGCATCGTGATGTCACCTCGCACGGTTTCGGCGCCAAATTGAGGCCCCCGGACTCCGCCCCACACAACGAGGCCGATGCCCGCGACAGACAGCAGTACGCCGGCCCAGCCGGCAGGTCCGATCTTCTCGTGATGCAGTAGGGTGGAGAACAGCGACACGAAGATCGGTACCGTCGCCAGCATGAGAGCCGCATTCCCCGCCAGGGTCCAGTGGACCCCGTAGATGAACAGGACCTGGTACAGGACATTGCCGAGCAGTCCGAGTCCGATGAAGGTGGGGATGTCCCGCCGCTCGATGTTCAGCGTGGCCCTGGTCGGATGGAGAACGACGAACAGGATCGAAGAGGCGAGGATGAAACGCAGCGCGTTGAAGGCGAGCGGAGAAAATTCCCGGAGCGCGACCTTGACGACAGAGAAGTTCGTGCCCCAGATGAGAACCAGGACCAGGATCGCCAGATCGGGTGACACGGGTGGTCGACCTGTGGTCGGTGGGGGCGAGAGACGATCGGTGGGAGTCTCGGGCACAGGGCCTCGCTGAAGAACGTCGTTGCCGGGCGCCGCCGGGGTGGCCGGACGCGACACCGTTTGTAGCCGTTATCTGACCCGGCGGCAAGCCCGAACCGTGGAGATGTCGCGATGCGAATTGCCCTCATTCAGAGTTGCGCGGGAGCCCACCGGGAGGAGAATCTGCGGCGGGCACTCGCTTCGATGGGAAAGGCCCGGGACGCTGGGGCTCAACTGGTAGTGTTTCCCGAGCTCGCGCTCGATCGGTTCTTCCCTCAGTACCAGGTGTGCGGCTGGGCTGACTCGGTGGCGGAGCCGATTCCCGGGCCGACCACGGATCGTGTCGCGGCACGGGCGCGGGAACTGGCGCTAGTGACCGTATTCAATCTATACGAGCGTGACGCGAAGGGACGGACCTTCGACAGCTCTCCCGTCTTCGAGGCCGACGGGTCGCTGCTCGGCGTGACTCGCATGGTGCACATCACCGAGTACGAAGGATTCCACGAGCAGGCCTGGTATCATCCAGGTGATACGGGCGCTCCGGTATACGACTCGTCCGTGGGCCGAATCGGCGTGGCAATCTGCTACGATCGTCACTACCCGGAGTACATGCGTGCGCTGGGCGCGGCGGGCGCGGAACTCGTGTGCATTCCACAGGCCGGCACGGCCGGAGAGTGGCCGGAGGGCATGTACGAGGCGGAGATTCGCGCGGCGGCGTTCCAGAACGGCTACTTCACTGCGCTGTGTAACAGGGTCGGCGAGGACGACGGCCTGGTGTTCGCCGGGGAATCCTTCGTGTCGGATCCGGAGGGGCGGATCGTCGCACGTGGGGCCTCGGGAACCGAGGGCCTCGTCGTGTGCGATATCGATCTCGCCGCCTGCACGACTTCGACCGCTCGAAGCCTGTTCTGGCGCGATCGTCGGCCGGGGCTGTACGGTGATGGGCGTTTCGATCGGCTGAGCGAGGAATAGAGAGATGAGAACAATGCAGTTTCGGCAGATCCTGACCCCGTTGAACGCCGCGACCATTGCCAGTGCCCTGCTTGCCGGCCTGACAGCGTGCGGTACCTCCGACGAAGTCCGCAGCGAAATCGAGCCCGAGACCGCTGCGCAGGTCATCCGCCCCGAGAGTCCGCTCCCCGACCCGGACGGCTGGGGCACACACGTGCTCGCCATCGGGGTGGCGCCAGACGGAGCCATATGGGTCGGAACGTACGGGCAGGGGATCTTCGTAAGCCGAACTGGACTCGGTGACGACTGGGAACAGATCGTGGCCTCCCGTGCCGACTCTACCTCGATCAGCTGGGACTTCGTCAACTCATTCGCCTTCGCCGAAGACGAGGTCTGGTACGGCACCGTGGGGAATGGCTGGGGTCTATCCCGCGATGGTGGACGCACCTGGGACAACTGGACGTTCCGCAAGCTCGGACCTCGCTGGCAATACGTGGTTCCGAACGGGATTCGCGCGGTCGGCGATACGGTGTTCGTAGCCACAGCCGATGGACTGCGGATTACGGCCGACGATGGCGAGAATTGGGATGAGATCACGGAGGATAACGGACTCGCAAACAAATATTTGCTGGCTATCGACGTCAGTCTACCAGGAGAAGAAGAGGCGCCGCAGATCCAGGTGGCGCACCTCGCGGGAGTGTCGGCGAGCGAGGACGGTGGTCGGACCTGGAATCATCTCCTGGCGATTGGAGGAGAGCGGACCCGGTCCGGGCTGGCAGGCGATCGCGACGAGGTGTTCGGAGAGCTCGAAAGCGGCATCCCTGCAAGCAGCTGCGAGCACAATGATCTCACGCGCCGGCTGTGCGAGTGGGCCGTGTCATTTCGGAACTACCCGTCGAGCGGAGGCGAACCCGTCGGGCCGTCGGACCGGTCTCACTTCCGATTTCAGCGGCCGGTGCTGCCGGCCGACAACCCACACCTGGACCAGACCTACACGTACGGCTCGACGATGGGCGGCAACTTCCAGCAGCACCAGGGCGTGGAGTTCAATGTTCCGGAAGGGACCGTGATTCACGCGATCGGTGACGGGGAAGTGGCGCTGTCGGGTGAGGCAGAAGCAGGGGCACTGACGGTCGTCATCCGGCACGACGAGCCGATCGATGGCGAGACCGTGTGGTCGACGTATTTCCACAACTCGGAACTTCTCGTCGAGACGGGACAGCGGGTAAGCGCGGGTGACCCGATCGCACGAGCCGGAAACACGGGCCGCGCCACCAATGATCATCTTCACCTCGAGATCCACACGACTCCGGCCGACGCCGACGCGGCCGTCGTAGTGAGTCCGGAAGAGCGTTATCCGCCGTTCACCCGAAACCCGCAGCTGTGGATCGAGCCGCTGCCGGGCACGGGGGTGATCGCGGGCCGCGTGTTCGACTCCGCCGGGAATCCGGTGGCCGGGGCCCGGGTGTACGGCGTGCGGAAGCCGCAGCCCACCGAAACGCCGTTCTCGTTCGCCGAGACGTACGAGGACCGGGTGAACCCGGACCCGATCTTCGGGGAGCATTTCGTGATCGGCGATGTGCCGGCGGGCACGTATGTGCTTGGGGTAGAAGTCGATGGAGCAAAGGTCTGGAGGACGGTCCGGGTGGATGAAGGGAAGGTCACGGAGGTGGAATTCAGGCCGTAGGGAGAATGCGACACCATCGGCGGTTTCGGACCCCCATATGTGGCGTCGATGCCCAATTGACACGGAGGGGGTCGGTCCCCCATCAATACCTTCGGCTAGCGTTCATTCCGATCTCACCACGTTGCTGCAGGAGGAGAAGACATGACGCCCAAGCGGTTCGCGCTGCTCGCACTCGCCGCGGTGGTCCCGTTCGCATGGGGCTGCTCGGAAGAGCTCACCTCACCGCCCGAGTCGCAGGACCAGGTGGGATTCACCGCTCAGCAGGTTGCGCCAGACCTTTCAGAAGCGCCGACGGCCCAACGGTACCTCGTCGGCTTCAAGGGCAAGGCTCCGAAGCAGCTGGACGGCGAAGTCGCGAAGCTGGGCGGCACCGTCGATGCCGTCTACGGGAAGTTCGGCGTCGCCATCGTCTCGGGCATCGAGACGGACGGCGCGGACGCTCTCGGAAAGGTGAGGGGCGTCGACTTCGTCGAGTTGGAGCCGATGTTCGAGATCGGTCTGCCAGCCGTAGGTGAAGCGCAGGCGGCCGACGCCGGTGTCGCCAGTCCGTCCGATCCGACGGGGGCGTTCTTCTACGGTCTCGGCTGGCAGTGGCACATGACGGCGGCGAACGCCGAAGGGGCGTGGAGCGCCGGTCGGCTCGGCAGCCCGGAAGTCACCGTGGCCGTACTCGACGGCGGCATCGACTACACACATCTCGACTTGCAGGGGCTCGTCGACATGAACCGGTCCGTGTCATTTATCGGCGATCCGGACGAGTTCTATCGCAACCTGTACTTCCCGTCCGCCGAGCCGTTCGTCGACCTGCAGTATCACGGCACGCACGTGGCCGCGACGATCGCCAGCAACGCGGAAGTCGGGGCCGGCGTGACCTCGATGACCACGATCATGGCCGTCAAGGTTTGCAACCTGTTCGGAAGCTGCCCGGGCGCGGCGATCTTCGAGGGATTCGTGCATGCCGTGGACAACGGCGCTGACGTCATCAACATGAGCCTCGGCGGAGGGTTCCTGAAGAAGGACTATCCCGGTTACGTGAGCAGCATCAACAGGCTGTTCAACTATGCCAAGACGAACGGCGTGACGGTGGTGGTGTCGGCGGGGAACGACGAACTGGATCTGGACCACTCCCCGAACCTGTTCAAGACCTACTGCGATGCGCCACACGTGATCTGCGTGTCGGCGACCGGCCCGACCTCGTCGGACGACATTCGCTTCGGGCCGTTCTACGAGGTGGATGCGCCAGCCTCCTACACGAACTACGGACGCTCGGCAGTTTCGGTGGCCGCCCCCGGCGGAAATGACGGTGGCTTCGTCTGGGAGGCCTGCAGCTCCTTCAGTCTGTTCATCTCCTGTCCGGGCGGCACCTACATTCTCGGGCTCGGCGGTACGAGCATGTCGGCCCCGCACGTCTCCGGGCTTGCTGCCCTCCTCGTCGAGGAGTACGGCCGGAACCCGGGCCGGATCAAGGCGGCGATCCAGCAGGGTGCGGACGATCTCGGCCAGCGCGGAACCGACCCGTACTACGGCAAGGGCCGGATCAACATCGGGGAGACGGTCTCCGACTGAATTCGGGTGCGGCCACAGGTCGCGTTCCCGCGTTCGATCTGAGTTGCAGCTTCGAGGGGTGCCGCGTTTGCGGCACCCCTCGTGCATTCGTGGTGTATGGAGGATCGCCTTCGGCCCGGACATCCTGAACCGCAACGGAGCGAGGACGGAAAGAATATGAGCATCCGAATTCCATCAACCCTGAGATCTGTGCGTCTCCTGGCCGCAATCTGCGTGGGCGGCCTGGCCGCTTGCTCCGCCGACGATCCGGCAGGGCCAGCCGATCCCCTGACCGGCACCGCTTCCGAAGTTCCGCCCAACGCCCAGGTGGTGGCATTCGACATCGTGCAGGAAATGACGACCGAGATCAGCGGGATCACCGACCGGCGCCGTGACGTGATCGCGGATCAGGCCGAGTGGGAAGCGCTGTGGGACGGGATCCAGACCTTCGTGGCGCCGAAACCGCCGGCTCCGGCGATCGACTTCGGCAGCCGGATGGTCATCTTTGCTTCCATGGGAGAGCGAACTTCGGGCGGCCATACGATCGCCGTGCTCGAGGCCGCACAGGAGAACGGCAGCCTCTTCGTCGTGGTCGAGGAAGCGACGCCGGGCATCCAGTGCATGACTACGGATGTGGTCACGACGCCGGCCGTGGCGGTCAGCGTGCCTCGCACCAGCGAAGCGGTGCTGTTCGTGGATCGGGAGATTGCCTACCCCTGCGCGCCCATGTGAGTCAGTCCTGGAAGTAGCCCGTCGCCAGCTCCCGGTACGCCGTTACCTCAGCCTCGATCCACGCCTCGTCCTGCTCCAGCTCTTCTGCCATGAGCTGCGCCACGAGCGGTGCCGCTTCGATGCTGGCGCGGGCGTTCAGCAGCAGTGCGCGGGTGCGGCGAGCCAGCACGTCTTCCACGTGGCGAGCCATCTCGACCCTGACTGCCCACACGACCTCGCACTGCTTGTAGGGCAGGGAGGGGTGCAGGGGCTCGCTCAGTTCCGGGCGCTTGTCGATCAGTTCCCTCAGTCCCGCGATGTCGGTGCCGTACACGGACTGCGGGTCCGACGGATCCAGGGCGTCGCTCCAGCCGTGAAGTCGAAGCTCCGACGTCCGGCTCGGCCGCGGTTCGAGACCCCCGACCTGGGCGGCCTGGTTCACGCAGTCCTCACCCATGCGTCGATAGGTCGTCCACTTGCCGCCCGTGATCGTCACGAGACCTGAAAGAGAAACGAGGACCGTGTGGTCGCGCGACAGGGCGGCCGTGTTCCGGTCATCCCCCTCGCTGACCAGCGGCCGCAGACCGGCGAAGCAGCTCAGCACGTCGGTCGGCGTCGGATCCTTCGTCAGGTAGCGCACGGCGTGCGTGAGCAGGAAGTCGATCTCCTCGTCGAGCGGCCGGGGTTCGAGTTCTGCCTCTGGTACCGGCGTGTCCGTTGTCCCCACGATGACGCAGCCGTGCCAGGGAACGGCGAACAGCACTCGACCGTCATCGGTCTCCGGAACCATGATCGCGCTGTCGCCCGGCAGGAACGATCTGTCGAGCACGATGTGTACGCCCTGGCTCGCCCTGACGATTGGCGGTGCAGCGGGATCGTCGAAGGAGCGTATCGAATCCGTGAACACGCCGGTTGCGTTGACGATCACCCGGCCGCGGAATTCGTGCTCGATCCCCGTCAGCCCATCGCGTGCCCGTACCCGCCGAGCCAGGCCATTCTCGTGGTCGATCCCGACGACTTCGATGTGGTTGAGCGGGATCGCGCCCAGGTCCTCGGCGGTGCGGGCCAGGGTGACGGCGAGCCGGGAGTCATCGAACTGCCCGTCGAAGTAGATCACGCCCCCGCGCAGGCCGTCCGGTTCGATGGTGGGGATATGTTCGCGCGTCTCTTCCGGTGAAAGGCGCTCGGACGGGGCCAGCCCGAGCTTGCCGGCCATCATGTCGTACACTTTGAGGCCGATTCCGTAGAACGGCCCCTCCCACCAGTCGTACAGCGGTACGACGAAACTCAGATGGTGCACCAGCTGAGGGGCGTTCTGGATCAGCAGGCCGCGTTCGTGCAGGGCCTCGAGCACGAGCGAAATGTTGCCCTGCTTGAGATAGCGGACGCCGCCGTGAATCAGCTTGGTGCTGCGGCTGGACGTGCCCTGGGCGAAGTCTGCCTGTTCCAGCAGAAGCGTGTCGTACCCGCGAGAAGCCGCCTCGACCGCAACACCGAGACCCGTGGCACCGCCGCCGATGACGATCAGGTCATGTTCGCGTCCGTCCGTCGCTCGTTCGAGCAGTCGCTCACGATTCATTGGACTTCGGGGGGGGGTCTGTCTCCGGTAGCCGGCGGGTGCTTCAGCCACCACTCCCTGGCGCGTTCCGAGGACCATGGAGGATCGAATTCGATGGCCGTGAGCGCGTCCGCCAGCGATTCCATGTCCGGGAATCTCTCCTCCGGCTGTTTTCCAAGACAGCGGAGGATCACCTCGTCCAGTTCTCCGGGGATCTCCTGGCTCGCCTTCGTGGATGGCGCATCGGGCTGTGTGTTCATGTGCTTGGCGACCACGTCGTACGGGCTTCCTCCTGAGAACGGGGTCGTTCCAGTGAGCATGAAGAAGGCCACGCAGCCGAGGCTGTAGATGTCCGCGCTCCCCTCGACGGAGCTTTTGCCCCGCGCGAGCTCGGGGGCGATGTACAGCGGGGTTCCGAATACCTGTCCCGCCCGCGTCAGCTCCTGGTCGACCGGTCCGAGGTCCTTCGCCAGCCCAAAGTCCAGCACCTTGACGAAATCGTACATTCCACCGCGCTCGGTGAGGAAGATGTTCGATGGCTTTATGTCACGGTGCAGGATTCCCGCCCGGTGCGCCTCGCCCAGCGAGCCGCACGCCTGGCGCAGGATGAAGCACGCCCTGTCGGGCGGCAGCGGTCCGTCCCGATCCACGAGCCGTTGAAGATCGAGCCCCTCGAGGTACTCCATCGCGTAATAAAATGTGTCGCTATCGGCGGCGCGGCCGAAGTCATAGACCGTGATCGTGTTCGGGTGCGTCAGGTTGGCGGACAGCTGGACCTCGCGTTCGAACCGACCGAGCATTTCCTCGCTTCTCGTCGGATCAGGGTTCATCACCTTGACCGCGGTCGGCCGCCGGATCAGTGCGTGGTGCGCCACATAGACCTGGCCCATTCCGCCCTTTCCGAGGTCCCTGTCGATCACGTAATTGCCCAGCTTCTGGGCCTTTCGAAGTTCGGTCCGCACGCTGTACAGGACGTGAGAAACCACCACCGATGCGCCCGCCACCAGTGCAGCGGCGATCGCGCCCTGCACGGCCCGGTCCCGTGACGCCTCGGGGACCTGCAGCCATGACGCCGCGACTTCCGGTATGGTTGTTCGTGCTGCGAACACGAACAACGGATAGGCGAGTGCGGCAGTCGCGGCGGCGAACGCCTGGTACCTGACCCTCCACGGAAGTACGGCGGCGACGAACAGGAGGAGGCCGTTCGTCCGGGTCGGGGCGGATCCTGCCAGAAAAACGGCGTCGGAGAACGCTGACACCAGGACTGCAGTGACAAGTATGGCGCAGACGAACGCCTCGATCTTCGAGGTCGTGTCCGGCCACCTCAGTACCACGACTCCAGCCAGGGCCAGCGAAGCAGGAACGAACCATTCGAGCGGCCAGTACCACCCGGACACCTCGGACGTGACTACGGCGCCCGCATGCAGAACGAAGATGTCCAGCAACGCCAGCAGGGTCAGCAGCGCGGCCAGCAGCAGGAACACGAGCGCCGCCCGGCGGCGCAACGTCTCCATCTGTTCTCCCTGCCAGGCGGTCGTGGCCGTGTTGAGTTCGATCCGGGGAGCGGCGCTGCGGATCAGTTCGCTCATGGCTGCCTCGCGGTCAGCTGCCGTTCGGACCCGCGGCCCTGACCTCTTCGCCTACGTAGTCCGCGTACTGCCCGAAATTGGCGCGGAAGCGGTCGGCCAGGTCCTGTGCCGCGCTGTCGTACGCAGCTCCGTCAGCCCACGTGTTGCGCGGATTCAGAACCTCGTCCGGTACGCCCGGGCAGCTGACGGGCACGTGCACGCCGAATACCGGGTCGGGCGTCGTGTCGATCCCGGCCAGGGTGCCGTCCAGGGTGGCGGTGATCATGGCACGGGTATAGCCGATCTTCATCCGCTCACCAACACCGAACGGACCGCCACTCCATCCGGTGTTCACGAGCCAGCAGTTCACGCCGTGCTTCGCGATCTTTCGGCCGAGCATCTCTGCATACACGGACGGATGCATGACCATGAACGGGGCGCCGAAGCAGGCGCTGAACGTGGCCTGGGGCTCGCTGCCCAGGCCCTTCTCGGTGCCGGCGAGTTTCGCCGTGTACCCGGACAGGAAGTGATACATCGCCTGCTCGGGCGTGAGTTTCGAAACCGGCGGCAACACGCCGAACGCATCCGCGGTCAGCATGATGATGTTCTTCGGATGTCCGGCCATTCCGGTCTCGGAGGCGTTCGGAATCATCTCGATCGGGTACGCGGCCCTGGTATTCTCGGTCAGCGAGTCGTCATCGAGGTCGAGTTGCCGCGTATCCGGGTCGATCATCACGTTTTCGAGCACCGTGCCGAATCGACGCGTAGTGGCGTAGATCTCGGGCTCGGCTTCCTCTGACAATCTGATCACCTTGGCGTAGCAGCCGCCCTCGAAGTTGAAAACGCCGTGATCGCTCCACCCGTGCTCGTCGTCTCCGATCAACGTCCGGTCGGGGTCGGCGGACAGGGTCGTCTTTCCGGTACCCGACAGACCGAAAAACATCACAAAGCCTCCATCCGGGCCGACGTTGGCGGAGCAGTGCATCGGTAACACATCGGACAGCGGAAGCAGGTAGTTCATCACCGTGAATATGGACTTCTTGATTTCACCGGCGTAGCTCGTTCCCCCGATCAACACCATCCGACGACCGAGGTCGACAATGATGAACACTGTGGAGTTCGTTCCATCGATCGCGGGGTCGGCGTGGAACCCCGGCAGCTGCAGGATCGTGAATTGCGGTTCGTGATCGCCGATCGCATCCAGCGGTGGGCGGATGAACATGTTTCGCGCGAACATGCTGTGCCAGGCGGTTTCGGTTATGACGCGGATCGGAATTCGGTACTCCGGATCGGCTCCGGCCCACAGGTCTTGCACGAACAGGCCTCGCCCCTGCGTGTAGGCGCGCATGCGGCGGTGCAGGTCCTCGAACTTCTCAGGCGAGAACGGCCGGTTCACGTCGCCCCACCAGACATGGGTCTCCGAACTCGGCTCCTCGACGACGAACTTGTCGAGCGGCGAGCGGCCGGTGTGGTCGCCGGTGCGCACCACGATCGGGCCTGCCGCCAGTAGCGCTTCGTTGGCCCGGATCGCGTGTTCGTACAGGGCGGGCGTCCCGTAATTCCACCGCACGATACTCGCGCCCATGATGCCGTGATTCTCAATGCCGTAGCTGGAAATGACCGGTCCGATCTGCTGCATGCTATCCTCGCGCGTTGTCCGTGTCGTTCATGTGGTACGGAATCCAATCATCGTGGTCGTCACCGGTGTCTGGCGCAATGCCGGCGAGGGTTCTGGCTCGTTCCCGGGGCCGCTCGTAGTTTCCGTTGCCCGGGTGCGTTCCGGTTTCCGGGCGGTTCTGCACTGTTGCCATTCCTGCACCGCGAGACGGTAGATGATTACGATCACGGGTGATGGACTGAGCATCGAGGATGTCGTCGCGATAGCGCGGCATGCGGAAAACGTCGCTCCCCTCGACTCGGGTGTCAGGGAGCGAATGGAGCGGAGTCTCGACTGGGTCGACGCCGCGGTGGCCGAAGGGACGCGCACGATCTACGGCTTGAATACCGGATTCGGCGCTCTGGCCAGCCAGAGCATTCCGGCAAGGGACGCCGGCCGCCTGTCTCGAAACCTGATCCTCAATTGTTGCGCCGGCACAGGAGCGCCGCTGCCGGTCGAGATCGTGCGGGCGATGATGGCCATCCGGGCAGGTACGCTCGCCCGTGGACTGTCGGGTGTGCGTCCCGAACTGGTGGAAACGCTGATCCGCATGCTGAATCGGGGTGTCACCCCGTTCGTTCCCTCGAAGGGATCGCTGGGAGCGAGTGGAGATCTGGCTCCACTGGCTCACATCGCGGTCGTGATGACCCGCGAGCCGGATGGATCTGAGCGAGAAGACTGGTGTGGCAGGGCGTGGTTCGACGGACGGCTGATGTCGGGGATTGAAGCGATGGACGCGGCGGGTATCCCCAGACTCGCTCCAGGTCCGAAGGAAGGTCTCGCCCTGACCAACGGAACGACGTTCATGCTCGCCGCGGCTGTGCTGGGCGTGCACGATGCGGAGGGGCTGCTGAACCATGCCGATGTCGCGGCGGCTCTGAGCCTCGATGCTCTCCTGGCGTTGTCGTCCGCGTTTCATCCCCTGCTGCACGAGGCCAACCGCCAGAAGGGGCAGTCGGAGGCCGCCGCCCGACTCCGGGCGCTGCTGTACGGAAGCCGGTTGATCGACTCCGACCCCGATCGAGTCCAGGATGCCTACAGTCTTCGGTGCGTGCCGCAGGTGCACGGACCCGCACGGGACGCGGTCGAGTTCATCAGAAGTCGGGTGGAAAGCCTGCTGACTGGCACGAGTGACAATCCCCTCGTGTTTCCGGACGCGGATGGGGGTGGCCGGGCGATAAGTGGCGGAAACTTCCACGGACAGGGGTTGGCATTCTGGCACGACCTGCTTGGGATCGTGATAGCCGAGGTCGCAAGTATCAGCGAGCGACGTTGCTTCCGGCTCCTCACCCCGGAGCTGAGTAGCGGGCTTCCGTCGATGCTGGTCGCGAATCCCGGACTGGACAGCGGGTTGATGCTGGGACAATACACGGCAGCTGCGCTGGTGTCGGAGAACAAGACGTTCGCGCACCCCGACAGTGTCGACTCGATACCGTCGAGTGGCAACCAGGAAGATCATGTGAGTATGGGCGCCAACGCCGCCCGGCACGGGCTCGAGATCCTCGAGAATGTCCGGACCGTCCTGGCCGTGGAACTTGTGACCGCAGCACAGGCCGTGGACCTGAGACAGAACGGGCCGGAACGACTGGGGCGGGGGACCGCTGCAGCCTATCGGAAGATTCGATCCCGGGTGCGTTTCCTGGAGCACGATCGGCCGATAGCGCCGGACATCGAAGCGGTGGCTGACCTGATTCGGTCCGGCAGTATCATGGCCGAAGTGCGGGAATCGCTCGAACACGAGGAGGGAAAGGCGCGATGAAGCCCTGGACCGATGCAGACCTGCAGGCATTTCTCAAGGTCATCGATCCCGATGACAACGCCACCGGTGGAGGCACGGCCGCTGCCGTGGCCGGCGCGATGGCGGCTGGCCTGGTTGGAATGGTGGCCCGCGTGTCGAAGGGGAAGCCAGACCTCGAAAGCGACGAGTTCTATGACACGATCGACACTGCGGCGCAGGAGCTCGCACGCGACCTGATGCAGGGAGGCAGGAAGGACTCAGAAGCGTTCGGAGCCGTGATGCGTGCGTTCACCCTGCCGAAGTGCACGGAGGATGAGATATCCGCCCGGAGAGATGCGATCCGGGCAGCGATGGTCGAAGCCACGCGAGTACCGCTGGAGAACGCGCAGCGGTGCGTGCGCGTTCTCGAGCTTGCGGACCGGGTGTCGTCGCAATTCAACGAGAACGCGGCCTCTGATCTCGCATGTGCCCGTGCGCTGGCCTGTACGGCAACCGAAGGCTGCCTGGAAAATGTGGAGATCAACCTCCCGGGTGTGAAGGACGAGCAGGCGAAGGCGGAATTCGAAGCCCGATCGAACGAGATTCGGAGCGTGTACACGGTGCTGTCGGGAGGAACGGATGGCTGAAGTCCTGATGTGCGAAGCAAACGTCAGTGAGGGTCGCCGCACGGCGGTTCTCGAGGCCCTGATCGCCGCGGTAAGCGCGGTCGAAGGAGTGCGGATCGCGGACTGGTCGGCGGATGCCGACCACAATCGTGCCGTGATCACCTTCGTCGGCGAGCCCGAGCGTGTTCTCGAGGCGGCAAAGGTCCTGGCGGAGTCAGCTCTCGCCGCGATCGACATGCGCGAGCACCAGGGCGAACACCCGAGGCAGGGCGCTCTGGACGTGGTACCGTTCATTCCGATCCGCGAGGTGAGCAAGGAACGGGCGGTGGAGATCGCCCGGAAGTTTGGCGCCTGGCTCGGCAGTCGGGGAGTCCCGGTCTACTACTACGAGGACGCGGCCACGCGTCCCGAACGGCAAAGTCTGCCGAAGATCCGCAAAGGCGAATACGAGGCGCTGGAGGAGAAGCTCCGGGACCAGGCATGGGAGCCGGACGAGGGCCCTGCGGAATTCAACCCGACAGCCGGTGCGACCGTCACTGGATCACGCTTTCCGCTCATCGCGTTCAACGTGAATCTCCGCACCGATGATCTGGAGGTCGCGAAGACGATCGCGCGGGCCGTCAGGCACATCAACGGCGGGTTCAAGGCCGTGCGTGGAATGGGGTTTGCGCTCGAAGAGCGGGACATGGTGCAGGTGTCGATGAATCTCGTGAACTACACGGAGACGCCGATTCACCGGGTGCTCGAGACCGTCCGCTCCGAGGCCGCACGGTACGGAGTGGCGGTAGCGGGAACGGAACTGATCGGTCCCGTGCCCCTCGATGCGCTGGAGGAAGTCGTGCGCTTCTACCTCCAGGTTCACGATTTCACGACCGAGCAGGTGCTTGAAACGGCACTGCTGGACTGAGCCGATGAGTGGAGTACAGCGTCAGCCGATCGACCTCCTCGTGGTCGGAGCGTCGGAGGTGCTCACCTGTGACGGAGACGGCGACGATCCGATCGGTCGGGTAGCCGGCGGAGCCGTGGCGGTCGCCGGAGACTCGGTGGTCGCGGTCGGCCCGGAGTCCGAGGTGCGGGCCTCGGTGGACTCGACAGGGGCGCGGGTGGTCGATGCACTCGGGGGAGTCGTGGCGCCGGGGTTCGTGGACGCCCACACCCATCTCGTGTTCGGAGGCTCACGGGTCCGCGAATACGCTTCGCGCCTGACGCGGACGAAAGAAGAGACGATCGCCCTGGGTATTCCGGTCGGAATCCTGGCCACGGTCGAAGCGACGCGGGTCGCCACGCTGGACGACCTGGTGCGGGCGGCGGTTCCACGGCTCGATGAAATGCTGGCGCACGGCACGACGACGGTCGAGAGCAAGAGCGGCTACGGGCTCACAGTGGCGGATGAGATCAAGCTGCTGGAAGTGAATCGGCAGCTCGACCAGTCGCACCCGGTACAGCTGGTCAGCACGTTCATGGGGGCGCATGACGTGCCGCCCGAGATGGACCGATCCGCCTACGTCGAGCAGGTCGTGTCGGAGCAGATACCGGAGGTCGCCGAACGGAGGCTCGCGGTGTTCTGCGACGTGTTCTGCGATGACGGGTATTTCACGCCGCACGACGCCCGACGGGTTCTCGAAGCCGGGCTCAAAGCCGGACTCGCCCCGAAGATCCACGCGGAGCAGTATGCGCGGACCGGTGGGGCGGCGGTCGCCGCTGAATTGGGGTGCACCTCGGCGGATCACCTCAATTTCGCGCACACTGATGACCTCTCGGCACTGGCCGCTGCAGGCGTCACAGCGGTTCTGGTGCCGCTGATCGACTTCGCGGTGCGCCACCCGAAGCCGATCGACGCGAACATCTGGTGCGAGACCGGACTGACAGTCGCCCTCGGGACCGACATGTGTCCGGGCGGCTACGCGGCGTCGATGCCGCTGGCGATCCAGTTCGCCTGTCGCGGGAATGGACTGTCGCCGGAGCAGGCTCTGCTCGCGGCCACGGCCGGAGCGGCTGACGCCTGTGGTCTCGAGGACCATGGGCGACTGACGGCCGGAGCGGTGGCCGATCTGCAGATCTGGAATGTGGGCACACTGGAAGACATGGTATATCGGACCGGGCACAATCCGGTACGCCAGGTGATCAAACTGGGAAGGGTGGTACACGGATGACAGAAGCGAGTGGACCGCGGGTGATTCGCGCCCCCCGGGGGACGGAGCTCTCCTGCAAGGGATGGCAGCAGGAGGCGGCGCTTCGGATGCTGATGAATAACCTCGATCCCGAGGTTGCCGAGCGACCGGAGGACCTGGTGGTGTACGGAGGCCGCGGACAGGCGGCCCGGAACTGGGAGTGCTTCGACGCGATTGTCCGGACATTACGTGATCTGGAGGACGACGAGACGCTGCTCGTCCAGTCCGGTAAGCCGGTCGCGGTGTTCTACTCGCACAAGGACGCTCCGCGCGTCCTGATCGCGAACTCCAACCTCGTCCCGTACTGGGCAACCCAGGAGCATTTTGACGAGCTCGCATCGAAGGGCCTGATCATGTATGGCCAGATGACCGCCGGCTCGTGGATCTACATCGGTACCCAGGGGATCCTCCAGGGCACATACGAGACGCTCGGCGCGCTGGCCGAGCAGAAGGGCTGGAACGGCCTGGAGGGGACGATCACGCTGACGGCCGGACTCGGGGGCATGGGAGGCGCCCAGCCGCTCGCGGTAACGATGAACGGCGGGGTGGCGCTGGTCGTCGAGGTGGACCCGGAAAAGGCGCAGCGGCGTCTCGATCACCGGTACGTGGACCGCGTCGTCGAGGACCTCGAAGAGGCGGTTCGACTCTGTGAGGCCGCCCGGGACGCCGGGGAGCCACTGTCCGTCGGCCTGATCGGCAACGCCGCGACCGTGCTTCCCGCCCTGGTCGAGAGGGGATTCCGGCCCGAGGTCGTGACCGATCAGACTTCGGCGCACGACCCGCTGATGTACGTTCCCGAAGGACTGTCGATCGCCGAGGCAGACGCGCTGCGGACGAGCGACCCGAAGGACTACGAAGAGCGCTCGATGGATTCGATGGCTCGTCACGTCGAGGCCATGCTGGCCTTCCAGGCGGCGGGTTCCGAAGTGTTCGACTACGGGAACAACCTGCGGCAGCGTGCATTCGACCGCGGGGTGAAGAACGCATTCGACTTTCCGGGGTTCGTACCGGCCTACGTCCGCCCGCTGTTCTGCAAGGGGAAGGGGCCATTCCGCTGGGTCGCCCTGTCGGGGGATCCCGAGGACATCTACCGGACCGATGAGGCGGTGAAGGAGCTGTTTCCTGACGACCGTCACTTGCACCGCTGGCTCGACATGGCCCGCGAACGAGTCCATTTCCAGGGACTGCCGTCACGCATCTGCTGGCTCGGTTACGGTGAACGCTGCCGGGCTGGCCATCGATTCAACCAGATGGTGGCGCGCGGCGAAGTTCAGGCGCCGATCGTCATCGGCCGGGACCACCTCGACTGCGGATCCGTCGCGAGTCCCAATCGAGAGACCGAGGCAATGCTGGACGGGACCGACGCCGTGTCCGACTGGCCGATCCTCAACGCGCTGATCAATGCGGTAGGAGGGGCGACCTGGGTCAGCTTCCACCATGGCGGTGGGGTGGGAATCGGATTCAGCCAGCACGCCGGCCAGGTGATCGTGGTGGATGGAACCGTGGCTGCCGAGCGGCGCCTCGAGCGGGTGCTCACCACCGATCCGGGCTTGGGAGTCGTGCGCCACGCGGACGCCGGGTACGAAGACGCGATCGAGACGGCTCGCCAGAGCGGGATCCGCATGCCGATGCTCGGGCTCGGCAAGCCGGGAAGCGGCAGGCCCTGTGCGTAGAACAGGATGACGTGAGGCCGGCGCCGGCGGGCGGCGGGACCACCGCGAACGAGGCATCGCAATGGGCCCCGCTGAAATCGAGGACATTTCGCGCCCTGTGGATCGCGAATCTGTTCTCCGCGATCGGCACCTGGATTCACCAGGTCGGCGCCGCCTGGCTGATGACCGAACTCGCTCCGAGTCCGGTCCTCGTCTCCCTCGTTCAGGCTGCCGCCGGGCTGGCGATGTTCCTGTTTGTCCTTCCGGCAGGAGTGCTCGCCGACGTGATCGATCGACGCCGCGTGCTGCTTGCCTCACAGGTGTGGTTGATGCTCACGGCGGCGACGCTCGGCCTGCTCACTGTGACGGGCCGTACGACGCCTGCGTTCCTGCTGCTGTTCACCTTCCTGATGGGTACTGGTGGCGCCCTGATGCAGCCGGCGTGGCGCGCCGTGCTTCCCGAGCTCGTGTCGGGGAAGGAGCTGCCGGCCGCGATCGACCTCGTCGGACTCGGGGTGAACCTGGCCCGGGCAGTCGGTCCGGCGATCGGTGGAATCCTGGTGGCGAGCGCGGGAGCCGGTGCGGCATTCCTGCTGAACGCGGTCACCTACCTCGGTGTCGTGTTCGTCGTCGGAGGCTGGAGGCGCGAGATCGCTTCGAGCGGCCTGCCTGCCGAGCGATTTGTCGGCGCGCTGCGCACGGGTTTTCGTTATGCGCGGCACACGCCGCAGATGCGATCAGTTCTCGTCCGGCTGGGCCTCTTCGTGCTTCCGGCGAGTGCCCTATGGGCGCTTCTTCCCCTGGTCGCGCGGCTGGAACTCGGGACCAACGCGGCGGGCTACGGATGGATATTGTCGGCATTCGGGGCGGGGGCAGTGGCTGGAGCGCTGTCGCTCGGGCGGCTACGAGGCAGGCTGTCGCTGGACACGATCGCCACTACCGGAACTGTATTCTTCGGTCTGGCAGTGATCGGAGTCGCCTTCGTCAGGCTCTGGATTCCGTTTCTCGCATGCGCATTTGTTGCCGGTGTCGGGTGGCTTCACATCCTGGCGACCTTGAACACAGCGGCGCAGACCGTCCTGCCGGGGTGGGTACGAGCCCGCGGCATGGCATTGTTTATTCTCGTGTTCTTCCTTGCCTCGACGATCGGCAGCATGCTGTGGGGCGCAGTGGCGAGCCAGGCCGGATTGGGGATGACCATGGCCGTGGCAGGAACCGCGGTGGTGGTCGGCACCCTGGCCCGATTCCACTATCGAGTGAAGGACACGGTCGGTCTCGATCTTGCCCCGACCCGACACTGGCCTGCACCGACGTTGGCCGAGTCCATCGAGCCCGAGGAAGGCCCGGTGCTCGTATCGGTCGGCTACCAGGTGGATCCGGAGAAGCTGCCCGAATTCGAGGCGGCGATGTCGGATCTGCGCCGCCGCCGCAGGCGAAGCGGTGCCTATTTCTGGGACCTGTTTGTCGACTCGGCCGATCCGGACCGCCACATCGAGGTGTTCCTGGTCGATTCGTGGGCGGAGCACCTGCGACAGCACGAACGGGTGACCGCACTGGACAGACGTGCAGAGGAACTCGTGCAGGCGTGCCTGGTCGAGGGCGAGCGCCCGCGGGTCCAGCACTTCGTGGCTTCGAAGGGGTGGCGGTCTCGGTTCCAGTACCGCGACCCGGGAGACACCGACCAGGTCTGATTCCGGCTGGCAGGATCAGTTGCCGGCGGGATCCAGCGGGTCGGCGGGTCCGTGCGAGTCGTTCAGATACCGGCGCAGGGCTTCCCGCTGTTCAGTCCCTCCAAACAGTGTGGCTCCGGTGCGGACGAGATCAGCCACCACGTCGTCCAGTGGTCGAATGGCCTGCCGTTCCTGGTAGTCACTCAAATCCCCGATGAACGGCCACAGTCTCTGCTTCACGTCTGTCGGCAGGACCTGTTCCAGGTACTCGAGTGCGAAGCTTCGGGCCTCTTCATCGCCGGACAGCAGCGATCGATATGCCGCCCGCATCGGGGCCGCATCGAGAACAAGGCTGAGCAGCCGGAACACGTGCTCGAGACTCAACTCGCCACGCATGCCCAGCTGCCGCTCGACAAGTGGGTCTGGCTCCACGTCGTCCAGCAACCGGGCCAATTCCCATACCGCACGCCCCCGTCCGAGCTCGTCACGGATCGCTTGCCACACTGCGACGTCCGGCGACGTCTCGCTCCCTGGCAGTCCCGCAACGCGACGCCGCGCCAGGCCGACCGCGGCCCGGTATCGCACCTCGAACCGACCGGCTGCCAGGCCGACCAACAGGGCGTCATCGGCAGCCGGGTCTGAAATCCGTGCAAGAACCCGGGGAATTCGTCTCCGGATGACGAAGTCAGCCCCCTCGTCGTCGAGCAGCAGGGCCAGTCCCGGCACCGCCGGCGCCCCGATCTCCACCAGCGCCTTGGAGGCCGGCGCCAGCAACCGGTCTCGGGCGATGAGGCGCGCGAGAACCGGTACCAGCTCGGGATCGCGAACGCCTTCCAGGCGCAGGAAATCGGTGATGCGGCCAATATCACCGGAGCGCAGAAGCGTGTCCGGCTCGTCGTCTTCCGGTTCAGCAGCGGGACCGGCGGGCACTCCAGCGGGTGCCGGGTCGAATTCGAACCCGCGGGTGTTGAGGACGCGCGTGATGTCGAGTCGGCTCAAGGTCGGAGCCAGCGGGTCGCCGCCTCGATTCGCTTCGGTCAGCATCGCGCTCCCGCCGGCGCCGTCCGCGAGCCGGGACCGGAGAGTAGCGAAGTACTCTCTCCCGATTCGTTGTGACAGCGCGATCAGCGCCAGGCACATTCCGATCACGAACACGGAAAGCCAGCGGGAGGAGAATCCAGGCAGGGTGACCCACAGGAACACGAGCAGGAAGCCCAGTCCCTCGCCCGCCGCATCAGCCACCGAGTCCACGACCGTCTTCGTGCGCCGCCGGAGTTCGTGTGGAACCGGCACCCATAGAAACTCCATCACGGATCGGAATATTGACTTTCGAAGTGTCGAATCGGCTCCGCGCAGCCCCGTGGCCGCCACCAGTCCCGGTGCCAGGAGCATTCCAGTTGAACCAAAGGCCACGACGAGCGGGACGAGCGCCACGCTCCAGGCGATCCCCGCCGACGCAAGGAAGCGAGTTGTGAGGAGCAGCTGGATGACGAGTGCCAGCCCCCCCGTCCACGCATAGAAGTCACCGAAGAACACCGCCATCTCCGGCCCGCTGCCCAGGGCTCGCTGCACGGCCTCCTTGAACTGGAAATCCACCACGGCACTGGCCGCGCTGATCAGAAGAATGACTGCTGCGATCAGGCGCACGTGTGGCGTTTCGAGCGCCAGCCGGATGCCCTCACCCCGTCTCGGCCGGTTTCCAGGTTCCCGGGCATCTGCCACCAGTCGGTCGCGTGGAATGAACTCGTTGATCAGCATGCTGAGCCCCAGCAGGCCGATAAGCACGATCAGCAGGTCGCGTGGTGCAAGCAGGGCCAGGAGCGGGCGGATTGACGTTCCTGCCACCAGGAGACCGAGTGTTCCTCCGGCGCTCACGACTCCGAACAGGCGTTTCGCTTCCCGCACCACGAACAACTCGCTCACCACGAGCCAGAATCCCGAAGTGAGGAGCAGTGTCCCGACCGCGGTCAGCAAGTAGAACAGGACGACCATCGATGCGGATCGCGCGACAAACGGATACAGCACGGCAAGCGATACGCCGAGCGCTGCGATCACCGTCCGCAGCACTCCCCTGGGGTGGTTTCCCACCAGAGCACGGGCGAACAACCCGGCGCCTGCGAGCCCGAGACCGATCGCCGCGCCGCCGACAAGGGGAAGGGCGGACGCGTCGAACCTGTCGAGGAAGAACGCCTCTCGCAGAGCTCGAGACAGGACGACGAACGCCATCATGACGAACGCGCCGGAGAAAGTGAGGAGTACGAGTCGCACTTCGGATGGACGGACGTCCAGCCATTCAGCGAGGCGCGCCGCCGGGGTCATACTCGGCTCGACCAGGTCAGGCGGGGATACCCTGGCGGGCCGCTCGCTCCATGGCGTCTACGAACCGGGCCAGCTCCTCCTGTGTCGTATAGACGCTCGATGAGACCCGGATACCTTTGAATTCCGGGTGAACGATCGGAGTCACGATGATTCGATATTCGCGGAACAACCAGCCGGTGAGCGCACCCGGCTCTACTCCCTCGATCTCCACGCACGCGAAACCGCACGAGAATCGCGGATCGAGACTCGTGTGCAGGACGACGCCGGGGATCTGGACCAGGGGATGCGCCCAGCTGTCGCGCAGGTACCGGAGGCGCTCCTCCTTGCGCTGTGCACCGATCGTCTGGTGGAACGTCAGAGCCTCCGCGATCGCCAGGTAGCCGGCAGCAGGGTGCGTGCCGATCTGCTCGAACTTTCGGATGTCGGAGTCGAGATGAGGGTCTGCCGCCTGCAGTGGCCACAGGTCAGGAATCCTGTCGCGGCGCACGTACAACAGCCCCGTTCCATGTGGCGCGAAGAGCCACTTGTGCAGACTGACCGCATAGTAGTCACAGTCGAGGTCCGACAACTGGAAGTCGAAGTGCGCGAGGGCGTGGGCGCCGTCCACGATGACCGGGATTCCGTGCCGTCTCGCCATAGCCACGACCTCGCGCACTGGCAGGATCTGACCGGTGAGATTGATCACGTGGCACATCAGGATCAGCCGGGTCCGCGGTGTGATCGCCGCCTCGAATCGCCGGACAATCTCGGACGGGTCCTCAGCCGGAACCGGGATCGAGATCTCGCGCAACACGATCCCCTCCCGACGCTCCCGCTGACGGAATGTCGTGAGCATGCGCGGATAGTCCTGGTTCGTCGTCAGGACCTCGTCCCCGGGCTCGAGATCGAATCCAAACTGACAGATCTGCAGCCCCTCCGATGCATTGCGGGTGAGTGCGATCTCCTCGGAGTCCACGTCCCACTCGCGAGCCAGTCGTTCACGAACCGCTTCGCGCTGTGGCTCCAGGATGCGCCACATCGTGTAGACCGGCGCCTCGTTGGAGTAGTCGAGGTGACGCTTCATGGCGTCCTGTACATAGGCTGGAGAAGGGCTCACTCCCCCGTTGTTGAGATTGACGAGGCTCCTGTCGACCGTGAACGATCGGGCGATCTCACCCCAGAATGCCTCGTCACGTGCTGCGTCTTGCGGATTCGAGTGAAGGGTCGAGAGCACTTCGCGCAGCCGGGGACCGGCGTCGAGACGAGGGGGAAAGAGAGGAACTCCGGCGGCCGCGGCGAACGCCGGCAAGCCGATGGACCCGAGAAACCGTCTGCGGCTCGTCATTGGACCCCCTGGGGAAGGGTCAGGCCGGCGGTGGAGTACCGCCGGCCCTCCAGCTTTTGATCCTGCTTCAGTCTTGCGGCGCCATACCGGGCATGGCCGGCATGGCCTGTGGCTCCTCGGTGATCGAGGACACGGCGTCGTTTCCGTAGCCCGTGAGGACCATCGTGTCCCCACCTGACTCGCCCGAGGTTCCCTTGACGATCCCGAAAGGAACGTCACCGGTGACCCAGGCGTCGTTTCCATCCGCGACCTTGAGGTGCCAGGCCTGCATGTCACCGGCCGGCGTCGTGACGCTTTCCTCGCCGACGAGCTCGGAAGTCCGGCACTGCTCCGCGACATCCAGCATCGGATTCGACTGCATCTGCTGCCGCATCATCCCCAGCATCTGTTCCGGCATGCGCATCGCCGGCATCTGCATGGCTTTCACGATTCCCTGGGTTACGTCATCGCCCTTGAACGGGAAGTGCGGAACCTGCAGCTGCACGACCTGTTCGCCCTGCGCAGTCGCGGCCTTCAATTCGAACCACAACTCCTGCGGATTCCCACGGTCTACCAGCGCGAACCGGACGCCACTGACCTGCGCCGCCTGTGGCCCCTCCATCTTGAATTCCGCCCAGGCGCCGTGCTCGACTCCGCCGATGGCGCTGCACACCTTTTCGATGTCCTGGGCACCAGCGGGAACGGCCAGAAGACCGATCGAGGCTGCCGAAATCAGTCCGGCCCGGATATGATCCATCACTCGCATTCATCCTCCGATATACCTGAATTTCACCCTGGAGCGCTCAATCGCTGCCCGGACGCGCCGACCAAGATGCGGGGGAAGGCTCGCACATCGCCAGTCCGGGACTACTCTCCAATAATCTTGATCAGAATCCGCTTCTGTCGCCGGCCGTCGAACTCGCCGTAGAAGATCTTCTCCCACGGGCCGAAGTCGAGTCGTCCGTCCGTAATCGCAACGACGACCTCCCGACCCATGACCTGCCGCTTGTGGTGCGCGTCCGCGTTGTCCTCCCCGGTGCGATTGTGGTGGTACCGCTCGGGACTCGGATCAAATGGTGCCAGTTCCTCCAGCCACACTTCGTAGTCGCGGTGCAGTCCAGGTTCGTCGTCATTGATGAACACGCTTGCGGTGATGTGCATGGCATTCACGAGACACAGTCCCTCCCTGACTCCACTCTCGACCAGGGCCATATCGACTTCCGGTGTGATGTTCACGAACATCAGCCGCGCGGGCACCTTCATCGTGAGGTACTTGGTAAACGATTTCATCTGGTATCCTCCAGGCTCGCGGACGGGCAGTTGAGAATATGCTGCTTGTATCGAGCATACGTACGGTCCTATCTTCGCCGACACCCACCGGCTGGGAAAGCGAGCGCCGGGGATGGCGGCTCGGCATCTGTTGCGGGAAACAACTTTAACAAGAACAGATAGTTACATGCAAACAGTGACGTTAGAGTGGAAGGGCGAGTTCCGGTTCGACGCGACTGCAGGCCAGGTGCGAACCTCGATTGACGGAGACGGTCAGGCCGGCCCGTCGCCCGTGAACCTGCTTCTCGAGTCGGTCGGCGCGTGTGCGGCGATCGACGTGGTCGACATCCTGCAGAAGGGTCGGCAGGAGATCCGCGGCATGCACGTCGAGGTCGGCGCGGACCGTCGCGAAGAGGTCCCGCGCGCCGTGACGAGGCTATTTCTCAGATTCAGGATCGAGGGAGACGTTCCGGAACCCCGAGCGCGTCGTGCCGTCGACTTGTCGCTCGAGAAGTATTGCAGCGTATTCCACTCGCTGCGCATGGATGTGGCGGTGGACACGGAGATAGAGATCGTACCGTGATGATGCAGTAGCAGCCTCGGGCCGCATCGCACGACCCGATGCCGGGACAGGCAGGATCAGACGCGCAGTACCTTTTTCAAGACACGACGCGCGAGTTCCAGGCCGAACAAAAGCAGGATCTTTCTCACAGTATTTTTCCTCCATCAAATACGAGCCATCGTCGCCGGTCGGTGTCGTCCTGAATCCGGCTCGAAACCCGTCGATTGTCGTATCGCACTGCTCTGAACAATGTACGCGAATCTCGCGAGCGGTGTTTCATCCTTCCATGTTCCACGGTGGTTCCGGATCGCGGATCGGGACGCTCTCATGGTCCGGTCCAGCTCAGCTCAGGCTGTCGTAGAACTCCTCCATCCTCTTCCTCATCGCGGCGTCGGGCAGCCCCCCCATGGCCGCGCCCATGTTGTCCGCCGCGTAGCTCGGCTTCGCGGTGCCCGGGATGACGCACGTCACGGCAGGGTGACCGAGGATGTACTTGAGGAAGAACTGGCCCCAGCTTTCGCAATCGAACTCGGCCGCCCAGTCGGGCAGGGGACGGTCGCCGACGGCGCCGAACAGCCGTCCCCGCCCGTACGGCAAGTTGGCGAGCACAGCCATGCCCCGGTCGGCTGCGAGCGGCAGGATCTCGTCCGCTGCGCCGCGCGACGCCAGCGAGTAGTTGACCTGGATGAAGTCCAGGGTCTCGCGCCGCATCACGGCCGCGAATTCCTCGTACTGGCGGCCCGACGAGGTAGTGATCCCGATGTACCGGATGCGGCCGGTCTCTTTCATCTCGCGCAGGGTTGCGAGCTGCGTACCGGTATCCACCAGGTTGTGCACCTGGAGCAGGTCGAACGTGTCCGTTTGCAGGCGGGCGAACGACCGGTCGATCTCGGCCAGGCCCTCGTCGCGGCCTTCCGTGCGGACCTTGGTAGAGAAGAACAGTTCGTCCCGGATGCCCAGCTCGTGCACCAGGTCGCCCACGACGGTCTCGGCGTTGCCGTACGACGGTGCCGTGTCCACGACCGTCCCGCCGAGCTCGCGGAACACCTCCAGCGTGTTCTGGAGAGGCTGGCGCTCAGCCTCGGATGTTCCGACGTCGTACCGCCGTGCCGTACCGATGCCCACCACCGGGATCCTCTCCCCGGTCGACGGAATCGGACGCGTACGCGGTCCTTCGATACGGCCCGAAAGGACGCCGCGGCCCACCAGGGCCCGCGGATCGATCGCGGCCGCCGCGCCCGCGGCGGCACCCAGTTTGACGATCTCCCGGCGTGTGAGCTTCATTCCGTCCTCCCGTTCTCGGTGGCCAAGCTGTCCTGGCGGCGTCCAAGGTCGAGACCGACCAGCGCCCAGACGACCGCGACCGGCGCCGCGACGAGCGCGATGGCTCCAACGGTCAGGCCGAGCGCCCCAAGACCCGCGTAAATCCACCCGTTGATCAGATCGCCGCCGCGATAGACGGCGGCATCGATGAATGCCTTCGACTTGTACTTCTCCTCGCGGTCGACGACGGTGAACAGCACCTCGCGCGTCGGCTTGGCGATCGCGTAGCGCAGCGACCGATACAGGACGTGGACCACCACCAGCAGCGCAAGGGTGGGCACGAGGCCCAGCGCCACGAACCCGACCGCCGCGACGAGCGGGACGATCGCCAGGCTCCATCCCATGCCGAGGCGGCGGATGACGTGCGCCACGATGAAGCCCTGGCCGGCGAGAGTGATCACGTTCACGGCCAGGTCCATCTTGGCGAATAGCACCGTACGGACGGTCCGGTCGCTGATCGCATCGTAGATGAGGTGGGCTTGCTGAAAGTAAAGGACCGTCGAGGCGAACGTCATCAGAAAGATAAACGCGGCGATCCGTACGAGATATGGCGAGCTGAACACGACCTTGATTCCGCTCCACACGCCGCCGGCGACCGGGGCATCTTCTCTCTGGAGCGCGCTTCCGGCCCGGTCGGAGTTGCGGTGCAGCTGCCGGGCCGCCTGCGCCGCGATCTCGAGCGGGATGCAGGCGAGGATGAGCAGCGTGAACGCGGGCAGGGCCGAGATCAGGCCCGCCGTCATCGCCGATCCGATGATCGCGCCCAGCGAGCCGCCCACCGCGATGGGTCCGAACAGGCGCTTCCCCTGCTCACTGGTGAACAGGTCGGCCATGAACCCCCAGAACACGGTGACCACGAAAAGCGCGAAGACGCTGGCCCACACGTAGAACACGCGGTCGATCCACGGACGGGCTGCCAGGGGGAGCGATACGAGCGCCACGTAGAACCCGACCAGGTTCAGAATGAAGAACCGGTTCACCCACGGGACGAAAGTGCCCCGCGGCCACCGTGCGACGACCCACGAATACGCGGGCACCGCGACGAGCATGACGAGGAACACGGCCGTCCACAGGATCTGCAGGTTGCCCCGGTCCGCGGAGCTGATCTCGTCCCGGACGGGCCGGAGGATGTAGTAGGCGAGGAAGATGCAGAAGCCGTAGATGAGGGCCCAGGTCAGTGCTCCGACCTCGTCGTGTCGTACCCGCGTCAACCGCTCGAGGAGTCTGGGCATAGCCGCCAATTGACGCGACACTTCGCCTCGCTGTCAAACGAGGCCGGCGTGGGAGGACTCCAACCAGTGGCTGTCTCCTGCGGCCTGGTGTTCAGCACGATCCACGTCCGAATGCACCATGCGTGCGGTACGACCGTCGACGGCATCGCGTACCGGCCGCCTGACTGAGCGGGAACTTGTCACGAACGAGGGCCGGGAGCTCACTTACAGCCGGTTGAGGCAGTCATGGGAGAAGGTGCGAGGCGTTTCAGGCCTTCGCATGCATGATCTCCGGGCAAGCTGCGTGACTAACCTGGCCAATGCCTGTGTCACGTTGCTGCAGGCCAAGGAGTGGGCCGGAAACGCTGGTCTCGAGGTTCACGATCGCTATAATGTCGTCAAGCGGCAGTCGCGGGCCGTCGTTGGCGAGCGCTACGGCCAGCTGCTATCAGCAGAGCTGCAGCAGAGCGGCGCCTCGGAGGGGTGGCAGAACGGCGAATGCACCGGTCTTGAAAACCGGCGTCCGCAAGGACATGCGGGTTCGAATCCCGCCCCCTCCGCTCCCATCCCCGCGCCTCCGCTTATCGCAGCTGGGCTGCAAAAAGGGTCTCGCAGCTGCGCGGATCGTCCGCGGATCCCGCCCCTCCGCTACTGCCTCCTGTCGTGCTCGAGAGCTGAGATCTTGAAGACCCATGCGTGTTCGCCCGGGGGGTGGCTTCGCAGAGGCTCCGGCAATTCCACGACGAAACCTGCGTCTGCCCTGTTCCACGGGAGATCCACTTCTCCGCCCAGCAGGGTTATCGTTGCGCCGGAAGCGGGTGTCAGCGCGGTGATGGATACGCTGGCCGGAAGCCGTTCTTCCCCTTCATCGGCCAGGTAGATGGCGTAGGCTGTCCCGTCGGCACGCCGGGTGAAACGCACCTTGCTTTCCTCGTATGGTGGCAGGGCCCGGGTCTCGTATATCGCTTCGCCGTTCAAGGCCATCCAGGCGCCCAGCTCTGCGAGGCGGTCGTAGGCGGCATCGTGCCAGTTCCCATCGGGTCCTGGCCCGATGTTCAGGAGCAGATTCCCTCCCTTCGAGACTACATCGACCAGCATGTGGACCAGGGTCCGGGTGGACTTGTACGTGTCATCCGGCTTGAACGACCAGCTCGTAGCCATGGGCATCGGCACCTCCCATGGGTACGGGATGACTTCGTCAGGGACGCGAGCTTCCGGCGTCAGGTAGTTCTGGTAGGGTCCGGGCACGGCCCGGTCCACCACTATCAGACCCGGCTGCTTCCGGCGGGCATTCTCCACCAGGCGCGGCATATCGATGTCCTGGCTCTGGACTCGAAGCTGCGAGTTGTCGGGACTGCTCATGTAGGCCCGTACCTCATCGGGGGTCAGGCGCTGGACCCACCCGCCGTCGAGCCAGAGGATATCGACCGACCCGTAGTCGCTCATCAGCTCGTCGATCTGCCCATGGGTGAACTCCACGAACCGTTGCCATCGTTCGGGATACTTCTCGATGTCATAGTTGGGATTACGATCCGGCGTGGCGAAGTAGGGCCACCAGTAGTCCGGACTGTGCCAGTCGGGCTTGGAGAAGTACACGCCGATCATGAAGCCACTTCGCCCGAAGGCCTCGAAGATCTCCTTCGTCACATCGGCCCGCGGGTCGGCGCTGAATGGCGTGGCGGGAGCCGTGATCCTGTAGTCGGTGAGGCGGCTGTCGAACATGGAAAATCCGTCGTGATGCTTCGTCGTAAACACCACGTATTTCATGCCGGCATCCCGGGCGGCCCGGGCCCACCGCTCCGGATCGAACTTCGTTGGATTGAACGTGGTCTGAAGCGCTTCGTATGCTCTCTTGTACTCGTCGTAATTGTCCATGGAGCGCTGACACCACCCCACGTCTTCGGAGCAGAGAGACCACGATTCGACGATACCCCATTGACTGTAGGGTCCCCAGTGCATGAGCAAGCCGAGCTTCAGGTCCTGCCATTCCTCTAGCTTTTCGAGGACGACGGGATCCGTCTCCTCGACGTAGGTCGGTTCCCCCTGGGCCCTGGCCGGCGGAGGAACGCCCAGGGAGGTCACCAGCACGCAGAGGGCCAGGAGAACGCCGCGTCTCGATCGACTCGGGTCAGTCGTGGGGCTCCGCATGCGATTCCTCCATGGTTCAGTTCCGGGACGCATCTCTGGTCACTGACCGCCGGGGCGATGAAGCACCGTGCGGCATGCTCGCTCGCGCCGCAATGCGGTGTTCCGGCGATCGGTGAATCAGGGGATTCTTCAGAGTCGGAAGCTATCGTCCGTCAGCGACGGGAAACTCCGGCGACCGTACCTTCGAGCCATGGTCCGAGCGCGAGTCTCACAATCACTTGTGCTTATAACAACTTACCGGTCTTCCTGGGCGGAGTCTCCCCGATCCTGGGAAATGTAGTGTATCCTCGCTCGCTTTCTGCTCGTCTATTACATATCGAGTGTCGGCGTGTAGGCCCTGTCTCGTTCAGTCGGGTGGATGCATGATGCTGAGAGTTCGATACCTCTTGCCGGCCATGGCATTTGCCGCGTTCGCGTGCGGCGATGATTCCGATCCTGCCGGTCCAGCGGGAGGCAACCCCGGTGCGGGTGAGTCCGAGTCCCCCCCGGTCGCCAGCATCACCGTCGAAGGGCCGGTGGTCATGCTGTGGGACGCAGGTCTCAGCACGCGGCTGAGCGTCAGCGCCCTGGACTCCGAAGGCCAACCGATTCCGGGCGTTCCTTTCGAGTGGACGACCGCAGATGTCTCGGTAGCGACGGTGGCCGACGGAGTCGTCACGGCAACCGATGACGGTTGGACCCAGATCACCGCATCGGCATCCGGAATCACGGACGCCGCACAGATCGTCGTGGTGACACCAGATGGTCCCAAGGATCGGACCGACTGCAACGCTTGTCACGGGGACGAATACGTCGACCAGCACGGCGACTCGAACACCCCGATCACCTGTCTGCAGTGCCATTCCGGTCCCACGTGGACGAGCGGGGATTTCGACCACCCGACGGTGGCGAACGGGTTCGACCTGCTGGGGGCGCACGCGCTCATCAGCTGTGGTTCCTGTCATGAACCGGACGGGTCGCCGAAATACCCGGGGGTCGCGGATGACGAGTGCGTCTCGTGCCACCAGGCCGACTACGACGGACAACATGAAGGGTCCGGCACGCCGACGACCTGCCTGCAGTGCCACACGAGGGACAGCTGGACCGGGGCCGATTTCGACCACCCGACGGTGGCGAACGGGTTCGACCTGCT
>Ga0114922_10000460_pt1 | contig 39072 bp, 23 predicted proteins | sample AartaG_FD_100975 | JGI IMG/M metagenome (GOLD analysis project Ga0114922, IMG submission 100975) | Deep subsurface microbial communities from Aarhus Bay to uncover new lineages of life (NeLLi) - Aarhus_00045 metaG | ecosystem: Environmental > Aquatic > Marine > Oceanic > Sediment | place... | reverse complement strand
CTAGCACGGCCCGCAGCCGGCCGTCTTCGTCGTCCACGCGGATCGCACAGAGCCGGTCGTTGGTGCCGCCTTCGGCCCCCAGGGCCCGGTTGACGCTCACCCCGACGCAATCGCCCGCGGCGCTTCCCACTCGCGCCGGGGCTGCATCCTTGGCCGCCTCCGTTGCCGCGCGGACGATCCGCTCGCACAACTGCTCGCAATATCCCCCTTCGGGCGCGCCCCAGCTTCGTAGCGTCACGGTCGCAGGTCCCCCGTGCGTGTGCGTGCACGCAAGCAGGACCGCATCGAAGGCAACGTCGGCGGCCCGGGCGATCTGGCGCCGAATCCGTTTGGCCAAGGGCTCGTCGAGGCCCAGCAGATCGCAGGAGACGATCAGCACCCGCTCGGCGCCTTGCTCCAACATCACCGCCTTCGCCTTGAGTGGGTGCAGCACGCCGCGGGCCGGTCCGAAGGCCCCGCCGGCCAGCTCGGCATCCACTTCGGGAGTGATATCCACAACCGCTACGCCTGCTCGCATCACGTCCTTCCTCGTTGAGTCCGTTGGTTGCCTCGATGCCAGCAGCAATCGGCCGGGCGGATCCCGGCCTGTCTCACCGCCTCGGGATCGATCCCTGATTCGCCGAGTCTAGCACGAAGCGGCGGGGGAACAAGCGTTTCCGGATCCGGAGTAACCGTCCCAGCGATTGTGGCGGATTCTAGAGGGATTCCTGGTTGCGGCAGGTTCAAAGGGCCTGCCGCAGGTCGCAGACTCCGTGATTCCCCCGCAGGAAGCTGGCCAGGTACGGATGGGCCAGAGCCTTCGCGCCGGACTTGAAGCCCCGCATCGTCTTCGACCGAATCTTGTATGTCAGGCCGATGATCCGCTCGGATACGTTGTTCGTCGGATCTACGGGATCGTCACTGACTCGCGTCCACGTCCGCTCGATGTGCTGAAGAAGCTGGTTGACCTTCCACGGCAAGCCCTTCGGCGCGTTGATGTACCTTCGGACCAGACGCGACAGGTCTTCCGGAACCGTTGGCGGACGCGGCTGCAACCGCAGCAGTTCCAGCAGCTCCCGCATCGTCTGGGCCTCCAGCGGCTTGTCCTCCGCTTCGGCCCGCCGCAACAGATCCCACGCCCGCTTGCCCTTGCTCTTGCGCCAGTGACTCAGGCACAGGCGATGCCGCCCCTCCGGAACGATCCCCTCGTAGACGGAATGCTCGTCCGTCCGGAGTTCCTCCGCTCCCACGTGAGCCATCACCCGGGCCACGTGACGGCGAACCGCCCGGGCATCGGTCTCCTGCAGAGGCTCCACGCAGAGGAGTTTGCCGCGATCCACGTCCACGAAGAACACCATCCCCGCCGAGCGACCGGCCATCGCCGCCCCCGTGCCGTCCACCCCCAGCACGCGAACACGCACCTTCGGCGCCGCCTCGTGGTAGCTTCGCGCCACATGACCGGCCTCGGCCACGTCCCGCTCCAACGCGCTCTTGCTGCCCTGCCATTCGAGCATGCCAAGGAAGGTCGCTGCGTTGCGGTAGCTCAGGCCGAACATGTACAGCACCACGCCGATCAGACGCAGCCGCTCGCTACGTTGCCGGTTGGCCCCTACGCCCTCGGCACGAAGGGTCCATGTGACGCCACAGTAGACGCATTTCATGCGGCGTTGCGGGACGGTGTGAACCTTCGGATCGCTGACAGCGCGGTACCGCACGCCCGAGTGGATCCTGCCCCCCAGCCGCCCGCAGTGCGGACAACGACGATCAAGCTCGAACCCCTTCCCGACCGATGGTAGTCTGTAGTGAACCACGATAGCCTCCTTGCCACCGATGGCCTTTGTCATCCATCGAATCGGCAAAGAGGCTCTCTTTTTGCCGCCTCAACCACACGATTTGGGACAGTTACGATCCGGAGGCTTCTCGCGCAGGATACCTGTCACCAGGACCTCGCGAGCCTGCGAGAATGGGGCCGGTGGATCCAACTGCGAGCATTGGGACTCACTCCCATACAGGAGCAATGGCGTGTCGCTGAAATGGGAACTGCCTGTGCGTGTGACGGTCGGCGTCCTGCTGTTGGGATCGGGCACAGCCCGTGCCGAGCCCGCCGTGCGGTCGGTCTCGGCCGCGGTGAGGGACATGCGGGCCGCCCGCGATGCGCTCGTCCGCCGGCTGGCGGATCGGGCCAAGGCCGATGACGCCAAGGAGGCTGCCTCGGACTTCCATCTGACACTCGACGAGGGCGCCGACCGCGATGAGCTTCAGGTCCTGTTCAGGCGGCGCGGGGGGAAGTGGTTGACCGGCGAAGCTGTCGTCCCCTACTGGCGCCAGGAGACGCAGGTCGAGAAGTTCAGCTTCCTGCATCGCGGCGGGGCCGCGGCCACGACGCGCGACAAGTTCGTGTACCGGGTGGATCCGGCCGGGCTGAATCTCGCCGACGGGCGTCTCACGGGAACGGCCGAGGGGGTCTTCCGGCTCGACTGGCTGCGAGAGGAGCGGATGGTCCCGGGCGGCCGGGCCCTGTTCACACTGGATGGGCGCTGGTCGCTGATGGACCGTTGGCGGATCGTAGACCACCGCCGGCCGATGCGGCAGAGGTTCGCTCTTCGTGCCGAAGTCCTGCCCGACACGTTTGACTTCGCCCTGCTGCTGCACGGCGGCATCGACGGGAAGGCGTCTCACCTCCGATTCCGTCTGCCGCAAACTCCGTGGCGTCCGCCGACGATCGCCGCGCCGCGATGGAACGCCGCCGTTCACGAGGCCGACACGTCCGGCCTGCGTTACGACCACGGCGCGCTGAGCGGGTCGCTCCTCGTCCGCTACGTGCCCGATCCGTGGTACCCCAAGCAAGTCCATCACGTGAAGTACACGCTGAGCGGAAAGGCCGCGGGGGGGTGGTTCGACGGGGAATTCCAGGCCGTCGTGACCGGAAAGAAGGACATCAAGATCGTCGGCCAGAGCCGCGGGCGCACGGCGCGTACCGGGCCGCGGGAGTGGCACGGAGCCGTCACCGGGCGTGCCGGGTGGACCGTCGAGGGGCGTTACGAGGCCTCGGGCGACATGGGCCGATCCAGCGGCCGGGCCTCCGGCGTGATGATCCGCCCCAGCACGGAAATCGCACGGCTCCTACAGAGCCCGGCGTCCCCGAAGGCAAAGGAGCCCACCGCGGCCCTGCTGGAAACCGTGACGGAGGCCGGCCGCCTCTACGGGCAGATCCGCGCGCTGCGGATCGCCATGGAGCACTATCCACATCCGGTGGAGTCAGCGCTGGGTCAGACCCGGCTCCCGGCACCACAGTGGACGGGAGAAGAGGCTGATCTCCATGCAACGACTGCGTACGTCCGATCCGTTCGGAAGCTGATTGGCGGGTCCGCCCCCGTTGGCCTGGGCGCGCGAGGCAGGGCCGATCAAAGTGACCCGCTCTTCGGGCCGTACTACAGTTCGACGCCGTTGGCCGGTGAGCCGTCGGCGCTGCCGCCGGAGCAAGCCAAAGCCGGGCCGCAGCGCTGGCAGCACATCGCCCGGTGGCGCGTCCTGGGGCCGTTTCCCCAGGTGCGAGGAAGGGACCTGGACACGCCCGCCCTGCCCGACCTCGTCCCGGCGGCGGGAGCGGGATACACGGCGCGCCCGGCGGAACTTGGCCGCGACTATCACCCCCCCGCCGACGGCCTGCTTCGTTGGGAGACAGTCCCTTCACAGGCAGACGGAACACTCCGCCCGCCGGCGTGGACATGGCGCCGTAAGCGCGTCGGCGGCCGGCGATCGGAGGAGTTCGTCCTTGAGCGATCGGACACGCCCGGCCGGGCAGATACCTTCTGGTATGCTGCGAGCGAGGTCGTCTCGCCGACGGCCAGGCAGGTGCACATGGGCCTCAGCGCCCACGACCATGCCAAACTATGGATCAATGACAGGCTCGTTTGGGTAGACGAACAGCGCGAGTGGGGCCATCGCTCCGGTGCCGTAGCTGTGATTCATGCTTCGCTGCGCAAAGGCGTCAACCGCCTGTTGGTCCGCTGTCGGGACGACCGGGGCAGTTCGTGGGTGCGCGTCCACGTGTGTACGCGCGGCATGCCGTCGGGGAATCCGCCGATCCATGGTCCGGCCCCGCCGCCGGGCCGCGAGAAGGTCGCCGGCCTGGCGGGCGACTACATCCACTGCTACCCGTCGGCCGACCCGCCGCTGGCTTGGGACGTGGACAAGGGAATCAACGTGCTGTGGCGGACACCCCTTGCCGTCGCTCGGGGCCACGGGACGGGCGTCTCCGGCGGCGGGCAGAGCGTTCTGGTGCCCTCGGCCCTTCCGCCGCTGCTCGTAACCGGCGGGAAAATCCTGGCCAACCTCAAGCCGCACGCGCTTGTATGCCTCGACGCGGAAACGGGCAAGGAACTCTGGCGGCGAGAGTCGAACGTCCTTCAGTTGCTGGACAGAGCCGACTTCGCGGCATGGGCACGGGCCGACGACGCGGAGCGCCTCGCTCTGCTCAAGAACCACAACGTGCTCTCGAAGAAGGCCAAGTCGCTGGACGGGCTCCGCGGCGGGCCGCCGGCCTCGGACGGCGAGCACGTGTACGTCCTATACGATACCGGAGTGGCCGCGTGCTACGACCTCGCGGGCAAACGCAAGTGGATGGTCCCCACGCACATGGCGGGCGCGTCGATGGTCCTCGCCGAGGACAGGCTGGTCCTCGAGGGTGCTGCGCCCGATGGCAGGAATAGGGGCATTGCCACGCACCCACTGGCCGCGCTGGGTGTCGCGACGGGCAGGGCCGTCTGGACGGCCGCGGCGCGCGGGGCTCACGCCGGGCGCGGCCACTTGCTGAGGTTGACCCACGGCCGGACGCGGCGCGACGTGCTGCTGACGCGCACCTGGGAAGCGATCGACGTTGGCACAGGCGAGGTGCTGCCCTGCCGGGCGGGCCCCGAGCAATGGAACTGGGACGGCGTCTGGCAAGGCGGCGACACATTGTACTCGACCTTCGAGAACGGCAGCACCGCAGTTCGATTCTGGATCGACGCCGACGGCCAGATCGGCAGCCGGATGCTCTGGCGAAGGCAACGCCACCACGCCTTCGTAGCCGGCGGGCCCGGGGGGACGGTCAGCGACGGCAAGCTGCTGTACGCCTTGCGCCTCGTGCCCGAACACGCGAAGCACTGTCCCGCCTACGCCCTGTCGCTCGACTTCCTCGAACCCGCGACGGGCAACCAGGTTGGCTGGCTGAATCCGGTCCTCCGCGGCACGAATCGTCGGATGTCACCCGTCATGGCGGGGGAGTACCTGTTTCTCGCCGACAGCCGCGGCGGGCCGCACAGCGGTGGCGAGCCGCCCGAGAGGCGAATCACCGTTCTTCGACGCGGCCGACTGCCCGAAGTCGCCTGCGACAGCCCCGCGCCGAACAACGCGGCGAATCCCGTGTTCGACGGCAAGCGGATGTACGTCGTGTTGGGCGATGAGATCGTTTGCGTCGCTGTCACTACGCCCGAGGGCAAGCGATACCAGGACGAGCAACTCGCCAAGACGCTGCTCGAGCGGATATACAGGGAGCCCGACATGGGCAGCCCCACGGTGATCGCCCCGATCCGTGACGCCGACGTGCCCGCGGCCACACCCGTAGTGAAGCTCGTTCCGGGCGACGCGATCACGGGCTGCCTGGTGGCCGGGCCGTTTCCCGAGCACGAAGACGGCGCCATTCCGGCCAGCCTTGTTCCGCAAACCAGACTCCCCCGGATCGGCGATGGCTTGACGATCGCGGGAGTGACACGCAGGTTCCAGCCACTGGACAGGCAGGCGGTCGCCACTGACACGAGCTTCCACAACGACGGTCGACTGGATGACTGGCAATTGCGCGTCACGCGACGGAAGATCGACGTTGCCGCCCTTGCCGGTCCCGATCCCAACGGCGTGCTGTATCTCCACACGATCCTCGACAATCCGCGCGCTCGGCTTGTCCTCTCCATGATCGAGGCCCCCGGCATGGTGGCGTGGCTCGGGGGAAGGAAGGTCGCCCTGGGCGAGCCGATCCGCCTCGACGCCGGGTTGTACCCGCTGCTGATCCGCGTGCGGCCGAACGCGTTCCGACGAAAGAAGCCCCAGGAGCCGGTAGACGTTCGGGAGGCTTTGGACGCCGGGGCCCTGCGCGACGTGAATTGGCCCGTGAAGTGGACGGTTTTCGGCCCGATGCCGAAGGCTGCGGGACAGCTCAAGGCCGACCAGCTTGCCGCCGTCTCCGCGGCAGTGACCCTCGGCCGGACGACCTTCCCTGCCCGCAAGCTGCCCTCGACGGGCGGCCCGGTGGATCTGACGAGGCTCCTGGGCATCCCGAAGGACGGCAAGGCCGTTCGCGTTCCCAGCGACCTGACGGCCTACTGCTTTGCGGAGGTAGACTGCCCCGCTGAGGGGAAGCTGATCGTCAACGCGTCCGCCGATTGGTTCATGACGTGGCACGTGGACGGCAAGCGCGTGTACAGCACGCTGCGCGGCGGCAACGCCCGCGCGGCCACGATGGCCGCCGCCCACACGTTCGCGGTGGAGGTGACGAAGGGCAAGCACGTCCTGGCCGTGGGAGTGCAGCCGGGGAGTAAGGGCTGGTCGCTGACATCCATCGGCGGGCTCGCAACGGGCGGCACAAGCGGCTTGGAGTCGAAGTTCCCCGCCCCCGGTGGAGTCAGAGCCGCCGAGGAGGAACACCGCGCCTCGCCGTCCTTTCTCGAGGCCGACGACCCGTCGGCCGTCCGCGCCGTGTGGCTGGAACAGGTCCGCCGCAGCCGCCCGCAACTGAAATGGGTCGCCCGGATACTCCCGGGAACCGAATACGCCCGTAAGGCCACACGCTACCTGGACGCCCTGGAAGAGGAAGGCAAGTGACCGTGACAGACCGCCACCGCTGTTAACGCGCCCGGGAACTGGGAAGGAGAGGAAGCGGATGGACCGAAGGGCTTTCCTGAAGGCGACCGCTTCGGCAGCGGCCGTAGTCACCGTGAGCGACGGCGCTCCCGCGCCCGCCGCCGCCAAGCCGGCGGCGCGGCGAGAGAAACGCATGGCCGTCGGGTGTCAGCGATGGGGCAGCAACCCGGAGCGGCTGGGCTTCCTCCTGAGGTGCGGAGTGCGACGAATCTGCATCTCGCCGGCGAAGCCCGGCCCCGATCGCATCTGGACGGCCGAGACCTGTCAGGCCGCACGCCGGGCCGTCGAGGCCGTCGGCATGACCGCGGAAAGCATGTACTGGGGCGTTCCGATCGGCGTCCTCGTTCCCGATAGACGAGACGCCGCAATCGAACGGTGCCGCAAGCAGGTCATAGCCGCCGGCAAGGGGGGGATCCCCTGCCTGGCGTACACGCTGAACGTGCGGTACTGGCAGGCCCGAACGGGTCGCGAGCCCGGCCGCGGCGGCGGGCTGTACAGCGCCTGGGACCTAGCGAAGGCGACGGCCAAGCCCGGCCGGCGCGGCATCGGGCCCGTCACCGAAGACGACATGTGGGACCGCATCACGTATTTCCTCCGGAAGGTCGTCCCGGTCGCAACGGAAGCGAAGGTCCGCCTGGGCCTGCACCCCCCGGACCCGCCGATGCCGAAGCCCAACCCCTTCAAGACCGCCCAGGTCCTCGACACCGTCGAAGGCCTCAAGAGGTTCGTTACGATCTGCGACAGCCCATACCACGGCCTGACCTTCTGCCAGGGATGCTTCTGGCAAATGCTGCCGGAAGAGGTCAAGCCCGCCGGCCTCTACAAAGGCATCCGCTGGTTCGGCGGCCGCAAGAGAATCTTCCACGTCCACTTCCGGAACCTCCGTGGCGGGCGGGAGAAGTTCGTCGAGACATTCCATGACGAGGGGGACATTGATATGTTCGAGGCCGTACGGACGTACAAGTCCGTCGGCTACACTGGCATCCTCATGCCGGACCATGTTCCCCACCACGAGGAAGACCCCCAGGGGCTCCAGCACTTCGCCTTCGCCTACGGCTACATCAAGGGCCTCATCCAAGCTGCCTATGCCAAGACATAGGGAGCAATCAAGGTGTGTGGCGCAACATCTACTCGCTGGCAAGCCATCAGAGCAGATCCCGGACTGGTGGGCTCCATCGTGCCGCGGTGAAGCCATCGTCAGTAGCGTCGGGCTTCCAAAGTGCGCAGTTCGGGCAAGTCGCCGCCAAGGCTGCCCTTTAGAATGCTGAGGAGGCGCGCTCTTCGCTTTGCGTCCTGCTCCCCATTGACAATCTCCTTGGCGCATGCCATGGCCCGCCCATCGCTGCCGAAGCCCCTGACCAGGGCGTGAAGGGCCAACTGGCTTCCGGCCTCGGCGAGGGGGATGAGGTAGTTCCGGCCCCGCGTGCCTAGCTGCTCCGCTACCCGGATGAATCCCGCGGCGGTCGGCGAGTTGGCCTCACTTCGCGCATCAGGCGGCTTGGTGGGCAAGCGGTCGGCGATGCGGCCCAGCAGTTCTGCATCCCCGGAGTGGAGAACGACCATCGCCCGTAGCGACTGGGAGGATGCGACGCTCAGCAGGACGTCAGATGACCCGATGCCCTGGATCAAGGCGTCAACGGAAGCGGCATCCGTGGCAGAGGCCCGAACCAGCGCCCGGGCGGCGCACTGGGCGACCACGTCCTTGCGCTGCATTGTGGTGGCCAGCACGGCAACCCCTGCCTTGCCCAGGCCGGGGCCCAGCCGGCCGATCACCTCACAGGCGGCTCGGGCGCGCCGTGGCTCCTTCGCCGCCAGCTCCGGGGCCAGTTGCCGAAGCAGCGTCCGAGCAGTCCTTGCGTCGAGATGGCGCAGCGCCCTGGCGAGGAACGCGGCGCTGTCGCCTCGCCCGGCTTCTACAAGCACTTTGACCCGTGCCGTCACGGGCTCGGCCAGCTTCGCCGCGTCTTTGCCCCAGCGGCAAATCCCCGCGGCCAATGCCTCGCAGGAGCCGCGATCGGCGCGGGCCAGCAGCACCTCTCCGGCGGGCAGGTAGTCCGCACGCCACGGTGCTTCGGACGCGGCCCGATCGCGGACCGTCCGAAACGGATGAGCCAGGCCCTGAAGATCCTTGGGGAGCTTGCGGGCCCAATCGGGGATGTCCGGTCCGACGAAGAGGCCGTCGTCGACAGGCCGCTCGCGCCAATCGTAACACAGCAGGCCCAAGGCGCCTCGCATCACCCTCCGGCCGGCGATCATCGGCTTGGCCATATAGCTGTCGTAGGCCGTCGTGGTCGGGTGCGGCGGCTTCCACACGCCGGAGAACGACGCGATCGTGGCCAGGGGGAAAATGCTGAAGAAGTCGTGATAGGCGTGGGATATGTCGCTTTCGAAGATCACCACGCCGTCGGTGGCGATGCCGTAGCCGTTCCGCGTGGCGTTCGACGCGAACAGATCCATGGCGCTGACGGGTTTGGCCAGGTCCTTGCCGGTGGCCAAGTCGAGCACGCGAAGCTCGACGGCCGTCGTCCGCTTCACCCGACCTTCCCTTTCCTGCGCCCAATGCAGCACGGCCACCCGCCTCCCGTCGAGACGATACGCCCACTTGCTGCCATCAGTCACCAGGTTGTCGCGCTGCCAAAGCTGCCTTGCCCCGTTGCCGGTGAGATGCCAGCAGACGGGATGGCCCAAAGCGCCGCCGCGATGGCCCAAGGGGTTGCTCTCCGCGTTGAGACGCTTCTTGCCGCCCAGGGCCACCAGCCGGTCACCGATCACCGTCAGGTGCCCCTGTGGTGTCACCTCGTCGATGCCCCATCGTGTCGACCCGTCAATGGGATCCAGACAGAGGATGCCTGTCGTCGTAGAAAGCAAGAGCAGGTCCTTGTCTCCGTGGCGCCAGATAGCCGGCAAGTGCCAGTTCGACACGCGCAAGGCACCCCTGCCCCCGCCGGCCTGCCAGCGCGTCGTCCCGTCAGCCGCATTGATCGCGTGGATGCCCCCGCTTTGGTCATTCAGCAGGACCAAGTCGTTCCCGACCGGCAGGAGGTAGCCCAGGCCCATGTTGTGGCCAGCGATCGTCCTGGTCCTTCGCAGCAGGCTGTTGAGCTTGAGAAGCTCAGCTTGCGCACATCGGTCGGTGGCTGGCCGCTCCCAGCGCCATTCGCCACTCCGCGCGTCGATGCCGTACAGACGCCACGACGGGCCGAGGAACACGAAAGTGTCGCCCACGATGCAGGGCGTGTTGTTGTCGGGGATGCAGCTCTTCATCGACTGGCCGTTGATCGACCGGCGAACGAACGTCCGTACCCAGCGCGTCTTGCCAGTAGCCAAATCGACACAGTGGGCGACGTCATCGGCCTCGACCCGGAACAGTGCCTTCGAGTACTTCCTACCGCGTGGGACGTCGTAGTACACGTCGCCGGCCGGTCGCGTGTAGAACTGGTACACGCACCCGAACGCCACGACCGGCGAGCACCCGCCCCCGCCGGGATGCCCCGCCGCGCCGCTGCTTCCGTCGGTGGAACTCCAGGCCTTGCCCCTCGGCATGTCGTAGGCCTCAGACTTCCACAGCAGCCTGGCCCTCGACGGGTCGGCGAGAATTCCTGCGCCCGTGTCCAGCGCGGAGTAGTCGCCACGCGGCCCCCGGTAGCTGGGCCAACCCGCAGCCCACGCCTCAGCCTGTGTCGGCGGAGATATCGCCCTCGGCTCGTCCGCCATGGCCGGCCAGGCCGCTATAGTCACCGTCAGCATCACGAGTGTCTTCATGCGCCACCTCGGCTGATCCGCTCCAGCTTGAAGTCATCGAAGTACGCCTTCCCCCGGCCGATGACCACGAAGCGGACGTTGATGGGGTTGCCGTGCTTCGCCGAGACGAACTCCATCTCCGCCTTCTGCCATCGGTCGCCGCTCCGCACGAGCCGGGTCCTGCCCTTGCCGGCCGTCTCCGCGCCCAACAGCTCCCTCGGCTCGTAGCCCATCCCCGGGGTGGGGATGACGAACGCCTTGGCATCTTCCCCCTCGACGAAGACCCAGCACTCCAGCCGGTAGCGCTTGGCGGGAAGGAAGCGCGTGTGGCCCCGGTCCCGCGGCCAGAACTTCGTCTTGGTGAATTCCTCGGCCGTGACGCCGTTGACTTCCAGGGACTTCTTGCCGCTGTGGGCCCGCCGATCACTCACCTTGCCTTCGACCGGCTGGAAGCCGCGGAGCGTTGTGCTCGCGGGGAGCGGCTGGTCTTCGAAGTCCTCCCCTCCCGGCCGGATGAGCACGGTCGTTCCGTGCCCGTTGACGACCTTGGCGTTCTTGACGACGTGCCGGCATATCTCCGGCGGCAGACCCACCATTCGCTGCCGGATCGTCCCGTAGCAGTAGCCGTCCTTCTCTCTCAGTGGTACGACGGGCGCGCTGGTGTGGAACTCCCCCCATATCGGGCACTGGGGATAGCGCACCGGCACGCCGCTCTGCGGAAGAAGCGCCATCCCCCAGCCAGACCGGTCGGAAAGATAAGCCGCAAAGCCGTCCGGCCGTATCACGGGATGATACTTGCGGTACAGCGATTCGCAATTGTTCGACCAGACAGCGAAGCGCTCACCACTGACGCGACGGTCGGAGGCATCCGGCGTGCAGCCGGAATACGCGTAAGTGATCGCCCCCGGCCAGATGATCGTCACGCCGAACGGGAAGAACGAGCCGGAGCCCGTCGTCTCGGCCGGCTTGCCCGTCTTCTTGTCCTTCGGCCTGCCCTTGTGACGCCACCGGGTCTCGCGGTCCACGACGTACCCCAGAACGGGATCGACCCGGAACGTCAGCCTGGTCACACAGCCGATGTGCGGCGTTGCCTTCCGGTGCGGGTGCGAGGGTCCGTGCCCTTCGGCGATTCCCTCCTCCGGCCAGACGCCCTGCTTGATGACAATATCCATCGTCTCGCCGGTGCGGGCGACCTTGTGGCTGATCGGGAACGCGCCAAACGCGGCTGAAGGGATTCCCATGCCAAACCGCTTGAAGCCCGGCGTGTAGGTCTCGTCGAGCCGGTTCCGAGTGTCGGCACCGGGGAACGGCGACCACAGCCAGTCGGGCGCGAGGCCGATCGGCATCTCGCCGTCCATCAAGATTTCCAGCTCCGCCTTGTGCTGTTTGGGGATCCATCGCTTGGAACGGTCGGGATTCTGCCAGTCCCACCACCACCACGTGTGCTGCTTCTTAGCTATGTGGAATCTGGGTTTGTGGCCTTTGAATCGCGCAAGCGGCTTGATCTCCTCCAGCACCCGCGTTAACTCACCCCCCGCCGCGGCAGGCTCTACACTGGCCGCTAGAAGCAGCAGCGAGCCGACTGCCGTAGCTCGCAAGCGTCTCCGCCAAGCCATCCTGTGCCGTGCCATGGGTTGTCTCTCCGGGGCGCTAGACTACTTGCCTTTCAGCGTCTGCCCGTGCATGGCGTGGAGCTTGAGCCACGCCTCGGCCTGCTTGCGGTCGGCGACCCAGAACATCTTCCTGCGCTTCGCCTCGGGCACGTCTGTAGCCTTGCGGATCAGCGTCTCCGGGGCAGTCGGGCCGGCAGCCCGGATGCGGGCCAGTTCGGCGGCCTGTTTGTCGACCTCGGCCTGGAGCTTCTGCGCGAGGGCCACGTCGGCATCGGTCACGTCTTCCAGCCAGGGGCCGACCCGACCCCACTTGACCGTCATACGCAGCACCATCAGCAGCGGGTACCGCCCCGGCTGAAGCTCGAGCACTTGTTTGTGGAATACCGGCACGCCGTTGAGGACGATCTGCTGCCGCGTTGCCGCCGTGAACGGCGCGACCAGCCGGTAGTGCTTCCGCTCGGGGATCTCCAGCACGGTGAAGGCCAGCATGGTGAACTTGGTCGCCGGGCGCAGGGGGGTGTTCAGGGAGATGCCGCCTTCCTTGGCGACGTGCTTTGGCTCGATGCGGCTGAACGCGGCCGTCTTGCCGTCGATGGTCACCGTATCGCCCGGCTTGGGCGTGAGCTGCCGCAGCTCGCCCAGCTCCAGCATCGGGTCGGCCTTCATCGGAAACGCAAGCGAGGTGAGGACCCAGTCGTTGAGGCCCTGCCGGGAGGTGTCGGGCTTGACGATGGGCACGCCTTCGGGCGGGGTGAAGCCCTTCGGCGGCGCCATCGCGGCGTATCCGCTGACGGGGGATTCCTCCTTACCGCCCAGGACGTACCCGTCGGGCCCTTCCTGGAGGGGCAGGTGCGGCACGCGGTAGAACTCCTCCACGGCGAACGGGTCGATGAGGTAGCCCCCGGCCGGGTCCACCTGCTTGAGCTGCACCGAGCCGTCGGTGGCGTACTTGTCCGTCGGCACGCGGAGGGCGAGGGCCTTGTCGATGAACAGCGAGAGGTAGTCCCAGATTCGCAGGACGCTCATCACGCCGGCGGGAACCGGCTTGCCCCAGCCTTTGCCGCCATGGGTATCGGGATAGTCGCCGTGGCCTACGCCCTTGGCGACGACCTGATGGGGCAGCCACGCCGTCCGGGCACGGTAGTTCAGCAGCGATGGCCGGACGTGATTGAACCACGTCCCGCCCCACTCCGTCTCGCCGTTGGCGTTGACCTGGAGGATGGTCTCGTTCTGGGGCTTGGCCCACGGCAGCATCGGCCAGGTCGGCGTCTCTCCGTGATACGTCACCGACGCGATGGTGCGTTTGGGGAACAGCCAGGCCATGCGGAAGGGGAACTCGCCGCGGGACGACTTGCCGAACGTGATCCACGGCGCGTGACGGAACTCCGCTATTCTCGTCGCGCCCGCCACGAGGTCCAGCACCTTCTGAACGCGGGCAGGCTCGGCCGGCGGGTCCTTGCGATGCTCGATGCCGGTCTGGAACGTGCGCAGGTATACGATGCCCATCTCGCGGCGCGCCGCGACTTCGCGCAGGGCGGCGTGCTCGCCGAAGACCTTCGAGTCGCTGTTGGCGGGGATCAGCAGCACCGCGCGGATGCGTTGGGCGTCCTTCGGCGCCCAGACCAGCACGTCGGCCTTGGCCGGTCCCTTGCCTCGCCGCTTGCCAACCAGTTCGTCGGGCAGCCTCAGCCCCACCGGCCAGTGCGGCGGCTCGGCCAGGGGCTTCTCGGCCGCCGAGGCGGTGACGCAAGCCGCGAGCAGCACGGCCGCCGCAGGCAGGGCCCAGTGTGGCCGAGCACGCATATCGCTCATCGCATCGCTCCTTACATGTCGATCGGGCCGGGACGGAGGGAGCGTGTTGGGCCCACGGCCGGCCGGCGGCTACTGCTCGTACGCCGAGAGGATCTGGACGATCTCGACGTAGGTCTGATTCATCTCCTGGCGGTGGTCCCTCTCCACGGGCACGAGCACCGTGCGGTAGTCCCTCAGCCGGATGCCGACGCAGGCGTGGTGGTACTGTGGATCGAAGGCGTTGTACGAGGGCAGCTTCTCGTACTTGCCCCGAAAGGCCGTAACCTGCGTGGCCTCGGCCGCGCCGCGCGGGCTCAGGTTCCCTTCCGCGTCGCGGGAAACGTGGGCCACGTCCCGAAGAAGCCACTTGCGTTCCCTGAGCGCATCGTCGTTCTTCCGCCGCACCGAAACATAGTCGCCTGGGGCGATGAATTCCTTGCGGCTGAGGATGAAGTAAACGTGCCCGGGGTTCGGATCGGGCGCCGACCCGTCGGCCCGCTCCTGGAGGCGGACGGGCTCGGAGCGCCAGACGACAATGTCATTCGGGTCGGCGCTCTCGCGGTAGAGATGCAGGTCCCCGACGTCGACACGCTCCTCGAGCACGGCGAAGGAAACGTCGCGGACGCGCCCGACTTTCCAGCCGGCACGGACCTTCGAGCCCAGGCGCTCGGCCAGGTCGGCCAGGGCCTGTTCTGGCGTCTCGGGCTCCTGGCCGCAGCCGGCCGTCGCCATCATCACAGCGGTGGACAAGAGCATCGCGAGTCCGCGGGTTGCGTGCCTCATCCCGATCTCTCCGTTACGTTCGCCGGGCCGGGCTGCGACGCCGGCTGGGACGCCGCCTGGGTGTCCCAGCGGCGAAGGGCTTCGGCAGCCCACTTGGCGACCTCGGGATCGCTGCCGCTCGCGGCGGCCTGGAGGATTGGGCGGGCGGCGTCCCGCTTGCTTGCGGCGAAGCCTCCCAGCGCCCCTGCCGCCCACAGCCGCACCTGCGTATCGCCGTGCTTCACCAGGCCTGCCAGGAGCCCCACCGCCTTGACCGTGCGCATGTTCGCGGCCGCCACCACAACCCGGCCGAGAACATGCTGCTCCTTGGCGGCCCCCGCGATCCGGGCCAGGTCGGGGAGGGCTTCCTCATCGAGCATCGCCAGCAATTGGGCGGCGAAGACGCCCGCGTCGTAGGTAGAGGTCTCCGGCTTCTTCGGCGCTTCGACGAGCAGGCGCAGCAGCACCGGCTTGGCCACGCTGCCCAGCGCCGCCAGCGCGGGCCCGACCTTGGCGGACTTGACCGCGATGTCCATGTCCTCGCGAAGCAGGTAGCCGGCGAGCAGCTCGGCCGAGGCGGGGACCTTCAGCTTCCCGAGGGCGTCGAAGGCGTAGTTGTAGGTCGGATCGTCGGGCGGGGAAGCGACGTACTGCTTGAACAGCTCGACCGCGCGGGCGTCGCCGAGCTTGACCAGGGCGTTGATGCCCGCCTGCGTGGTGTAGTTCGCGTGCCGGTCGAGCTTCTTGCGGTGCGGGCCCGTGCGGAGTCGCTGGATGATGGGCTCGACGGCGGCCGGGTCGCCCATGTCGCCGAGGGCCTCCATCGCCTCGTGGACCGGCCCGCGCCGAGGATCGCCCTGCATCACTCGGATCAGGGCGGGGACGGCCTGGCGGGCCTTCGCGCGGCCGAGGGCGCGGAGCGCGGCGTTGGCCGCGCCGGAGAGCGTCCTGGCGCGCTGCTTGTCCTTGGCCTTGTTGGCGGCCTCCAGCTCCCTGGCCAACTGCTCCCGAAGCGCCAGCAGCGCCTCCCCCACGCTCGGATCCCCCATCGCGCCGACGGCCCCGATGGCCTCCGTCAGCAGCGGGGACTTCGGATCGGTGGCGATCTCCAGCACGTCCTTCACGCCCCGCTTGTCGCCCACCGCGGCCAGCGTGCCGAGAACCGCGCGGCGCAGGTCCTTTGCCGGCGGCTCTGCGCGGGTCGCCTTCGTCTCGCGGAGGATCGCCAGCAACTCGTCGAGGGCCCGAGCGTCCTCGTAATGGGCCAGCCCCCTCACGGCGGCAAGCTTCGCGGCGTGGTCGCCGCTCTTCAGCAGCGCGAGCAGCGGCTCGGAAGCCGACTCGATCTTGCGGAGGGCCAACTGCCCGGCGCAGTACGCTCGAACGGACTCGCTCGGGTCTCGAAGCCCGGCCTCCAGCAGCTCACGCAGCTCCTTGCTTAGCGGCACGGGGGCGGCGGCGTCCGGTGCGGCCGGCGCGCCGCCGGTGCGAAGGACCTCCGCGAGCTTCTCCGCGTCGGTCTTGGACTCCGAGGCCACGTGGCAGCCGACCAGGGCTCGGAGGGCCTGCTCGCGGACCTCGGCCGATCGCTTGCGATCCGTGGCGAGATCAGCCAGCAGTCGCGGGGAGCGATCGACCATCACGCTGGCGACCATGGCCACCACGTCAGGATCGCCGAAGGCCAGCAGTTCCGTCAGGGCCGCTTCCGTGACGGGACCCTCGATCTTGACCAGCGCGGCCATCGCCACTTGGCGGGTGAGTCGCGGCTCAGGCTCGACTTCGGCGATCAGGGCCCGAAGCGGGTTGACGATCCCCTCCCACCACTCCCGGGCCAATCGGGCCCGGAGGACCGGAACGGGGTAGTTCGCCTCGTAGGCCTCCGTCAGGATCGCCTTCAGTCCCGAGTGCCTGGTGCGGCCGATGTGGCGCTGGATCGTCCGTTTGATCTGCTGCTGCGTCTGCGGCAGCGGCTCGCGGATCAGCTCCGCCAGCGGCCCCACCGCCTGGGGGGCCTTCAAACGGCCCAAGGCGTCAGCGGCCGCACGCCGCAGGTCGGACCGGGGCTCTTTCAGGATTGCGATCAGCGAGTCCGTCCACCCCGCGCCGCTCTCGACTCCGACGACCTCGATGATCGCCAGCCTCTCGTCGACCTTCCCGCTGTCGAGCAGCTTGCCCAAGCGTGCTCGGCCCGCCTCGCCCAATCGCCCCAGCGCCCGGATCGCCGCCAGCCGCACACCGGGGTCCGGATCCCCCAGCCGCTCGACAAGGGCGTCCTCGGCCGCGGGCGCCTTGAGCCGGCCGAGGGCTTCGCAAACCGTCTGGCGGATCTCCTTCTTCGGGTCGGCAAGCAGTGAGATCAGCGGGCCGGGATCGCGAAGGACACCCTCTCGCGCCAGCGCGCGAATTGCCTCCACCCGCAGGTTCCATTGGTTGTCGGTCCGGGCGGTCTCCAGCAACGGGCCGATTACGCAAGCATCGTCGATCGCCGCCAACTCGGCGATGGCCTCGGCCCGCTTCTCGACGTTGCCTGTATCGAGCTGCCTGATCCACCGGGCCGCCTCCGGGTTGGCCGGTTCGGCCGGGTCCGAGTCGCACCCGAACAGCCCGACGGACGCCAGGACCGCGCAACAGACCCGACCGACCGCACCGCGCGTCGCCGCGCGCCTCCTAGTCCGTGCCGATGGCATGCTCGTCCGCCTTGGGGCTGTAGCTGCGGAAGTAGACCGAATCGAGGCCGAGGAAGTGGAGGTTGTCCAGGATGTCCATGAGGTGGGTGTATTGCACGGCCTGGTCGATGTCCAGCCGGATCACCACGTTCCGGCCCTTGCGCCGCTTGGCGGCCACCTCGTTCATGACGGCCATGAGCTGGCTTCGCGAGACGGGGGCCTGGTTGTTGTACTTGACGCCGTCGTGGATGTACCGCTCGCCGCCCTCCGTCACGGAGATGACGACCTCCTCCTGGAGCCGCACGTCCGTCGCGTGGGCGGCCGTGGGCATGCTGATCTTCAGGGCCTTCTGCGGCTTCTTCAGGCTCGCGGTCACGATGAAGAAGATCAGCAGCAGGAACACCAGGTCCATCAGCGACGTCATCGGCACGCCGCCCTCGCCCTCTTTGCTGTCGCGTCGGACCAATCCCATGGCGTCGGTCTCCTGCCTGGTCGGCTGCGATCGGCCGGGCCGGTCAGTTCTGACCGGCCTGCCTGCGCATCTCATCGAGCGCCCGAATGAGCGCCTCGTTGGTGTGGGTCATCAGGAACATGCTGAAGCCCGTCCGGCCCTTTGAGTTCTCCAGCTTGTAGAGGACCTCGTTGACGCCCTCGCGAAGGGGCACCTTGCGGAAGTCCTGGAGCGTGAACGGCACCCAGGGGCGCGTGATCGGCGGGGCCTGGAATACCCGCTTGCCGTTGATCCAGCAGACGCCGTAATCGTCGCTGGCGAACGAGCCCAGCACGGTCTGGTCGCGGTCGGACATGATCCGCGTGTAGAAGTACCATACGCCCAGGCGCTCGTTGTCGGTCACGTACGGGCGGATGCAGCAGAGGTCGTGGCTGAGATCGACATGCACCTTGTGCGCCTGGCCGCAGTTGACGTCGGGAATGGTCGGCCCGAACCGGCGGTACTTCCAGCGGATCTTGCGGGGCTTGCCCGTCCCCCGGTCCGTCTTGCCCGTGAAGACCTGCCCGAGATCGACGTGCTGCTCGGGCGGGAACTTGTGCTCGAGCTGCATCATCCTCCGCTCGTGGCCCGGGTGCTGGAACGGGCCGACGTAGTACCAGCGGTCGACGCACATCCAGTCGATGCGCGTCCGCTTCGGCTGCCCGTCGGCGTACTTGACGACGTGGCAGGACGACTCGTTGCGGCCGATCCGAACGCCGAAGACCACCTCGGGGTAGATCATCTGCTTCAGGTCCCGCTGCTCCAGCAGCAGCGGGTTGAGGTAGTCGCCCTCGTACGGCACGGGCGCGGGGACGATGTCCACCGCGTCACCGAAGAGGACCGACGTGGCGGGCAGGGCGTACTTGCCCTCGGCCTCGTCCCGCATCAGCCGGGCGGTCTCGAGGATGTCCTGCGTCTCCAGGTAGGCATTGACCAGCATCCGCTTGTAGTCCCTGAATTCCTGCCCGAGTGACGACCGAACGTGCTTGAGCTGCTCGTGGAAGCGGATGTCCTGGCGCGGCGGGTCGCTGAAGTGGGTCTTCTCGATGGCCTCGCTCAGCGGGAGGATCGCGAACTCGTCCTCCGCGAGCCGCAGTGCGTGGTAGCGCTCGAAGAGGCGGCGCGCCTCGACCTCGATCACCTGGTGTGCCTGGTACAGGTCGTACAGCGACAGCTTGGCGGCGGGCGCCGCCTCCGTGACGGTGACCGCGTTGGGGTCGACATCAACGCGAGGCTTGTACCGGATCGACCGGTTGGGCTTCTCGGGGCTGGGCCACTGGCCGCGCTCGATCATCTCCTTGCGCCGGCGGTCGCCCTTCTGCATGGCCGTCAGCGCTTGCGATCGGATCTCTTCCAGGCGCCCGCGGATCTCGACCAGTTCGTCGTAGGACTGCGTGAAGTAGTTCCGATAGATCCGCGCCAGGTCGTCGAGCGCCCGCTGCAATTCCCACGGGGGCGCCTCGAACTCCTCGCGCTCGCCGATGGCGAGGGCCTCGTAGATCGTCCGTTGGGAAACCGCCACCGCCAGCGCCACGTGCACCAGCAGCGCCAGAAGGAAGAAGACCCGCACTCGCCGGGACCGCACCAGCCGCTTGTAGAGAGCATACCAGTCGCTACGGGCTCGCCCGCCGCCCGCCGGGGCCGGGCCGGACGCCTCGGACAAGGTCGACCGGTCGGATGCGTTGTCTTTATCCGCCATCTCGAACACCTCCCGCCTGGAGGTCTTACTCGCCCGGCGCGGCGTCCTTGTCCGGGTTCACGAACCACTCGATCAGCAACTGCTGCACGGCCATGTCCAGCTCGTCGGTCAGCCGGGCCGTCCGGTCGCCGAACAGCGACGCCAGAGCCAGCGTCGGGATCGCTACGATCAGCCCGGCCTGCGTGGTGATCAGGGCGACGGAGATGTCCCCGGCGAAGACCGTCGGGTCGCCCGTCTCGCCCAGAAGGCGGAACCGGCTGAACGCCCCGATCATGCCCGAGACCGTTCCGGCCAGCCCCAGCAGCGGCGCGACCGTCGCGCTGAGCATCAGCGGGCGGATGCGGCGGTGGTGGATCTGAAGCTCCGTGCTGATCGCATCCGAGACGATCGCCCGGATGTCGGCCACGGGCACGTTGCGGTTCTCGGCCATCAACTGGACCGCGCGGGCCAGCGGATTGTCCGTCTTGCGGCAGCGCTCGATCAGCTCGTCGAAGCGGCCCTCCTTCCACGTGGCGCGCACCTGGCTGAGGAACCTCGCCGGCGCGATCCGCGAGCGCCGCAGCCGCATCAGGCGCTCCAGCGTGAAGGCCACCGTCACCACGCTGCACGCCAGAATGAACCACATGGTGTTGCCGCCGGAACGGAACCAGGTCTGCACCTCCGTCCAGTACTGCCCCGGACTCAACCCGTAGGCATGCTGGCTGGCAAGGGTGAGGATCAGTAGGAGCATCAAGGCTGACATCCGCCAGAGTGGTTGGTTTCGCAGCACCGCACATTCCTTTCACGTAGCCGATCTGTGGCACCCCCCCACGGAGACCGGACCCAAGGCGCCCGGCCGGACCTGCAACGTTAAATCGGGCGCCACCACGGAGGTTCCGTGAGAACACCTCACTACGGAGCGCGACTGTCGCCTTGCCTGGCGAGGTAGCGAACGCCCAGCCCACGCAGCCCTCGCCAGTGTTTCAGCAGAAGGCGCCCCCGATGCAGGAGCGCTGCCAAGGGCTTCAGCATGGCCCATAGGGTAGTGTCCGTACGCGGAGAAGACGACACGATGAATTGCAGACTCGTGACAGCATCGCTGACGGCTGCGATCGCCTCAACACTCTGCGCCCAGGGCGCCTCGCCCGAATCCGGCAGCGGCCACAACGGTGAGTACCAACTGGTGCTGCGCGAGGCACTATTCCAGGGCGCCGAGCCGGGCCCGATTCGCCCGAACCTCGTGCTGGAGTTGGAGAGAGACCACGGCGTGTGGAGGACCGTGACGGGCATGTCGCTACGGTACAACCAGGGCGACCACTTCGGGATCGTTGAGGAGGCGGATGAGGGCGGAGCCAACCTGCGGCTGAAGCTTGTGGTGACGATCGGCAGCGACCGCTGGGTGGCGGGTGGCATCGCGCGGTATGAAGTGAACGTGAAGCGCGGCCCGGGCGGCGCGCTCGCCGGGACGTACAAGGGCACGTTCAAGGATCACGAACTCACGGGGCAGATCTTCGGGGAGCACCGCCCGCCTCGCACGGTGCGGCTGAAGGGCTACAAGCCGCTGGATCCTGCCGAGCACCCGCGCCTGCTGTTCCGCAAGCACCAGTTGCCCACCCTGCGCGAGAAGCTGAAGACCCCGTTGGGGCGGGCCTACCTCGCCGCGGCCGAGGCTTCCGGCGACATGGTCAGCCTCGGCGTGCTGTATCAACTCACCGGCGAGGCGGCGTACGCCCGGAAGGCCCGGGAGCTGCTGGAGGCGATGGAGGGCAATTTCGGCCCGGACGCCGGGGGCGCCGGTTCGGGGGGGGTGGGGCACAAGTCCGTCAACGCCGCCCTGGCCTACGACCTGTGTTACGACGCCTGGCCCGGGGATTTCCGCGACGCGATCGCCAAGCGCATGATGCGGTTCGTCGACTTCTTCCAGAAGGTCCTGCCCATCTCTTTCGCGAACTATCACCCGTGCAGCAACTACTACGGACCCGGGCGCGGATCGATGGCGATCGCCAGCCTGGCGTTTTACGGCGACAAGGGCCCCGAGCCAACCAAGCCCGCCTCGCCCGAAGAGCTGCTCAAGGCGGGGGGCTTCCAGGCCATGCTGCTCAAGCAGAGCGGCGAGGCCGATGCGATGAAGAAGAAGTACGGCGAGGCCCTCGCCCGCTGGAAGGCCGCCCACCACGCCTGGGCCGAGAGCGGCGGCGGCAACCGGGCCAAGCTCCACGCCTTCCACACCGGGCGAATGCACATGCTGCGGCACTACCGCCTCGGCGTCGGCGACGGCGGCTTCCAGGCCGAAACGGGCGGGTACGCGGGCATCGCCGCCCGGTACCCGCACGTCTACGCCAACCTGTACTTCCTCATGTTCGGCAAGGACGTCTCGCCGCACGCCGACATCAACCTGCTGATGGTCCGGAAGATGATGCAGCAGGTGTTCCTCGATGAGGGCAGGCAGCGGACTCGCCACCACAAGATCTCCACCAGCGCCGACTTCCGCCTGGACTGGATCGCCGTCGGGTTCCCGATCATCCCCGACCGCTACAAGCCCGGCATGCTCTGGGCGTGGAACCACCTCGCCGGCGTGAAGGGTCCGGAAACGACCGATGCCGTCATCACCAGTCTCGCCAAGGCCTCCGGGTTGGATCTGGCCATGGCCTTCCTGCACTACCCGCTGGACATGAAGCCGTCGCCCTCGTCCGCGTGCATGCCGCTCACCTGGGAAGCCAGGTCGTTCGGCTTCTACCTCTTCCGCGACGGCTGGAAGGGCAAGGACGACTTCATCGCACAGGTCTTCCTGAAGGCCCAGCCCGTCGGCGGGTGGAACCATCCCAACGCCGGCACGTTCCGGCTGATGGGCCTTGGCCACTACTGGAACACCGGCTCCGACTCCCGCAACGGCGTGCGAGAGCAGGAGAACGTGGTCCTGCTGCCCGAGGACAAGGTCCGCAATGACTGCGCCCGCCTGACGCACGTGGAGTTCGGCAAGGACGGGTCCGGCGCGGTCACGATGGACATGAACGACCTGTATGGCGGCCGGAAGACCGTCAAGGTCCGCAGCAAGGAGACCACCAAGAAGGTCCCCGGCGGCGGGACGATCAAGGTCGGCGGCGAGATGGTCGACCGCGAGCTGCCCCTTCGCGACGGCCAGGGCTTCCGGATGGCCGACCGCTGGGCCGACTCGGGCCTGACCGGCCTACGGTCGTTCGTGGTGGACTACAGCGGCAAGAGCGGTGCGCCATGCCTTATGGCCGTCCTGGATCGGATCGAGGGAGGAGGGAAGAAGGTCTGGATGTGGCAGGTCCCCGCAGCCGAGGGCCGCCGCGGCGAGGCGCCCAAGGTCAGCGTCTCGGGCAACACGTTCACGATCTCCTACAGCGACGCCTTTCTGAGAGGCACGGTGGTTTCCCCGGCCGCCGCCAAGGTCCAGCACCGAAGCGAGCGCATCGAGATCGGCGAGGCGCGGCACGGCTTCCACGGCGATGTCAGCCGCATTCTCGTAGATGGCGCCGACCCGAAGGCCGGCGACTTCCTCGTGGTCGTCACCGTCCAGCGTAAGGACGCTCCCACCGTCAAGGCCGTAGACGCGGGACTTGGCGCGACGGTCACCGTCGGCGAACAGAAGCTCCGCTTCGACGGCAAGAAGATCGCTGTCGGCCCTTGATGCAGCCCCATGTCATGGCCGCTTCGCATCGGAGATGATGATTCTGCCGGGCCCGGGCTCGCTCCCGGCGCCCGCCCATCTCGCCACGTCCACCAGCCGCGACGCGCCCTTCCCGTCGTCGCCGGCGGCGCCGGGCCTACGGAGCAAAGCGCGGCGCGACGGGTGGCGGGCCGGGGTCAGTGTTCTCCCCGGGCAGGCCGGGCCTCTTCTTGATCTCGGCTTCCTTCCTGCGCTCTTCCTGCTGCTTCCGCTTCCTGAGTTCCTGGGGGCTGACGGGCCTGGGGGCGGTCAGGTAGAAGCCCGAGCCGACCCAGCGCCCAGTGTACTGCTTCGGGAGAACCACTTTGGTGAAGCTGCCCTTCCGAATGCCCTGCACGGTGCAGACGCCGTAGTCTCCGTCCTTCAGCCCTTCGTCGACGTCGACGGTGAGGCTCCCACCGAGGTCGGCGTTGCCGACGACCGTCAGGGCGGCGTTCCGTCCGATGCCCCTTGACGACTTGGGGTGAAGCCGGATGCGGAGCCCTGCCCCGTCGGCCAGCCGGGCGTGCCACCGAACCTGGAGCTTGCTTCGGCCCAGATCCAAGGAGTACCCCTTGCCGACCACCAGGCCGGTGCAGGTCCGGTTCTCGGGCACGGTCACAGTCCCGCCCTCACCGTCAAAGACGGCCTGCCTGCCGATGTCCCATGCAACGGCCTTGCCGCCATCCAGCCAGCGCTTGCCCTCCGTGTCCCAGACGCCGCCTCCGCCCGACCATTCCAGGATCGGCGGCGGGGGCCCATCGACGAAGTCTTTCAGAACCGGCGGCGGGTAGAATCGCTGCTCGGTGGGGTCCTTGGCCGTCGGGTCCGGGTGCGGCCAGGGGTAGCGCTGGTGGTATTCCCAGATCGCCCTCGCCATCGCCTCGTCCGGCGCCCAGAACGCGAGCTTCCTGTCGCCCGTGTACTCAGCGTAGGGGGCCGGCTTGTGCCTCGGGCTCTTGATGTCGGCGTCATACAGCCAGCCGCCCCTGGCCGTCATCGGGAGGCATCGCACCTCAGTCCTCCCGTCGGGCTCCGACCTGGGGATCCGGGCCGCGGCGAGGCTGTGGATGTACCGGATGAACAACGCCGTCATGTCTTCGTTCCAGCTGGTGTGCCCGCCGCCGCGATGGACCACCAACGACCAGACGTTGTCCTCGTGCTTCCGTCGCCGGTCCAGCATCTGCATGCGGGTCATCACCCACTGGGTTTGGTTCCTGCTCTTGCCGTCGTCGCCCGTGGTGGCGTACCGCGAGCGCAGCCCCCGGCCGAGGTCGCCGCCCTCGGGGCCGCAGCTCTCGAACTCCCCGCTGAAGTGGATCAGAGGCACGCCGCGCAGGGAGCAGCTCATGTCTTCGATCGCATGGTGGAAGTTGCCGCTCTTGATCATCACGACGCCGATGACGCGGTGCGGCTTCCAGTAGGCGACGTTGCGGCAGAACAGCCCGGCGGCGGAGTGTCCGGCGGTGAGCATCGGCGCGAACTCGACCTCCGGATGGCCGCTCTTTCTGGCCAGCTCGGTCAGGGCCCGCTGGAGGTACTTGTGCCCGCCTTTGATGATCGACGCGTCGAGGTGGTAGTAGAGGATGCCCATCTTCTCCTTGGCCAGGGCGGCGCGCACCTGGCGGTCGGTCGCCAGCTTCCTTTCGATCATGACGGCGCCGGGATAGAACAGGCCCCGGACCTTGCCCACGCCTTCCGGCAGCCAGAGACATGCGGGCGCAGGCGGCCGCGGCTCTCCCCGCTTCGGGGGCACTGGGACTTCGATGATGCAGGTCCAGTCCTCCTCCCGGACCGTCTTATTCTCCCGAGGCGCGGCATCGACAAGACCGGCCGTAACCGTCGTGACGAGTAGCACAGGCAAGAGCCGTCGACTCCATCTGGTCTTGCACATTGGACATGTCTCCCTGCCAGCGTGAAGGGTCAATCCAGCGTCGGCAGCTTTGTCTTCTCTATCTGCGCAGAGTAGTCCACGGCCGACGCCGCCGAGCAGGTGAACTTCACACGAATGGTCTTCTCGGCCAGGCCGCCGCCAAGCCCGATTGCTTTCCCGGGCACCTTGAAGCGGGTCACGAGCAGCGCCTTGTTCGGGCGCGTGCCGGGCTTGGACGTGTCGGTGCGTTTGGGGACGAGGAAAACGCCCGAGCATTCGGCGCCGCGAACCGCAACCGTTCGGGAGCCGACCTGGAGCTCGCCGCCGATCGTGCATCGGGCCCGGGGATAGCAGCGCGTGCCATAGCGCGCCACCTCACCCTCGCGCTGCCACGGGCTGACATCCTTCACGACGAGCTTCACCTTGTTGTCCAGGTCCGAGATCTGTCGTGGCCGGCCCTTCCTGTCCTTGCCCTGTCTGACGGTGAACGAGACAAGCTCGCCGCAGACGCGCTGCCTCTGGAGTCCTTCTTCCTGGAGGACGGTGGGGCAGTCCAGCACGAAGTCGGCAGCGGTTTTCTTGGCCCCGTAGACGAACCGGCCCCCCAGGACGGCCCGGCCGGCGTAGAAGCTCGGCCACTTGGCGTCATTCTCATCGCGGAAGGTGGCCTTGACCGTTACGTACCTCTCGGTGCCCATGTCGAACACCTGTCCCTCGGCCGGCCAGGCCAGCGGCGGGCCGTCGTAGGGCTTGCGCTTGCGGGGCGGCCTGGCCTCTTCGACGTACTCGGGCCATGGCTTGGTGGCGGTCAGGTCCAGCAGCAGCGCGTAGCCGTCCATCAGCCCGCCGCCGAACGTCGGCTGGACCGCGTTCTTCAGCGGGGGGGGAACGGCCTTCCCGTCGATCTTCTCCTCCGGGAGCGCGCCGGTCAGGCACAGCAGCATAGGCCGTCCGTTGGACCGGCCCGTGGCGAACGCCCAGCCGTCGACCATATCGTTGCAGCCGCCCACCGCCACCCGCGTGCCGCAGGCGGGCATCGGCGAGAAGAACCGGTAGCCGGTGAGGTTCGGGTCCGTCACCACGATACTGCTGGCGGACTCCACGTCCGAGAGCGCATTGCTCAGCGCCACGATCTTCGTCAACGCCTGCCACACGATGGACCCGTCGACCGCGCGGGCCATGTCCTGGATCCGCCACGCCGACGTCCGCGTCGAGGCGACCACGTTGTGGTCGGGCCCCATCTTGATCACGCTGACGCACGTGGACATGGGCGTGTGACCGAGCCGGTTGGGGACGTAGCGCTCGATGTCGTACGGGTAGCGGAACATCGCGTTGTTCCCGCCGTGGCTCCACGTCGAGACGATCAGGTTGCCGGCGTCGTCGTAGACGCACTTCCGCACGGCCGAGTCTGCGACCAGGCGAAGCGAATCGACGCCCACGAACGGACCACGCCACCCGTACAGGTGCTTGTGGGTCGTGCCGTCGGGGTTGTAGACGTACAGGCGCGGGTTGCGGTACGGCTCCCGCCCGGTCCCGCTCATCCAATCGCCCACTCGAATGTATCGCCCGTCGACGGGGTTGACGGCCAGGCCGCTGACCACGCGCGTGTTCTGGATGGAGACGGCCCGGACGCACCGCCCGGCGGGGGTGTACGTGCGGAGGCCGGGGCCGTGCAACGATATCGTTCCGTCGTTCAGAACGCGCAGGCTCGGGGCGATGCTCCAGCCATTGAGGTCGCGAAGCCACTCCACCTTCGAGAGGTCCGGGCTCCAGCGCGCCAGGTACGTGTGCCGACACCCGAACGTCGAGTCCGTCACCCCCTTGGGGTCCGGCACGGTCTCGGTCTCGAACCGGCCGCAGAGCTTCGCGATCCTCTCGGTCGCCGTTCCGGCGATATAGACCGCGCCGTCCTTGCCCAACGCGGCGGCCGTGATCGAACCCGCGCCGCGCGGCAGCCGGCAGAACTTGCCAACTGTCTTCAGGTCCGGGCTGAGCACCGCCAGGAAACCGGTTGCCTCCGGCTGGAACCAGCTCAGCTTGCGGTACATGACCTGGCTCTCGACCGTCTGGCCCCCTTCGCCCCATTGCATCCCCCGCGGGCACGATCGGATCGCCTGGGTCACCTCCTTCTGCTTCCGCTTGATCTGCTCCTTCGTCGGCGGCTCCTCCAGGGCGGACCGGCCCGCCAGGCCGCCCGGGTCCGAGCCGATGGCCTTGTCCGGGTCCGGCACGGCCACCTTGCCGGTGTCCTTTGCCCCCAGGCCCCGTTACGCCGAGAAGCGAGGCAGAGGGGGTATGTCCGTGCCGATCGCCTTGGCCTTCACGCCGCGAAGCGTGATGTCCGCGTCCAACGTCACGCCGCAGACGAGGATGTCGCCGCTAGGCAGGAAGATACCCGCCGACAGCCATTCGCTGCCCTTGCCCCCCACGAAGGTCGCCGTCACCACCTTGGCGGGGTTGGGTGACTCGCGCGTCCGCGCCTCGCACGGCCGCATCCCGCTATGCCATGCGGATACGAGTAACAACACCACCAGCCTCGCAATACGTCTTGTCATGCTACGCCCTTCGTTCGGTTCAGACCGGCCGCTCGTGTCCCTCGGGAGCCCCGGGTGCCGGCCGAAGCTGCGACACAGCCGTCGCCTTGTGTCCACGTATTCAACCGGTGGAACACATGAACGGTTTGCGGCAATTGCGGGCCGTCTGTCGATCTCTCTCAGGACCCCCTTCCGTTCGGGCGCAGCGCTGAGCGGGAGTCGGCTCCGTGGCGGGTGACGACCTCCCAGACGAATCGGTATATCCGTCGGACGATCGGCCAGACGTCGGCAGTGCCGGCGGGCCGGACCCGTCGGTTGCTCTCCATCACATCCATCAGGACCTGGATCGTGGCCCTGGCCTCGGTGGCAAGCTCGGGCCTGACGGCCCCTTTGCGCCGCGGATCGGCCAGCGCGGCACGCAGGTGCAGGACGGCTTCGGTGATCTGGAGCCCTTCCCGGAAGGCCTCGATTTGTGGGCTGGGCGCGGCGCCGTCGGGACCGGGCGAAACGAACGGACCTCCGCTGGGGTGGATGTTGCCGAAGCTCACGTACGAGCGTATCGGCCGGCGCCGCTTGCCGTCGGCGGTCGGCCAGGACCAGCCGTCGAAGCTCAGGAAGCCGCTGCCGCTGTAGTTCGCCGCAATCCGTCCCAGCGGCGCCATCGTCAGGTAGTCCGTGGGGGCCGACGTTACGCCGTCTCGCTTGAGGACGTCGATGGGAGCGTCCTTCACCAACAGGCGCCGCGAGTAGTTCCGCCGCACCACGTTGGCGTAACCGACCACCAGCCCGCCGCCGGGCTGCGTTCTGTCCTCCGGAGTCCGGCCCCACTTGCGGACACTGCCGCAGTGCGTCAAGACGCGCCACTGCATGTCCGGTGCGACCTTCTTGAAGAACGCCACGATCTCCGCATCGGGCAGCCGGTAGTCGGCGGAATCGCTGTCGCGAACGGTCGCGTCTATGTGTCTGGCCGCGACGGCAGCCTCACCTGCTTTGCCTCGCCCCCCGGCAGTTGAGGCTGGATGACGCCTACATCGCTCGGGCAACTCAATCGCACTCAACCACGAGGCTGCTCATTCCCAGCAGGTAGCCCGCGTGCTCGGCGCCGGCCACCCGAAAGACCAGCTTGTTCTCGACCTTCATGTCAGCCACTCGTACGGGCAGCCGCCGAATCCACGGACAGTTTTCCGGGGTGATGCAGCTCGGCATCGCGTAGGTATTGCCGTTGAGTGTCACGACGCCTTCGTCGCGGCCGAGGCGCTCTGCCACAAACTTGATCCACGCTCGCCGCGCCTTGCCAAGTGTCGCCGCGTCGATGGATATGGATTCCTCCACAGGCGCCGCCGACGTGACGTCCGCGAGGATCTTCCTGCCGAATACCTGCCTGCGGCGGACCTGTGGTTGCTCCACCGGCTCGCCCGTCAGCGGCAGCGTGACGGCAACGGCCGCGTGCGGAGCAAGCGCCTCGCGTAGCGAGAACGAACCGTCCGTCCCGTTCCACTTGACCTCCGCTTCGGACACACCCGGCCGCCCTGTCTGCTTGTCTATGGCCATGCGGCGAAGAGTGGCCTGCCGGGTGAACCGGGTTCCTGCCGGCGCGGCGATACTGACGGAAACCACTCGCGGCGAGGCGTGGTCGCTCAGCAGCGCGACGACCAACTCCTTGCGCTGGGGCATCTCCTTGGGGCGTGGGTTATTCGGATCGGTGCCGTCGATGCTCGCCACGGCGTAGACGAAGGGGTCGTCGCAGACCACGTGTACCAGCCGACCACGGAGGTTCTTGAGGATTTCGAACATGACCCCCTGCCCGCTATCGGACCACCAGTAGCCGAAATGCGCGAAGGCCCTGGCCTTATCTGGCACGTATTGCAGCGCGTGCAGCATCTTGCGGATCGACCATCGGAACTTGTTGAGGTCCGCGTATGCCTCGCCGCTGAGGTCGGCCGCCTTCGGGTATGCCTGCGGGTCGGTCTGGGCGCCCTGCTCGGTGTTGACGAAGCGAAGCCACTTATCGTGCGTCGCAACGGCGTAGGCTTCGACGACCTCGTAGTTAGCGGCCAGCTTCAGCGGATCGCTGCCGTAATCGTGGTCGTGCACGCCGTCGATGTACTGGATGCCGGCATCGATGGCCGGCTTGTACAGCAGCTGCCAGGCGGCCCAGTGGTCTTCGCTCGGGCGGAAGCCCCACCCGGCGTAGTACGTCGCCTCGGGCATCGCCGTCTTGAGCGCCTTGCCGAAGGCCAGCATCGGCTCGACGTACAGCTTCAGCATCCCGGCACCCGCCCAGTACGTGAACTGCGTCTCGTCGTAGATGTGCCAAGGCGTGAAGGCCGTGAGGGTCTCCTCCTTGGTGACCGTTCGGGGCTTCTTCGTCTTCGGGTCGCGCTGCTTGACTTGGCGCGTGATCTTGTAGGGTTGCCCGTCCTTGACGTCATCCGGCGGGTGGAGACTTGGCTGCCATCCGCGGCGGTTATAGGGCACCGCGTGAACGGGCGAACAGGCGTTGCCGCGCTCGTCGCGGCCGCGTCGCCACTCTTGTCGGCTGCGGCACCACTGCCACGGCGACGCGTGGAACTGCCGCGTCCACTTCAGGTGGGGGGCGACCTGCCCGTCGTGCTTGATGTGGACAGGCGCGCCCTCTGCCGCCCCGCTAACGTCGTAGTAGTTTGGGTTGAAGCTGATGCGGTTGCGGTTGGCCCAGTTCAGGTACGGTTCGTTCCAGAACTCGACGTAGAGCTTCTTGCCAGCGGCCTTCGCCGCCGCAGCCCAGGCGGTTGCCGCGTCGGCGCAGCGCTTCTGCCAGCCCTCCTGAAGGCGCACGGCCGCCTGTGTCCGCTCGCCCCAGCAGTGTATCTGCATGTGCGTGACCTCGTCGCCTCCGCCCGGTGTGCCGAATAGGTGTCGTTGCATCGCCATGCGGTACTTCCGCAAGTTGGTCTTGTTGCGCTGGGCGTACGTGCCGAACAAGCCCGCCGGAATCACCCGCGTGCCGTTGACGTCCAGCAGCTTGCCCGTGACGGACACGGCCACCGGCTTCGGGGACGCGGCCGGCAGCGGCACGACACTCAGATCCTCAAGGACGAACTCGACGTTGCCGATGCCAAGTGGATTGACGCAGCCAACCGCGACGGCGGCGATCGCGCCGACGTCCAGGATGCCGTTCTCGTCGTGCTGCGTGCCGCCCGTCGGCGTGTACCACTCGCAAAGGCGGAAGTCCTCGAACCGGGCGAGGCCAACGTTTGTCTTCTGCGTCAGGTCGGCCGCCCAGCCGTGAGCGTACCACGTGCCGTCGGCCTCCTTCAGCGCCACGTACACCCCAGTGCGGGACGTCGGCTTGGCCGCCAGGACGGTCAGCCGCACGGCACCGTACTTGCTCAGGTCGCGCGGTGCAGGGAAGGCCAGCACGCGCCACCGGGCATTGTTCCAGTTGACGCGCTTCGTACCCATGTCGAGGCGAAAGAGCTGGCCTTCGGCAGTTAGGGTGGCGTCTTCAAAGGCCTGGTGGGCCAGGTCGGCCAGCCGTTCGGCGGCGACCTTCTCGGCGCCAGCAGCCGCCATAGTTGTAGCCGCAAGGAACAGCAGGCTCTTCAGGATGGGTGTATTCATGACATCTCCTTTGCAGTGGAAGTCACAGCGCCATGGGCGTATGGTCCCAAGACTCAGCCGCGGTCGAAGTCGCTTGGTATAGAGCAGTTCGGTGGAGTCCAGGATCGTCCTCTTCGGCCTGCCGTGACGGCAGATGAGACGGTAGAATACCACGCATGGTCGTCCAAGCATGGCAGTTCCTCGTCTTTGCGCTGACTGGCTGAGTCGAGAACAGCAAGGTATCGTACCCGGTCCATCGCCGCATTCCACCGCCCCTCCAGTTCATCCGCAACCAGGCGGTTCTCGGGGTCCACGGCGTCGTACTGCTTCCAGGCACGTTGGGCGGCGTACCGGGCAGCCTTCAGATCCAGTTGCAGTGCACCGAGAACCTGATCCTGCTGCTGACGGTGTTCTTGCCCAACCAATAGGGCCGCCTCTACGGCGCCGGGGCGAACCACGCGAAGGACCTCACGGCTGACCGCTTCGTTCACCGGGGTGCCCCCGAAGCTGATGCACCTGGGGTCCCCAACGTCCAGATACCCCCGCTGGCAGGCGTAGCGGAGGCTTCTCCTCCTCGACCGGTGTAGAGCACCGCCAGCTTTCTGCCGCATCGGCGACAACGCAGTAAACCGGCCAGGAGGGCTGGTCCACGCCGCGCGGCTCCAGGGGTCTCCCCGTCCGCCCTCAATACGTTCTTTGCGATCATCGATTGGATCCGCTGGAACTGCTCCCAGGCAATGTATCCCTCGTGGTGTTCCGGAATCAAGGACAGCCACTCGTCCATGCGTCGTTGACGGATAGTCTTGCACGCTTTTCCGTCGCGGAAGTGCGATCGGGTCTCCCTCTTGCCGTAGGCATACGCTGTCCCCCCGAGAAATCCCATCTGGGTTCCCGGCATAGATCGTGGCACGTCGGAGGCGCCCATGGATGCCCGGAATCGCGGCCTGTTCGAAGCCAACACGCGACCGTTGACAGCCAGATGCTGACGTGGACGGGCCGGTGATTGAGGGGCGCGCGGAGAGATCCCCGTGGCTGTGCCAGGGAGAGCAGCCCCCTCTGCTGCTACGCCGCAACGCGCTGATAGCGATGATGCAGTCCACCAAGGATCGCCGTGGAGATCAGCTTGGTCGGGCCAGTGATGGGAACATCGGCCTTCGGCTGCGGAATCGGCGTGTCACCGTCGAGGCCCTGGTGCGGCCGGGCGACATGGTAGTAGTCCTCGATGAACTCTCTCAGCAGCCGCTCCAGATGGCTCTGGCTCAAGACGATCACATGGTCCAGAAGCTCTCGGCGTAGGGTGCCCCCGAATCCTTCGACGAACGGATTCTGCCAGGGGCAGCGATAGGCTGCTCGCACTTCCTCGATGTCGCAAGAGTCGAGGAACTGCCGCACCCCGTGGCCGTAGATACCATCGTTGTCTCGGAAGAGGAACCGAGGCTGCTGGTCATAGGGCATCGCTTCCCGCAGTTGCTGAATCACCCATCGCATCGACGGGCTTGACGTGATCGCGAAGTGAACGACTCTGCGCCGACCGTGATGCAGAACCACGAAGACGTACAGCCTGGCGAATCGGATCGTGTGGAGCCGGGTAGGCGGGTGACGTTGCCGTCACCCGCCCCCCTAAGAACCGTGCGTGATAGTTTCCCATCACACGGCTCAAGCCTCCGGCAAGGCATCGCGAGTCAGCGACACCCGGTACAATCACACGCCTGGCGGTCTCACGCCGGCCGCCAGCTCTTGTGCCTTCACGATTCGTTCCTGGAGTTTCCGCACCGACCTCTCGGCCTGGTTCCATGCGATGGAGTTCCAGTCAAGCTGCCCGGAGACGCGCACGTCAGGCGATGATTCCACCAAAACGCTCATGGTTCGCTTTCTCCTTTCTGATGTGGGACTCTTCATACGTTACCGTGATCGGAGACCAGTCCGAAGTCAGCACGCTTTCGCGTCGAGGCACCACGCCTCTATCCCGGCGATTACAGCCGGGCCTTCGCTTCCTCGGACCTCCTCTACCCACACACCCATAAGCATTCCTTGCGGTCTGCTGTCCCGTTGAGGCAGGGGGGTGTAAGGGCTTACCCTGTTCCATTGAGGATGACAGAATGGGTTAGGCTCCGCCTTTCCGCCGGGGATTGTGTGCCTGCGAGAGTGGGATCACTACGCCTCTCTTCCAATCCCGTGCCTTTTGGCCGAGTGTGTCAGCACGTTTCACTCGTTGACTTTCACGGCGTTTATCAGCGATTCACATACGTTAGCCATGCCATTCAAGCCTCGCTCCCGCCCGCATTGTGCTTGCAGGCTGAACCGGCCTCGCGGCCGGGCTGTCGGGCTACTTTGTCCCCAGAGCTATCGCACCGCCGGATTACTCCAGCCGCACGTCTGGGCAGGCTACTGCTGGCAGAACAGCAGGTAAGGTCAATTGTCAAATAGCCTTACAGTCATCCAAAATGACTTAACAGGTCGCAACGGTGAAGAAGTCGATGGCCCAGGAGACGTCCATGTGCTTCCGCAGGAACGGCAGCCAGGTGGTGGACTTACCTCGAGGGTCCTTGGACTTGACCAAGTACTTACGGATCGTGTCCTCGCACGGCGGGTCGTAGCGAAGACGCAGGAGATTGTCGCGGATCTGGCCGGCGCCCCAGAGCCGATTCTCCCGGCTGAGCTTGCGGATCAAGTCCTGCATCTCCTGGGAGATGGGAGGTCGGCCGGCCTTGCGTCGCGACTTCCATCGCCAGTAGAGCTTGAACGCACGGGTGTGCCAGGCCTTGACGGTGGCGGGCTGCATCAATTGCGCGACCGTCCGCCAAGGCGCCCAGAGCTTTGACAAGACGACCCACAGGATCCGAAAGCCGGAAGAAAGCCTGGGCTTGGGATATTGCTTCTGCTCGATTCTCCGCCTGCACATGGCCAGTTGACTCTCGGCGGCCAGCAGGCGAGCAGCCAGCGATGCGCGGGTTCGGAAGAAGGCGCCGACGAAACAAAGCAGGTAGCCGAGCAGTTCGCCAACGAATCCCAAGGCGTTCCAGAAGGAGACAAAGAGGTCGAGGACGGGCTTCATGGGCCTCTGATAGCACAACGAGGCTCCGATGACAATCTGCCGTCCTTATGCCACCGCTATGACGGGATTATTCGGGGGGACAGGTCTTGGTTGCCTTGGCCGCTTTGGCGGTTCTCACTGGCTTCTTCGGCTCGCCCGGCTTGGTCTCCGGCTCGATCAAGTACCACTGGCTGTCGCCGGTGGCGAACGCGGACCCGCCACCTTTGGGCTTGGGGCCCTCGTTGGTCACGCAGGCATGGAGTTGTCCATCGGCGCGGAAGAAACCCAGTGCATAGTGCTCCGCCGAAGCGAACCACGGCGCGGCGACCTTGGTGCGCGAAGGTCTCGGCTTGGTAGGAGATTCACAAGGCACCCAAGTAGCAGTTGGCATAGCAGCCTCCTCACACAGTAGGATACCCGATCTGGGCACATCCCGCCAGTGCAGACTCTCAGTTCTTGCGCCGAGGCCGGTATGCTGGAGAAGCTCCCCCATGCCTGAGAAAACCCACCCTTCCACTACCGACAGCCGCCTGACGGTCGGGCGGGACCGTCGCTTAGCGACAGCCGGCCCATGCCCATTTCACGCTGAACCAGTACAAAGGCGCTCCATGGGCCTCTGATAGCACAACGAAGCTCCGATGACAACCTGCTGTAAGTCCTTCTTCCATGGACGCTACCGGGCTTTTTTGGAGATAACGAACAGGCATGAGTTCTTGACCACACTGTGCTGCCTGCTACGCTGTTGCTTCCCACTCAAACTGACCGATTTCGGATGACCCGATGGTGAGATGCGCAAAAGAAATGCGGCGGATCCTCCCGATAAGGCTTGTGCCAACAAGATCTTATCCAAGGAGTCGCCGCATGGTTACCATCGGCCGGATTCCACGGAAAACTCGAGCATTTTTCAAGCATCTGGCCGGGCATTTCTCGCACGGGGCGTTCGGCCACTTCTGGGGGTTGGTCCTGGCCATGACCATCGGCCACGGCTCGACGATTGACCGCCTGGCCCGGCTGCTGCGGGGCTCGACGCACCGGACCAATCACGGCGAGTTCCTCTGGCGCAGCGACTGGAGCGAGTCGGCCGTGCTTCGGCAGGTCGCCCTGGGCACGCTGCGGCGGCTGCGTCGCAAGGACGGCGGCGCCTGCTACCTCCTCCTCGACGAGACGCAGACGCTCAAGCGGGCCAAGAAGATGTCCGGCGTCCGCAAGCTCTACCATCACGCCACCGGCAAGTACGGCACCGGCCACACGATGGTCAAGGCGTGCCTGTACTATCGCGGGGTGACGATCCCCTGGAGCACGGCCCTGTGCCTCCGCAAGCAGGACGCCCGCAAAGAGGAGGAGGTCTTCCTGACGCAGACGGCGCTGGCGGCTTACGTGATCCACACGGCCGACCTGCCCAGGGACCTGACCGTCACGGTGCTCTTCGATTCCTACTACCTCTGCGACGTGGTGGCCGACGCCTGCCGGGCTCGCGGCTGGCACTATATCGGCGTGGGCAAGAGCAACCGGAACCTCACCGTAGGCGGGCAGAAGAAGAAGCTGGACCCGTACGGACGCAACGTGCTGGGGCGTGACGGCTGCTGGCGGAACGTCCCGGGGCTGCGCAAGCGCGGGACGTATTGCCTGGCCAGCCGGGTGGGGCACATGAAGAAACTGGGCGAGGTGAAGGTGGTGTTCTCTCGCCGCCGCAACGAGCGCAAGATCGTGGCCCTGGTGACGGACGACCTGGGCGCGTCGATGACTTCCATCGTGGCCGACTACCTGAAGCGATGGGCGATTGAGTTGCTGATCAAGGACGAGAAGCAGCAATTGGGGCTGGGCGATTACCGCGTGCTGCGGTACCGGGCTGTGGTTCGACACCTGCACCTGGTGGATATCGCCTACGCCTGCCTGACCCGCCTGGCCCTGGACGGCCGGGACGAACAAGGCCAACACAAGAACGACAAAGTGCTGCGACTGCCGCCGATCAGCCAACTCAAGGCCCGGATGCGTCAGATGGTCTGGCGGGAGGCGATCGAAGATGTCGTCAAACACACCCATGACAAACCCGTGCTCCGCCGCCTCGAGAAACTCCTTGCGGCGTGAAATCGGTCAGTTTGAGTTCCCAGAGAGCAATGGCTGCGTGCGTCAATAGCTCTCTGGCGGAGGTGTCGAAGTGCGTGGGAGATGTGAGAATGTGCGATGGCGACGCAGACGTGTTTCCGGCGCCGGAGCCGTATCGGCTTCCCGAAGATGACAGGAAGATCAGACAGCGCATTCGAAGCTACGAGCGTTCTCTCAGCCAGGAGAAGCGGCGGCTTGGCTTCTATCGCGATAGAAGCGGCAAACGGTTTCTGCTCGGTCCCTTGTACATGATCGTGGGCGACCTTGAAGGTGCTTTGAGATCCTTCGCCTGGTTTGAGGTCGAGTTCCCCGACAGTGCCGACGAGGCACCGCAGCTTCTATGCTGGTCCCTCGCCTTGCATCGCGTTCGTGAGGACGACAAAGCGCGGCGGATGTTGCGGCGGACGATGTTCGCGAACCTGTACATCATCCCACGGCTGCTGGGAATGGAAGTAAGACGTCACGATATGTGGCACGGCAGCAACACTGATGAGCCCAGCTATCTGAGCTGGGTCCCCAATGAGTACTGGGAGCTTTGGAATGGTGCCGAACGTCAGTGGGCGGCGGGACTGTGGCAAAGCTCAGAGTTCCGAGAGTCGAGGGACCGCTACATCAAGCTTGGTCAGGCGCTGGGATCTCTGCGTCCCGGACCAGAACGGAGCCGCGTGCTAGCCCCAAGTTCCAGTTGATGATTTGCCGTAATCTCCCGCTTGTCAAGGAACCTACGTCCATTCCAGCGGTGCGCGCACTGGGTACAATCCCGGGCGCGCCCTACAGGCTTACACCCAACAGCGAGAACGCACGCGTCTGCAAGGGCGTCGGCCGGGTGGTCTTCTCGAACGGCTCGGCGCCCGACAGCTTCGGCTGAATGCGGTTCTTCGTGATCGTCGCCAAGTCGGCCAGCAGCGTCTGGAAGCTGTGGACCGGTTCGTCGTCCTCCGTCCGCTTCCGCGCGGCCTTGCGTTCCGCACGCGGCGAACGTCGCGCCGGGGCCACGGGCGATGGACGCAACGCCTCGCCGGCGGCTGGGTCGTCGTCCGCGAACAGGATCGGCGCCCACGCCTGTCGCATGTGCCACTCCACGTAGTAGGCCAGCATGCACAGCAGCACGTGAGCCCGAACCCGGTCGGCCAGGTGATGGTGAATCGGACGCACGTGCAGGTCGACGGTCTTGAGGCGGCGGAAGGCCCGTTCGGCCTCCGAGAGACCCTTGTAGGCGCCCACGAGCTGCGCCGGCTCCAGTGTCCCCTGGGGCAGGCTGCTGCGGATGACGTAGAACCCGTCCAGCGCCGACTCGGCGGCGATCTTCTCCTCGTTCCGCGCGTAGCCGAACGAACGGTCAGTGATCTCGATCCGGAAGTGCTTGCCGACCTTGAAGCGGTTCAGCACCTTGCCGGTGCGCAGGCCGATCTTGTCGGCCCCGCGAAGCGGACGGGACGGGCGTTCCACGGCCGCGGCGATCTTGGCCAACTCTCGTTCCGTGGCGGCCAGCAACTCTTGCCGTTTGCGGCACCGCTCTGCGGCCAGCAGGGGATTGCGGCACACCACCAGTCGCTGGCCGGGATACAGCGGAGAAGAGATCTCCGCCAGGTCCCGCTGGTCGAACAACGACGGCTGGAGACTGCCCTCCGCCACCAGCTTCCGGATCGCCGGCGCGCGAAGCGCCGTGATCCAGTCCAGCCCCTCGATCCCGTGCAAGTCCTCGCGAATCCGGGCCTCGGTGATCATCCCGCGGTCGCCCACCAGCACCACGCGCCGCAGGCCGAACCGCCCGCGGATCTTGCGGACCTGCGCGGCCAGCGTCGCCGGATCGCCGACCTGGCCCTCGAAGACCTCCACGGCCACCGGTCGGCCCTCCACGTCGCACAACAGCCCGATGACGATCTGGAGCTTGTCCTTCTTGCTGTCGCGGCTGTGCCCGAACTGCGCCAGCGGACAGGTCTTGCCCTCGAAGTACGTGCTGGTCACGTCGTAGAGCACCAGCGTCGCGTTGCGTAGATGCCGCGTGCCCAAGGCGTCTTCGATCCCCCCCTGGCGGCCCAGGAGCCAGTCCATCGCGGCATACAGGTCGTCTGCGGTCGCCTCGCAGACGCTCAACACCTCGGCAAGCGAACTGAAGGCCGTCTCGCCGGACAGGCCTCTCGCGGTGGCCAGCTTCGAGCGCGGATCGATCACCCGCGCGACGATCATCGCCACCACCAGGTTTCGCTGGCGGCTGGGGCGCCGGGCGAGCAGCCTGTCCAGGCCGACCTTCCGCAACGTGCCCAGCGTGGCGGCGACGTGGCCGTGGGGCAGGCTGCGGAGGATGTCGAAGTCGGGCAGGTCCTCGAGGACCTTCCCGCCCTTGAGCAGCTTGCGGAGGCCATCGACGACATCGGGCGGCCAGTGGGACAGGTTGGCCAGCGTTCGCTTGCGGACTTTGCCGCCCTGGCGGAAGGATTCCCGCAGGAGAATGCAGGGCGGCGACGATCGGTTGGGGACGGTCTCAATGTACATGGCCACGATAGTGGCGTTCTGTCATCCATGAGTCAAGCCTATAATGAAGAAAAACCCTAATTTACATGGGTACACACGTGCGCCGGAAAGCGCACGCATCTTGCGGCCAGACAGCCGCTTATGGCAGAATCACCCCCCGGAAAGGCTGGAACTTCGG